>Ga0214473_10001304_pt1 | contig 33313 bp, 24 predicted proteins | sample RVTome_7_FD_203509 | JGI IMG/M metagenome (GOLD analysis project Ga0214473, IMG submission 203509) | Soil microbial communities from uranium-contaminated site in the Upper Colorado River Basin, Wyoming, United States - RVT98D197 | ecosystem: Environmental > Terrestrial > Soil > Contaminated >... | reverse complement strand
CGCAGCGCATTGAGAAGCAGTCCTTGCACGAGATGGTGGTGCAGAAGGGTGAGTTCGAATCCATCCCCAGTATGCACAGTGAGGTGATGAAAGACCTGACCGTGCGCCTCGCGGATCTCAGGCGAGAATACGCGCGACTGGCAACGACTTTCAAAGAAGACTATCCCCAAGCTGCACAGGTCAAGAGCCAGGTGGATGAGCTCGAGGGGCTGGTGAAACAGGAACAGCGGAACGTTGTGGGGCGGGTAACCAACGATTACAAAGCTGCGGTCCAGCAAGAGGCGCTTCTCCGGCAAGCCTACCGAACGCAAGAGCAACTCATGAACTCGGTCGCGGACAAGACCGGCAGATACAACATCCTGAAGCGCGATGTGGATACCAACCGCCAGCTTTACGATTCCCTGCAACAAAAACTGAAAGAGGCAGGAGTCTCTGCCGGGTTGAAAGCGACGAACGTGGGAATCGTAGACCAGGCAACACCACCCCGGCGTCCCGACCGCCCGCAACTCGGGCTGAACTTGGCTCTTGCCCTGGTAGTGGGATTGGCGCTGGGAGTGGGAGCAGGTTTTCTGCGCGAGTATCTCGACACGTCGGTGAAGACACCCGAAGAAATCAGCGCGTTCTCGCAAGGACTGGCGCTGGGGATGATCCCTTCGGTTCGCTCGCTGAACGGCAGTCAAACCCACCGAACGGGTCCCGCAGCGCGGCGAATGTTCCCCGCGGTCGGCGAGAACGCAGCGGTGCTCGCGCTACCGAATTGGTACCGAATCGACCGGGAACAACGACGGTATGGGGCACTGTCGGAAGCCTTCGGTAGTCTGCGAACCTCGATCCTACTCAACCCCGTCGGTCCGCAAGTGCGCTCTCTGCTGGTGACCAGTTCACAACCGGGAGAGGGCAAGACCACGGTCTCAGCGAATCTGGCGATCTCTCTGGCCCAACTGGGGCGGAGAACCCTGCTGATTGACGCGGACATTCGCCGGCCCTGTCTGCACCGTTTGTTCGGGGTCCTGAACCGGCCGGGTTTGACCGACCTCCTGGTCAAGGGCTTGGGCGCGAATGGAAAACGGAACGGCGGATGTGTCGAGTGGCGGGATCTTCTGCAGCGGAACGTGAGCACGGGCTTGGATCTGCTGACCAGCGGCACATCGGCGGAGAATCCGGCGGAGCTGTTGTCCTCACCGCAAATGTCCGAGTTGGTGAGCGGGGCGCTTCTTAGTTACGACTTCGTGCTGCTCGATTCGCCGCCTCTTTTCGTGAACATCGCCGATGCCCGAATCCTCACTCCAGTCGTGGACGGGACGGTCCTGGTGGTGCGCAGTGGGATGACGCCGCGGGATGTCGTCCAGCGGGCACTGGCGCAGTGCTCCAACGTCATCGGCATCGTGCTGAACGATGTGAACATCGGGGAATTCCCGGCTTACTACCGTTCTCCGTATGGCGCCGAGGCCCATTCGTCGAACGACAAAGGAGTCGTGTGATCACTGGTTGCCCACAGCACGGGAAGGAAAGACGGAGCATTGAGAGATCGTGCGGCTGCCAAGAGAAGGCCGAGGCATGACGATGCGCTTTCTTGCCCTATTCTGGCCCATTCACCTGGGCCGGTCACGAAGTGGGCCGAAGGCTGTGCTCGAAGAGGCGACGGAGATCGCCACGCGGGTGGCAGGCGTTCCCAGCCTCCGTCGCTCGCTCCCCAACTTGGCTCGAGAGCTGGCGCGTGCCCGGCGGTATGCGCGGCCAGTTTCCTTGGCAATCTTGAGTCTAGGCAGTGGGCGCTGGTCAGAAGAAGCACGATCTCGCAACGGAGATGCAGCCTCTGAATCTGAGTTGATGACCCGCACTTCGCAGGTCGCGACGATCGTCTTCGGCAGTGTGCTCCAGGAAGCCCTCCGCGAGAGCGATATCGTTACTTACGTCGCGGCACACAACCAGTACGCCATCCTCCTGACAGAATCGACGAAAGCGCAGGCGCGAAGGGCCCTTGAACGGCTGGCCGCGCTGTACCACCAGAGGACCCTGGATCACCTACGAGCGGGAACCGCTGAATTTCCGGCCGACGCACTGACGCTCGAAGAACTTATCGTGAGCGCCCAGAAGGCCTGGCAGGAGCAGCCAGTTGGACAGAATTCCACAGAAGCGAAGGAGATGTTGAATGGGCACAGGGTGGGTACACAGGAACAAGCCACTACTGCACGTGTCGAGTGAGGGCCGTTCAGTGGCGAGTCTGGCTCACGATTGTGCTCAGTCCGACTTGCGGATGGGTCTGGACGAGTATTTCGAGCGGATCCTTTCCGAAAGGGCCTGGTACGAGCGGGCCAAGGATCCGTGGCTGAGCCGGAAGATGTACCGGCGGATCAAGCGGATGATGGACCTGACAATCAGTGCCGCGCTGCTCATCCTGATCTTACCCGTCCTCGCGCTGTGTGGCCTCGCGATTAAGTTGGATTCCCCGGGGCCTATTTGGTTCACCCAGTGGCGAACCGGCAAGGGCGGGCGCCGCTTCCGAATGTACAAGTTGCGGACCATGGTGAGCAACGCCGAAGAGCTCAAGGCCCAGTACATGCACCTGAATGAGCTAACGTATCCGGATTTCAAGATCACGAACGATCCGCGCATTACGCGAATCGGCCGCTTTCTTCGCAAGACGAGTTTGGATGAGCTGCCCCAGCTCGTGAACGTCCTGCAAGGAGAGATGAGTTTGGTTGGGCCACGCCCCACTTCCTTCAGCGCGACCTCATATAGTCTGTGGCACACCGCACGACTGGTTGTGAAACCGGGTTTGACGGGATTGTGGCAAGTGTCGGGGCGAAACGAGTTGGACTTCGATGACCGGCTTCGACTGGACATAGCCTACATGCGGAATCAGTGCCTGTCTTTGGATATGGGAGTCTTGTTTCGAACCTTTGGCAGCGTGCTGAATGGGCGGGGGGCGAACTGATATGGCTGGCTTCGCCTGGGTCTGGTTCTGGCTGGCGGCGGGATTGCTCGTTTACGTCTACGCTGGATTCCCGGCGCTGGTGGCAGCAGTGGGCTGGCTGCGGAGACGGGAGGTGAACAAGAAACCGATCACTCCCTCAGTGAGCTTGATCATCGCGGCTTACAACGAGGAAGAAAGTATCGGCCAGCGACTTGAGAACGCACTGGCATTGGATTACCCCGAGGAGGCCCTTGAGACTATCGTGGCCTCAGACGGGTCGACGGATCGGACGGAAACGATCGTGCAGCGCTATGCGGACCATCGCGTCCGCCTGCTGAGCCTTCCGCGCTGCGGGAAAATCCCTGCGCTGAACGCGGCGGTGGCGCAGGCCCGTGGAGAGATCCTGGTGTTCTCAGACGCCAATTCAATGTGTGACTCCCAGGCACTGCGCAAACTGACCCAGAATTTTGCCGACGCCGAAGTGGGAGGTGTCGTCGGGAAAACGGGCTACATCATATCGCCGGATAGCGAATCCAGCAGCCGGGGCGAGGATCTGTACTGGAACTACGATTCGTGGCTGAAGCAGCTCGAGAGCTTCTCAGGCAATGTGGTTTCCGCACATGGCGGCTTGTATGCGATCCGGCGCGAGCTGTACATACCCGTCTCCGATCCTGCGGTCACTGACGATTTCGCGATTTCTACTGCGGTCATCGAGCAAGGACGGCGGCTGGTCTTCGAATGTGCAGCGCATTCTTATGAAACGGCGGTACCGAAGGCAGGGCGTGAGTTTCAGCGGCGGACCCGGTTGATGACTCGTGGTCTTCGCGCCCTGTTGCTCCGGAAACGGTTGCTGAACCCCTGTCGGTACGGCTTCTATTCGCTGGCGTTGTTTTCCCACAAGGTTCTGCGACGGCTCCTGGCAGTCGCCCTGGTGATCGCGTTTGCCAGCAGCCTGGCGCTGAGTTCGAGCGGAGTCCTGTACTCGTTTGCGGCTGCTACGCAAGTCATTTTCTACAGCGCGGCGGGAGCAGGCTACTTGCTGCGGCGAACCCGATTGGGTCACCGAAAGTGCCTGTACATTCCGTTCTTCTACTGCATGGCCAACGCGGCTGCACTTGTTGCCGTAGCCAAGCTGATGCGGGGAGAGCGAATCACATTATGGCAACCGCAGCGGCACAGCGAAGGAGCGTCGTAGAAAGGACAGGCGTAGGGATGAAGGAAAGAGCGGTCCCAGATAAGACAGGATGCCAATGCGAATTCTGGTCGTAAGTCCAATCGATTCCAGCGCCATCCGGGCACTCGAACAAGAGCATGACGTGGTGTGCGCTTTCAATGCACCGGAAGAGGAGTTGAAGAAGAGGATCATAGACCGTGATGTGGTTGTGTTTCGCAGCGGCGTTGATCTCGCCACTAAGGTTCTGGATTGCGGACCAGAGCTGAAACTGATGGTGCGAGCAGGGTGCGGCGTCGACAACCTGGACCTCGAGTACGTGCGGGCCCGCCAGATCGAATTTACCCGCATTCCGGAACCTGCGGCCCAGGCGGTGGCGGAGATGGCCGTCGCCATGATGCTGGCGCTCGGCCGAAACCTGCGGGAAGCGGACCGGCTCTGGCGGCAAGGCCGATGGGCGAAGTACGAAATCGAGGGATACCTGCTGCGTGGGAAGACCCTGGGGATCGTGGGCGCCGGAAACATCGGCACGCGGGTAGGTGAACTGGGCGCAGCTTTGGGCATGACGCCGGTCGGGTGCGTGAAGACAGTCACACCTGCGGTAGCGGCGCGCCTAGCGGAGAAGGGCATCCGACTGGCGTCGTTCGACGAAGTCGTTTCGCCGGCGGACTTCTTGTGCATTCATGTGCCGCTCAATTCGTCCACCCGGAACCTAATTGACGCGGGCGTGCTCGCGCGCGTAAAGCCCGGGGCTTATCTCATCAACCTCGCCCGCGGCGGAGTGGTAAACGAGGCCGCGCTCCATCAGCAGCTATTGCCCGGCGGGCGATTGCGCGGGGCGGCCCTGGACGTCCACGAACGAGAAGGGGAGGGGAAGATTTCGCCGCTGGCTGAACTGCCCAACGTCTTACTCACTCCCCATATCGGCGCCATGACCGTGGACACGCAGCGGGAGATTGGCCAGCGAGTGCTGGAAATCATCCGTTCATTCGCAGGGCGAGGTAACGGGACCCGACCGGCCATCCCGAACGGCAATCTTAGGGCCAATGGGTCCGCGCACCGGGAGTCGCAAGGCAGTTCCAAACCACTTGAAAAGGGAGCACGAGCCAAAATGACACCGAAAACCAGCCAGCTCAAAGCGTTGCTGCACTCCGGGAAACTGGAGTTCCTCCTGGAGGCACACAATGGGCTCAGCGCTCGAATCGTGGAGGAAGCAGGCTTCAAGGGAATCTGGGCCAGCGGGCTCACCATATCGGCTTCGCTGGGTGTGCGCGACAACAACGAGGCGAGTTGGACCCAGGTCCTTGAGGTTGTGGAATTCATGAGCGACGCCTCCAACATTCCGATCCTGCTGGACGGGGACACTGGGTACGGAAATTTCAACAATGTTCGCCGGCTGATCCGCAAGCTCGAGCAGCGCGGAGTGGCGGGTGTATGCATCGAGGACAAACTCTTTCCCAAGACAAATTCGTTTATCAACGGCGAGCAACAGCCGCTGGCGAAGATCGAGGAGTTTGTCGGGAAGATCAAGGCAGCGAAGGACTCGCAGGAAGACCCCGACTTTTGCGTGGTGGCAAGAATTGAGGCGCTGATCGCGGGCTGGGGAATGGAAGAAGCTCTGAAGCGGGCTCACGCTTACTTCCATGCCGGCGCCGATGCGTTGTTAGTGCACAGCAAGATCTCCCAGCCGACAGAGATACTGGGGTTCATGGAGCGCTGGGGCAACACCTGTCCGGTGGTGATCGTGCCCACGATGTATTACCGGACTCCTGTGGAGCAATTCGCCGACGCTGGAATAAGTGTGGCGGTTTGGGCGAATCATCTTATGCGCGGCTCGGTTCGAACGATGCAGACAATTGCGAAAGAGGTCTACCAAGCGCAGTCTGTGCTGCCCGTAGAAGAAACAATCGTCCCCGTCAAGGAAATATTTCGTCTCCAGCGAGCCGACGAGCTCCGTGCGGCCGAACTCATTTACCTGCCGAACGGCAACGGGAGTCAGCCGGCCAACGGGAACGGCCACATCGGACCTGCCCGGGCGACCCCGCTGTCCAAGGCAAAGCCGTACCGGGAGTCACGAGCCTGAGCGAGTAGTACTCCTGGAGTAGCCGAAAGAGCAGAAGTCATCGTGGAGGGTATTGCCCTTGAGCCACCAAAATGAGCTAGGGCCACATGCCATCGTAATCGACCTCGACTGCATGACCGGCTTGCAGACGGCGCGCATCCTGGCCCGCCACGGCGTTCCGGTGGTGGGAATCGCACGCGATCCCAAGCATCCATGCAGCCGGACGAACGTGTGCGAACGGGTGCTCTTTGCGGACACACGCAGCGACGAACTGATTGAAGTCCTGGGGAAGCTGGGGCCGGACTGGAAACGGAAGCCGGTACTCTTCCCTTGCTCAGATCTGAGCGTGCTGGGTGTGTCGCGCAACCGCGAGATCCTGCAGTACTGGTATGAATTGCTGCTGCCTGAGCCGTACGTGGTCGAGATGATGCTGGATAAGTTCAGTTTCCTGGACTACGCACAAAAGAAAGGGCATCCGATCCCGAAGACGCTCTTCCTGCAGCGGAGAGCCGATGCCGAACGAGCGGCGCACGAACTGAGTTATCCCTGTGTCCTCAAGCCGCCGATGGTGACGCAGCAATGGAAGGAATTTACTACCGCCAAAGCGTTCAAAGTGTTCAGCCCCGAGCAACTGCTGGCCGTCTACGATCGGTGCTCGGGGTGGGCCGATGTGCTGCTTGCACAGCAGTGGGTCGGGGGCACCGATGCGGCCCTCTATTCGTGCAACTGCTACTTCGACGCCCGATCCGAACCCGTGGTGACGTTCGTTTCGCGAAAGCTCCGGCAGTGGCCACCGGAAGTGGGCACAAGCTGTCTGGCCGAGGAGTGTCGCAACAGCGTGGTTCTGGAGGAAACCGTCCGGCTGTTCCGAAATGTCGGCTTGCGGGGGCTGGGATACGTGGAGATGAAGAAGGATCCAGCCACCGGCCAGCAGTTCATCATCGAACCGAATATCGGCCGGCCGACGGGGCGATCGGCGATCGCCGAGGCGGCCGGAGTTGAATTGGTGTACTCCGCATATTGCGATGCGGTGGGCCGGCCTTTGCCGGCCAACCGGGAGCAAAAGTACAAGGGAGCCAAGTGGATTTATTTCCGGCGAGACTTCCAATCGGCCCTGCACTACTGGCGCCGAGGCGAGCTAACGCTGGGGGAATGGTGGCGATCTTTGCGGGGGCCTAAGACGGACGCGCTGTTCTCCTGGGCCGATCCAGCTCCATTCTGCCTCGACCTCTACAAGGGTTTCACTCGACTGTCGAGGAATGGAATGGTGAAATCGCCCCCCCACTCTGAAGTTGCGGCCGCGGCCGTCGCAAGCAACGGCCGGAAACCGGAGAAGATCGGGGAAGCCGAGAACCTGGCGAGGGAAGGCGAACGTCGCGCGGAGATTGACTACGACATCCACGGGGTCGTGGGCGTGCGGCTGATCAAGCCCTCCCCGAGCGATGCGGCAGCGGTAGCGCGGCAACTGGGTCCTTTGCAGCGTCCGCTCCTGCGCGAACCTGATATCACGCTGCGGTTCGTCGAAAGCCTGGCCACGCCCGATCTGCAGTATGTGGAACTGGAGAAAAACGGGTTCGCCCGGGATGGCTTCTATCTCCTACAGAGCGGCAAGCGAAGAGCAAAGGTCCGGCTGGCCTTCGAGCAAATCGGAAGAAAGTGCGAGATTGTCTGCGAAAGCGGCCTGCGGGCAGTGCCGCTATTGCTGTCCATCGTCAACCTTACGGCGCTGCAGAAGGGCTGCGTGCCACTGCATGCCTCAGCATTCGAGTACAAAGGCACCGGGATCTTGCTGGCCGGCTGGTCAAAGGGAGGCAAGACCGAAGCATTGCTGGCGTTCGCGGCCCATGGCGCACGATTCATCGGCGACGAGTGGATCCTGCTCGATGGGTCCGGAGAAAGAATGTATGGCATTCCGGAGAACATCCGGTTGTGGGATTGGCATATCGAGAGCCTGGACCATGTCCGTGTGCAAATGCCGTACTCCAAGCTCTTGCTGTTCCGCTCGGTCCGCTGGTTAGATCGAATGCAAGAGCGGGTTTACAAAAACGGGCTGGGTCGCTTCCTCCCCCTCGGGCCCATGCGGGAAGCGCTGCCGGCGTTGAAGCGGCAACTGAACGTACAAATGGAGCCCGAAAAACTATTTGGAACTGGCCTGGGACCGTTCGCGGGCAAGCCGGAGAAGGTGTTTTTCCTGACAAGCCATCAGGACAGGAGGATTTCGATCGAGCCCACCGACGCATTGGAGGTGGCCCGGCGCATGGCCGCCTCCGTACATCATGAGGAGTTACGCCTGTTCGCGGACTATCTTGCCTATAAATTCGCGTTTCCGGAGCGAAGAAATGAACTGCTCGAGCATGCGGCCGAGCTCCAGCGGAGCTTGCTATGCGAGGCGCTGGAAGGGAAAGAGGCCTATTGGGTGCGACACCCGTATCCGGTCGCACTGAATCAGCTCTACGAAGCCATGGAACCATACTGCACGAACAAAGGAAGCCATCATGATCCCGAACGAGCCGGAGCCCCTGTTGCGGTGGTACGTGGTGTACTGCCGACACCGTCATGATCGTACCGTGGCCGAACGCTTGACGGGCGATGGGTTCCAAACGTACCTGGCGGAATACGAGACGGAAGTCATGTGGGGGACCCGCCGGCGGCAGGTCAGGCGAAACCTGCTACCCGGCTATCTGTTCATCGAGGCCAGTATGGACGCGCAAAACTATGTTCGGGTGCTGCAGACAACGGGCGTGGTGAAACTGGCCGGCAATCCGTGGCCGCGGCTGTCATGGGTCCCCGATAGGCAGATTGAAAGTCTGCGGCTTCTGCTGAAGTCCCGGGAAGGCTTTGAAAGCGTGGAGTATTGGCGGGCAGGCGACAAAGTGGAAGTGATGGCCGGCCCGCTCAAGGGACTTCGAGGACTGTATGCGGGCATGGCGAGCCAGAGGGGACGCGTGATCGTATCCATTGATTTGCTCCAGCGGAGCCTGTCGGTGGAGGTGGGCGCGTCCGATTTGCGATGGGTGCGCCCGCTGCGGGCTGCGTCCTGAGCCGAGAGGTTGGGCGGGACTGAGGGAGGAAGAACGTCCCCGGCTGAGCTCATCTCCTGGACGAAGCACGGCTGCCGTGCACGCATAGGGAGTCAAGAATTTGGCGTTGAGAAAGGCGGAGCTGTATTCACTTCCAGTTGAGCCCATGAAAATCCTTTACCTGACTTCTTCATTTCAGCACCCAAGCCTAAGGGGCCACACGCGCTGTTACTATTTCATCAAGGAGCTTTCACGGCGGCACGAAATCACCTTGCTCAGCGCCACGCTGTTTCCCGTCCCTCACGACGCCAGGCAAGATATGGCCGCTTACACCAAGCAGATATTGGTGTTTGACGGCAGCGGAAGCACAAGGGACCTGCTGGGCCGCCTGCCGCGAATCGGGCCCCGGCTGCAACGCGAATGGGAATACAACCTGGCGGGGCGGAAAATGAAGGCGGCCCTCAAGCAGCTCGTCCGGCAAGGCTCTTACGATGTCCTGCTCCTCCACGGCAAAGTCCTCTTCCCCGTGATCAGAGATTTCGATGACCTGCCCATCGTGATTGACATGTGCGACGCGACCTCACTTCGCTTACGGAGGCAGATGGCTTATTCGCGGTGGGCCAAACGCGCTTGGCTCGGATTGCAGTACTTGCGAGTGCGCCGCCTGGAGAAGGAGATGTTGGCCAAGAGCCAGCACCTGGCGTTCGTCTCCTGCCGTGACCGTGACGCGGTGCTAGACCCCGGTCGGACGGCCGAAGTAGCGCCCATTGGCGTAGACAGCGAGCATTGGAAACGGCAGACCGGGCAACCGAACGCCCACACGATCACCTTCGTGGGGGTCATGAACTACGCGCCGAATGTGGATGCAGCAGCGTACCTGATCGACCAGATTATGCCGCGCGTGCGCAAAGAAATTCCGAATCTCGAGGTGTACATCGTCGGGCGGGACCCCGCGCCTGTGCTGCGGGAGAAGGCATCGCGACAGGCCGGCGTGCACGTAACGGGTTTTGTGGATGACGTGAGGCTCTACCTGGAGAAATCAGCGGTAGCAGTCGCGCCCATCCGATATGGAGCGGGCGTCCAGAACAAGCTCCTGGAGGCCATGGCCATGGAAGTGCCCGTGGTAACCACTGAACTGGCGGCCGAAGGCTTGCGCGCGAAGGGCGGCTCGAACCCGCCGCTGTACGTAGCCAGCGACGCGGAGGAATTCGCCCGGCGAGTGGTGACACTTTTGCGGGACCCAGTCGAGCGAGCGCGGCTGGCGCGACTAGGGCGGAAATTCGTGCAGAGAAACTATGTTTGGTCTGGCGGCGCGGAAACGCTGGAGCAAGTGTGTTTTGAAGCGGTGGCCCAGGCTCACTCCCAGGAGCATCTTGCCGCGGAATCGGCGGGCAGCATCAGGCAGGGAAAGCACGCGGAGGAGATGCCGTGAGCTTTACAGTGGCGCTCATCGGTCCAGACGGCGCCGGAAAGAGCAGCATCGCCCGGCGTCTGGAAAGCAGCTTTCCGCTGCCGGTGAAGCGCTTGTACATGGGAATCAACACGGAGTCGAGCAATGTGGCGCTGCCCACCACGCGGCTGATCGAGCGTCTGCGCCAGGCGAGACGGCGAAGATCGGGAGCGGTGCGATCGGCGACATCCCCTGCTGCCGGAGCAAGCCGCAAGCCGGCCGGGAAACTGTGGGCCGCTGTACGGCTGGCCAACCGCCTAGCGGAGGAGTGGTACCGGCAGCTCCTTTCGTGGAGTTACCGCCTCCGAGGCAAGATTGTCGTATACGACCGGCACTTCAAATTCGATTTTGAATGGGAGAAGGGCCGGCAAAGACGTTTTTCTGACCGGCTGCATCGGTGGTTCCTGGCAAAGTGCTACCCGCAGCCCGACTTGGTGATTTATCTGGATGCGCCGGCCGAGGTGCTGTTCGCGCGCAAAGGTGAAGCGAACTTGCAGTGGTTGGAGGAGCGCCGGCAGGCGTTCCTACGCCAGGGCGCAAAGATGCCTGGATTTGTCCGTGTCGACGCAACACAGTCTCTCGAAGCGGTGCACGCCGAGGTGCGCGAGCGGATCCTGGAATTTCGCAACACGCCTGCGAAGATGAAGCGCGCGGGCGCAGGCTTGCTGGGCCGCTGGTTCGGGCAACTGAGCAACGGCGTCGCGCGGGAGTGGAACACCACGCGGGGCTGGAGCCTGCTGCTGTTGGCGATGCCGTTCATGATGGTGCTGAGTGGCCTGGTTGCAGCGGCGGCGGGGAGGGATGTTTATGTGTGGTTCACGGGGGAAGACGGATTCGCTGAGTACCTGCAAGTGGCCCTTTATGGCGCCAGCTTCTTGATGAGCCTCCTGGCCGCTCGCCGGCTCAGAACCGGCGGTGAGAAAAGCATAGCGGCACTGTATCTGCTGCTGGCTCTGGGCTTTTTCTTCTTGGTCGGAGAAGAATTGAGCTGGGGGCAGAGGATCTTCGGCTGGACCACTCCAGAAACGCTCCGCCAGCTCAACAGACAACAAGAGTCCAACCTGCACAACCTCTACGGCGTAGAAGGCGCGTTAAAGTGGGTCCAGTTAGTCGTGGCAGGCTGCGGGGCATTTCTGCCCTTACTGCTCTTGCAAGGGAAAGTATTGGTGCGGTACCGCGACAAGTTGGCGCTTCTGCTGCCGCCGCCCTCACTGATGCATTACTTCTTCTTCAAATTTGTGTGGCGTGCCTATCGGAACCTGGTGCCGGCACCCCCGCACTTGGCGTTTTTCATATCCGAATATACCGAAGTCTTCGAATTGGTCCTGGCGACAGGCTTCTTTCTCTTCCTGGTCTACCAGTTGAGAAGGATCCGGCCGGAACCGAGGGCGCAGTTCAGTGATGTCGAAGGTTTTTCGGCGACCTAAGTCTGTTGTTGATTAGCTGCGTGGCAGAGGGGAGTGAGGTACGTGGACCACTTCTTGGCAGAAACATTTGAGGCGCTCAATGCCGAAGGCATCCTGTACATAGTCCTGCGGCCTGGCGAGAGCCCGCATTCCGGAAAGAACCTGCGAGAGATCGACTTGCTGGTGCCTCCCGATCAGATCAAGGAGTTCGCGAAGTTGCTGGAACAGCAAGGCTTCGCAGCCCTGCCATCATGGGGCCGCGCGCCACATCGGTTCTTCATCGCATATCATCAAGCGAGTGGAGCCTGGATTGAATTCGACGTCGTGACCGACCTGTGGTATGGGCGCCCACTTCCGTATCTCCGATTGCCTCTGGGGCGCCGATGCTGGACCGATCGCCAGGCGCGTGAAGGGACTTACGTACCTGCTGCCGAAGACGAATTTGTCACGCTGCTGCTGAACTGCCTGGTGGACAAGGGCAATTTTAAGGCACGCCACAAGCGACGGCTGTGGGAATTGCGCCACGAGTTGAACCCTGACTCAGCCGCAACGGGGCGCAACGAGCGGCTGTCGGAATACATGGTGGCTTGCGGGCTCAGCTGGCATCGTGTCGCGCTGGCGATTGACCAGCAAGACTGGCCAGGGTTGCTCCGCCAGGGAATTGAAGCGAAGCGACGGTTGTTCTGGTCCGCGCCGATGGCAAACACACGGCGATGGGTATCCAATTGGCTGTTGCGGCGAATGCTCCCCTTCCTTCGAGTGGCGTTCCATCCCGGTCTGTCCGTTGCCCTGCTCGGGCCCGACGGCGCGGGCAAGACATCGCTGGCGCAAAGCCTGGCCCGTGATCTTCAGTTGCGAGCGCGGCCCATGTACATGGGGGCGAACTTTGGGGCAAACCCTACGGGCCTGCCCTTCCTCCGATGGGTGAAAAAGTTGGGGCAGCCGCGCCACCGCTTGTTCGGCACACCTCTGAAAGGAGTGCGTCTGGCGGCTCGTCTGGCCGAGCACGTGTACCGCGTTGGTATGGCTCGTTACCATACGCTGCGAGGCCGCTTCGTCATCTTCGATCGTTTTGTCCATGACTCATGGCTGAATCCGAAACCCTCCAGTCTGACGAGCCGGCTGCGGCGGGCAGTACTGGAATCGGGCTGGCCCACGCCGGACCTGGTGATATTGCTGGATGCTCCCGGCGAAATCCTCTACGCAAGAAAGAAGGAGCACTCGCCGGAATGGCTGGAGGACAAGCGCCAGGGCTACCGGTGCCTGGCCACTCGCGTCCCGCAGATGAAAATCGTGGATGCCACAAGACCTGAGAGTGAAGTCCGTCACGAGATTGCACAACTCATTTGGCAGCATTACGCTGACCTGGAGAGTGGGAAGATTCAAAAACCTTGGGCGCACCGTCTATTGCTCCGGACCGCCGCTCTGCTCGCGGTGGCGGCGCTAGCCCTTGTTACCTTTCGTTCAGCGTTCGACAGAGGCGACATGGTGGTGCCAGTCTTGGCCGCGTATGAGACTGAGCCCGTGCCCACACCCGGTGATGCGGCAGACGACCCAGCTATCTGGGCGAACTCCGCGGACCCCTCCAAGAGCACGATCATTGGCACGGACAAACGTTACGGGCTGGCGGTCTACGACCTGATGGGCCGCCAGTTGCAGTTCCTGCCGGATGGGCAGCTAAACAATGTGGATATTCGCTACGAGTTTCCTCTGGGGGGACATCGCGTGGCGCTGGTGACTGCCGGCAACCGACTGGACAACAGCATTGCGATCTATAGGGTCAATCCGAAGACGCGCTTGCTGGAAAACGTAGCTGCGCGCAGGATCACATCGCTCGCAGTCTATGGGTCGTGCATGTACCAGAGCGCAGAGACCGGCAAGACTTATTACGTTGCCGATTCCGAAAAGGGTGACGTTGAACAGTGGGAGCTGTTTGATAACGGCGCCGGCAAGGTGGATGCCCGGAAGGTACGATCGTTTAGCGCGGCAGCACAGACGGCTAACGCTGAAGCACAGACGGAAGGATGCGTAGCCGACGACAGTCACGGGTATCTGTACGTTGGTTTGGAAGATACCGGCATCCGTAAGTACGGTGCGGAGCCGGATGCTGGATCATCGTTCACCGTCGTCGACACCACCGGCCCGGGCGGCCATTTGAACCCCGATGACGTTGAAGGCCTGACACTGTACCGGCGGGACGACGGGAGTGGCTATCTTATCGCGTCCAATCAGGGGCGAAACAACTTCGTGATCTACCAGCGAAAAGGCAACAACGAGTACGTTGGCACGTTCAACATCGTAGAGGGGAACGGAATCGACGAAGTAACGCATGCAGATGGAATCGCGGTAACAAGCAGGCCGCTCGGATCGCTTTTCTCCCACGGCATGTTTGTGGCGCAAGATCACAGGAACGACGGGCGCAATCAGAATTTCAAACTCGTTCCCTGGCAGCAAATCGAGAACGCCATCCGTGCAGCGAGCACGTCACCGCGACATGCTGCAACCAACGGTAGTTAACCCGAAGAGACATGACCAGCAATTCTCAGACAACCACACACACCGCGGGGCAAGAGCCCAGCGGGGATATTGCGCAGAAGCAGATTCGCAGCTCGAGCCTGCTGCTCAGCGGCCGGCTGCTGGCGACAGGTGTCAACTTTGCCGCGCAGGTGCTAATCGTGCGGTACCTCAGCACGTCGGATTACGGCGCCTGGGCCTACGCGCTTTCCATCGTGACGTTCCTTCAAACGCTGGCCCCGCTGGGCCTAGACCGGGCGATGTCGCGGTTTATCCCCATCTACCATGAAAAGGGCGAGTACAACAAAGTGTTCGGTACGATGCTGCTGGTGGTGGGGACGATCCTGGCCGTGGGATCCCTATTTGTCGCTGCGTTCCACGGGTTCCCCAGGGAGTTTGCACAATTGGTGCGCGACCAGGAGCAGCCCCTGAACCTGCTTTTCATCCTGATCTTCCTCGTACCTTTGGAATCTCTCGATGCCATGCTGGTGGATCTGTTCGCGTCCTTCAGCAATCCACGGGCGATTTTTCTTCGGCGGTACGTGATGGCGCCGAGCCTGAGAATTGGCGTGGTTCTGCTTCTCATGCTGCGCAAGAGCGGGGCGGAGGTGCTGGCCTACGGATATGTTGCGGCCAGCGCTCTAGGCTTGTTGCTCTACGGTTGGGTATTGTTTCGGATGCTGGGACGCAACGGATTGCTGGAGAAGTTTCACCTGAGGCGGCTGCAGGTGCCGGCCCGAGAGGTTTTCAGCTTCACGATCCCCCTGCTGACCTCGGATCTGGTGACCGTGACCATGCATACGTCGGCTGTCCTGCTGCTGGGTTATTTCTACGATCTTTCGATGGTGGCCTTCTTTCGCGTAGCACTGCCGCTTGCACTTTTCAACAAGCTGGTAATGAACAGCTTTGCGACGCTGTATAAGCCGACCGCGGCCCGGCTGTTCGCTCGAAAAGACTACGAGGGAATCAACAGGTTGTATTGGAATTCGGCAGTTTGGATCGCGGCACTTTCCTTCCCAATTTTCGCGGCGACGTTTGCGCTGGCCAAGCCGCTTACCATCTACTTGTATGGCGCGGACTACACACCGTCTGCTGCGATCTTGGCGCTGCTCTCGTTGGGCTACTACTTTGACGCCGCACTAGGGAACAACGGCCTGACCTTGAAGGTACTTGGGAAGATCCGATACGTGGTGACCATCAACCTTGTGGCCTGCTTGGCCAGCGTGGGACTTCACCTATTGCTCATTCCCAGGTACGGAGCCCTGGGCGCGGCCATCAGCACGACTGCCGCGGTAATCTTCTACAACATCTTGAAGCAAACCGGGCTGCGCCTAGTGGCTGGCATCAGCTTGTTTGATCGCCAGTATGCGCCTTTCTATCTGACGCTCCTCCTGGCGGCCTCGGGATTGCTCCTCGTTGGGTTTTTCACCCCTCCCAACATTTACATTGCGGCAGCGTCGGCGGGTTCTGTGTCGCTTCTGGTGCTGGCCTTGAGCAGGAAGAAACTCAGGGTGGCGGAGACATTTCCAGAGCTCGTGCGGCTGCCGCTGATGCGGCTGATTTTCGCCTAGCGCATGATTCTGTCGGAGGATCCATGCTGGAGTTGATGCTGAACACAGAGTTCATTCCAGGGTCGAACATGAGTGGTGACATGGCCTGTGCCGACTGGCGCTTTCTGCTGCCGAGCCTGGACCTTGAGGAAGTTCTATGCCTGAGGATGCCTCCGATTAAGGTTGTTTCCGTACTCTCGACGATCTGCCGGCGCCTGAACGTCGTGTCGGCCGACCCGAAGGCGGCAGAAAAATTGGATCAAGCCGTGCAGCAACGGGGCCTTTCGAAGCTGCGCGTGATCCACGTAAACGACTACGCACGACTTCCATTCAGTGAATCTTCGATGGACCTGATCTGGATTGCCGGTGCTGATGGCTCGCCCAATCCCGCTTGTTTGCCGGGAGTCGCGGGAGAATTGACGAGGCTCTTGCGCCCGGGAGGGGCGGTTTACTTCGAGACGTTCGGACTGATGGATCGCTTCCTGGCCCTCCGAAAATTCCGCCGATCGGGTGGGGGCCTCGATACTCGACAGGAGTACTGGCTCACACCACGGAGAGGTGAGATGCGTACGGCGGTCGCCGTCGGAGACACGGCCATGGTGCGCCATTTCTTTCGCCATGTGCTGTTTGGGCGATCATTTCGGACGCGAGTACTCAGCCGGGTCGGAGAGACGCTCAGTGGGCTGGGCTTGGTGCGGCTCATCGCTCGGCGCCGGGGAGTCTGGCTGCAGCGCTCCGGAACGAGGGGAACCCTGCAGAAGCTACCCCAGTACTTGGTCTCCTTGGCGGAAGAGGGAGGCGTAGACCTGACGACGTACCGCTTCGGGCTGTCGGCCAGCGGCCTCTACAACTCAAATAAGGTCATCTTTTATCTATCTGAGGGATCGAAGGAAAAGCCTGACATCGTAGTCAAGATGACCCGCGCGGGCGAGTTCAACTTCCGACTGGCCAACGAGGCGGCCGTCCTCACCCGGCTCCGGCAGAAGGACTTTATTGAAGCCGAAAGCTATCCCGAGCTGCTTTTCTTCGATATCTATCGCGGGCAGGCGGTCTTGGCGCAGAAGGTCATCCCTGGTGAACCCTTCCGGCGGCGAACCCACCTGACGGCGGACTGTCCCTTTGCACAACGAGCCATCGCCTGGATTCTCCAACTGGGCAAGGCATCGGCGAACACTTCGGCGGCCACTTCTCGCCAGGTTGCAGCAGGACTCGAGAAGCTGCTTACTTCTTTTGAGAAGATCTACAAGCCTTCGGAAGACGAGCGCGGTTTTCTGAAAATGCAGTTCGACAGAATCCGCAGTTCTCGCAGCGCGTTTCCCTTGGTTTTCCAACATGGCGATACCGGAACCTGGAACCTGCTCGTACGTCCCAACGGCCGGGTGGCGTTCATTGACTGGGAGAACGGCGAGCCCAACGGAATGCCTCTCTGGGATCTCTTCTATTTCCTCCGAGCCTTCGGGACTTGGATTTCCCGCCAGAGAGGTGATCGGGATAGGGAAGCGAGTTTTCAGAAGAATTTCCTCGCGACGTCTCCACTCAGTGATTTGCTCGCGGAAGCGACGGAGGAATACTGCACCGGAGTAGGACTGGCCACAGCCTTGGTCGAGCCGCTTTTCTACACCTGCTGGGTACATTGGGCTCTCAGAGAGGCGACGCGACTGTCAGCGGCAAATCTGCACGACGGCACTTATGTCCGGCTGCTGCGCCTGTGTATTCGAGAACGAGACCGACTGAGCTCCGTCTTGCCTTTCGGCTCGGAGAGTTCCGCAGGAGCCGCGATTCACCGCGGCTCGACCAATGGGAAGGGACCCATGACAGAAATGGAGCAGGTTCGTAAACACTTGTGAGTCGTGAAATGCACGGACGTCTACCCAATGAACCAGCAGCCACTGCTCTGTTAACCAGCGCCCGATCCATTGTCCCGCTGGGCATCTCGCTGCTCTTCTCTATGCTGGTGCTGACCTACCTCACCAGCAGCAGCGGAGCGATGGTATCCCTTGGGGTTGCGACCCTGGTGGGCGTCATCAGCGTTATGGTCCTGTGGCCTGAACTCGCCACCCTCGCTGTAGTGTGTGTCTTGTATTTGAACTTGATGGCTATCACCGTGAAGGGGTTGCACTTGAGCGAATGGGTGGCAGCGATGTGCATTTTGCCCCTGAGTCTTCCGTTGATCAGTCACCTGGTGTTGCGTCGCCAACGGATCAAGACAGGCGGGCTCCTGATGCTGATGGGGGTCTTTCTTGTTTGCCTGCTACTCTCCTCTTTTTTCGCCCAGGATCCCGACCTTGCCACGCAGCGCATTTTGACTTACCTCTTCGAGGGCTTGCTGCTTTATTTTCTCGTAACCAATGTGATTCGTAATTTCAGGACGCTGAAACGGGTGATGTGGGTGCTTGTACTTTGCGCTGCTTTTCTGGGAAGCCTGTCGCTCTATCAGGCGATCACCGGTGCGTACGCCCAGCGGTTCGGCGGACTCGCTCAGCGGGAACTAATCTTCGAGACAGAGGGGGGAGGCAACCGTACGGGGCCGCGAGAAGAGATGCGTGTTGCGGACAGGGCAAGCGGCCCGATCGGTGACCCAAACCGGTACGCGCAGAATGAGCTGATAGTCTTGCCGTTCGCCATATTCTTGCTGTGGTACGAGAAGTCATGGTTGCGAAGGCTAGTGGCGGCCGTGAGTGCCGTGCTGATCCTGGCCGCCGTGGTCTTGACCTATTCGCGTGGGGCGTTTGTGACCCTTGCAGTCTTGCTACTCCTGCTGGCGCTGCTGCGGCGCGAGAGGCGTCTGCCGACTCTGGCTGGCGCGGCGCTGCTGCTCGTGTTGCTCGTGGCCATTGCGCCTGGATATCGCGGGCGGTTAGGGACCCTTCTGGGAGTGCAAGGTTTATTCTCGGCTCAGGCGAGCGAGCAACCCGACGGGGCGACGCGCGGGCGCACGACGGAGATGCTCGCGGCCGTGTACGTATTCCTAGACTATCCCATCTTCGGCGTAGGCCCTGCTCAATACACTCCCTTTTATTCGATGTCCTATCACATGAATCCCGAGATTGCGTTTCGGTACCTTCCTAGGACTCGCCGGGCTCATAGCCTTTATGCGGAACTCGCAGCAGAGACCGGGGTTGTGGGAATCACCGTTTTTCTTTCCATTGTTGGCTGGCTCCTTCGCCGGCTGTGGCAAGCGCGGCGTAGGTGGGCGCTCAGTCGCCCAGACCTGGCCAACCTTGTAATGACATTCGTGTTCAGTATTGCGGCTTATCTCGGAACCGCCACGTTTCTCCATCTCTCTTACGAAAGGTACTACTGGCTCCTGCTGGCTCTGGCAAGTGCCGGATTGCAGATTGGATCATCGGAGGATCATTCGAAAAGAGGGCTCCCTCCGGTCTCGAGTGGGTCGCTGATCAGGCAGGAGCAAGCGAGGTGACAGCACGCAATACCCAAGTGACCCTCGCAGCCGTGGACTGGGGGCGGCCTGACCGCGATCTCCAGATCGCCAGGCGCCTCGACTGGAGATACCTGCTGCCGGATCCCAGACTTTGCAGGCTGGCCCTTATCGGCAGGCCTCAGGGTGCTCTACTCGAGGCCCTCCAGCTCTTCAGCGAGAAGCTCACCGTGATCCCTTCTTCCGCTCAGCCAACGCAACCTCTCGCTGCGAACTGTGACGTTGCTGTGGTTTGCTCGAGTGAACCGGGAGCAGTCGCCCTGGCCAGTTCGGCGCTCAGAACTGGCGGCTACCTGTACTGGGAACTTGGGACGACTCGCTGGCGTTTTTCGCTCCGAAGCTGTCATGCAGCGTTGAGAAAACATGGCTTTGACGAGATCAAAGTGTACTGGTGCCGGCCCACCTTCGAAGAATGCCTGGAAATGATCCCCCTGAGTGAGCCCTCGGCGCTGACATTTGCCCTGTCCCGGCGTCTCGGCGGGACGCATAGATGGCTGTTTCAGGCAGCCGTGCGCCTGCTTGCCGGCATCGTGATCCCAGTAGGGCTGGTCTCCTGCCGCAGTGTTGTGGCACGGAAAACTGAGGAGTCAAGTAGCCCATGAACACGGCCGAATCCTTTCTGGTCAGCAATTGGAAACGGCTGATGCTGGATGGGCCAAAGCCACCGGCCCAACTATCATCGATCCTGGCAACGCCGAGATTTCGGGCCTCCCGGCACATCGTTTTCCTGATCTTGGCGGGCGGCTATGCCGACCCGAAGTGGGTGGCAAAAATACCGCGACTGGCTGCCGAAACGGCCTCGCTCGACCGGGAGGTCGCGAACTTGCGTGCCCTTTGGGCATTGCGTTTTGGCGGATTCGAGAACGTCCCTCGAGTTCTCGCTTACGAATCCTATCTGGGCAACCGTCTTCTGCTCGAGTCGGCGGTATCGGGATACGCGATGAGACCGGCCGTCGTGCGGCAGCGACCGAGGGAGTGCTGTGAAGCGGTCATCAGTTGGCTCATTGATCTGTACGAAGCGTCTTTCCGGGGCCATCATGACCGCAAAGGGTCTGTCCAGCGGCTTGTGGGGGCGCCCCTGGATCATTTCGAGTGCGTCTTTCCACTTTCTGCCGAAGAGAAACACTTGATCGCGGAAACACGAGAGCTCGTGCACTCGCTACAAGGCCTGGACTTCCCGCTGGTGTTTGAGCACGGCGACTTCAGCTCGCCCAACATCCTTATGCGTTCGCGCGGGGACATCGGCGTGGTGGATTGGGAATTGGCGGAGCCCCATGGGCTACCTGCGGTGGATCTGTTTTTTTTCCTCACGTATTTGGCCTTTGCCCGGCACCAAGCCGAAACTCCGGAAGACTGCGTAAGCGCGTTCCACAATGCGTTTTTTGGGCCGCAAGCGTGGGCCCGGGAATACATCGCCCGCTACAGGGAGCGCATTCGGCTGCCGGCTGCCGCACTGAAGCCACTCTTTATCGCTTGCTGGAGCCGGTACGTTGCGACTCTCGTTGCCCGGCTCAATGACCTTGGTGCAGGGCCGCGGGCCGAGCCCGATCAAGACACGGCAGCGTGGCTCAGGAACAATCGTTATTTTCATCTGTGGAGACATGCGGTTGCACACGCGGACGATTTGCGGCTTGTCGATTAATTGAGCGGATCGCGGCCGAAGGGTAAGGCGGGAACAAGGACATGCTGAGAGTACTGACCTATCATCGAGTGGCCAACTGGGATGATTCGTCACCGCTGAGTCCAAGGCTCATCAGTGCCACCCCGGACGACTTTCGCCGGCAAGCAGCCTACTTGGCAAGCAACTACGACGTCGTGTCCATGGCAGAGGTTCTGGAGTCGCTTCAGTACCGGCGCCGGCTTTCTCCGCGCTCCGTTCTGATTACCTTCGATGACGCCTACTTGGATTTCAAGGAAATGGCCTGGCCTATACTCCGGGAGCATCGTCTTCCGGCAACATTATTCGTGCCCACCGCGTATCCGGACCATCCCGAACGGGGGTTCTGGTGGGACCGGCTGTGGCGGGCCATCATGAGGACGTCGCAAACGGTAGTGCGAGGCAGACATCTAGAATTGCGGATCACCAGTCCAGAAGAACGCCGCGTGGGACTGCGCAAGCTCCACACGCATATCAAGCGCATGCCTCACGCCCAGGCAATGGCGTTTGTGGACCGAATCTGTGCTTCTTGCGGGGAGACTCCGACTGTTCTGAGGACAGTAATCAATTGGGAAGAGCTGCGGGAACTGGCCCGCGAGGGTGTAACACTCGGAGCACACACCCGGACCCACCCCATCCTGACCCAAATGCCACTCCCGAAAGCGCGCATGGAGATCCGTGGTTCACAGGAGGATCTGCACCAGCAAATCGGGAAAGTCTCGCCCATCTTCTGTTACCCCAGCGGAGCGTACAACGATTCGATTCTGCGGGTAATGCGGGATGAAGGTTTTCTGCTTTCTCTGTCTACGGAAGACGGGTTCAATAATCTCGATTCGGCCGACACACTGCGGTTGCGGCGAATCAACATTACCCCTCGTACCACACTGGCGATCTTCCGCTTGCGCCTCCTCTGGCTGGGTACCTACGTGAACGCCTGGCGCCATCGCGCACAACGACTGGCAAGCGCAATCTCAAGCCCATGAGTATTCTGAATAGATCCTTACCGCGTTCGTCCGAGGAGAAGCTCCGATGGCCGGCAGCCATTCTCTCGGTACGTTCCCGTCAATCTCCGTCACCGAGGGTGAGCTATGTGATGTCGCGCTTCCCCAAGTTGACCGAGACGTTCGTTCTTTATGAGATCCTGGCGCTGGAGAAGTTAGGAATCGAAGTTCAGATCTATCCTCTCCTGCGAGAACGCCAGGCAGTTTCTCATCCCGAGGTCGACAAGCTTTTGCCACGCGTCCGCTTTCTTCCTTTCCTGTCCTTGCCGATCGTTCGGGCACAGTTACATTTTCTGAGGCGGAAACCGGCCGACTACCTTGGGGCGCTCTGGGACGTTTTGCGGGGCACTTGGGGAAGCGCAAATTTCTTTTTCGGCGCTTTGGGGATTTTCCCCAAGGTTGTCCGGTTCGCTTATGAGATTCAGAAGGGTGGAATCGGCCACGTCCATTGTCACTTCGCCAGCCACCCGGCAGTTGCTGGCTACATCATTCATCGGCTGACGGGCATTCCCTTCAGTTTTACGGCACACGGCTCGGATCTCCATGTGGAGCGGCGCTTCTTGAACCGCAAGGTGAGGGAAGCGGCGTTCGTCGTGACCGTCTCCGCCTACAACAAGGAACTGATCGTTCGGGAATGCGGAGAGGGCATCCGGGAGAAGATTCACGTGATCCACTGCGGGGTGGACCCGGATGTCTTCCGGCGGTTTCCCGATCGAATGAATCAGGGTCCGGCGCGCATGTTGTGCGTGGCTTCGTTTGAAGAAGTAAAAGGTCACGAGTATCTCGTCGAGGCTTGCAGAATTCTGCGTGCTCGGGGAACACCGTTCATGTGCGACTTCGTCGGCGATGGTCCTTTGCGTCGCGCTGTCGAGGCGCAGATCAAGCAGGCGAACTTGGAGAGTGTGATTCGAGTTCACGGGGCGCGTTCCCGGCCAGAAATAGCGCGAATGATGGCCGATGCGGACATCATGGTGCTGCCCAGTGTGCCTACGCAGAGCGGCAAGCGAGAAGGCATTCCGGTCGTGCTGATGGAGGCCATGGCCAGCGAGCTCCCCGTGGTATCGAGCGAGCTTTCAGGGATTCCGGAACTGGTGGACAACGGCCGGACAGGGCTGCTTACTCCTCCACGGGACGTTAGCGCTCTGGCGGATGCCTTGCAGACACTACTTCAGAATGTTGAGCTGCGGTATCGGATGGGACGGCTGGGAAGAGGAAAAGTTTTCTGGGAGTTCAACCTGTATCGCAGCGCGGAGATGCTTTCGAAACTGTTCCTATCTAATGCCACGGATTTCGCTTCTCACGTCACAGAGCAGAAGTAGTTCGAACTCCGACGAAAGATTTGTAATGAGCTTTCGTGCGCGAGAATTCGGTCGATTCCAAAACAGTTCTTTAGATCGCAAATCGCACATGGAGGAATATTCAAAATGTTATTGCCAACGGCCTCTTATCGCCCGTTGAAACTGCGCTGGCTGTTGGTGACTGCCACCCTGTTGGCGTATTGTTCGTGGCCCATAGCCGCAGGGGCGTCTACCGCAATTGACAACGGGTACAAGACTATCTCTTCCAGCGGGGCTGGGAATGGTGAAGTCACCGGGGAGAAGCCGGAAAGCAAGATGTGGTTCAACGACGGCTTCTGGTGGGCAGTTCTCTGGGACAACCAAGCGCTCAGCCATCACATTTTCCGCTTTGATCTGCCCACGCAAGACTGGGTGGACACCGGGACGGCCGTAGATAACCGGACGTCGTCCAAATCCGACGTGCTCTGGAACCAGAGTACCAACAAGCTGTATGTGGTCTCCCATAAATTCACGACCACGGCACTGCCGGATGCTAACGCCGCCAATCGCGGTCGACTCTACCGCTACAGTTACAATACCACCACGAAGGTGTACACCCTTGACGCGGGATTTCCGGTCGACGTGACAGGAGGGCAAAGCGAGACTCTGACGCTGGCCAGAGACACCACTGGCAAATTGTGGGTGACCTACACCGAGAGCCTGACGGCCGCCGGGCCGGGCCGGGTTATGGTCAACAGTACCACGACCGGGACGAATGACCTGCTTTGGGGAACGCCTTTCGAGCTGCCTTTCCCCGATGCCGTGAATCTGCTAGTCGACGACATTTCTTCCATTATTGCTTACAACGGTCGCGTGGGAATCATGTGGTCCAACCAGGCCACCACCCCAAAACAAATACATTTTGCCGCACACGTGGATGGCGCCGGCGATACGGTGTGGCAGGGCGGACCCGCGTATACGACTTCTGCGGATGACCACATCAATCTGAAGTATGTTCCGGGTGCCGGAGGAGGCGCACTGTACGCTGCCATCAAGACGTCGCGAAACCAGGAGCTGATCGTTCTGCTGGTCTGCACGAATGGGATTTGCACCTCGACCACCGACTGGACAAGCTATACCGTCTATGACAGCAACACGTTTATCCCGACACGCCCGATCGTTGTCGTGGACACGGAAAATAGCGAACTGTATGTATTTACCACCAATCAGGTCGCCGGCACCGGAACGCCCTTTGCGATCTACTACAAGAAGATAAGTCTGACTAATATCGGGTTCACCGCCACAGACCCCGGCACTCCCTTCATCCGGAGTAGTGCTGATATAAACATAAACAACCCGACTTCAACCAAGCAGAACCTGACCTCGGCTACCGGTCTCTTAGTGTTGGGCTCGGACGAAATAGTGGACTTCTATTTTCACAACTATCTTCAGCTCGCCTCTTCCCTAGCTCCCGACATAACATCCTTCAACCCTACCAGCGGGGGAGCCGGCACTCAGGTCACACTGACCGGAGACAGGTTTACTGGCTCGACGGCCGTGGCATTCAACAGCACTTCCGCAATTTTTGCGGTCAACTCCAATACGCAGATCACGACCTCGGTTCCGGTAGGGGCGACCACTGGGAAGATCAGTGTCACCAACGCCGGGGGCACAAGGTCTAGCGCCGCCGACTTCACGGTACTATCGAGCGCCCCCGTGATGGTGGTCGCTCTGCAAGCCTTGAACGCCGGCACCCTCAGTACGACGGCGACCGTCAGTTGCCTGGGGCAGACCAGCAAGCAACAGGTCTTGCTCCCGGGTACAACCACGACCATCAGTACGGGTTGGACCGCCCCCTGCTCTCCGGTGTCGATCTCCAACACGGATTTACCACCCTCCGGTCCCGTGATCACGAACGTGGCGGCTGGCTCAATCACTACAACGGGTGCGACGATCACCTGGACCACCAACGTGACGGCCAATACCCAGGTAGACTATGGCACCACCACAGCCTACGGCAGCCAGACCACATTGAATACGGCTTTGGTGACCAGCCACTCGCAGGCGCTCAGCGGCCTGACGGCTGGCATCCTGTACCACTATCGCGTGCGCAGCACGGATGGCTTTGCCAACACCACAGTGTCCGGCGACTTCACCTTTACAACCCTGACGGCCATCCCGACGGGCCAGACTCTATTCACCACGCAAACCCCCGCGGTGTCCAACGAAAGTGATGGCGCCACAGTGAACTACGAGCTGGGTACAGCCTTCACCAGCGTTACTGCCGGCCAGATTACGGCTGTCCGTTTCTGGAAGAGCAGCAGCGAAACCGGAACGCACACCGGCCGCATCTGGTCCAGTACAGGCCAGTTGCTGGCCTCGGTGATCTTTGCCAATGAGACCGCTTCCGGCTGGCAGCAGCAAGCGCTGGCTGCTCCGCTTTCCATCGCCGCCAACACCACCTACGTGGTCAGCGTCAACACCGGCAACACCTTCTATGTGTTCACGAAACGCGGATTACTCTCGCAGGTAATCAACGGGAACTTGCGCTCGGTCGTGGGCACCAACGGCCGGTACGGATCCAGCGGGCAATTCCCGACCATCGGTAGTTTCTATAGTTCGAATTACTTCCGGGACATCGTCTTTGTCGCGGGTACACCGTGATGAGTTTCCGGGGAGTGAACACCTCGGGAACAAGCGGCTCAGGATGGGACGGCGCCGCCTCAGGGACCGTCGGTCCGAACCAAACTCTGATTTACGCGCTAACGTTGACGAACCTGGCCTCATTCTGGAATCAGCGGCAAAATGCCACGACTCTAGCAAGTGGAACCGCGGTGACTATCAACGACACCGCGCCGAACAACCATCGTTTCAACGTCACCCGCTGCGAAGCCCTACCGGCGCCCTAGCCGTTGGTGTTGTAGCAACGTGAAAATGCCACCCCCCTGAGGGGGTAGCGTGTGGGAGACGGGTGTCGCGGCAGTAGAGAACGATTCGACCGTCCAGAGTCTGGTAGATCTGCACTCTGGCGCCGGCGAAACTGAACCGCCTGGGTTGTGGCGGGAGGTGGAAGCGGCATCCGTCCCACTGCACAACATTGTCATTACTGACCACGCGTTGGTGCACCCAGCAGCAGATGCGCTCCAGATCACGGCGTGCTGGCCGCCAGGCTGTTGTCGAGCAGCTCCGCGGTGCTGGCACGGGCCAGGTTCTCCTTCAGGCAACTGAAAATAACAGTCACTCGCTGAAGTTCCCTTGCACTCGACGGAAATGTCTCCTGTCTCATAGGCGTGACATTTTCACGTTGCTGTAAAGGGGTGACAGAATTATGGAGCTAAGACAGAAGGACAGGTTTAGTACTGGACGAAGGACCAGGTGAAACATTGGCGTATTTGGGTCCTTGGTACAGATGACTTCCCCTTCCCGTCCAGGCATGATTCGAGTGTGTCCAGCGTACCCCGAGACGCAAGTGAAGGGGAGAGGTAACCTGATGTTGCGAATCAAATTGGCACTGCTCTTGACCCTGTTCTCTTTTACACTTTCCCTCTGCGCGCAAACCCCAGCCAGCTCCGGCATCTGGGTGTCCCAGACCGAACTGCTGGCTTTGCCGGCCTCGGGCACGGCATGGAACAACGTGAAGAGCGCAGCAGACCAATCCTGCGGCTCGCCAGATCTGTCCAACCAAGACCAGAGCAATAACGTTTGCATCTTGGCCAAGGCTCTGGTTTTCGCCCGCACGGGCCAAAGCTCGTATCGGAATGATGTCATGTCCGCACTGTCAGCGATCGTCAACTCGGGCACCTACAGCGGTCGGGCGTTGGCCCTGGGCCGCGAGCTGGCAGCCTACGTCATCGCTGCAGACCTGATCGATTTGAAAAACTTCGACGTAGCTCTCGACACCTCGTTCCGTGCCAAGATCAGATCTCTGCTGACCACGCCTACCGACGGTGGACCCGGCAGCTTGATCGAGTGTCACGAAGACCGGCCCAACAACTGGGGGACGCACTGCGGGGCGTCGCGAGCAGCGGTGGCGGCGTACTTGGGAGACACCACGGCATTGGCGCGTGTGGCGCAAGTATTCAAAGGCTGGCTGGGAGATCGCAGTTCGTATTCCGGCTTCAGCTACGGCGACCTGTCCTGGCAGTGCACCTCCTCTGCTCCCGTGGGGATAAACCCAACGGGTTGCACCAGGGACGGTCACTCGATCGATGGCGTGCTCCCGGACGACCAGCGGCGTGCCGGGGGTTTCTCTTGGCCACCTCCGAAGGAAAACTATGTGTGGGAGGGACTGCAGGGAGCCGTAGTGCAAGCAGTCCTCCTGAAGCGCGCCGGATACGACGTGTTCAACTGGGAGAATCAGGCGCTGCGGCGAGCGCTCCAGTGGCTGCACAGCCAAGCCAACTTCCCGGCGTCAGGTGAGGACACCTGGAATCCGCATCTAATCAACTTCTATTACGGGACCCAGTTTCCCGCGCCCGTGCCTACTTCGCCCGGCAAGAACATGGGATGGACGGACTGGACGCACTCCGGTACGGCTCCCTCCTCAAATCGCCCATCACCCCCGTCAGGACTTCAGGTGACGGTGAACTGACCGGACGCGCGTCGATACCATCGGCCGATCCCTCCCATCGGCAACTCAGAATCCACGCGCCATTCAGACAGCTCAAGCCCGCCGACTAGGATCGGCGGTCCTATACCATTCAATGAACCGGACTAACCCTTCCTCAATTCGCACCGCTGGGCGGTATCCCAACAAACGCTCGGACTTGGAAATGTCAGCCCAGGTGAGAGGGACACCAGCGTCCGTACCAGCCAAATCAATGGCGTGCTGAATTGGTTTGCTCTCGCGGTTGCCAAAAGACTTTCACTTATGAGATGGCTTAGGATGGCTTTCTTGCAATTTTCAAGAAACCACCAAAAGCCCCAACCCGAGCAGGGCCCCGCTCAGGAGCATCAGCGAAAGCAGCACAGCGCCGACGGCTTTCAGCCACGAAAATTGATGAGCGCCTCGGGCGGCGACGGAATAAAGCGCCAGCCAGTAGAGATAAAGGGCGATCAGGACGAGGCCGCTATGTGGGACAAGAGAAAGACCGCTGGCCAACAGCATGAGTGGAGCACTGAAGGCAGCGAAGACATAGATCAGCGATTGATACGTCCCTCCTCCTTTGAAGAGACGGGCGATTCCCTGGATACAGACCGCAAAAATTGCCCAAGCGAGCACGGCGATTATGGTAAAGACGGCGAGCGCCAGACCTTGATCAAAGGCAGGGCGGGCGCGCACAAAAACTGGGCCCAGAGAGACGAGCACGCCGCTGAGGAAGCTGCTGGCAAAGAGCCAAATCCAGGCGTCCAGTGAGCCAACATGCGGCTGTCGAGCCAACTCCTGATAAGTGGCCACGGTGGGCCGGGTTACCGCCGCCAGCCAGATTCGTGCCCAGGGGAACACAGGTCTTATCGCCTCGTCCGTGTTGATTTTGCCTCTTCCCAGCACCATGACATTCCCTTCCGGCGCAATCCCACCTAAGCCAATGCCCTGAGAGCACAGAGCCGTGCCTCGGTGGCGGAGAGAATCCATCCCTGGAGCTTTACGACCTTCTCTTCGACAAAGTCCTGTCGGATCCGGCGTTGGAGCACATCCATGAGCTCGCGGTCGCCTGCTCTTCTCAGCCGGTCGGCGCTGCTAGGGGGGGTGTTGAAGGAGCTGTCAGAGGGGATACCGGAGGCTTCCGCGACGACTTTCTCCAGGAGCACCTGGATATTCCCTTCTTGCGGGTATCGTTGCAGGTAAGTTCTCCCAATCATGCGGGCGCTTTGTTGGTGATGAAACAACGTGGTCAAACGCGAATGTAGTGTTTTCTCCTGATCCTGCCAGATCGAACCAAGCCATGTCAGGCCGGGCGTGGCAAGCAGGGAACCCCCGATACCTCCGCCAAGCAGGAGGAACTTGCGGCGGCTCATGGCACTTGCGCTTCTCATCTCAGCCTGTCTTTCAGATAATCGGCCAGCCTGATCGCCAGGCTGACTAGGGTTAAGGTCGGTGGGGCCGAACCGGCAGTCGGGAATACGGAACTGCCGGCAACGAAAAGATTGGAGATATTGTGTAACTGGCAGTTGCGATCAACCACCCCATTCCGTGGATCGTCGCTCATGCGCGTGGTGCCCATAAGGTGCCATCCGCCACGTAGAGTTTCCGGCCAGGTGTCGTCCTCGGAGAGGGTGATCTGCACGCGGCCAATCCCCGCGCCGCCCGCTTCCGCCCCTAGGATTTCCAATCCGCGGATCATGCTGCGCTTGTCGAGTGAAGTCAATTGCCAATTCAGCCGAACCCGATTCAGCCCCAGCCGATCACGCTCCGGGCCCAGCGTGACGCGGCTGTCTGGGTTGGGCGCCTGCTCAATCCGGGTGGTCACCTCGATATGGTCGAGGGGAAAACTTTTGAACGTCTCCATATAGGCGGCCGGCGCGATATCGCCGAACAATTCACATAGGAACGCTACTCGCTCGGCGGGGTCCGCTTGCCAGACCTGGCTGATCACCTCTGGCTTTGGCAACGGAATGGGAGCAGCGGTCACGGCGTGGTTCGTCCAAGTTGTCAGATCGTTCAGCACATTGGTGAGGTGCCGTTGAAAATCATCCGGGATGGCCCTGCTTCGGAACGCTCGTAACAGCGTCCTCAGAGAGGTGACATTCTCTGATTCGAGGGCATCCACGCAGGCCAGGTAGGCTGGATCGTAGACCGGATCGAGATCCATCTGCACATCCAGAATCTGTTCCTTGCGGAGATCCTCCGCGGACAAGGCAACGTGTCCTTCGATCATGTCTCCTCGAAGATTACGATGCTCGCTATACAACCCTACCGATGTCCGGGGATTCGTTGGGACCAGGTTGCCCGTGACGAGGCGCGGATGTTCCATGAAGTAGCGGCCGACCTGGTCGTGCTGATTTCCCAAGCCAGCTGGATGGCGCCGATTGGAGAGGAGCAATAGGCGGGGGTTTCCGATTCCGTCGGCGGCTAGAATGAACTGTTTCGCCCTTACTTTGAATCGGGCTCCTGTCAGGCAGGCGACGTTGGCTTCGGTGACAGTCCTGCCGTTCTCGTTCGTCTCCAGATCGGTGAGGTTTGCGTACAAGTAGATGGTGAGGTTGGCGGCCTGTTCCAGCTCTTTGCGAAAGTTCAGCGCAAATCGCCGTTCAGCAGTCGGCACAATTTGGTTCATCCGCGTTTTCAGGCGGTTGCCGGCAAAAGGCAGCGCTGGAAACCGGTCACGCCCCACCCAATAGTCTGCACTCCACTCGGCCGAACGGACGTTGCAAACCACTCGCGCCCGCTCATAATAGGGCTGCAACTCCGCTTTTCTGAGCGGCCACCCGCTATGGGGGACCCAAGGGCGGGTCTCAAAGTCAATGTCCTCAAATGGCCGGCAGAGACCGCCCCAGTGGTTGGTTGTGCCGCCCAAACAGCGCATCCGCGCTACGTCCAACGGGAAATAGGGCCTGCCAATGTTCTGACCGATGTTGAGGTCACGACTGTCGGCATCAACATCGAGGCCGCCACTCTCCAAGACGCTCACGCGCATGGCCTGGCCCGCGAACTCATGCGCCAGGGTAATGCCGGCTGCACCAGCGCCAATGATGCAAATATCAGTCTCCAGCGTCTGGTTCTCCGGGATCCTCCGCGCATCAACAAACATGCAAAGTCCTCACAATTTTCCGGGTTTCCAATCTGTCGCTAAGGCAGGTGGGCTGGCCGCACTCGGAGCCTTTCAACGGTTCGCGCACAGGCCCTTGGCTGACGCGAGCCTTGTTGTCTTCGAGAGTCCATCCTCTGCCTATTCTGTGTGCTCATCTTAGAATCACCGATAGCGTTCTTGTACTGGGTTTCGTATAAGCTAACAACAGAAGACAGGACACGAAAGCTCACATCCCGGCACTGGCGCGCGGCGAGCGATCCAGTGGCTGCACAGCCAGGCCAACTTTCCGGCAGCGGGCGATGACACCTGGATTCCGCATTTGATTAACTACTATTACGGGACGCAGTTTCCGGCGCCCGTACCTACCTCGCCCAGCAAGAACATGGGATGGACTGACTGGACGCACTCCGGTACAGTCGCCTCAAGTCGTCGAGACCCGCCAACAGAGCTCCGGGTTACTGTGAACTAGGTGAGCCTGCGTCGCTGGTCGGTTCTGCCCCAACAAGTAGATCCTGGCCAGATTCAGAAGGCTCACGCCCGACGACTCGGATCGGCGGTCCTATACCACTCAATGAACTGGACTAACCCTTCCTCAATTCGCACTGCTGGGTGGTATCCCAACAAACGCTCGGACTTGGAAATGTCAGCCCAGGTGAGAGGGACATCGCCTGGCTGCGGTGCCTTGACCTCGCGGAGTGCTTTGCGACCGGTCAGTCGTTCCAGCAGACCTACTAACTCTCCCAATTTTACCGGGTTGGAGTTTCCCAGATTAAACACTTCAAATGGGACCTTGCCATTCATTCCACGCGGATCGAACTCCAAGGCAGCCAAGACGCCCGCGACCGTGTCGTCAATGTAGGTGTAATCCCGGCCGCTGGAATCGTCCCCAAAGATGGGGACAGGCTTCCCTTTCTCAATCAGCCCCACAAATTTATGAATGGCTAGATCGGGACGCTGCCGAGGTCCGTAAACAGTGAAAAACCGCAAGCATATCGTCTGGATCCGGTGGAGATGCGCATAGGTATAACAAATGAGCTCCCCAGCCAGCTTGGTAGCACCGTAAGGAGAGATTGGCCGCAACTCGAAATGGCTTTCTGAAAACGGCACGAGGCTGGTGGCGCCGTAAACCGAGCTCGACGAGGCAAAAACAAATTTCGACACACCGAACTCGCGGGACAATTCCAGCAAGTTGACGGTGCCGGCGATATTCACGCGCTCGTAAAGGCGCGGATGTTCGATCGAAGGACGTACGCCTGCGCGTGCAGCAAGATGAATGATCGCCTCTGGACGCGTCCGCGCCATTACTTTGCGCAGCTGTTCTTGATCGCAGATGTCCACAGCAACGAACTCAAACGATCCTGTCTGGCGCACATCGGCAAGGTTGGCCTTCTTCCATTCCGCCGAATAGAAATCATCCAGACTATCCACGATGACGAGTTGCCCACCCCGGCGGAGCAAGGCTTCCGCAACATGCGAACCGATGAAACCGGCCCCTCCGGTCAGCAAGATTTTCTTGGGAAAGGAGCTCACGTTGATTCTCCTGAGAACTTGCAGGGTTCCGGCACGGTTTGGCCGCGAGCAGGCGCGGGCACGCTCAGTAGGCTACCAGCGAGGGCCGCGCGTGCGAAAGCACGATTCGCAAGCCGTGTGCCAGATCAGGTAAGCCGCGAACGCCGGGCCCGGATTTCTCACAAGATTTCGGGGCGAGCGCTCAGCCGGCGCGCGGCTCCTGGTTTTTTTAGCTGAGGCCCGCCCCGGTCGACTCCGCGGGGTCGTCCCGGTCCGGCGCGGTAAGTCCCGCAAACGAAGGCGGGCGACCTGAGGCCGGCCTGGGACGGCGTTTGCCTGGGTGACGAATTGCAATTCTGATGGCCCTCGGCCGGGCCCGGGGCGCATTGGGCCGAAACTCGTGGTGAGCGATTCAAGAGCACCTGGCCTGAAACCCAAGGGCCATCCGCGGTTTGATCGGCTCCCCATTTTCTGATACACGCTGAGAGTTAGTTTCCGGCAGAATTTGACCTGAAGAAGGGGGATCTGCCGTGAAGAGGAAGCGTTGTTCCGTGGAACAGATCGTGGGGATTCTGAAGTAAGCCGTGGTCGGCGTGCCGGGGGCCGAGCTGTGCCGACAGGCAGGGATTAGCGAGCAGACTTTCTATCG
>Ga0214473_10001303_pt1 | contig 33319 bp, 31 predicted proteins | sample RVTome_7_FD_203509 | JGI IMG/M metagenome (GOLD analysis project Ga0214473, IMG submission 203509) | Soil microbial communities from uranium-contaminated site in the Upper Colorado River Basin, Wyoming, United States - RVT98D197 | ecosystem: Environmental > Terrestrial > Soil > Contaminated >... | reverse complement strand
ACATAGGTGGTCCAGGCCGGTAAAGACGGGAGTTGCCGCCGTGGTTTTGGCGGCTCTTGTGGTTGCGCTCCTGCTCTCGCTGTCGCCGGCCGGCCCTCTCCGGCCCGTGCAAGCGTTTGCTGCGTCCGGCAGCGAGCTGAACAAGAAGCTCGAAGACACGCGGGTGGAGATCCAGCAGGTACGGGCCCGGATAGCCAAGGCCGAAAAGGCCAGAAAGGCCGCTCTTGGCGATATTGTCGCTCTCGACCAGAGCATCGATGACGCCGAGGAAGAAGTGCGGATCGCCACTGCGGCTCGGGACGCTGCCGCCCACAAGCTCGCGGCCCTGCGCGAGCAGCTGGACCAGGTGACCGTGGAGCTTTTCCGCAAGCGCGATCAACTCGCACAGACCGAGGGCGACCTGCAGGACCGGCAGCAGATCTTCAACATCCGGGTGGCCAACGTCTATAAGTCGGGCGGCCGCCTGATCTACCTAGCTGCGCTCCTCGAACCCCCTTCTCTCTCGCGACTTGTGGGCCGAATCGATCTCCTCTCCGCCATCGTGGGCCAGGACAACACGATCCTTGCTCAGATCAAGGACCTCAAGACCCAGGTGGAGGCGAAGAAGCAGACACTGGAGGAGGAACGGGCCCGGGTGGCGGGCATTGAGCAGGATCAACGTGCGCTAACCAAGAAGCTCCAGGCTCGCGCCGGCGAACGGCAGGTCTCACTGGACGGGCTTGAAGCGGCTCGGAAAGCCAAGCAACAGGTGTTGCGGAAGGCGGAGAAAGACAAGACCGCGTGGGCCAAGCAGGAAGACGCTCTTCTTGCCGAGTCGGATCGGATCGGCAGCATGCTCCGCTCCCTGAGTGGAGGCACGTCTGCCAAGGCCGGCAGCGGTGTCCTGGCCTGGCCGGTCAACGGCAGTGTCACCTCCGGATTCGGTTACCGTATCCACCCCATCTTCAAGGTGCGCAAGATGCACACCGGCATCGATATCTCCTCGGGCATGGGCGCACCCATCCGGGCGGCGTCCGGGGGGACAGTCGTCTCCGCGGGCTGGCGCGGTGGTTACGGCAAGGCCGTCGCCATCTCTCACGGTGGCGGCTTGGCCACGCTCTACGCTCACCAGTCTGAGATTCTCGTGACAACGGGGCAGAATGTGAAACGGGGAGAGGTCATAGGCAAGGTGGGGAGCACCGGGTACTCCACCGGGCCCCATCTGCATTTTGAAGTGCGTGTCAACGGTTCCCCGGTCGATCCCATGGGTTATCTATAATCGACGGTGCCCGTCACGAGCGTCCGTCACAGGAGAGAGAACGGTATGCGAAGTAGCACGAAGATCCCCCTGTTGATCGTCGCCGGCCTGGTGGCGGCCATTCTTCTGGTGTCGGGCGGCTTGTTGCTGGGGCTCAACCCCGGAGTCCGCGACGCTCTGCATCGGATCTTGCCCGCCAGTGTCGACAGGAGCGGCGACTACCGTGTGCAGCAGGAAGTGCTCGACAAGCTCGAATCCACGTACTACAAGCAGGTGGATGGCGCCATCCTCAAGGCTGATGCGATCGACGGCATGGTCGCCGGGCTCGACGATCCCTATACCGTTTACATGGATCCCGAGGAGTACGCCAGCTTCCAAGAGCACACTACCGGGTCATACAGCGGGGTGGGCATGACGGTGGAGATGATGGATCGCCTGGTGACGATCGTGGCGACCTTCAAGGGCAGTCCTGCCCAACAGGCGGGCATCCGGCCGGGGGACGTCATCTTGGCCGTTGACGGTCTCTCCACCGAGGGACAGAACTTGGACGAGGTGGTGGGCAGAATCAAGGGTTCCGAGGGGACCACCGTGTTGCTCACGCTCTACCGGCCGGTCGCTCCCACGACCACGACGGTCGCCGCGGGGGCTGGTGGTTCTAGCACCACCGTCACCACCACCGCCGACACTACAGACACCACCGGCAATATTACCGCCGACGCCTTTCAGCTACCGCCCGGCGGGAAGACTACGGACTACACGCTTAACCGCAAGTCCATCGAGATTCCGGTGACCGAGAGCGAGATGCTGACTTCCGCCGGCAAGAAGGTAGCGCTCATTCGCTTCTTCACTTTCTCGGATGGCTCGGCGGCGGCGCTTCGTGCCGAGGTGCAGAAGGCAGTCGACACCGATCAGGTTGCCGCGATCATCCTCGACCTGCGCAGCAACGGCGGCGGCCTCCTCAATGAGGCGGTGGACGTGGCCAGCATCTTTATCCCCGACGGCGTGATAGTGACCACCGAGGGTCTCCACTCTCCCAAGGAGGTCTACAACGCCAGCGGTGGAGCCTTCACCGAAGTGCCACTCTACGTGCTCACCGATAAGTACACGGCCAGTGCCTCCGAGATCGTCTCGGGGGCCCTGCAAGACGACAAGCGGGCGACTCTGGTTGGCGAGATCACCTTCGGCAAGGGTCTGGTGCAGAGCATCGAGCCGCTCAGCAATGGGGGAGCGGTCAAGGTGACCACCGCGGTCTACCTGACTCCCAAGGGTCGTGACATCAACAAGACCGGGATCGCTCCCGACGTAGTCTCCCCCGACGATCCGAGCACCACAAGCGTGGACGAGGGCGTTCAGGCGGCGCTCAAGCTGATAAGCGGCGCGACGGCCGCGAACTGAGAATCTCGTGGTGCGCCCCGGCTTCTGTCCACGCTTCTTCGTCGACGACGAGGCATCATGGTCCGGTCTGGTGACCCGAACCGGGGCGCCGGGAGCCGACGTGGTTTTGGATGCAGACCTCGTCCTTGGAACCGAAGACTCGCGTCATGCTCTCAAGGTCCTCCGTGTGCGCGAAGGCGACCGTTGCGAAGTGGTGACGCCGTCGGGCCGCGCATACGCAGCGGTCATCAGCGTTGCGACCGAGCCGGTGCATGTCAAGCCGGCCGTCCGCCTGGAAGGCGCGGCCGCGGGTGCCGTCTACCGAACGCAGGTGGGGGTGGTGCAGGCGCTGGCCCGTCCTTCGGTGATGGACTACGCGATCGAGAAGGGGACCGAGGTGGGGGCCGGCTTCTTCCTGCTCGTCCCGGCCGCGGGGTCCGTGCGACTGGCGGAGGGGGCGAAAGCGGAGCGGCTGGCGCGCTGGCGGCGCATTGCTCGTGAGGCGGCGAAACAAAGCAAGCAAACGGCGGTACCACCGGTGGACATCGCCGAGTCAGTGGACGACGGTCTGGGCCGTGTGGCCGGGAACGGCGCGATGACGGTGATCCTCGAACCGGGGGCGCCCGGCGACCTTGCGCACGTGCTGCGGGAAGCGCTGACCCAGGGAGATCGGTCCGGCGGAGGGCCTGCCGCGGATCTGCCGTCACGCGTCTCGCTTTGGGTCGGGCCGGAAAGTGGCTGGACCGAAGCTGAGCTCCGCCTGTTTCTGGCGGGGGGCGCCACGACGGCCCGACTGGGTCAGAGCGTCCTTCGCACCGAGACCGCGGGACCGGTCGCGGTGGTGGTGGCGCGGCTTGAGCTGGGGGATTGGTAGTATAATCAAATCCCATGGATGACTGCATATTCTGTAGGATTGCCGGTGGGGCCATTCCCAGTGAGATCGTCTTGGAGGATGGCGCCTTCGTTGCGTTTCGCGACATCAACCCCAAGGCTGTTCAGCATGTGCTTGTGGTGCCACGCGAGCATATCGGATCACTCAACGAGCTGGATCGCTGGCAGGGCTGCGAGGGTCACGCCCTGCTCCAGTTCGTAGTTCGCGCGGCCGAGCGTCTGGGCATCAGCGAGACCGGCTATCGGGTACTTATGAACGTGGGCCCTGATGGGGGCCAGGAGGTGCAGCACCTCCACGTCCACATCCTCGGTGGAGAAGACCTGGGTGATTTTCGGTGAGCATGCTGGCTGACCTCCAGGCCTCGGTCAAGACGGCCCTCAAGGCCGGGGACAAGGAGCAGGTGACCGCGCTGCGCATGCTCGTCTGCGAGCTTCAGAAGGAAGCCAAGAATGTCCGGCAGGAGCTTGATGAGGGCGCGGAGCTCCTGGTGCTGCGCCGCGAGCTCAAGCGGCGCGAGGAATCGATCGAGGCCTTTCGCGCCGGTGGCCGCGAAGACTTGGCTTCCCACGAAGAGTATGCAGCTCACCTGGTCGAAAGTCTCCTGCCCAAGCAGATGGACGAGGCAGAGCTGTCCGGCCTCGTCGAGCGCGCCGTCGCCGAGACGGGCGCGTCCTCTGCCAGGGACATGGGCAAGGTAATGGCCGCGGTCATGGGCCAGGGTGGGGTCCGGGTCGACGGCAAGTTGGCGTCGCGCTTGGTCAAGGAGCGTCTATCCGCGTGAAACGAGCTCGAGGGGCCCCGGTGGGGGTCACGGACGGTCATAGGGGGAGGGCTGGCGTGAGCCCAGAAGGCTCCACCAAGCAGATTGACCTCGACAATAATGCGGCAGCGTTGTTGGTGGGCGAACACGACACCCATCTGCGCGCCCTAGAAGACCTGCTCGAGTGCGATATCAGTCTACGCGGCAATCAGCTCACGTTGGACGGGACGGCCGCGGAAGTGGAGCGGGGAGAGGTCCTGGTCGCGGAACTGTTGGCTCTGCTCCGTTCGGGTCAAGGCCTTGACCGTTCCACCCTCGAACTGGCTGCGACGCTCAGTTCGGGCCATGGCGACTGGGCCAAGGAACTGGGGGGTATCGTGGGCGACGTCATCCTGGAGCATCGGGGGCGGCGTATCCGGCCCAAGACCGTCAACCAGAAGGCCTATGTCGACGCCATCCGGACCAACACCATCACTTTCGCCATCGGACCGGCCGGAACAGGCAAGACCTACCTGGCGATGGCCATGGCCACCGCGGCGCTGCTATCAGGCGATGTCGCCCGCATCATCCTTACCCGCCCGGCCGTGGAGGCGGGCGAGAAGCTGGGTTTCCTACCCGGGGGGTTGATGGAAAAGGTCGATCCCTACCTGCGGCCTCTGTTCGACGCCCTGTACGACATGATGGACACCGATCGGCTCACCGAGCACCTGCAGCGAGGCACCATCGAGGTGGCCCCACTCGCCTACATGAGGGGCCGCACGCTCAACGACTCGCTCATCATCCTGGATGAGGCCCAGAACACGAGTCCCGAGCAGATGAAAATGTTCCTCACCCGTCTTGGTTTCGGGGCGAAGATGATCGTCACCGGCGACATCACCCAGATAGATCTCCCTCGGGGCCAGCACTCCGGCTTGGTCCACGTGCGCGCGGTACTGGCCAGCATCGCGGACATCTCGTTCGTGTTCTTCGATAGCCAGGACGTGGTCCGTCACAAGCTCGTGCAAGACATCGTGTCCGCGTACAAGTTGTACGGCGAGGAACATCAGCCTGCTCGCAAAGGGGCGCCCCACGGGCCGGGCGAGAGGCGTCATGGCGGCCGGAGGAGTGCCGCGGCGGCCGACTCGTAAGCGCCGCCACATCCGATGAACCGATACCGCTTTTGGCTGCGCGAGCGGCTGGCAGATTCCCAAGAATGGGTAGACGGTCGCGATCGCCTACGGTTTGAGTTGGTGGTGCTCACGTGCCTGATCGTGGGTCTCACCGCGATCATTTGCTCCGTATACCTGCCGGCGCTGTACGGTTTCGTCGAAGGGAGACCCGCGCCACGGACGGTCGTGGCAGGAAGGACGGTTACCGCCCTCGACTCACAGGCTACGGCGAGCCTTAGGGCCCAGGTGGCCCAATTGGTGGAGCCGGCCTATATTCCCGACCCCCAGGCGGTCACAAAGGCCGCCCATGATCTGGAGACATTCCTGCAAGAAGCGGAGAGACTGCGCCAGGGGCTCGCTGGAACGCCGGGCTTGGACGAAGCGCTCGCGGAGCTTCAGCGAGTGGCGCCCAGCGTCACGTCCGCCGCGACGCTCAAGTATCTTCTCACCACCGATTCCAGCACTTACGATCTGGTGCAGCGCCAGGCCCTCGGAGCCCTGGAGACGTTGTATGCCGGCCGCATCACCGAGAGTTCTCTCGAGGACGCTCGCCTGAACCTTCAGTCCATTACCAGCGCTTTGGCCGTGTCGGCGACCACGGCCAGCGCCGTGTACGAGGTCGCCTCCGGTTTCGTGCGCCCGAATCAACTGGTGGACGAGGCGCAGACCCTGGCTCGCAAGCAGGCCGCCATGGACGAGGTGGCGCCTGTGATAGTCACCATCCGCAAAGGCGATCTGGTCGTGCGGGAGGGTGCCGTGGTCTCCGCGCAAAATGGCTTGGCGCTACAGGCACTGGGTCTGGCCCAAACACGCTCGGGCTGGAAGATCTGGTTGGGTATCTTTCTGATAGTCGTGTTGGAAGGCGCCGTATTCTCGCGGCTCCTCCACCGCTTCAACAAGACCACACGTGTCACCAACAACATGCTGCTCGCACTGGTGATCTTGATGCTGGGGGCTACCGCGGCGGCCCGGGGGCTCATAGTGCAGCCCCTGTCGGGCTACCTGATCCCTGTCGCGGCTCTGGGGATGGTGGTCGCCATCGTCCTCAATGCCCGTAGTGCGCTGCTGCTGGTCATGCTGACCTCGCTCAACGTCGGGCTCTTGACTGATCTCGACATGCGCTACTCCCTGGTGGCGGTTATCGTGGGAGCGCTATCTCTCTACTTTGTCTCTCGGGTCGCCCAGCGTGCCGCACTGCTGGGAGCCGGCTTGTTGACTATGATATTGGCTGCGTTCACGGTCTTCTCGATAGAGTTGTTCCGCGAGGCGTCCGTGGGCGACGCGCTGCGCGCAAGCACATGGGGTCTGGCCAACGGTCTGCTGGCCGGAGTGCTCACCGTATTGCTCCTTTTGGTCTTGGACACGATCTTCAACCTGACCACCCCGCTGCGCTTGCTCGAGTTGGCCAACCCAGCCCAGCCCTTGCTCAAGAAGCTAATGCAAGTGGCACCGGGGACCTACAACCACAGCGTATCCATGGGTAATCTTGCCGAAGCCGCAGCTGAAGCCATCGGCGCAGACCCGCTGCTGGCCCGGGTGGGGGCCTACTACCACGACATCGGCAAGACGGTCCGGCCGGAGTATTTCGTGGAGAACCAGAGTGTCTTCCACGTCGACAATCCGCACAATCGTCTGAGCCCCAGCCTGTCCAAGCTGGCCATCACTGCGCACGTGAGGGATGGGGAGCATCTCGCCAAGTTGTACGGGCTGCCTGTGCCTGTGGTCGATATCATCAAACAGCACCACGGAACGTCTGTACTGGCTTTCTTCTACCACAAAGCGCTGGAGGCCTCAAAAGACCTGGTCTACGAGGAGAGCTACCGCTACGAAGAACAGAAGCCTCGGTCGAAGGAGGCCGCCATCGTCATGCTGGCCGACTGGGTGGAGGCTGCCGTGAAAGAAATGCAGAGCCCCACGCGGCGCAAGATCCAGGGGCTCATCCAGGAGATCTTCAAGCAGAGGATCCAGGACGGGCAGTTGGATGAATCCGCCCTCACCCAGAGCGACCTGCACAAGATTAGGGACTCATTCGACACGAGCCTGCGTGGCCTCGTCGGCCACCGCATCCGCTACCCGGAACAGAACGGCCAGCATGAGCGCCGATCTCCGCACGGGTTGGGCGTCGGGCCGCAGGGGACCCCGGCGTCCGGCGACCTCGCCGGGGGCACGGGCGTCGGCCCGGGCAGGCCGGCAGTACCACCGAGCGCCGCCGCCTTCAAGGCGCAAAGCGCGCCGCCCGCAGCCCCGCGCGCCGGCCTGCAGCCTGGCGAGCCTTCCGGCGATGAGTCGTGAGCACGAGGGTGGAAGTGATCGATAAGGCGGGGCTCGGCTGCCCCAAGGATCGGGTGGCCGCGCTTGTGGAAGCGGTGCTGCACGCCGAGGGGGCACAAGGTACTGCCCTGATCGTCTTCGTCGACGAGCCCGCGATCGCGGAGTTGAACGGTCGCTATCGTGGACTGAACGAGCCGACCGACGTCCTCTCCTTTAGCTACGTGGACGATGGCGCCGACCGGCCCGGGGGACTGTTCCCGGAGTCGCCGGTCGAGAACGGACCGGTCAACGGCGTGGTTCTCGGCGATTTGGGGGAGGTTGTCGTCTGCCCGGCGATAGTACGTCGCTATGCCGCGGAAGACGGCTGCGAAGCGGGCCGACAGGTCGGCTGGACAATCGTCCATGGGGTCCTTCACCTTCTGGGATATGACCACGAACGAGACGAAGACGAGATGCGCGGGCGCGAACAGGCGCTCTTGGGGGAACTGGACAACTTGGTGAGAGCCCTTTCTCCGTCCGCAAACGTCTGATACCACCGGGCTAATCGGGAGGGCTGGTATGACGCCAGAGCGCCGCAGGACGACGCTCCTCCAGAGCTTCGATCACGCCTTTCGTGGTCTGGTGCACGCGGTGAGGCATCAGCGGAACATGCGCATCCACATGGCCGTGGCTCTGTTCGTGCTGGTGGGCAGTGTCTTTCTAGACGTCTCGCGTTTAGAGCTCGTCGTCGTATTCGCCACCATCGCCTTCGTTCTCATGGCGGAGCTGGTCAACACGGCCATTGAAGCGGTGGTGGATATCATCACCGACGAGTTCGACCCTCGGGCCAAGGTCGCGAAAGACGTGGCTGCCGGCGCCGTACTGGTGGCGGCGATCAACGCGCTAGTGGTGGCATATCTGGTACTGGCCGACAGAATTGCCCATGTGTCGCTGGAACTACTGACGGTGATCAGGAGGTCCCCATCTCACCTGACCATCGTCGCCCTGCTCGTGGTCGCCTTCGCCGTGATCGCGATCAAGGCGACGCGCCGTCAAGGGACGCCGCTCTCCGGGGGTCTGCCATCGGGACACGCAGCCCTCGCCTTCGCCGGCTGGACGGCGGTGACCTTTGTCATCGGAACCACGCGTCAAGGGGTGCTGGTGAGCGCCATTGCCTTTATAATGGCGGTCTTGGTCGGGCAGAGCCGGATGGAGACAGGTATCCATTCTTTTCTCGAGGTGATCTTGGGGGCGCTGCTGGGGATCGCGGTGACAACACTGATCTTCCAGTTGTGGTTCTGACGGGGGAAGAAGAGCGGATGCACGAAGATCAACTTTCTCCCGATCTGGGCCGCTTGATCGACGCAGCCAAGGCTGCCGCTGCCCAGGCGGAGTCCTCTAACCCTCCTGCAGAAGGAGTAGCTGTGCTTACCGGTTCTGGGGCGGTGTACGCCGGCTACGTGGGAGACGACCCAGCGGCAGAGTCGCGCTGCGCCGCTGAGTCGGCTCTGACCGCGGCCCGTCGAGCTGGTGACCGCGAGGTGCTCGCCGCGGCCGTGGCGGTCGCGAACGATCGCGCCGAGAGCGTCTTCCCGAGCGCGGACTGCAGCCGCTTGCTGGCCGAGATCGACCCGGACCTGCCGTTGGTCGCCAAACAACTCGGCCGCTGGGTGATGCTACCGCTGTCTCGGCTCTCGCCCCCAGCGTGAGGTCGCACACGCCGAAGCCGCCGGAGTCCGGGAACGAGTTGACTGTCGGTCGCCTGCTTCGCCCCGACCACGACCTGCTCGTGACCCTGGCCACCTACGACTTGGAGGCCTTCGGCCCCACCGGTCTCCGCATCTACGACCTGGCGGTGGTGGCCCAAGCTGGGGCCATCTTCTTGGCCAAGATGGAGGACGAGCTGGTTGGGAGCTGCCAAGTGTTGCGGATGCTGGACGAGCCCGGTTTCTTCTATGTGGTCGGTTTCTATATTCGGCCGGAATGGCAGGGGAGAAGCCTGGGACGCTCCTTGCTCATGGCGGTCGCTGAGGAATCCCGCAAGCTGGGTGCTGACGGCTTTGTCCTCACGGTGGCGCCCGACAACGTGAAGGCGATGAACCTCTACAGGAGCGTCGGATTCGTTGACGAGGCCTTCATCTCGCATTTCTACGGCGAAGGGGAGGACCGGCATATCCTGCGTTGGCGCTTCTCCAAGAGCTCGTTTTAGAATGACGCTTCGCCGGCAGGTTGCGATCGGCGCGGGTGAGGCGAGGACGCAAGGAGTGCTCGTAGCAGCGCTACGGGCGCGACCGAGGACGACGGATCACACCGCCCAGCGCGGACTCGGCGGCCAAGGCTTCATTGTGAAACGAGCTATAAGGGGGGCTTGCCAGGCGGTGTATGATAGAAAACCTACCAAGGAGATGAGGACGCTGTGAGAGTAGAAGAGCTGGCCAAGACGATCGACAGCACCCTTCTCGAGGCTACCAGCACCACCACCGCCGTCGAAGCGCTCTGCCGGGACGCGATCTCCTACCACTTCGCATCGGTGAGTGTCCTGCCCTACTCCGTCCCGGTGGCCCGTCAGCTGCTTCAAGGCTACGACGTCAAGGTGGGCACAGTTATCTCCTTCCCCTTGGGCGCCGATTCGCAGCGGACTAAGATCGTGGGGGCCGAGCAGGCGGTGGCCCTGGGCGCCGACGAACTCGATGTGGTCATGAACATCCCGGCCATGCTGTCCGGCGATTTCCGCTACGTGCGCGACGAACTGCGCAGCGTGGTGCGGTCGGTGCGTATGACCAGCGTCAACACCGGCCGGGGTCTTGTGCTCGTGAAAGCCAACGTAGAGGCTTACTATCTCGACGAGAAACTCAAGCGGCTGGTCTGCAAGATCGTCGAAGACTCCGGAGCGGACTTCATCAAGACTTCCACCGGCAAGGCCCCAGGAGGGGCCACAGCCAAGGATGTGGAGCTTTTCCGCGACCTCCTACCCGAGAGCGTGGGCGTGGACGCCTCAGGAGGGATACGGACTGCCGAGGACGCTGAGCTCATGATCAACGCGGGGGCGGCGCGCATCGGTACCTCGCACGCGGTCGACATCATCAAGGAGTTCTCCTCCGAGAAGGATTGACGGCCGGGGGCAGACTTCTTTGAGCTCCCGTTTCTTCACCACTGAGGCTCTCGTTATCGGATCGATGCGTTATCGGGAGGCCGATCGTATCGTAACCCTGTACACGCGCGACCGGGGTCGTCTGAGCGCCATCGCCAAGGGGGTGCGCCGCACCAAATCCAAGGTGGGGGGCCGGCTCGAGCCATTCAGCTTGGTTAGGGCGAGCCTCTATTCCGGGCGAGGCTTGTACACGATCGTGGGAGTCGATACCGTGCGGACCTTCCAGGGGGTGCGGGAGGAACTGTTCCGCATGGAGGAGGGGGCACAGCTCCTCGGCGCCGTCCGTCATTTGTTTCCTCAGGAGGAGGGGAGCGTCCCGGCGTTCAATCTGCTGGTGCGGAGCGTGTCCCGGCTGGCCGAAGCCCCAGATGCGGCGGCGGCTGCCGGTGTGGTGCTGGCCACTCGTCTCAAGTTGCTCGTCTTGCTCGGCTACACGCCGGAGATGTCCCACTGCGCCGCCTGCAGGAGCCAAGGGCCGATGTACGGGTTCTCACCGAGCTTGGGCGGAGTGGTATGTGAACTGTGTGCGGCCGCGGGCGCCACCGCTTGCTTCGCCCTCAGCGCCGGCGCGCTGGCGACTCTCTGCGCCCTCCTAGAGACCTCGTTGGTCGAGGTCGAGCGCCTGGACCTCGACCAACGAGCCACGGCCGAGGTAGAGCAGGTCGTGGCTCAGACCTTGGCATTCCACGGACACTAGCAAGGGCCGCTGGACGGAGGCCCCGCCGGTCGCCGCGGGCGAGCGAACGGCGGGGCCCGTTGTACCATCGCCGTCTACGAGAACGGCAGCCGTCGCTCGTAGTTGGGCGCTTCCTTGGTGATCTGTACGTCGTGTGGATGGCTTTCGGCCAACCCTGCGGCGGAGACGCGTATAAAGTGCGCCTGCCTATGCAGCTCTTCGACGGAACCGGCGCCAGTGTAACCCATGCCCGCTCGCAGACCGCCTACCAGTTGGTACACCACGTCGGTAAGCGGGCCCTTGTGCGGCACCATGCCCTCGATGCCCTCGGGCACGAGTTTCTTCTGGTCTTCCTGGAAGTAGCGATCGGCGCTGTGACCTTCGCTCATTGCCCCCACCGAGCCCATGGCCCGATAGACCTTGTAACTGCGCCCCTCCCACAGGATGCGCTCGCCCGGGCTCTCGGTGGTGCCGGCGAAGAGTGAACCGATCATCACGCTGTGGGCTCCGGAGGCCAACGCCTTCACCACGTCGCCCGAGTAGCGGATGCCACCGTCCGCCACCACCGGGATACCATACGCGTAGGCCTCGGCCGAACAGCCGGCGATTGCTGTGATCTGAGGGACCCCGCATCCGGTGACCACCCGCGTGGTGCAGATGGAGCCGGGACCGATCCCCACCTTGACCGAGTCGACCCCCCGCTCGATGAGAGCCTTGGTCCCCTTGGCGGTGGCCACGTTACCGGCCATGAGCTGAATATCGGGGTAACGCTCTCTGATATCCGCCACGGCGTCGAGCACACCTCGGGAATGGCCGTGGGCCGTGTCGATGCAGATGATGTCGGCCTGTGCTTCCACCAACGCTTGTACGCGAGCCGCGGTGTCGGCCGCGACACCCACGGCGGCACCCACCCGTAGACGCCCCAACTCATCCTTGCATGCGTTGGGAAACTCGATCATCTTCATGATGTCCTTGATGGTGATGAGACCCCGCAGCTTGAAATCGTCATCCACAACCAGAAGCTTCTCGATCTTGTGGACCTTGAACTGCTCGATGGCCTGATCGAGAGTGGTCCCCACGGGGACGGTGACCAGGTTTTCGGTAGTCATGAGCTGCTGGATGGGCTTCGTCAGATCGGTCTCGAAACGGGTGTCTCGGTTCGTTACGATCCCGGCCAGCTTTCCGTCCGGATAGACGATAGGGACTCCGGAGATGCGATATTCGTTCATAAGGGCTTCCGCGTCGCCGTAGGTGGCGGTAAGAGGCAGGGTGATGGGATCCACGATCATCCCGGCCTCGCTCCTCTTGACTTTGCGCACCATCTCGGCCTGTCGCTCTATGGGCTGGTTCTTGTGGATGATGGTGAGCCCACCCTCCCGGGCCAGTGCTATGGCCAGCGCAGTCTCGGACACGGTATCCATGGCCGCCGAGAGCAGGGGAATGTTGAGGCTGATCTTGCTCGTGAGACGGGTGCGGACGTCGGTCTCTTTGGGCAACACCCCGGATTCTGCCGGGATCAGGAGGATATCGTCGAAACTCAGGCCCTCGCCAGCAAGCTTCCGGTCCCAATCGATCACGCCCGACCTCCTTTTCTTGTGATTCTAGCGAAAACGGCGATTGATTGCATGGGGGCGACGGCCTCCCTCCGTCCGTCTGCATCGTTATAGTAGTACGGTTCGTCCGCGTCCCCGACAGGAGGGATATGAGGTTCCGCTTCGTGCATGCCGCCGACCTCCATCTGGATACGCCTATTGAAGGGTTGGCGCAGATGTGTCCCGAAGCTACCGTGCTCCTGCGCGACGGATCACTGCAGGCGTTCGACGCCGATAGCGCCCGGGGAGCGCTGACCATGGGCATCGACACTGTCATCTTCGATATGGATGGCGTCATCGTCGATACCGAGCAGTTGTGGAATGACGTGCGCCACGACTTCGCGGTGGCTCATGGAGGCCGGTGGACCGGGGACGACCAGCCCGCGGTCATGGGGGCGAACTCTCTGCAATGGGCCGCCTACATGCGCGAGCAGTGTGGAGTCGACCTGCCCAACGACGAGATCTACGCCGGAGTCATCCGGGGGCTGCGCGAGCGGTATGCGCGCGACCTGCCGCTTATCGAGGGGGCGCGAGAGGCGATCGTAAGCTTGGTCCCGCGGTATCGCCTGGGACTGGCTTCCTCGTCTCCTCGGGAGCTTATCGAGTATGTCTTGGAGTTGGCCGGCCTTGGCGAAAGCTTCGCGGCGGTAGTGTCGTCGGACGAGGTGGCGCGTGGAAAACCTGAGCCTGACGTCTATCGGGAAGCCTGCGCGCGCCTGGAGGCGTCGCCGCGGTGCTCGGTGGCGGTGGAGGACTCCTCCAACGGGATCCGGTCTGCGGCCGGCGCCGGGCTGGCCGTCATAGCGATTCCAAATCCAGCGTTCCCACCGTCGATCGCGGCGCTTGGCCTAGCTGATGTGGTGCTCGGCTCGGTCAAGCAACTCACAATCGCCGTGGTAGCCTCTCTCAGGAGAGAAGTGCCGCCCGAAAATCGTTGACGTTCGTGCGAGTGGGACCGGTTACCAGCAGATCGTCGAGCTTCCGAAAGAAGCCGTGACTGTCGTTGGCGTCCAAGAATGATCGAGGGTCGAGACCGGCCGCGGTTGCCCGCCGCAAGCTGTCGGGGCTAAGAAAGGCCCCGGCGTTGTCTTCCGTGCCGTCGATGCCGTCGGTGTCGGCCGCCAGGGCGAAGACGCCCTGGGCGGCCCCGGCTGTTTCCAAGGCCAGCCCCAAGGCCAGCAGGTACTCGGTGTTGCGCCCCCCTCGTCCCTCCCCGCCGACGGTGACGGTCGTCTCCCCGCCGGAAAGGAGCACCGCGGGAGGCGAGCCGGTCCCGCGCCGGCGCGGGGTAGTCCGGATGAGCTCGGCATGTGTGGTCGCCAGCCGCCGGGATTCACCCTGCAGGTCGGCGCCCAGCACGATCGGTTCGAGCCCTGCGGCGCGGGCCCGCGCCGCCGCGGCCTCCAGGGCTTCACCGGGCGTGGCCAGCATGACGGTCTCCCCATTCGCGAGTCTGGGATCTCCGGGCTTCGGTGTCTCGTCGGCGGCCTCTTCCAGGTGGCGGCGCACGGTTTCGGGAAGCCGCAGACGATGGTGATCGGCCACAGCGCGAGCGTGGGCAAAGGTGGTGGGATCGGCGACAGTGGGACCGGACGCTATCACGGCCGGGTCGTCTCCGGGGACATCGGAGATGAGGAAGGTGATGACGGAGGCCGGATAGCAGGCAGCGCCCAGCCGGCCGCCTGCGATGGCAGATAGGTGCTTGCGCACGCAGTTGATGTCGCCTATGGTGGCGCCCGAAAGCAGCAACTGCCGGTTGACCTCTTGGAGATCGGTAATGGGGAGTCCGGGTGCCGGCAGGGTGAGAAGCGCCGACCCTCCGCCGCTGAACAAAGCCAGCACCAGATCACCGGCGGACAGACCGCGAACGAGGTCGAGCATCCGCGCGGCTGCATCCGCGCCGACCGCATCCGGAAACGGGTGGCCTGCTTCGACCACTTCCACCCGTTCGCACGGGAGGCCGTGACCATAGCGGGTCACGACCAGTCCGGAGAGAGCGGCGGCCCACTGTTCCTCCACTGTCTTGGCCATGGCCGCGGCAGCTTTGCCCGCGCCTATTACGAGGGTGCGGCCGCGAGGCGGATCAGGCAGCCGCGAGGGCAGCAGGCGCGCGGGATTCGCCGCCTCCACCATCGCGTGAAAGAGCCCCAGCAGGAGCTCCCGGGGATCGTGGGGAACGATGATGTCGAGCGATGTTTCCACTATCATCAGCATAGTCTCACGATTGGGGACGGTAGCGAAGATGACACACGTGGCAGAGGGGCTTGACATCCCCGACGGGGAACTGGTCTTCACCACGTCGCGCAGCAGCGGCCCCGGGGGCCAGAACGTGAATAAGGTGAGCACCCGGGTCACCTTGTTGTTCAACGTGGAAGAGTCGCCCAATCTCTCGGCGCAGCAGCGGACGCTGCTGCGCGAGCGCCTTCCGGGGCGGATCAACAAGGACGGGATCCTGCGGGTGGTTTCACAGCGCCACCGCACTCAGCTGGCCAACCGCGAGGCCGCCGTGCAACGGTTCGTCGACCTGCTGGGCGAGGCGCTGGTCGACGCGCCGGAGCGCATACCGGTCGCTCTTCCCGGGGCGGTCAACGAGAAGCGTCTGGAGGAGAAACGCCGCCGGAGCCGTATCAAGCGGGAGCGGGCTGCGGATCTCGGTTTCGACGAGTGACTCAGATCGGCAAGCAGCCTCGGCCGGTCTCTATACTAGGCAAGGCGGCAGCGCGTCGCTCGGTCCGGGGCCACGGAGCGGCGCCGCGCCCGGCGATGCAAGCGAGGCAATCAAGACGCAGATGATCGATACGGGTAACGATAAGGTCCGACGTCTCCTCGCTCAGGGGGTGGTGATCCACTGCCCGCAGACGGTGCACGTGGACGACAGTCTCGACCCGGGGCGTATCGCCCCCGGGGCCGTCATCCACGCCGGCTGCCGCTTGCGGGGCGCCGGCATCTCGATTGGGCCGGCATCGGTGATCGGCGAGGAAGCCCCGGCTACCGTCGACGATTGTCAACTGGGTCGGGGGGTGTCGCTCAAGGGAGGTTACTTCTCAGGGTCCACTTTCCTCGATGGGTCGAGCGTGGGTAGCTCCGCTCACGTGCGACCGGGCACGCTTCTCGAAGAGGGGGCGACTGCGGCGCACAGCGTCGGGTTCAAGCAAACGATCCTTTTTCCCTTCGTTACCGCGGGTAGTCTCATAAATCTGTGCGACTGCCTGGTGTCGGGGGGAACCGGACGCGCGGATCACAGTGAGGTGGGCTCCTCGTACATTCACTTCAACTTCACGCCTCATCAAGACAAGGCCACGGCGTCGCTATTGGGCGACGTACCCCGAGGGGTCATGCTCGATCGTCCGCCGATCTTCCTGGGCGGGCAAGGGGGCTTGGTGGGCCCGGCCCGGCTGGCTTTCGGCACCGTGGTCGCCGCGGGGGTGATCTGCCGGCAGGACATCCTGGAGGAGGGGCGCCTCTTTGCCGGGCGGACAGCCGCCGGGGGTGGCACGCGGGTCTATGCCAACGGGGTCTACGTGGGCATCGAGCGTCTGGTGGCGAACAACCTTCATTACATCGGGAACATCCGGGCGTTGCAGGCCTGGTATCGAGTGGCGCGTAAGCCGCTGGTGAACGGGCTTCCGTATGAGGAGGCCTGTCACGCAGGCGCGACAGCCCGGCTCGCTCTCATCTTCGAGGAGCGGGTCGCCCGGTTGGGGGAGGTAGCGGCACGTATGGCCGCGGTCCTGACCGAGGCGGGGGCGGGAAAGCGCCTCAGCCTGGAAGCGGCCGTAGTTCGCTCATACCAGGAACTCATCGATTCGTGGCCGGCGATCGAGGCTCGATTGCGAGGCGGGATTCCCGACGCGATAGGGGCGAGCGAGCGGGAGACCTTCCTAACCGAGTGGGGGAAGGTCCCCTCCCTGACCCCCTACCCCGAGGCGGTGGCCTCCCTAAGCCCCGCCGGGCGAGCGGCGGGCAGCGCGTGGTTGCAGGCCGTGGTGGACGAGGTAGCCGTGGCGGCGGCAGAGATCTACTCGAGGCGGCGCGGCCGCGCCATAGGGACGTGACGGATGGCTGAGACGCGTCTCTTCGGCACCGACGGCATCCGCGGTCAAGCCAACCAGTCTCCCATGACTACAGAGATGGTGATGGCTGTTGGTCGGGCGACGGCACAGTACTTCCGGGGGGTCACTGGTGCGCGTCCGCGGGTGGTGGTAGGGCGGGACACGCGCCTGAGCGGACCGATGCTGGAGTGCGCTCTGGCCGCCGGCATATGTTCCGCGGGCGGGGAGGTGTACCGGGCGGGCGTTCTGCCCACTCCAGGGGTGGCCTTCCTGACCAGGGACAGAGACGCTGCCGCCGGGGTGGTCATCTCCGCCTCCCATAACCCCTACACAGACAACGGCATCAAGATCTTCTCCGGTCAGAGTCGCAAGCTTTCCGACGCCGAGGAAGACCGTATCGGGGCCCTGATCCCGGCCGCTCTGGGCGGCTTTCCGGCGGTCTCCGGTGGCGAGGTGGGCACTATCCATGAGATCGGGGACGCGGCGAGCCGCTATGTGACGTTCTGCATGCGCACCTTCCCCGGCCAGAGCCTGGAAGGGATGCGCGTGGTCCTCGATTGCGCTCATGGCGCCACCTACCAGGTAGCCCCGGCGGTGTTTCTCGGTCTGGGCGCCCAGGTGACCCTCATCAATCACGAGCCCGACGGAACCAATATCAACGAAGACTGTGGATCCGAGCATACCGAGGGGCTGAGCGCGACGGTGCGCGAGCTGGGCGCCGATGTGGGCCTGGCCTTCGACGGAGATGGAGACCGGCTGATCGCCGTCGACGAGTACGGGACGCGGCTGACCGGCGACCAGGTCATCGCCGCGTGCGCCCGGATGTACAAGGATCGTGGATGGCTCGACAACCACCTGGTCGTCACAACGGTCATGAGCAACTTCGGCCTAGGTCCCGCTCTGCAGCGACTGGGCATAGACCATGTGACAAGCAAGGTCGGGGATCGCTATGTTCTCGAAGTAATGGACGCGCGGCAGGCCGTGGTAGGCGGAGAAGATTCCGGCCACATCATCTTCGGCCGGCATCACACCACCGGCGACGGCATAGTCGCGGCTCTGCAGTTGCTGGCCGCGACGCGCTTCTACGAGCGGCCGCTGTCCGACTTGGCGGCCACGATGGTCGTGTTCCCCCAGACCGTGGTGAACGTGGACGTGGTAGGTCAGCCGGCTTTCGGCGATATTCCCGGTCTTGCCCGAGCGATCGCTGAGGCGGAGGCGGATCTGGGGGAGAAGGGCCGTATCCTTATCCGGTACTCCGGCACTCAGGCTATGTGCAGGGTCATGGTCGAAGGTCCCGCGCTCGAGATGACCGACCGGCTCGCGAACGGACTGGCCGGGGTTATTCGGGGCGAGATCGGCGCCGAGTAGTAACTGACGCTCCGGCGGCTCCCGGGGTCGACCCAGCAAGCCAGAGACAGTCCGTCCCGTCGGCCGCGGACCGGGATCAGTAGATCTCGTCGCTCTCGTCGCTGGTATAGAAGAGGTTGAGGAACCGGCTGCCCGACTGCTCCCCACCTACCTGGCTCAAGGTGCGCTCCGCCTCGACCCTATTGCGGATGGCCTCTTCTTCCATTGCGGCCAGCTTGCTTCGAACGTCTCGCTGAGCCAACAAGCTCTGGATGCTCGAGAAGAGGTTTTGGCTCCCGTACAGCGGCTCTCCTTCGGCCAGGATCTTGCAGGCGACCATGTGCTCGAACGTGTCGAAGGCCAACTGCCGGCGAACGGCGGCGAGGTCCTTGATCAAGTAGTCGATCTCCTCCCGGTAGCTGGGACTGATCAGCAGGAAGTGCTTCTTCTGGTAGACGGCATCGTCTAAAGTCTTGCGCACTGTCGGATCGAAATCGTCGTCGGTCACGATGACGATGTCGAGGTCGGAACCATGGACCAGCTTGCCGGTACTCTGCTCCGGGCGAGGCACACGATGGGCCATGTCGTAGGTGATGTCCCCGGCCAGGATGAAGCAGGCGTGTTCGCACACCACGTTTCGCACGGCCAGACTCTCGACTATCGTGGCCACAGTCTGGGCCGCGAGGCGTCGCTTGGCGTCGCTGATACGTCGTATCTCCGCGCTCAAGGTGGTGGCGCGTTCTTCGAGCCGGTTTCGCTTGCTCGCGAGGTCGAGAAGGGTGTACGTGAGGAACTCCCTGCGTATGGAGGGAGAGAGCCGGGCGTATCCCGATACGGCGCGGTCGAGCCGGAGGAAACGACGTCCCAGCACCCGGGCCAGTACGCGTGAGTTGGCGGTGCAGAGCCTCCAGAGATCGAGAGGCTCGAGGTCAACCTTGTCGAGCAGCTCCGAGCCGGTGAGAGGCCCGTGCTCGCGAAGAGCGTAGATGACCGCTGCTTCGCTCACCGCGTGACCGGGGAGTCAAGCCGGCCTACGAAGGCGAACATGAACCGACCGAGATCCTCAGCGTGGACCGTGTCGAAAAAAGGCGCGAGCTTGTGAACAGCTTCCTCCTTAGTAAAACGGAGGTCTGCCGGAGGCCCGCTTTCCCACGACTCCGGATCCCTACGCCAGTCGATCACCACGAGGCCGCCCCGGGGCCGCAGGATGGTGAGCAGCTTGGGGAGCCCCACGCTGCCGCCGGTCTCGTGGAAACTGGCGATCGAGCAAGCTACGTCGACGCTCGCGACGGGGAGCGGGAGGTCATTGACGTCGCCCAAGACTAACCGGACGTTGGGGGGGAGGCCCCGTTCCCGATAGAGGTCGTGCATCTCCGGCTGGAGATCCATGGCGTACACCGTGCCGGTGGTGAGGGTCGCGATGCGGTCGGTGTAAAAACCGGTACCACTCCCAAGGTCGGCGACGTCTTCGTCACCGCGAAGAGCGAGCAAACGGGCAAGCTCCTGTTCGCTCACCTGGGTGTTCAGGCGCCGCACATCGTTCAGCCGTTCTACGCGTGAATGAAATAGTGGATGCTCGCTCGTTGCGGTCCTCCTCTTACTACGTCATTCTGAAACGAGTTCTTGGGCGCTAGAGGCGCTCACGCATGGCCGGCAGTCCGGCGCCTGCCCATCGGCGACAATGATGACATACCAGGGCGGGGCCCTGCTTGACGCCGGAACGATCGGACTGTATTCTCCTCCGGCCGTGAATGAACGTTCATTCACGTTACGTTCAGGTCAATACAGACCCCCCGGAGGGCCTTCTTAGTGTCGAAAGTGACGCCGGAGCAGTTCAGGTGCCGGCGAGACTTCATCCTGGCCGCGGCAACCCGGGTCTTCGCGCGCACGGGCTGCGTGCAAGCGACGATGCAAGATGTGGCCGCCGAAGCCGGCTTGAGCGTGGGCGCGATCTATCGCTACTACCCGAGCAAGGATGAACTTGTCCGGGCGGTCTTCGACCACATCAGCGTGAGCACTCGGTCGCTCTTCGAAAGGGCGGCGGAGGGCGCCGAGTCGCCCGCCGATATCTTGCGCAACGCCGGCCGGGTGATCCTTGAGCGCTTCAGGGAGGAACCCACGCGTGAGGAGACCATCCTCGTATTGGAGGCTATCCTCTCCGATGCCCGCAGGTCGGACGAGTTGGTCGCCGGTCAGCATCAACTTCGCCACGCATACCTGTTTCTGACCGAGCGCCTGTTCCGGCAAGCGCAGGACCAGGGGGCGCTCGACCCGACCATAGATACCGCCGGCCTTGCGTTGCTGTTCGTTTCGCTCTTGGTCGGCATACATGTACTTAGCTTGGAAGTGAAGAATGCCGATGAGTTAGAACCACTCCTCGGCGTGTTAGACGAGTTGCTGCGTCGCTTGACGCCTCGCCCGTACGCGGAGCCGGGCGGGGTCGATGAAGGCGCTCTGGTCGCAATGGGAGGCAAAGAATGAAGTTCCCGCTCACTACGGGGAGAATGGCCGGTTTTAGCGCGCGTCACCCTTGGTGGGTCATCGGTGTGTGGGTGCTCCTCATGGTCTTGTCCGCCATCGCCTTGCCGGGACTCAAGAGCGTCCTGACCGGCGACGAGATGCGATTCCTCAACAACCCTGACTCCGTTCAGGGGCAGACCCTGATCGAGCAGAGGATGAACGGGGCTATGACGTCCTCTTCCTCCGCCACCGAGACGGTGCTCGTGCACTCCGACACCGCCACGGTGGACGATCCCGCGTTTAAGCAGGTGGTCGACCAAACCAGCGGGGCACTCGCAGGCGAGACCGGCACGGTAGCTCAAGTGTTCAACTACTATCAGGTCAGCATGCTCGCCCCCGAATCGGCAGCGGCGATGGTCTCCGCCGACCGTCACACGACCCTCATCGCGGTGTCTCTCGCCGGTACGTCTGCTGCGATCAACGACAACATGAGTGGTTACCTGAAGACGGTGAAGACTCAGGCCACCGATGGGTTTGTGGTCACCACGGTCGGCGAAGCCAGCATCGGGCATGAATTTACCACCACCGCGGAGAACGACCTGATCAAGGCGGAGACGGTCGGGCTACCCATCACCTTGCTCGTGCTGGTCCTCGTGTTCGGGGCGCTCATGGCCGCGGGTGTGTCGCTTGTGCTGGCCCTTGTCGCCATCTTCGTAAGCATCGGGGTAATCGCCCTCGTAGGTCAATTAGTCCCGCAGTCGTTCTTCATCGTCAACATCGTCATGATGATCGGGTTGGCGGTGGGTATCGACTACGCGCTCTTCATCATCGAGCGCTATAGGGAGGAGCGGCGGCAGGGCCTCGACAAGATCGAGGCGATCACGCGCACCGGGGCCACGGCCAGTCGAGCGGTCCTTTTCTCCGGCGGAACGGTGATGCTCGCGCTTATCGGCCTCTTCATCGTACCGATCACGACGTTCCGCAGTCTTGGAGCAGGCGCGGTGCTGGTCGTGGGGATAGCGGTGCTGGCCATGCTGACGTTGGTTCCGGCGATGCTCAGTGTCCTGGGCGATCGGGTCAACTGGCCGCTGGTCCACTGGCACAGGAAGAGGCACGACGGGGAGCGGGTCCACAGCGGCCTCACCGTCTACAAGGGCTTCTGGGGCAAGATGACCAAGGGCATCATGACCCGGCCGATAGTCGGCGTGGTGCTGACAGTAGTGATACTGCTCGCCATCGCCGCCCCGGCCGTAATGCTCAAGACCGGAGCGGCCGGAGGACCGGAAGCGCTTCCGCCCGGCGAGCGACGCGACGCCTACCAACTGCTTGTCGACAACTTCCCGGCCGGATTGTTGACCCCTGTGCAGATCGTCGTCGATGGGGCGGAGACCGCTCAGATCGATCAGGCCATCCGAAGTCTAGAGGCGCAGATGACCGCTTCCCGCGATTTTGCCGGCGCGCCCACGGTGACCTGGAACCAGGTGGGGGACGTGGCTTTGATCTCGGTGCCGCTTGCCATGGAGGCGAATTCGCCGGCCGCGCACCAGGTGATCGACGAACTGCGGAGCGACCTGATCCCTGAATCCTTCGCCCGGCTCGATGTTCCGGTGCACGTTACGGGCCAGACCGCCCTGGGCCTCGACTCCGTACGGCTGGTAAACAGGTTGACTCCGGCAGTGCTGGCCTTTGTACTGGGTCTCACCTTCCTTCTGCTGATGGTGGTCTTCCGCTCGATCGTGGTGCCACTTAACGCGATCCTCATGAACCTTCTGTCCGTGGGTGCGGCCTACGGCATGATGGTGCTGGTCTTTCAAAAGGGCATCGGCCATCAGCTCTTCGGCTTTCAGCAGACATCGACGATACAGTCATGGGTACCGATCTTCCTGTTTTGCATCTTGTTCGGATTGAGCATGGACTACCACGTTTTCCTGCTCAGCCGGATACGCGAGCACTATGACCGCACCGACAAGAGCCGGGAAGCGGTCGCGGTGGGGTTGAAAGCGACCAGTCGGATCATCACGGGAGCTGCGCTCATCATGGTGGTGGTGTTCTCCACCTTCGCCGCCGGCAATCTGGTGATGCTTCAACAGGTAGGCTTCGGCCTCGCCGTCGCGGTGCTCCTCGACGCCACTCTCATCCGGTCGATCCTCGTTCCCGCGAGCATGGCTCTCCTGGGCAGGCTCAGTTGGTACCTGCCCCGGGCCCTGAGCCGGATTCTGCCCCGGATCCGCATCGAGGGCCCGCGTAGCAAGCCGGTCCGGCCTCCAGCCTAAGGGCTCGTTTCAGAATGATGCTTCGGCGGCAGGTTGCGATCGGCGCGGGTGAGGCAGGGACGCAAGGAGTGTTCGTAGCAGCGCTACGGGCGCGACTGAGGACGACGGATCACACCACCCAGCGCGGACTCGGCGGCCAAGGCGTCATTCTGAAACGAGCTTTAAGCCATTCCCTCCGACTTTCGCCCCTCCGAGACGGGGCCGCCGATTCTTGAGCGCTCGCGCCAACGCAGAGACGTTATAATGGCCGAGCGCCGAGACCTCTCAGGCAGCAACCGGAGGTCCGGGTCGGCGCGTTCATTCCCTGGGGGCCTGCAGCCGGAGCGGCTTACGAACGAGGCTAAGGATGGAGATGGCGAAGAGCACCACAATGATGGATGGCAACGAAGCTGTCGCCCACGTGGCTTACAAGGTCAACGAGGTGATCGCCATATACCCGATCACCCCCTCGAGTCCCATGGGCGAGCATTCCGACGCGTGGAGCGCCGCGGGTAAGAAGAACATATGGGGGACGGTCCCCTTGGTCGTTGAGATGCAATCAGAGGCCGGCGCGGCCGCGGCGGTGCACGGGGCCTTGCAGGCCGGTTCGCTCAGCACGACCTTCACAGCCAGCCAAGGGCTGCTCCTCATGATCCCCACCATGTACAAAGTGGCCGGCGAGCTGACTCCCACCTGCTGGCACGTGGCTGCTCGCTCGTTGGCCTGCCAGGCTCTGAGCATCTTTGGAGACCACCAGGATGTCATGGCCGTCCGGCAGACGGGCTTCGCCCTGCTCGCTTCGAACTCAGTCCAGGAGGCCCACGATCTGGCCTTGGTGGCATCCGCCGCTACGCTGAAGGCCCGGGTGCCGTTCATCCACTTCTTCGATGGCTTTCGTACGTCGCACGAGGTACAGAAGATCGAGCTTACGGATGATGAGATTGTGCGCGCCATGATCGATGAGGACCTCGTGCTGGCCCATCGCGACCGGGCCATGACTCCCGACCGGCCCACCCTCCGGGGCACCAGCCAGAACCCGGATGTCTACTTCCAAGGACGCGAGACCGTAAATTCCTACTACCTGGATTGTCCGCAGATCGTGCAGAACTACATGGACCGGCTGGCCGAGTTGACCGGACGGAGCTATCACCTGTTCGACTATGCCGGCGCTCCGGATGCAGAGCGGGTCGTGGTGCTGATGGGTTCGGGCGCCGAGACGGCGCACGAGACGGTGGACTACCTTGTCGGCGCTGGTGAGAAGGTAGGGGTTCTGAAGGTCCGGCTCTATCGGCCCTTCAGCATCGAGCGCTTCGTCGCCGCGCTCCCCGAGACGGTCAAGAGTGTCGCCGTCCTTGACCGCACCAAAGAGCCTGGGGCGGGTGGCGAGCCCCTCTACCTCGACGTGGTGGACGCGCTCGCCAGCGCGGGTCGCGACGTAACGGTCATCGGGGGCCGCTACGGCCTCTCCAGCAAGGAATTCACGCCGGCGATGGTCAAAGCGGTGTTCGACGAGCTGACCAAGCCTGATCCTAAGAAGCACTTCACCATTGGTATCAACGACGACGTCGCTCACACCAGCCTTGAGTTCGACCAGAGCTTCAGCACGGAGCGGGCGAATGTTGTGAGGGCGCTATTCTACGGTCTGGGCAGCGACGGCACGGTGGGCGCCAACAAGAACTCCATCAAGATCATCGGCGACGATACCCCGAACTACGCTCAGGGTTACTTCGTCTACGACTCCAAGAAGGCTGGGGTCATGACCGTAAGCCACTTGCGCTTTGGACCTGAGCCGATCAGATCCTCCTACCTTGTCAACAAGGCCAATTTCGTGGCCTGCCATGTGTGGGCCTTCCTCGAGAAGTTCGACATGCTGGCCGCCGCCGTGCCCGGAGCCATATTCCTGCTCAACGCTCCCTTCCCCGGCGAAGAGGTCTGGGACAAGATCCCGCGGGAGACGCAGCAACGCATCATCGACATGAAGATCAAGCTCTATGCGATCAACGCCTATGAGGTTGCCAAGGAGACCGGCATGGGCGCGCGGATCAATACCATCATGCAGACCTGCTTCTTTTATCTATCGAGCATCTTGCCGCAGAAAGAGGCTATCGCCGCGATCAAGGCCGCGATCGACAAGACATACGGCAAGCGCGGGGAAAAGGTCGTGCGCATGAACTACGACGCCGTCGATCAGGCCATCGCCAAGCTTCATGAGATCGATGTGCCCGCTTCGCCCACCAGCACGGTGGAGAAGCCGCCCGCGGTGCCCGACGAAGCACCGGCATTCGTAAAGAAGGTGACGGCTATGATCATGGCCGGCGCCGGTGATGACGTGCCGGTGAGCTACATGCCGGCCGACGGGACCTGGCCAACCGACACCACCAAGTGGGAGAAGCGCAATATTGCTCTCGAGATTCCGATGTGGGAGCCCACGTTGTGCATCCAGTGCGGTAAGTGCTCTCTCCACTGCCCGCACGCCACCATCCGCACCAAGGTCTACGACGCTTCCGCGCTCGCCGGAGCGCCGGCCGGGTTCAAGTCGGTCGACGGGAAGGGCAAAGAATACGCGGGCATGAAGTGGACCGTCCAAGTGGCCCCCGAGGATTGCACCGGTTGCGGGGCCTGTGTGCACATCTGCCCGGGCAAGGACAAGGCTGATCCGAGCCGCAAGGCCATCATGATGGCCTTCCAGCCACCCCTGCGTGAGACCGAGCGGCAGAACTTTGAGTTCTTTCTCAGCCTCCCCGATCCCGACCGCTCGCAGGTGCGCGTGAACAGTGTAAAGGGCAGCCAGCTGCTGCGGCCGCTGTTCGAGTACTCGGGCGCCTGTGCCGGCTGTGGGGAGACGCCCTATGTCAAGCTGCTGACCCAGCTGGTCGGCGACCGGCTGCTCATCGGCAACGCCACCGGCTGCTCGAGCATTTATGGCGGCAACCTGCCGACCACGCCCTATGCCAAGAACGACGACGGCCGCGGACCCACGTGGAACAACTCCTTGTTCGAAGATGCGGCTGAGTTCAGTTTTGGCCTGCTTCTGACTGTCGACAAGCAGACGGAGTTCGCCCGCGAACTGGTGCATTCACTGCGCGAGGTGATCGGCGCTGAGCTCGCCGAAGAACTGCTTGCGTCGAAGCAGCTCGATGAGACCGAGATCGCTGCCCAGCGGAGCCGGGTGGCCGAGCTTAAGGCGAAGTTGGACGCGGCCTCGGCGGGCAAGGGCTCCGATTCGCGCTATGGCCAGCTCCTGGCGGTGGCCGACTACCTGGTCAGGAAGAGCGTGTGGGGCGTCGGCGGCGACGGCTGGGCGTACGATATCGGGTACGGTGGGCTGGACCACGTGCTGGCATCGAACCGGAACATCAATCTTCTCGTTCTGAACACCCAAGCATACTCCAACACCGGGGGCCAGTGCTCGAAGGCCACTCCCATGGGCGCCGTGGCTCTCTTCGCCGCCGGTGGCAAACCCGTGGCCAAGAAGGACTTGGCGGCCATCTCCATGACCTACGGCAACATCTACGTCGCTCAGGTGGCGATGGGGTACAGCGATTCTCAGACGGTGCGCGCGTTCACTGAGGCTGAGTCCTACGACGGGCCGAGTCTCATTATCGCTTACAGCCACTGCATCAACATGGGTATCGATATGACTACCGCTTATGACCGGCAGAAAGCCGCCGTCCAGTCGGGTGTGTGGCCGCTGTTCCGTTTCGACCCGCGTCTGGCCGCCGAAGGCAAGAACCCGCTCCAAATCGATTCCAAGGAGCCGTCAATCCCCTTCGAGGAGTTCGCCTACCAAGAGAACCGCTTCAACATACTCATGAAGTCGCATCCGGACGCTGCCGCTCTTCTGGCGGGCAAGGCGCAGAAGCATGTGTGGTCCCGCTGGGAGATCCTCAAGCAGCAGGCGGAGATGGTCTACAACAAGGAGTGTCCGTTCGACACCGGCGTGGTCGACGAGAAGGTTCTGGCCGCTACCGGCGCCAGGGAAGTCACGGGGGCCAAGACCGGTCCCAACTGTCCGGTCGCTTGTGACACCGACGCGGCCAAGGCGGACGACGCGGGATAACGCCGGGCTCCTTCTCTTGGCCCAGCGCGAACTCGGCGGCCCAGGCTTCATTCTGAAACGAGCTCTTAGGCCCGAAACCGGTGGGAATGCGCAATGCTATAATCCCGGCATTCGACATACCATGCTAGGGGAGCGTGTAGCTGAGAGTGTGGCTTCTGCCACAGACCCTACGAACCTGATCTGGATAATGCCAGCGAAGGGAAGTAACGGTGATCCGCCTTAGCCCAAGCGTCCATTGACGCCGCCGGCGTTTTCCGCTCAAAGCTCCAGGCCCCCGCGCGCGAACGATGGAGGAGATTGTGCGGGCTATCGTGGTCGCCGGTTCCAGTCTGACCGCCGAGTTGGATGTGGGCGTTGTCACGTCCTCCGACCTGCTGGTAGCGGTTGATGGTGGCGCTGATGCTCTCGCAAGGATAGGCCTCACGCCGGCGATACTGGTGGGCGATCTGGATTCCATTACCATGCACACTCGCGAGGCTCTCGAGGCCCGGGGGGTGGAGATGGTGACGCTACCCACGGCCAAGGACGAGACCGACACCGAGGCCGCGCTTCGACTGGTGATATCTCGGGGCGCGGACGATATCACCGTTTATGGGGCGCTCGGCGGTCCGCGCCTGGACCACCTGGTGGGCAACCTGCTGCTCCTCTCCTCTCCTTGGTTGGCCGGTGCGCTGGTGCGGATGGTCGACGACCGGCACGAGGCCTTCCTGATCAAGGGTGGCAGTACCTTCGCCGGCGAGCGGGGCGACACGGTTTCTCTGTTGCCTCTAACCCCTGAGGTAGAGGATGTACGGACCGAGGGTCTGCTCTATCCCCTGGATGGCGAGGTCCTTTCCCAAGCGGCGACCCGAGGAGTCAGCAACACCATGACGGGGGTCCAAGCCCGGGTTACCCACGGAAGCGGGCTCCTTCTTTTGATCCACTACCGAGGGAGGTAATGATGGCGGACATTGACAAAGGGCCGGGGTACATGAGCACGGAGGTAGTAGGTTGTCAGTTCTCCGTATATCCGCTCCGGCAGGAGGACATTGACGAGCCGGTTCAGGCAGTCATTCACGCCGCCACAGAGTCCGGCTGCACGGTGCGCGTCGGCAATCTGAGCACCCTTCTCTCCGGCAGTGAGGACCAGGTGTTTGCCGCGCTGCGGGCGGCGTTCCGCGCCGCGCAGCGCCATGGCCCCGCGGTCCTGACTGCAACCCTGGCCGCAGGTATGCCTACGGATGAACTCGTCGCCGACATCCAAGGGAGACTGGGCGCCCAGGCCTCCCTGCCGTCGGGAGGCAGAAGTCACCCGGCGTCGCGAGGTTGAGAAATGAAGTGGCGCAGGGATGTCGCTCCGCCGGTTCTGCTGATTGCCATACTGGTTCTAGGCTGGTATTTCGTGGCCAAAGTAAGCGGGCTAGGTTCCTTCGTATTGCCCTCTCCGCTCGATGTTGTACGGGCCGGCTGGGAGACGAGAAGCCTCCTGCTTGACGCCATCGGCACCACTATGCTGGCGACCGGCATAGGAGTGGTGCTTGCCCTCCTCGCCGGAATCGGTTTGGCAGCCTTGGTAGATTTCTCGCCGCTGGCACACCGCGCCCTATATCCCATCTTGGTCGTATCCCAAACAATACAGATACTCGCTATTGCGCCGATTCTGGTCATCTGGCTTGGTTTCGGAATGATTCCCACAGTCTCCATTGTGGTGCTCTTCTGCTTCTTTCCGCTGACAATAAGCACCGCTGACGGCTTGGCGTCCGCGGACCCGGAATTGATAGCTTTGCTCCGGGCCATGGGCGCCAAAAGGAGACAAATCTGGCGAATGGTCCGCCTGCCCGCAGCTCTACCGTCGTTCTTCACCGGTTTGCGCATGGCTGTCACCTACAGCATCGTGGCCGCGACGATCGGGGAATGGGTGGGGGGTTCCCCGGGATTAGGGCTGTATTTACTTCGCTCTAAGAACGCGTTGGCAACAGACCAGGTATTTGCGGCGATGTTCATCACCTCGTTGCTCAGCATAGCTCTGTTCGCACTGGTCTATGGCATCGAGCGCGCGAGTCTGCCCTGGTACTACTCCGCTCAACGGAGAGAGCAGTGGCAGGGACAGGGCATTTACTAGGCTTTCGGGAAAGAAGGGCGAAATGAAGCACTTGAAGGGCTTGTCAGTAGTCGTGGCGTTACTACTTATTACAATACTTGTCGGCGGGTGCGGCAGCACGAAGTCAGAGCAACTGACGCCGGTAAAGCTCATGCTCGATTGGGTGCCGAACACGAACCACACCGGCGTCTTCGTTGCGAGAGACAAGGGCTATTTCAAGGACGCGGGACTCGATGTCCAGATCATCGAGCCAGGCGAGGTCTACCCCGAAGGGGCGGTTGCCAGCGGCGCCGCTGATTTTGGTATCAGCTTCCAAGAGTCTGTAACACTCGCTCGTGCTGAGGAAGCGCCCATTGTCTCCATTGCCGCGGTTCTCCAGCACAATACGTCCGGCTTTGCCTCGCTTGCCACTCTGAACATAACCGGTCCGGCTCATTTTGAGGGATTACGGTATGGGGCGTGGGGCTCGCCCTCAGAAATCCCCACACTCAAAGCCTTGATGGAAGGCTCGGCCGCCGATTTTGACAAACTGGAAATGGTGACAACAGGTTTCTCAGACGCACTTGCGCTGCTTTCTGAAAAGCAGGTCGACCTTGTGTGGATCTATTATGGCTGGGAGGGTATCCAAGCCAAAGAAAAGGGAATTGATCTCAATGTGGTAATGATGAAAGACTACTTAAACTGCGTTCCTGATTTCTATACCCCAGTCTTTATTACTAGTGAATCTACTATTAAGAACAAACCTGAAGTCATTAAGGCTCTAGTTGAAGCCCTGTCGCGCGGCTACACATTTACAGCGCAACACCCGGATGAAGCTGCAGATATTCTGCTAGCCGCAGTCCCTGAACTTGATAGCACACTTGTTAACGAGAGTCAGAAGTGGATTTCTGAGTACTATATTGCCGAAGCTCCCCGCTGGGGTGAGCAAAAAGAGAGTGTCTGGCAGGATTACGCCGATTGGCTGGTAAAGAATGATGTTATAAAAACCCCTATCGTCGTGAAGGAGGCGTTTACTAACCAGTTCTTGCCCTAGTTGCGAGGACATTAGTATGTATCTCGAGAGTGGTCCTGGCGAATCACCTCGTAGGAGGTATTCGGGGTGACGACACCGCGAATCGAGTTGCAGCACGTCAGTAAGACCTTCGTCGGCAATGGTCGCACCGTTGAAGCACTGCGTGACATTTCTCTCACGGTGATGCCGGGGGAATTCGTCACCATCATCGGCGCAAGCGGCAGCGGGAAGAGCACGCTGTTCAATCTCTGCGTGGGTTTGCTGGAACCCGATGAGGGTTCGATTATCATTAACGGCAACAAACCTCGAAGTCGCCTAGGAATGTTGGGCTACATGCCGCAGCGCGATCTACTGCTGCCCTGGCGGAGAGTCCTGGACAACGTGCTTCTACCCCAGGATATCAAGGGCATCCCCCGTAAGGAGTCCCGACAGAAAGCTCTTGAGATGTTCCAGCGCTTTGGTTTGGAGAGCTTTGAGCACGACTATCCATCTTCACTCTCGGGAGGTATGCGCCAGCGCGCCGCCCTGCTGAGAACCTGGCTGACCGGCTGCGATACCTTGCTGCTCGATGAACCATTTGGAGCACTTGATGCCCTCACTCGCAAAGAGCTTCAAGACTGGCTGCTGCAGGTATGGCAGGAATTCGGACGGACCGTGGTGTTCATCACTCATGATGTCGAAGAGGCTGTCTATCTCGCCGACCGGGTGATCGTCCTGAGCGCCCGACCGGGTACGGTCAAGCGTGAGTTGGCGGTGGATTTGTCTCGCCCGCGCCGCCAGGGAATGGTCGCCGAGCCTGGTTTTGGCAATCTGGTCCGGGGACTGTTGGGGGATCTGGGGGTGGACACCTAGGGGAATAGGAGAACGCCGTCTCTCCAGCGGGCGCATCCCAGAGTGTCGCGAGTGGGCGCGGCGCGCCAGGCGCTATCTGTAAAAACGTATCTCCGATAGCTCGACGCCCCAACGTCCCTCTGTGAGTTGCGTCAACTCGGTGAACCAAATGCGGCCCGAGGTGAGGGCCTCGCGCAAGGTGATGATCTGGGTCGAGTCGCCGTTGAGGGTGGCCAGCCTAGCGGCGGGGCCGGACGATATGTTCTGAAGCAGCTCGCCTTTCCAACCCTCCACCGGGGACACGATCTCGATGATCGAGGCAGGCTGCTCCAGTGTGAAGTCCAGACCTACCCCGGTCTTGAGATTGCCGAACGCGCTGGACCTGTAAAGCTCCGTTGTCCAGCCCGTGCTCTCCTTCCCGTCGATGAGCCTGGGCAGTCGACCCGGGTTCTCGGTATTGTCGCCCTCCGGGTCGACGTCCTTGAGGGAGGTGACTTTCACCGGCGTGGGCTCGCGGGTCACGGTGAGTCGCAGCACGTTGTCATCGCTGCTGGTCTTAGGGATTGGATCCTGCTCGAGCACGGTCCCCGCCGGCTTGTCGAACGAGGGCACCTGATCGGCCACCTCCACTTCCATCCCCGCGTCGGCGGCGAGTTGTCGGGCCTGATCGAGCGTGAGCCCCTTGACCGCAGGCGCGCCGCCTCCCGGTAAGGCGAACACGAGAACCACCACTATGACGATGATGAGGGCGGCTGCCGCGCCTAACATCTTCCAACGGCGGTTCGCGCGCCGCTTGCGCGCCCGGGCCCGCACGCGGTCGCGGTCCCACGATGATTCCCCGGTGGTCTCCGCACGTCCGGCGCCCGAATCGAACGAAGCTCCAGCCGGAGACTGCCGGGATCCGCGCTCCTCCACGGCGCCCCGGCGATGCGGACGCTTGTGCGAGGGTGAAACCTCGGCCACCCGCTGCGGTGCATACAATCCCAGGCCGACGAGGGCGCCCAGCAGTTCATCCATGGAGGCGAATCTGTCCTCGGGTAGCTTCTCCAGGCAACGCATCACCACCTTCTCCAGGCCGGGCGGCAGATCCTGGCGCAGATCGCCCAACGGAAGGGGAGGGTTGTTGAGGTGCTGACGGGCGATCTCGGGCATGTTGGTGCCATCGAAAGGGGGATGGCCGACGAGCATCTCGTAGATGACCACACCCAAAGAGTAGATGTCTGACCGCGCATCTACCGGCTTGCTTCGGATCTGTTCAGGGGACATGTAACGGGCGCTCCCGATGATCGATCCCGCACGCGTCACTTTCGTCCAGTCAGGGCCGGTGGCGATGCCGAAGTCGGAGACCTTGGCGTGGCCCTGCCGGTCGATGAGGATGTTTTGGGGCTTTACGTCGCGATGGACGATGCCGGCAAGATGGGCCGCGCTCAGCCCTTCGGCCACCTGCCCCGCGATCTGCCCGGCCTCGGCGACGCCCATGGGCCCGTCGCGCGTCAGCTCCTTGAGGGAACGACCCTCGACGTATTCAAAAACCAGATAGTCCTCGTTCTCGGTCGAACCCCGGTCGATCAAGGTGACCAGGTTGGGGTGTGAGAGCTGTGCGAGTGCTCGCCCTTCGCGGTCGAACCTGGCGCGCGTTCGGGGATCCTCGTTCAATGGGGGTTCCAGACGCTTCACCGCCACGTTGCGCTGAAGGCGCGTATCCCAGGCCTGATACACGATGCACATACCGCCGCGTCCCAAGACCCGGCCCAATCGGTATCGGTTCTTGAGAAGCGGTCCCGCTGCGCTTTCGTCGGTAGTGTCAGCCATAAGCTAGTATGAAAGCTCGTGACCCTTTGACATAGGGAAAACAGACACTATCATAGAACTCGCGCGAGGATTGGAGGTGGCGAGGAGTGATCTACTACGTGATCCCCCGCGAGCTTGCAGACAAGTACTACGAGGAGTTCAAGAAGCGCTTCGAGGGAATCGAAGGGGTCGAGGTCATCATCGACCGGCGCGAGGGCGAGCGGCGCACCTGGACTCATGGCGGCGGGAAGCGGACCGTCCGGGACCGCCGCCGCCGCCGCATCAGTGGCTCGTTCCCGGATGTGTGATCGTGGGCGCGTCCGGCCTCAGGCTGGAGCTTCATAACCACACCGC
>Ga0214473_10001302_pt1 | contig 33322 bp, 29 predicted proteins | sample RVTome_7_FD_203509 | JGI IMG/M metagenome (GOLD analysis project Ga0214473, IMG submission 203509) | Soil microbial communities from uranium-contaminated site in the Upper Colorado River Basin, Wyoming, United States - RVT98D197 | ecosystem: Environmental > Terrestrial > Soil > Contaminated >... | reverse complement strand
GATGCCCGCCCAGTCTGCATACGACCACCCGGCCGGCCCGACATACACTTTGCCGGGCTCCTGCTTCGCGGACTTTCGTGTGGGCCCCATCGACGCTTCTTCCTCCGCCGCGCCTCTGGCCGCGGGCGATTCACCCGGCTGGCAGTCTCACGAGGACGGGGGAAGCGCAGCCTATGACGGCTTTCCCTATGCTGTCAACAAATCGTGAGGCAAGCAGTGGAATCCGGACGCGGATGTCTCTCCCGTTGCATCCTTCTGCCGGTCTTGCTACTCTGGAACTGCAAGATGGGCCCATGTGTTTACCTTCGGTGGCATCCTGTTCCACACTCCTGCAAGCAAAGGTGCGCAGATGAAACTTTCGCTCAGCTACAAGAATGTGGATTTGCGCGAACCGATTGAAACTGAAGTGGCGCGTCACCTGGGAAAACTCAAAAAACTTTTGAAAACCTATACTCCAGACCTGGTGCAGGTCCACGCCTCGGTGGAAAAGCACGCCCGCAAAATTGCTTTCGACTTCTCTTTAAACCTCGCCCTTCCCACCGGCAATCTGCACGCATCTGGCGACGGCCCGGACGTCCGCCAGAGCATCAAAAACGCTTTCACGGATCTCTCCACGCAACTGAAGAAGCATCAGGCCAAGGTTCGCCGGGACTACCAGTGGAAACGCAAGCGCGCCGTGCCCGCGCTCGTGGAACGCTAGCGCGACGCCGGGTTGCGACCGCGCGCTTCCGCCATTACAATGAAGTGCAGCGCAGGGGCGTAGCTCAGTGGTAGAGCAGCGGCCTTTTAAGCCGAAGGTCGTGGGTTCGATCCCCACCGCCCCTACCATCCTGTTCCCACCACTCAACGCAGAAAAACTATCGGCGACCCGCGCAGGCAAGCTAGCGGCTCACTTCCACGATCCCCACTTTATTGACGCCGCTGCACGCGAGATACAGTTTTCCGTCTGGCGTGGCCACCATGTTGCGCACCACACCGCCGCCGGACGGAATCGGCCAGGATTGAAACGTCTTCGTTTTGGGATCGAACGCCACCATCGTGTTTGGTCTCACGCCGGACTCGCTATACCAGACCATGCCGTCTTTGGTGGAGGCAATCCCATAGGGCCGTGACGCCGGCCCGCCCGGCGAAGGCCACTCCTCGACTTTGCCACTCGCCAGATCCAGGCGGCCCAGAAATCCTCGCGCATGGTCGCTGTAGTAGATGAAGCCGTCCGGATTGGTGGCCAACCGGCGGGGCCGCGCGCCTTCCGGCAGCACGAATTCCGTGATTTCCATAGTCTTCGGGTTGATGGTTCCGATTTTGTTGCTGTTGAATTCGCAAAAGATGGGCACGCCATTCGCGCCCATGACGATGCCGTACGGCCGCGCCCTGGCCGTCGGCACATCCTTGAGCGTGACTTTTCCCGTGGCAGTCTCCAGTTTCCCCACCAGGTTTCCTCCCTGCACGGTGAACCAGATGTTCCCGCTCGCGTCAAACGTCAAGCTGTGCGGATCGCGCGCGCGGCTGTCCGGCATGGGATATTCGGTCACTTCTCCGGTGCGCGGATCCAGCTTTCCGATGTAGGCCTTGGAATTCGCGGTGAACCAGATGTTTCCTTCACGGTCGGCGGCCAGGCCGTGAGGACCGGAGCCTTCCGTTTTCATGGTGAACTCTTGAATCGCCCCGGTTTTTGGATCCAGCCGACCGAGCTTGTTGGCAAGCTGGCCCGTGTACCACAGCGCGCCGTCCGGCGCCATTTCAGGGTCATGCGGCCGCGAATTGGCCGTGGGCACGTCCCACTCTCGAATCGTGACTTTCCACGCCTCGGAAGCCGCCGCTGGCAGAAGCAGCGAGCATAGAGCCATCGCAAGAATCGCTTTTTTCCGCATCGGATTCACCTCACAGAAGATTTTCCCGGCAAAGGATAAACCTTTCCACGCATTCACACGCAACCTGAGCATTCGTTTTTCACGGCCGGGTGACTTCCACTCTACACCAGTCCGCATCGTTCTAGCGCTCCATATTGAAGATCCAAAGGGTTGCCGGGCCGCACCCTTTCAACACGCCGCCACAATAGAACAAAAGGCGCCCGGCTCGATCGAGCCGGGCGCCTTTGTCCATGCTCTGTTTCGGCGGCGTTGCTAGAAGCGGAACTTCAGCCCGAACTGCATTTGGCGCGCGCCATAAAGTGTGTTGCCGGTGCTGCGAATCGCCAGAAACGTCGTCCGCGGGACCAGACAACCGTTAAAGTCCGGAATTCCGGTTCCATACGAATTCTTACAGACTGCGGTCGCAGACGACGACCCCGCGCTGTAAGAGAAGGCACCCGTGTCCACCGAGTTGATGCCGCTGCTGGCCACGAAATTGGTCTTGTTGAAAATGTTGAAAGCCTCCCAGAGTAATTCGAGCCTTGCGCGTTCGGTGAGATTGAATTCGCGAGAAATGCGCAGGTCATAGTTAAAGAACGCAGGGGTCTTGAAATCCGCGTTGCGCTCTATCAGTGGCGCTCGGCCGTTGATGGGCGCTGCGTTGCCGCTGACCGCACCGCAAGTGAGTCCGCCGTTGCCATTGGCGCATGACGGGCGGCTGGTCATATCGGTTTGCACGTGCCGGCCGTCCTGCATGCGCCACACGCTGGAAACCCTCCATCCGCCGACCACGGCCTTCAGGCCGGAATTGTCCGTCCAATTGGCAAACGGCAAGGCCCAGGTTATGTTCATGATAAACCGCTTCCGAATGTCCAGGTCGGACAGTCCGTATTCGTCTCTCAAGTCGTAGGGATTCAGCGGGCTGTTCGTTCCCGCAAACGTTCCATTCACGCCAGCGACCTGCCCGTTGTCTCGAGCTGTCGAGTACGTAAAGTTGGCATCGAAAGAGAATCCGCGCGATTCGCGGCGGTGCACGCGAATCACCAGTCCGTTATACCAGGAATTCAGTACGCTCTTACCCATGAGAACGACGCCAACGGCAGGATTCGGCCGGGGCACAGCGCCAGAGAAGAATGGCACCGTGACGCTCTGTCCCGTGGGAGCATTGGCGGAGTCCAGCACCACATAGGTTTTCGTCGTGTCTGGTGCGGGCAAGTTGGCATCGACCCATACGGGCAGGCGGTTACCACGAGCGCCCAAGTAGCTCACCGTCACACCGATCTTCCACGGCAGTTCCCGCTCGTAGGCGACATCGTATTGATGGACGAGCGGATTGACGAACGAGAGGTCAAGAACGTCCACAACCGAGGCGCCCGCCGCCGCCGCCGGGCAGGCGGTCAGAAAGGCCTGCAAGCTGCTGAACATACTGGTAGGAGTCGGGCCCGTGGCTCCGAAGATCGGATTGGGAGCAGGAGTCGTGCTAGGCTGCGGAAACACGACGTTAGGCGCCACAGGAGTACACGTCGCAGCAGGGGCTGGTGAAGTGGGAGTAAAGCGGAAACTCTGTTGGAAGACCCCGTTCTGGAACAGATGTACGAAGATAGAGCTGTTTTGAGTGCGTCCGTAATAGAGGCCATATCCACTGCGGATCACATTCGTCTGGTTTTTCCCGATGGCCCACGAGAATCCCACCCGCGGCCCGAAATTGTTCTTATCCGTGTTGAGGACTGCGGTTGCCAGCACAGCCGGGTTAGCCTGCGCTACGCCGGGCATTTTTTGCATTTCATAGCGCACACCGAGGTACGCGGTGAGGTTTGGCCGCACTTTCCAGTTGTCCTGCACATAGAAGTTATAGTCCGTTGTGGTAAAGGAGCCTTTACCGCTGCCGGTGATCGGATCCACGTTTTGCACGAAGCTGGCGTACTGCTTGCTGCCTGTACGGAGATCCGTGGCCAGCTTGTTCAGCGCTCCGTTACCGGTCGAATTCTGGTAGCTGTAAATGCCGCCTCCCTGAAACAGATTCTGGATGCGCTCCCGGACGTAATTAATGTCCAACCCAAATTTAAGCTGGTGTCCCCCTCGAATCCAGCTCACGTTGTCAATCCATTGAAAGCGCTTCTCATCCGGAAACGCGCCGCGCGGGAGGAAGTTCGGCATGCCAAAGTTGGCTGCATCGGAAACCTGAATTTGTGGCCCGGAGGCGTTGGGTGTCTGCGCCTCGAAGTCCCGCCCGTACTGGAATCGCGCCTCATTCACAAGCGTTGAGCGAATCACCGCGTTCCACGACACAGTGACAAATTCGTTGTTTACGATGTCTGCCCCGTTGGCCAGGGCGGTGGTCGTCAACACAGGCCCGGTAAAGATCCCATTGGGTGATTTCCAGCGAAGGATGTTGAAGACCCCGCTGAGCACGTTGTTTGCATTCACGTGGTAATCCACTTTTCCCAGCCCCACGTAATTGTCGCCCTTGCGCGGGTTCGTTGTGTTCGTGATCAGATCCAGGGCGTCAATCACCTGCTGACACATTGCGTCCGTGCAGCGCTGGACTTGGGACCCCGAGTTCGAAGTGTCGCTGCCGGTCGGACCATTGAAGAAGTCGGCTCGAAAAGGGACGATGACCGCCGGAAAGTTCCTTTTCTGCTGGTCGTAATTCGCATAAAAGAAAAGCTTATCCCGTTTTGCCGCTCCGCCGAGCGATCCTCCAAATTGCTGGCGGCGCTCGTCAGGCTTCGGCTGTCCACTGGCATTGGCAATGGGGTCGCGCGCCAGGAAAGCCTTGTCGCGAATAAAATAGAAAAAGTCACCGTGCATGTCATTGGCGCCGGATTTGGTCACCGCGTTGACGATGCCTCCGGCTGCGCGGCCATACTCAGCGGAATAGACCCCCGTTTGCACTTGGAATTCCTTGATGGCATTCAAGCTGTAAGCGTATGCAATGCGAGTGCGACCACGCGCCTCGGAGAAGAATGCCTGGTTGTTATCGGCGCCGTCCACCATGTTGTTGTTGTAAAGTGAATTGATTCCGCGGAAGCTGACTCCGCCGAACCCGCCGTCCTCCCCTGCGCCAGGTGTCAGGAGCGCCAGGTTTTCCCATCGGCGGCCATTGAGTGGAAGATTCTCCACCTGAATGGAATTGATCATCTGGCTGACATCGGTCTTCTCCGTTTCAACAATTGGCGCCGCGGAGGTCACTGTAACGGTCTCTTGCGCCGCTTTTAGCGGGAGCGCGACATCCACAGGAAGCGTTTGGCCCACTTCCAATCGGAGATTCTGCACGACCATTTCAGCAAACCCGGCTTTTATCACACGCACTTCATATTGGCCCGGCTGCAGATACGGCGTGGAGTAAAACCCTACCTCTGAAGTGGTAATCTTCCTCTCAGCGCCCGTATTGATGTTTTTCACAGTGATATCAGCGCCTGGAACCGAGGCGCCGCTCGGATCCCTGACAGTGCCCTGAATGGCACCCGTGCCGGCGCTCTGCCCGGCAACGCCCGGCGCGAGCACAAATCCCAGAACTGCCAGACATGCGACTACTCCCAATCCACGCTTACAGCTCAGCGTAAGGCTCATCGTTCTCCTCCTGCTTCTTCTCGGAATTATTTGCGTCTGCAAAGGCTGTTGCACTTACTTGGCTGCATTCCCGCACACCCCACCGCGCGATCGCATTGATCTCCAGCGTCCCGTGCGAGAACACGTTGAATACAAGCTTAGCTCCCACCCCACCCCCAAGATGCTCAATACTTTAAGATTGCGTTGCGCGCCTTGTCAAGCCTGCCTCTTGTGGATTACGCCTCGATGATTGCCGTATGACTTTTGTGTGACACCTGCCCCCTTCTCCTTGTCCTCACGTTTAGTCTGCGTTACTCTACCCGCCTTGTTCTCCCGAACTCTCGGGACGAAGGATGCCATTCCGTGGCCCAGCGTAGCGAGGAACACCTCAAGGTTCTCATCCGGCACAGCGCCCTGAAGCGCCGCATCCGGGAAATGGCTCGCCAGATGGAGCGCGATCTCAAGGGCGAGCGCGTCCACCTCATCGGCGTCCTCAAGGGCGCGTGCATTTTTCTCTCCGACCTGGTGCGCAGCTTCAAAAGCACCGACGTTTCCATCGACTTCATGGCCGTGGCCAGCTACGGCAAGGGCAAGGAATCCTCGGGGCAGGTCCGCCTGTACAAAGACCTCGACACCAGCATCGAAGGGCTGAACGTGATTCTGGTCGAAGACATTCTGGACACCGGCCTCACGCTGAATTATCTCTGCCGCGTGCTCAAACAGCGCAAGCCCAAAACGCTGCGCATCGCCGCGCTGCTCGACAAGCCCGAGCGCCGCATTCAGGAAGTGAAGGCCGACTATATCGGCTTCGAGATTCCCAACGAGTTTGTGGTCGGCTACGGCCTGGACTACGCCGAGCGCTATCGCAACCTGAAAGACGTCTGCATTCTGACGCTGCCTCCGCAATAACGTGCCGCGAAACGTACTTACCGCGCAGGACCTCGAGGGCGTCGCCGCCGGCGGCGAAGTCGCCATTTCGCCCGACACGCTTATTACTCCGCTGGCCCGCGAAGAAGCCGAGCGCCGCAACATCACCCTGCGCGCGGTTGAACCGCGCCGCGGCGATAGCGATCGCGTTGTGGCCATCGGCGCTGATCACGGCGGCTATCCGCTCAAAGAGGAGTTGAAAGCGTATCTGCGCACCTGGGGCTACATCGTCCTCGATCAGGGAACGGATTCGGCCGACGCGGTGGATTATCCCGACTTCGCGGAAGCCGTGGCCAACGCCGTGGTGCGCGGCGACGCGTGGCGCGGCGTGGTCATCGATTCCGCGGGCATTGGTTCTGCAATCGCCGCCAACAAGGTGCCCGGCGCGCGTGCAGCGCTGTGCTATGATCGCCCTTCAGCGCGCAACAGCCGCGAACACAACGATGCCAACGTTCTTTCGCTGGGCGCCAAAATGATTTCGCCGGATGCGGCGCGCGAAATTTTGGCTTTGTGGCTGGAAACGCCGTTTGCCGGCGGCCGCCATCAGCGCCGCATCGACAAAATTAGCGCCATCGAAAAGAAGCACGGAAAGTAGGGGCGTCCGCCGCGGCAGACTGCGGCCCCAAGAGATCGAATATGGCCTCAGAAACTCCACCCATGGACCCGCAGCAACTCGAGCGCATCATCGCCGCGATTACCGACGAGGTGTTCCACTATTTGAGCGGCGCGACGCCTGCCGTGCAGGCTCATGACGAAGTTGGCGTTTGTCCTGATTGCAAGACGAACTGCTCGGGAATCTGTGCGGAAAAAACCCGCAAGGGAATTGAAGCCGGTGCCGACCGCATTTCCGCCAGCGACTCCGTCCAGCAATGCGAGGCGGCCATCGCGCCGTACATTGATCACACCCTGCTCAAGCCCGAGGCCAGCCGCGAACAGGTGATCAAGCTTTGCCAGGAAGCCGTGCGTTTCGGCTTCGCCTCCGTCTGCATCAACCCGTGGAACGTGCCGCTGGCCGCCGAGCACGTGCGCGGCTCCGCGGTAAAAGTCTGCACGGTCGCCGGTTTCCCCCTCGGCGCCACGCTCCCCGGCGTAAAAATCCACGAAGCTGAAGAAGCCATCAAGCTCGGCGCGCAGGAAGTGGACATGGTCATCAACGTTGGCGCGCTCAAGTCCGGCCAGGACGAATTGGTCGAGCAGGAAATCCGCGGCGTGGTGGAGGCTTGCCACCGCGGCGGCGCCATTTGCAAAGTGATTCTCGAAACCGCGCTGCTCACTACCGAAGAAAAAGTCCGCGCTTCGCTCGCCTGCAAAAATGCCGGCGCCGATTTTGTGAAGACATCCACCGGCTTCGGTCCGGGCGGCGCCACTGCGGAAGACGTGGCCCTGATGCGCGCCGCCGTGGGCCGCGAAATGGGCGTCAAAGCTGCCGGTGGCATCCGCAATATCGAAGACTTCAAGAAAATGGTCAGCGCCGGCGCCACGCGCATCGGCGCGTCGGCCAGCGTGCGCATCCTCGAAGAAGCCTGCGGCCCGTTGCAGAGTTAACGCTTCGTTCCTGCGGCCCCACGATGCCTCCCCGCGCCGTTTTCCGTCACCTGCTATAATAGTTAGTGGCCATTGCGGCTCTTTCACGTTCGCGCCGCGTGCCGCTCAAACAAAATGGACCCTGTCGAAACCCCATCGTCGTTAACTGTGCCCACCGAGGTGCTCGCCACCCTGGCCGAGATCGTCCAGGAGATGAGTGCCTCGCTCGACCTTGACGAAGTCCTCGTCACCGCCGCCGATCTCATCCGCCGCCTCATCGACTACGAAATCTTCGCCGTTCTGCTCCTGGACGAACACACGCAAGTGCTGCGCTTCCGCTTCGCCATCGGCCATCGCCGGGAAGTGGTCGAGAATTGGCAAATCAAATTGGGGCAGGGCGTCACCGGCCGCGTGGCCGCCACGGGCAAGCCCATCCGCGTCGCCGACGTTTCCAAAGAAGAAAATTATCTCAACGCCGTGGAAAGCGTGCGCTCCGAGCTGGCCATTCCGCTCATCCTCAAGGGCAAGTGCATCGGCGTACTGGATATTCAGAGCCATGAGCTCGACTACTTCACGCGCGACCAGCAGAATATCCTCACGCTGCTCGCCGGACGCCTGGCCATCGCCATCGAAAACGCACGCCTCTTCGAGCACGAGCGCGACCAGGCCGAGACGCTCGTCCTGCTGCATGAGGTGGCTCTCGACGCCAGCGCCATCCTCGACGTGGAAGAGCAGCTCCGCCGCGCCGCGGAGCTCGCCAAGCGCGTGATTGACTACCAGATTTTCAGCATCTTGCTCTACGACGAGCACGACAACACCTTCCACCATCGCATTACCGTGAAGTTCGGCGAGCGCATTCAGGAAAAATTCGCCGTGCCCGCCACCGAGGGCATCGTCGGCGCCGCCGCATTGAGCCGCAAACCCGTGCTCGTTCCCGACGTGAGCAAGGACCCTCGCTATCTGCCGGTCAACGCGGAGACGCGCTCGGAAATGGCCATTCCCATGGTGCACAAGGGCCGCGTCATCGGCGTCATGGATTTGGAAAGTCCCCAGCTCAACTATTTCACGGATGCGCACGTGCAGACGCTTTCCATCCTCGCCGCGCACCTCGCCGTCTCGCTCGAAAACGCGCGCCTCTATCAGCAGGTGGCGCGGGACGAAGCCCGCATGGACCGCGAGCTGCAAGCCGCCCGCCGCATTCAGGGCGCGCTGCTTCGCAAAGTCCCCACCGAGGACTACGGCCTGGACATCGCCGCGCGCTACGATTCCGCCCGCGAACTCGGCGGCGACCTCTACGATTTTCTGCGCTACGGCCCGCAGCAGCTCGGCGTGGGGCTGGGCGATGTCAGTGGCAAAGGCACGGCCGCTGCGCTCTACTGTGCGGTGGCCATCGGCATCCTGCGCAGCCTGGCGCAACAAAAGCTGCAGCCCGCGGAGATGCTCCGCGAGATGAACCGCCTGATTTGCGAGCGCCGCATCGACGAGCGCTTCCTGACCATGTGCTTTGCCACCTGGCAAAAGGGACGCAACCGCCTGCGCATTGCCAACGCCGGGCAGTCGCAGCCTCTCCTTTGGAAACGCGGCCGCTGCGAAAAGCTCAACCTCGTCGGATTTCCGCTGGGTCTTCAGGACGAAGTCTCTTACGACGAATGGTCCACCACGCTGGACCCGGGCGACATGCTCGTGTTCTATTCCGACGGCGTCACCGATGCCGCCAACGGCCACGGCGAGCTCTACGGCACGCAGCGCCTCATGGATCTTCTCGCCGCCAACGCGTCGCTTAGCGCCGGAGAGTTTGCCGATCTCGCGCAGGCCGACGTGGAGCGCTTCGCCGAGGGCACCGCCGCTGGCGACGACATCACGCTGGTAATTCTCAAGGTCAGGTGATCGTGGATACACCCCGGGCCACTTCCAAGCAATTCGCCGATCCTGCGGACTTCACACCGTTCTTCAGCCGCCGCGCGGGCGCGCTGCGCTGCGAGCGCGTTTCCGTCGAACGCATCGCCGCGCAGGTGGGAACTCCCGCCTACGTCTACAGCCGCGCCGCCATCACCGCTGCCTATCGTGCGCTGGATCGCGCGTTCACCGGCACTCGCGGCATACCGCACACCATCTGCTATTCTGTGAAGGCGAATTCAAACCTTTCCGTTTTGCGGCTGCTCGCCGAGCTCGGCGCTGGTTTCGACATCGTCTCCGGCGGCGAACTTGAGCGGTTGCGCCGCGCCGGCGTCTCGCCGAAGAAAATTGTTTTTTCCGGGGTAGGGAAGACTCGCGAAGAAATTCGTGACGCGCTGCGCGCTGGCATCCTTCTTTTCAACGTGGAATCCGCAGCGGAGCTGGAAATCCTCGCCGCCCAAGCGGCCCGCCTGAAGAAAATTGCCGCCGCCGGCATCCGCGTCAACCCCGACGTCCAGGCTGGCGGCCATCCGCACATCGCCACCGGCCACCATCGCCACAAATTCGGCGTGGACTGGCACGACGCCCGCCGCCTCTATCTCGCGCACAAAGACTCGCGCTGGATTCGCTGGCAGGGTATCAGCGCGCACATCGGCTCGCAAATTTTGAGCGCTGCGCCGTTTCGCAGCGCCATCGCGCGCCTGGCGGCGTACGTGCGCGAGCTACGCCGCGCGGGAATCGCGCTGAAATATCTCGATTTCGGCGGAGGCATCGGCGTGCGTTACGCCGACGAATCTCCGCTCGACCTCCGCGCCTACGCTGCCGCGGTCAGCCGTGCGATTCGCCCGCTCGGCTGCCATCTACTGCTTGAGCCCGGCCGCGTCATTGTCGGCCAAGCCGGCGTGTTGCTCATGCGCGTGCTGTACACGAAAACGAATCACGGAAAAACTTTTGTCGTTGTGGACGCCGCCATAAACGACATGCTTCGCCCCGCCCTCTACGGCGCCATTCATCCGATTACGCGGTGTAGGGGCGGCCTTCAGGCCCGCCCCACTGCTCGCCGTGTGGACATCGTCGGCCCGGTCTGTGAAACCGGCGATTGTTTCTTGCAGGATTGGCCTCTGGGGAATGTGGAATCCGGTGACCTGCTGGTTCTCTGGGGCGCCGGCGCTTACGGCATGGTCGCCGCGTCTAATTACAACTCCCGCCCGCGCGCGCCGGAAATCCTCGTTGACGGCTCTCGCTTCCGCGTCATCCGCCGCCGCGAATCGCTCACCGATCTCGTCCGCGGCGAATAAATGTAATGACTGTCATCCTGAGTCCCGATGCCTTTTATCGGGACGAAGGATCTCGCTCATTTCCCTCCACCGTAAACGACTATTCCGCCCACGACCGTGCTCACCACTTTCGTATCCTTAATCTTCTCCGGCGCAATCGCGAACAAATCCGCATCCAGCACAATGATATCCGCGAACTTTCCCGCCGTCAGCGAGCCTTTTTCCTTTTCCGCAAATTCCGCATACGCCGAGCCCATCGTGTACGCCTCGATGGCTTCGGCCAGGGAAATTTTCTGTTCGGGATACCATCCCCCGGGATTCTTTCCGTCCAGCGTCGCCCGCGTCACCGCCGCATGCAGGCCGGTCATCGGATTCAGCGGCGCGACGAACCAGTCCGACCCGAACGCCAGTTTCACGCCCTTGTCCAGAATCGTGCGGAACGCATACGTCGTTTTTCCGCGCTCGTGCCCGATGCGTTTTTCCGCCCAGCGCCCGTCGTCAATTGCGTGGTACGGCTGCATGGACGCAATCACGCCCAGCCGCGCAAATTTCACAAAATCGTCCGGATGCATGTGCTGGGCGTGCTCGATGCGCCAGCGCCTCGGCGTGTCCCGACGCCCGTTCTGCTTTTCAACCTCGGCGTAAGTGTCCAGAATGATACGGATCGCCTTGTCGCCAATGGCGTGGATGGCGAGCTGCAATCCCGCGCGGTCCGCGCCCAACGCCATTTTCAACATGTTGCCTTCGGGAAACATCATCTGGTTGGGCAGCCCTGACGTGTTGGGCGCATCCACGTACGGCTCGAAAAAAAGTCCTGTGGTCGAGCCCAGCGAGCCGTCCGCGAATCCTTTGAGCGCTCCGAGGTGAATCCACTCGTTGCCGAATTTTGCGCGGATGCCGCTGCGCGCGGGAGCCTCCCATTGCTGGATCGGCGTGATGCAGTAAATGCGCGTAGTCAGCTCGCCGCGCGCCAGCAGTTGCTGGTACACGCGCACATCCGCGGCGCTGGAAATATCATGCACGCTGGTGACGCCGAACCGCGCAGCCTCCGCCATCGCCGAGCGAATCGCGCGCGTCAGTTGCTCTTCGCTGGGGTCGGGGATCACGCGCTCCACCAGCGAACTTGCCGCGTCTTTGAGCACGCCGGTCGGCTCGCCCTGCGCATCCTTCACGATTTCGCCGCCGGCTGGCACCGGCGTGTCGCGCGTCACGCCGGCCAGCTTCAGCGCGAGCGTGTTGGCCAGTGCCATGTGCCCGTCGTAGCGGGTGACGAACACGGGGTTGTCCGGCGTGAGCTTGTCGATCCACTCGCGCGTGGGCAGCGGCGCGCCGGGCCAGTTTTCGTGGTCCCACGTGCCGCCCAGCATCCACTCGCCCTTGGCAAGTTTTTTCGCTTGCGTCCCGATGCGCGCTGCAAATTCCTCGCGGTTGCGCGCGTCCTTGAGCTGCACGCCGCTGACTTCGGAGCCGCCCGTGGAAAAGTGCACGTGCGCGTCGATCAGCCCGGGCAGAACGGTTTTGCCGCGCGCGTCAATCGTGCGCGTCTTGGGCCCCACCCATTTTTTGATTTCCTCGTTGCTGCCCACCGCCGCGATACGGTCATTCACAACGGCAATCGCCTCGGCGCGCGGCTTCGCTTTATCCACCGTCCACACTTTTCCATTCAGCAAGACAAGGTCCGCCGGCGGTTTCGGCTCGCCCGCCGACGCCACGGCCAGGCCGAAAAGCAGCATGAGGTTTGCCACAAAGAGCATTCGAATCATGACGGACCCTTCCATTGTTGTCATTCCGAGCGAAGCGAGGAATCTGCTTTTGCGTTTATGTTAATCGCGCGCGGCTCAGCGGCCGCCCCATTTCAGTTTGCTGCGCAGGATCTGGAAGTAAGTCTTCTTCACCGGTCGCACCACGCGCAGCTTGGTGGGCGCCTTGCGGATGGCAACGCGGTCGCCCTCTTTCAATTCGATGCCCACCTGCCCGTCGATCGTGAGAAAGACGGACTCGTCGCCGCAGTGGAAATCAATCTCGATGCGCATGGTGTCCGGCACCACCAGCGCGCGGTTGGTAAGCGAATGCGGGCAGATCGGGGTAATCACGAACGCGTCCAGTACGGGATAGACAATCGGCCCGCCCGCGGCCAGCGAATACGCCGTCGAGCCGGTCGGCGTTGAAACGATCAGCCCGTCCGCCTTGTAGCTGCACACGTATCCGCCGTCGATGAGCAGTTCGAGATCAATGATCCGCGCCAGCGCCGCTTTGTTCAGCACCGCGTCATTCAGCGCGCGGTGCGTTTCAAACACTTTTCCGTTGCGGAGCACTTCCGCTTCCAGCAACACGCGTTCGCTGATGCGGTGATTTCCAGCCAGCACTTCCTCGAGGACCGAATACAATTCTTCCAGCGTCACGCTGGTCAAAAAGCCGAGCCCGCCCAGGTTTACCGGCAGGATGGGCACCGTGGAATCGCCCATCATGCGCCCCGCGGCCAGCAGCGTGCCATCGCCGCCGAGCAGGATAATCATGTCTGACTTCGCGGGCAGTTCTTCGCGTGGCACTGCACTCCCGCCCGTCGCGATGCACGCCGCCGTTTCCTGGTCGTAAAACACTTCCAGCTTGTGAGCGTGCAGCCATTCAAGCAGGCGCGGCACGACCGCGGCAATATTTTCCTTCTGGGGTTTCGAGATGATGCCGACTTTGCGAATCATTGCGTTCGGGCCACAGGCGGCTGATTCTACTCTACTGGCTTCTCCGGCGAAACAGCGGAACGCTAGGGTTCGGTTTCGCGCGTCACCAGCAACTCGCGTCGAGCGTGCAGAAAATATTCCTGGTTGCCGCCCGCTCCGGCCAGGCGGCTGGGTTTCTCGCCCAGCACGGTTAGCTCCATGAGCCCCGCGGCCACACGCACGCGCTCGATGGCGCGCCGGTGCAGCGCGGGGTCGCGGACGATTCCGCCCTTGCCCACTTCGCCGCGCTCCAGCTCAAACTGCGGCTTCACCAGAATCAAGAATTCCGCGCCCTGCCGCGCCACCGCCACCAGCGCCGGCAGCACCTTCGTCACGGAAATAAACGACACGTCCACCGTGACCACCTCCACCGCTTCGCCGATATCCTCCGGCTGGAGAAAGCGTGCGTTGCATTCCACCGGCACGACGCGCGCGTCCTGCCGCAGCTTCCAGTCGAGCTGGTCGGTGCTCACATCCACCGCGAACACTTTCGCCGCGCCGGACTGCAGCAGGCAATCCGTGAATCCTCCCGTGGACGCGCCCGCGTCCAGGCAAACTTTTCCGCTCACGCTTACGCTGAAATCCGTCAGCGCTCCTTCCAGCTTCAGCCCGCCGCGGCTTGCGTATTTTAGTTTCTCTCCGACAAACTCAATTTCCGCATCCGCCGCAACCGGCATGCCCGCTTTCGCCGCTTTCTGTCCATTGACGGTTACCTCGCCCGCCAGGATCATCGCCTGCGCTTTTTGGCGTGACTCCGCCAGCCCGCGCGTGAGGAGCAGCACATCCAATCTTGTTTTCGCTTTGCGTTTGGATTTCACAGATATAGGGGTGCTCCCGATGCATCGGGATTGCCGCGTCCTATTAAGTCTTCAGGCGCGCCGCGCCGCCAGAAATTCCGCCAACTGCCGCAGCCTTGCCGCGCGCTCCCCATACGGCGCCAATTCCGCAACCGCCTTGCCGATCAATTTCTCGGCGAACTGGTGCGATTTCTCCAAGCCGAACAGCGCCGGGTACGTGGATTTCTTTTGCGCCTGATCTTTTCCTGCCGTCTTGCCCAGGGCGGCCGACGATTCCTCCACGTCCAAAATGTCGTCCACCACCTGAAACGCCCAGCCGATGCTCTCGCCGAAGCGTCGCAGTCGTTCGACGTCCGCCTCCCCGGCGCCGCCGCAGATGGCTCCCGTCACCACCGATGCGCGTATCAGCGCCGCCGTCTTCGAGCGATGGATGTACTCGAGCATCTCCGGCTCAATTGTTTTTCCTTCTGCCTCCAGGTCCGCCACTTGTCCGCCGACCATGCCGCCCACCGTTCCCGCCGCGCGCGAAACTTCCCGTATGGCATCCACACTGCGCTGCGCCGCTAAAGGCATTTCGCCCAGCGTCTGAAACGCAAGCGTAAGCAGCGCATCGCCCGCCAGGATGGCCGCCGCCTCGCCGAACTGTTTGTGGCACGCCGGCTTGCCGCGGCGCAGGTCGTCGTTGTCAAGCGCCGGCAAATCGTCGTGGATCAGGGAATAGGTGTGGATGAACTCGAGCGCGCAGCCCGCCGTAACGGCCGTCTCGACCTGCGCCGAAAAAATTCGCGCCGCTTCCATGCACAGGATGGGCCGCACGCGCTTGCCGCCGGCAAAGACGCTATAGCGCATGGCGCGGTGAATCGACGGCGGCGGCGTGCCTTCGGCCGGCAGCAGCCGCTCCAGTGCTTGCTCCACGGCCTGCCGGTCCTCTTCAAAAAAGTCAGGAAGTTTCATTCTTGTGGTGTTCTCGGAGTGAACGGGCGTGGGTGCTTCCGCCTCGACTTTCAGTTCTCTGCTGTGCAATCACCAATCACCCATCACAAATCACTAAATCCTACGGCTCTTTCTCTTCTTCCGCCTCAAACGCCTCCGCCGCTAATTTCCCGTCCGCTTTCTTCAGCAGGATTTCCACTCGCGCCTCGGCTTCCGCCAGCTGCTTTTGGCATTCGCGGGAGAGCTGTACGCCTTCCTCAAACAGTCTCATGGCGTCATCGAGAGACAGATTCGCGCCCTCGAGCTTTTGCACCACCTCCTCCAGCCGCGCGAGCGAGCGCTCGAAATCGGCCTTCTTGCCCGGCTCGGGTTTCTTGGTCGTTGCTTGCGTCATGATTTCAATTTCACCGTGCAGCATTTTAGCGCATGGCGGAGAATCGCCAACATTTTCTTTACGCACCCGCCGTGCCGCGATACTCGTGCTACTTCGCCGGCGCGCCTCCCGGCAGCAGCCGCAAGCGATTCACGCGGGCTTTGTCCTGCGCCGCATCGCTGAACGAAGAGATAACTCCGCGCCCCTCGAACCACGCAGGGAATTGGTCCCTGTAGTGGCGGCTCAAATATTGGCCCGATTGCCCCATGGTGATGTTCATCAGCGAATTATCCAGGTTGGCGAGGTCGGCCACGAAGCGCATCGCCGGGCCCAGAGATCTGCCGGTCTGCTTCACGCTGAAGCTGCTGCCGGACTGGGCGATGGGACCGATGCTCAAGTGGCGGCGCAGAAATCCGGTCCGCGCCAGCGGGTGCAGGATGGTGAGTTGCATGAAGGTGCCCCAGTCCCACTGGCCCACTTTGTCGCTGTCGCTGGCCCGCTCCATTGCCCGGATGGCCTCGTCGGCGCTCCAACTGAGCAATTGGTCGTAGCCATCGGAGACACTCCCTGCGGCCGCAAATTCCTTGGGCAGCCAATGCGCCGGACGGTCGCGCAGCACGTTTTGCAGAAATACTTCGCTCCGCCACCAGCGATACATCGCTTCGTCACCCAGCTTTGCATCTAGAATGTGTTTTCTCAGAATCCTCCGCATGAATTCCAACAGGGACATCTCCACAGATCCCTCATTGGCGCGGCCATTCCACTTGTGGAGTTGTTCAATCAACCAGCGTGCCCGCTCGTCTTTCGGCGGATGTTTCACGGCGGCTTTCTGCAGGTGCTCCGCCAGCATGCGGTGCGGCAGAGAGAAAAGGTCCGTCTGCATCGCGATAAACTCCTGCGCATGGAATTTCTTCTTATTGCTGAGCAGCGCGTAAATTCGATCGGTGCGGTAGGGGGGCATCCAGTTTTCCGTCAAGAATTGCTTGTAGCCCGGCCCCACCACGCGGGCATTGGCCGTGGCGATGATGCCGCCCGGCGGGTTGAACGCCATCGGCAATTCTTCGAAGGGAATGTTGCCCGTCCATTCGTAATCATCCGTGCCACCCGGCACGGGGACTTCGCCATGACCGTTTTTCCGTACAGGAATATTCGCCGCCACCTGGAATCCGATATTCCCGTCCACGTCGGCATACACGCCGTTCTGCGCCGGGCCGCTCACGCGGCGCATGGCCGCGCGAAACTCCTCCCAGTTCCTTGCCTGGCCCAGCCACGGATACGCAAAGGAAAGTCCCCCGGGCTCCGTCGCGGCCCAGCGCAACGCGTAGCCGCGCGTGCCTTCGCGACGCACCACCGGCCCGTGCCGCGTTACCGCTATGTCCAGCGCCAGGTCGGCCCCGCCCTTCACGCGGATCATTTCCTTGCGGATTTCGGCGGCCACCCATTTGCCGTTTACTTTGTATTCGAGCGGATTTTCCGGGTTGAACGTTTCAATGTACAGGTCCTGCACGTCCGCGCCGTTGTTCGTGAATCCCCAGGCGATGCGCTCGTTGTGCCCGATGATCACCAGCGGCACGCCCGGCAGCGCAAAGCCCTTGACGTTCCAGCCGGGCGCCGTCAAGTGCAGCATGTACCAGATGCACGGTACTTCCAGCTCGAGGTGCGTGTCGTTGGCCAGCATCGGCTTGCCGGAGTAAGTGTGCTCGCCGCTCACCACCCAGTTGTTGCTGCCGAAGGCGAACTCCGCCTCGTCCTCGAACTGCTGCAAGGTGCGCGCGGCGTTAGCCCACGCCTGCGTTTCCGCGATGCCGCTGCTCGTTTTTTTCGGCGGAGAGGGAACTGCCTTTCGTCCAGCTGGGGCCGCCTGCTCCGGCAGTTCAACACCCACGATGGGGTGGTCCAGAGGCGAATCCGACACGTACAATTCGCGCGCCAGTTCCGGCCCGATTTTTTCGGTCACCTGCGCGCGTTTGAGCTCCCACTCCCACGAGCTGGTCAGCACCTTGTACATGTACCCGCCGACCAGCAAGGAATCCGCCGGGGTCCATGGCCGCGGCTTGTATCGGAGCGCTTGAAACTCCACGGGCAAGTGCTCGCGCCGCTCTTCCATGTAGCGGTTTACCCCGCGCGCGTAGGCTTCGAGCAGCCCGCGCGTGTCCGCGTCTGCTGCCGCGAAAGATTTCACTGCCGCCGGCCGCAAGCCCAGCACGCGGTTCTGTAGATCGGTAGCCATCGCCCGCGATCCGAAAATTTCGGAAAGTTCGCCTGCCGCCGCGCGGCGGAGAATGTCCATCTGCCACAAGCGATCCTGCGCCACCACGTAGCCCTGCGCGATGAGCAGATCCTCCAGCGACCCCGCCTGGATGCGCGGCACGGCCCAGCGGTCGCGATCCACCGTCACGGGCTGTTTCAATTCGGGCAGGGTAGCTTCGCCGTCGAGGATCGGCAGCGTGGCTCGCGCAATCCACCACACCGCCAATAGAGAAACACTCGCTGCCAACACGAGGATTGCAACCAGGAATCGGAGCGCGCGAAGAGTTTTCGTCACAGGCTTGGTGGACGGGCAGCGCAGTATAGCCCACGGTTTGTTTTTCGCGCAATCGCGCGTGGGGGCTCCTTGCAGGCGGCTATGGAATAGGCCGCGCTCCTGCTAGAATCCGTTCGCAGCAAGAGAATTTGCTCGAAGCCGTGGGGCGGCAGCCCGCCCTGTTCAACCTGATGCTCCTTGCGTTGCGCATGCTCGGCGTGGTTTTGCTGGTGGCCCTCAACGCGTTTTTTGTGGCCGCTGAATTCGCGCTGGTCGCCATGCGCGCCTCGCGCGTGCAACAACTCATCGAAGAAGGCGACGCCCGCGCCCGCGTGGTAAAGGCCTTGCTGGGGGACCTTGACCGCGTTCTCTCCGGCGTGCAGGTGGGCATTACCATCGCCAGCCTGGGCCTGGGGTTCGTCGGCGAGAGCGCCCTGACGGAGGTTTTCCTCCCCCTGTTCGCCTGGCTGCCCGGACAGCGCGGTGTCGTTGTTGCTCATTTTGTCGCGCTCACCTTCGCCTTCGGCCTGATTACGTTTTTGCACGTGGTGCTGGGCGAGCTCGTGCCCAAGAGCCTCAGCCTGCAACGCACCGAGCAAATGGCCTTGCTCACCGCGCGCCCTCTCAATTGGTTTCTCAAAATCTTCAAATGGGTCATCGCTCTGCTCGACGGCGCCTCGCAACGCTTTGTCCGCCTGCTCGGCGTGGCCCATCCGCAGAGTCACTCGCTGGTGCATTCCCCCGAGGAATTGCAGATTCTCATCCAACAGGTCCGCGAACGTGGTTTGCTGGACATTGGTGAAGAGCGCTTCATCCAGTCCGCCATCGAGCTGGGCCAGGTGCAGGTGCGCGAACTCATGGTGCCGCGCCCGGATTTGCACCTGCTCCCTGTCGAAGCCGGCCTCGACGAAGTGTTGAGCGTGTTCGCTACCACCCAGCGCTCGCGCATTCCCGTCTACCAGGGCACGCGCGACCACATTCTTGGCTTTGTGCACATCAAGGACATGCTCTGGATCCTTCTGGACCGCGAGCGCCGCGCCGAGGAGGGCGTCACCGCCTCCGAATTCCAACTGCGTCGCATCTTGCGCGACGTCCTCATCGTCCCGGAAACCAAGCCCGCCAGCGAGTTGCTCGTCGAGATGCGCGCGCGCTGCCTGGCCCTGGCCATGGTCGTGGACGAGTTTGGCACCATCCTCGGCCTGGTCACCCTGGAAGACATCATCGAGCGACTGGTTGGCGAGATTCACGACGAGTTCGACGTGGTTGAGCGCCCGCTCACCCTCGCCGACGGCGCCATGGTTTTCGACGCCGCCCTCAACATCCGCGACCTCGAGAGCCAATTCAACATTGTTTTGCCCGATGACCCTACGTATGAAACCATCGGCGGCTTCGTCCTGGCTCAGCTCGGCTTCATTCCCCGCGGCGGCGAAACTTTCGAGTTCAACAACCTGCGCTATACCGTTGTGGAAATGGACCGTCGCCGTGTGGCCCGCGTCAAGATCCAGCGCCTGAAGCGTCCGGAATCCTCAGTCGCAGCCCCGGCTTCGGATTCTGCCTCCGCGCCCGCCGGCCGCACGGGCACGCCCGAATGATTCGCCATTTGGCCTTGCGGCTCGCGCTGGCCCTGCCGGCCTTGTGGCTCGTCCTCACTTTGGTTTTTTTGTTAATTCACATTGTGCCCGGCGACCCGGTGCAGCAAATGCTCGGCGAAGGCGCTCGCGCCGAGGATTTGCAGCAGCTTCGCCACTCCCTTGGACTCGACCAGCCGCTGCACGTGCAGTACGGAAAGTATCTTTCCGGGCTCGTGCGCGGCGATTGGGGACAATCCTTCCGCTTTCAACTGCCCGTGTTGCAGGTAGTGCGCCAGCGCTATCCGGCCACCCTCGAGCTGGCCTGCGTCAGTTTGCTGGTCTGCGTGGCCATCGGCATCCCCTCCGGAGTGCTCGCCGCGCACCGCCGCGGCCGCGCCGCCGACCGCGCTGTCGGCATCTTTACTCTCTTCGGTCTCTCCGTGCCGAATTTTGCGCTCGGCCCGGTGCTCGTTCTGATTTTTTCCATTCAACTCGGACTGTTTCCCGTCTCCGGTCGCGGCAGCCTGCTCCATCTCGTCCTTCCTGCGCTGACGTTGGGCGCCGCGCTCGCCGCGATTCTCACGCGCATGGTGCGCACGGCGATGATGGAAGAGCTCTCCAGCGACTACGTGCGCACGGCGCGCGCCAAGGGCCTGTCGGAATCCGCCGTGCTGTTTCGTCACGCATTTCGCAACGCGCTCATCCCCATCGTTACCATTCTGGGACTGCAGTTCGGCACGCTGCTCGCCGGCACCATCGTCACCGAAAGCATTTTCGCCTGGCCGGGCGTAGGTCGCCTGGCCGTGCAGGCCATTCAAGCGCGCGATTATCCGCTGTTGCAGGGCTGCATTCTGTTCATCGCGCTTTCTTATATTGTGGTTAACCTGCTCACCGACGTTGTCTACGCGCTGGTAGACCCGCGCGTCCGCGTGACATGAACGCCTTCACCCAATTCGTTCGCCGCAATGCACTGGGCCGCTGGGGACTCGCCGCCGTTGTGCTGCTGGCACTGTTGGCGATTTTTGCGCCGTGGCTCGCGCCCTTCGATCCCGCTGCGCAGGAGCTTCCCGGGCGTCTCGCCCCGCCGGGTGCCGCGCACTGGATGGGCACCGACGAACTCGGCCGCGACGTCCTTTCCCGCATCCTCTTCGGCGCGCGCGTTTCCATGACCGTCGGCGTCTGTGTCGTTCTGGGCAGTGGCTTGGTCGGATTACTTCTCGGCTCGCTGGCTGGCTATTTTGGCGGATGGCTCGATCGCGTGGTCAACGTTCTGCTCATCAACGCCTTTCTCTCTTTTCCCGGAGTGCTTCTGGCTATCGCCTTCGCCGCATTCCTCGGGCCGGGCATGGAAAAAGTCATTCTCGCTTTGGTCATCACCGGCTGGGCCGGCTATGCGCGTCTAGCGCGCGCCCAAGTTCTCAAAGTAAAAGAAATGGAATTCGTTCTCGCCGCGCGTTCGCTGGGCGCATCGCACGCGCGCATCTTGCTGCGCCACCTGCTGCCCAATATCTTGCAGCCCGTGCTCGTGCAAGCCACTATCGGCCTGTCCGGCGCGATTCTCGCTGAGTCCACACTCAGTTTTCTCGGCCTCGGAGTGCTTGCGCCCATGCCCAGTTGGGGCGCCATGCTCAACGACGCCCGCGGCCACCTCTTCGACGCGCCGCATCTCGTCGTGTTTCCCGCGCTGGCCGTCATGTTCGCCGTCTTCGCTTTCAATCTTCTCGGCGACGCTCTCCGCGACTGGCTCGACCCGCGCACCCGCGCGCACCTCCTCACCCTCGACCTCGCCCGGTAGCGCCAGCCACAGCCGGTTGTCATCCTGAGTCCCGATGATTTGGATCGGGACGAAGGATCTCTCTTCCGTTTTTCGCTTTTCGTTTTTCGATTTTCGGAAGCAGGGAAGGGCACTACCCGAGGCTAATAATCACTTCCGCGCCGCGCTGCATGTTCAGCGACTTCGACGCATTGCCTTTGTTGACAGAAATCTCCAAAAATCCACTGGACCCGATCACCGCCACCACTTCGCCCGGCGCGCCATACGAATATGTCTGCGACAGCTTGTCGATATCCCGTCCGCCGGCGGTAATCTTGAATTTCCCGCCCGAAATCACTTGCGGCACGTCTTCCGGCGTCAAGTTCGTGATCAGATTGCCGAAGTTGTCCACCTTCAGCACTACGCCTTTGATCGTGCTGCCCGCCACCTTGGGCTTGGGCATCGTGAAGCGGACGTAATCGGTGACTTCGTCGCCAAAGCTCGGCGTCTGCCAATTCTTCGAAAGCCACGCGGCCACCGGCGCAAAGACGTCCCGCCCATGAAACGTATGGCTCATCGGGTTGAGGAAGTAGTGCTCCGCCTGGATGTGCCGCACGGTAACTTTCGGCTCGCGCTCGTACACCATGGAGAGCACGCCGTTGTCCGGCGCAACGTAATAGTGCTGGTCGCCCGTCACCAGAATCGGCCGCCGCGCCGACCCTACGCCTGGGTCCACCACCACCACGTGAATCGTCTTCGGCGGAAAAATGCTGTACACCTGCCCAATCACCAGCGCCGCGTCCAGGATGTCGAACGGCATCACGTCGTGCGTGATGTCCACAATCCGCACTTCCGGGTTCAGCTTCAGGATGACGCCCTTCATCACCCCGACGAGGTGATCCCCCGTGCCGTAGTCCGTGGTCAGCGTGATAATCGGCTGTGCCAACTCTCGCTCCGTGAATTTCCGTAGGGGCGGACCTATGTGTCCGCCCGCTTCACTGCAACGCGAATGGCAAACTATCGAATGCCCTCCCGCTTGTCAAGGCAATAGCTCCCTCCTGCTTCCAATTGAAGGGTACGCGACTCGCGTGCTATCCTGCCGCGTTCAAATTTTCTACTCATTGGCATCCGCCGTTACATTTCGCGGCCCGCTACGGGGGTTACATGGCAACTGCTGTATCTGTACAGAGCACCACGAAAAAGAAGTTTCAAGCCAAGCATGCGATGTGGGTGGTGTTTGTCCTGATGACCATATTCGTCTGGTTCAATCGGGACCACATGCTCTTGGATGCCAACTCGCCTCTCCGTCAGCGCTACGCGCCGATTCCCTGGCTCATGTTGGCGCACGGCATTCCTGGCGCCTTGGCGCTCTTGCTCGGCGTCTTTCAGTTTTCCTCGCGCCTGCGTCAACGCTACCTGCAAGTGCATCGCTGGATGGGACGCACCTACGTCGCCAGTGTCGCCATCTCCGCGCCAATAGCCGTCGCTGTTGCCGTCGCTCTGCCTCTGCCCACCCTGACCATGGCTTCCGTGATCCAGGCCACTGGATGGGTGCTGACCACTGCCACTGCCCTCTACTGCGTGCGCACCGGCAGAATTCAGCAGCACCGCGAGTGGATGATGCGCAGCTATCCCTTCGCCATGGTCTTTGTTGTCGTTCGCGTCATTCTCGCCATCCCCGCGGTTGAACGCACGGGGGAACTCGGTGTCGCCACAGTAGTTTGGACCGTCCTTGCCACCGCCTGCTTCCTGCCGTCCTTTGTGATTGCCTGGCAGTCGCTGGCCTCCAGCCGCCCTAAGCCGGCAAAGGCTCGCTCCGCCGCGGCGGATTGACGCCCGGCCCCCTAGGAGGCTTGCCCCGGGCAGACCCAATTTACGGCTTAAACCAAAAGAAATTTAACTTGACAAGTGCAATACTATTAGCTACAATGTTCCCTATGGCGCCGGAGCTGGCCAATGCGTTGGGAAGCCCAGCCTCGACGGGTCAGACCCGTACCGCAGGAGCAATGCCGGAGCGCTGTTTTTCCAAGTTAACACATAATTCTTTTTCTATTCAATCAAACCAGCAAACCATTTCTGTTCAACTGGTTGCGGATTTGTTACAAAATGTAACAGAACGTGGAACTCCTTTTCAGTCAGTGGTTTATGTGATTCGATAACCCCCCCGGGGGGGGGGTATGTCATGATGCTGAAATTCAGGCAAAGTTTCGCGGGCTGCTTCGGGTCAGAATTCGTTTCCTTGACCCTCCTCCAGAGGCGGGATATTCTGTCCTTTCACGCTCTGGAAGGAAGCACTGAGCACGGGTCGCCGAACATTGGTCGCTGAGCACCGTATGCGCCGCATCTATTTCGACAACAACGCCACCACCCCCGTGGACCGCGAGGTCCTCGACGCCATGCTGCCGTACTTCTCCGGCGAGTTTGGCAATCCCAGTTCGATTCACACGCCCGGCCAGCAGGCGCGCAAAGCTGTGGAGCACGCCCGCGAACAGGTCGCCGCGCTGGTCGGTGCGCGTGCTGCGGAGATTACCTTCACCAGCGGCGGCACCGAGTCCGACAACCTGGCAATCCGCGGCATCCTCTTCGCCGACGAGCGCCCGCGCAAGCACGTCATCACCACGCAAATCGAGCACAGCGCCGTGCTGCAATCCTGCCGCGCGCTGGAGGAGCGCGCTGTCGAAGTCACCTTTCTTCCCGTGAATCCTGACGGCCTCGTGAATCCCGAGGATGTGCGCAGGGCCATCCGCCCGGAAACCGTTCTCATCAGCGTCATGCACGCCAATAACGAAATCGGCTGCGTCGAGCCCATCGAGGAGATCGGCCGCATCGCCACCGAAGCCGATGTTTACTTGCACGTGGACGCCGTCCAGACCGCCGGAAAGATTCCCATCAATGTGGACACGCTGGGCGCGGACCTGCTCGCCATCTCCGCACACAAATTCTACGGCCCCAAGGGAGTCGGCGCGATCTACATTCGCAAGGGCACGCACATCAGGCCCATTCTTTTCGGCGGCAAGGACACCCGCGTGCACCGCCCGGGCACGGAAAATGTCGCCGGCATCGTCGGCATCGGCAAAGCCGCGGAAATTGCCTTGAATAAATTGCAGGCCGAAGGCGCGCGCCTCGCTGCGCTGCGCGACCGCCTTGAAAACGGACTGCTGGAAAAAATTCCGCACGCTCGCATCAACGGCGCGCACGCCCCGCGCACCCCCAACACCGCCAATCTTTCGTTTTCGTTTATCGAAGGCGAGTCGCTGGTGATTGCTCTGGACATGAAGGGCATTGCCTGCTCCACCGGTGCGGCGTGTTCCTCCGGCGCCATCGAGCCGTCGCACGTCATCACAGCGATCGGCCTCTCCGCGGGTGAGGCGCGCGGCAGCATGCGCTTCAGTCTCGGCCGCACAAATACGGATGCGGATGTGGACTACGCGTTGCAAGCGATTCCCGAAGCCGTCGCGCAACTTAGGAAACTCTCTCCGCAGTACAAGGAATCCGTCGCCACGTAGCGCAGCCACTCTTGCTTGCCCTGAGCGGAGGCGAAGGGGCTGCGCACTCGGCCGCTTTTCGAATTTCGAGTATCGAATATCGAGTATCGTTCATGACTACGAATCCCAATCCAATCGCCGTCGCCATGTCCGGCGGCGTGGATTCCTCCACCGTCGCGGCCATTCTGCGCGAGCAGGGCCGCTCCATCGTCGGCCTCACCATGCAGCTCTGGAACCAGCGCCGCCTTCCACAACTCCTCCACGACGGCGCCCCTACCGGCGGCCGCTGCTGCTCCCTCGACGACGTGTACGACGCCCGCCGGGTGGCCGAGCATCTTGATTTTCCTTTCTACGTCATCAACTTTGAGCGCCAGTTCGAAGAAACCGTCGTCAAGCCCTTCGTGCAAGACTATCTTTCGGGACGCACGCCCATTCCGTGCAGCCGCTGCAACACGGACGTGAAGTTCGAAGAGTTGCTGCGCACCGCGCGTCAGATTGGTGCTGAGCGTCTCGCCACCGGCCACTACGCGCGCATTCGTCACAACGCCGCGACGAACCGCTACGAACTCCTTCGCGCGCGCGATGACGCCAAGGACCAGTCGTATTTTCTGTTCGGCCTGACGCAGGAACAAATGTCGCACACTGATTTCCCGCTCGGCGAACTGACAAAATCCGAAGTCCGCGAAATCGCTCGCCGCGCGAAACTGCCTGTCGCCGAAAAGCCCGAGAGCCAGGAAATCTGCTTTGTGCCCACCGGCGATTACGCGGAATTCATCGAGGCCTATCTGCATGAGCAGGGAAGCGCGCCCGCGGAATCAGAGGGAGAGATTGTCAGCACCTCGGGCGAAGTCATCGGCCGCCACAGCGGCCTGCATCATTACACCGTCGGCCAGCGCCGCGGCCTCGGCCTCGCCGCCGGGCGCCCGCTCTACGTGGTCTCGCTCGACACCGCGGGCAATCGCCTGGTCGTTGGCGACGACGCGGAGCTGGCCCGCGACACTTGCGATGTCCGCGATGTGAACTGGATTCCTTTCGAAAAGCCCGACGGCCCTCTGGAAGCGCAGGTGAAAATCCGCCACCGCCACGAGCCGGCAGAAGCAATTGTCGATGCACTGGACGCAACCACGGCCCGCGTGCGCTTTCGTGCGCCGCAGCGTGCCGTCACTCCCGGCCAAGCTGCCGTTTTTTATGTGGGAGATTTGGTTTTGGGCGGCGGCTGGATTTTCTGATGCAAGCTGCCAACGCTGGCGTGCGCAACTTTTTCCGCGCCGCCATTCGCTTCACGCGCCGCAAATCTTCTGGCCGGTCGAGATCGAAATCGCGCCGCAATAATTGAAAGTTCGTTCGCGTCGCGCGCAACGCCCTCACTGTTTTCGGCAGAACTTCCGAAGTGCCCCAATGAATTCCCGCGAACATCTTCGGAACCACTTTCTGCGCCGCAACCAAGTAATATCCGCCATCTTCGCTTGGCCCCAACACGACTTCCGCCCTGTCCAGCTTGCGCAGCGCGCGCGCAATCCGTTCGCGGCCCATCCACGGCGAATCCGTTCCGACGATGACCACCTTCTCCGCGCCCGCGTGCAGTTGCTCCTCGATGGCATGGCGCATGCGCTCGCCCAAGTCCGCGCCGCGCTGCGTCACCACGCGCCACTTCTTGTCGAGATGCATCCTCTTCGCCATGCGCTGTGCTACCGCGCGGTTCGCCGCGACGTACAACCACTTCTGCGCCCCGCGCACGCCGTTCACCATCGCGACCGTATCCTGCACGCACGCTGCGTGCACTTCCGCCGCCTGTCGCGCGCTCAGCGCTCCGATGAGCCGCGTCTTCACCCGGCCCGCCACCGGCGGCTTGCAGAACACGAGTATCGCGTTGTGCGCCATAGATTCTCTGGAAACGGAAATGGGGTGGAATCCTGCGATTCCACCCCACAGAAAAGGGATGCCGTCAGATGAACAGCTCTTCGTCCTGCTGCTCGCGCGCGCGCTCCGGCGATTGTCGCTGCCCGCGGAGGAAGTCCAGCCCTGCCTTAATGCCCTTCACGAACGCCGTGGCCTGGCGCACTGGCCGCAACACGCTAGCCTTGAACTCCGTCCCTGCGCTCTCGATTTCCTCGATGGCCCCGGTGAGGATCTGGTCGGCGCGCAGCACCTGCATGCGCAAGCGATCAATGGCCTCGGTAAAGACGCGGTCAATCTTCTCCGTTTGTGCCCGCGCCAAGCGGGTGATTTCAGCGGCATTCTCCGCGGCATCAGTGATCTGCGGCCCCACCTCTTCCACCACCATGTGCAGGCGGCTGAGGATGGGATCAATGCGCGCGTGCAGGTCCGTGGCGATGCGCGTCATGCGCTCGTTCATGCTCTTCACCTGCAAAAACATGCCGAGCAGGATGAGCATTTGTCCGATGATGGCGACTGCAGCCAGTACGATAAAAAACTTCAGCCAGGGATCCATTCATTCCCCTTAGTGGGCTTTCACCTTTTCGCGGTAGGCGTCCTTGCCGGCGTCCACCGCGGCTGCGATCTGTTCTTTCTGCGTCGCAAGAATTTCCTTGCTGCGCTCGACCATTTCCTCGGCGCGCTCGCGCAATTCCCGCGCGCGCTTCTGCGCGTACTCGCGTCCGCGATCGGCCTGGTCGGCCAGATATTCCCGCGTCTCTTCGCCGGACTTGGGCGCAAATAGGATGCCCAGGAGGGTCCCCACGCCCAGCCCGACCAGGAAATAACTCACTTTGGAACCGGTGTTCTCGCTCATGACATCCTCCCGCAGCCACACTAGCATACGCCTTTGGCGCAAGCAAGGATTCGCACTGGATTCCTATCGATTACCGAGAAAGGCGTTTTTACTTAACACTGTTCATTAAACAGCGGGTTTGCCATGCAAATGCTCGTAAACGCGCTGCGCCTGGAGGCGAGTGCACGCCGCGGCGAGCTGCTCCACGCTGGCGTTGCGCAGATTGGCGATGCTGCCGAACTTGCGCAGCAATTTTTGTGCGGTGCGCGGGCCCACGCCGGGGATGTCGAGAAGTTCGCTGTGCAAGTGGCGCGCGGTGCGGCGCTGGCGATGAAACGTGACAGCGAAACGGTGCGTTTCGTCGCGCACCAGCTGGATCAAATGCAGAATGGGGGAGTGCCGCTCGAGAATGACGGGCTCGTTTTCCTGGCCCAGAACAAAAATAATTTCTTCTTTTTTGGCAATGCTGGCAAGCGGTTGGTTGATGATTTCCAACTTCTCCAGCGCCGCAGCGGCGGCGTGGAGCTGCCCGATGCCGCCGTCAATCAGGATCAAGTCGGGCAGCGGTTTTTTCTCCTCCTGCAAACGGCGATAGCGGCGCTCCACGGCCTCGCGCATGCTCAGGAAATCGTCGTTGCCGGCTTCGTGGCGGATGATGAATTTGCGATAGTCGGATTTTTTCATGCGGCCGTCTTCCCACACCACCATGGAAGCCACCGTGTCCGAGCCCTGGATGTGCGAGATGTCAAAGCTCTCGATGCGGCGCGGCGTTTGCGGCAGGTTCAGCGCCGTTTCCAGTGCTTCAGCAATCGCTATTGACGCGGGCTTCAGCACGCGGAAGCGCTGCGCGAAAGAATGCCTGGCGTTTTTTTCGACCAGTTCCAGCAGCGCGCGCTTCTGCCCGCGCTGCGGCGTGAGGATTTCCACTTTTCGCCCGCTGCGCTCGCTGAGAATGCTTTCGAGCAACGCGCGATCTTCGAACTCCATGGGCACATGAATCAGCCGCGGCAAATATTCGGCCTCGAGATAAAGCTGCTTCAGCAGCGAAGGCAAAAATTCCGCTGGCTCGAACTCCTGCAATTCTTCCCAGTAAAAATCGCGGCGGTCCATTACGCGGCCGCCGCGCAAGTGAAACAAGTTGACCGCCACCTGCGGCGGCTCGGCATACCAGGCGAGCACGTCGGTGTCGTCGCCCGCGGCCGCAGCGATTTTCTGTTTCTCTTCGATTTCTGTTACGGTGCGCATCAGGTCGCGGTAGGTCGCTGCTTCCTCGTAGCGTTCCTCGCTGGAGGCCTTAGCCATGCGCTCTTGGAGGCTGCGCGCCAGGTCGTGGCGGCGGCCTTCAAGGAACAGGCGGACGTCTCGCGCTGCTTCGGCGTAACGCTCGTCAGCCACGAGGCCCGGCACGCACGGCCCGTGGCAGCGGTGAATGTAATACTGCAAACACGGGCGGGGATGCGCGCGAGTCAAGTCCACCGTGCACGAGGGCACGAGAAACCGCTTGTGAATGAAATGCACCAAGCGATATGCCAGGCTGGCCGGAAAATACGGCCCGAAATAAATCGAGCCGTCTTTCTTCAACCGGCGCGTGACGTACACGCGCGGAAATTTTTCGTAGGCGGTGAATTTGATGTACGGATACGTCTTGTCATCACGCAGCAGCACATTGAAGCGCGGCTTGTGCTGCTTGATGAGGTTATTCTCCAGCGCGAGCGCTTCTTTTTCGTTGTCCACCACGATGAAGGAGACGTCGGCGATTTCCCGCACCAGCGAGCCGGTCTTTGCATCGAGCGTGCGCGACTCCAGGAAATACGATTTCACGCGGTGCCGCAGCGACTGCGCCTTGCCCACGTAAATAATGTTGTCGAGGACGTCTTTGTAGAGATACACGCCGGGCTGCGCGGGCAGGCTGGCGACTTTTTGTTCGAGGTCCATGGAGGAATGCGCTGGCATCCAGCGCCGGGGCAACTCCATCTTAGCAAAGCGAATCTGTTACCATCCAGAAGACGAAAATGTTTCCACGCGGTGCATTCGCGCTTTGCTTGCTCGTTGTGCTTGCCGCGGGTGCCGCGGCGGCGCAGACGAAGCCGCAGAAGAACACCCAGCCGGAACCGGTCTTCGAGCCGTTTAAGGCGGAGAAGAGCGTCGAAATCGGCATGTTCTATCTGAAAAAGAAAAATTATGACGCGGCGATCGAGCGTTTTCAGGATGCGCTGCGTTTCAAGCCCGGCTTCGCGCGCCCTCACTTCCTGCTCGGCCGGGCCTTCGAAGGGAAACGGGAGTGGGAAGAAGCCATTATCCACTACAACGCCTATCTGGAAATTCTCCCCAACGCCGAGGACGCCAAAAAAGTCCGCAAGAAAATCACCGGGCTGGAAAAAAAGCTGGAGCGCGAACGAACCCGCCGGAGCCGCGCTAACCGAGGCGCGTGAGGAACCGCCGCGCGCGCTCGTAGAGCGGGAAGCGCTTCTCCTGCCGGCGGAATTCCGCGGAATGCGACTGCAAGCCGCAACTGGCGCGGCGAATCGGATGCTTCACGTGCAGCATCTCGTGAAAGAGCACGTACTCCACCACGTAGTGCGGTACCCGCTCGCGGTCGAGGCGCGAGCTGATGACGATGTGGTCCAGCGCCGGATCGAAGCAGCCAAGTTGCGTGCGCCACGGCCGCTGGCTCCAGCCCAGCCGCGGCCTGTGCAGGCGGCCAGCGAAGTGGCGCTCGTTGAGCTGCGTGAATAGCGACTCCAGGTCATGGTGCGTGCCGCACGGATGGGCGGACACACGACGCCCGCGCTTGCGCCGCATGTGCCGTAAACGCCTCCGCGTGCCGTGGGCCAGCGCGAATTCCCGGTAGGTTTGCAGAAATTCTCTTTCGGCCCGCCGCCGGTACACGCGCGCCAGCAGGATGGCCGCCGTGGCTTCCAGCACGGCCAGCGGCGCGCCGCGGAACATGTCGGAAAGCCGCACGCGCGCCGTATCTTCCAGGAGGCGGATGGTGTGCGTCAGATTGGCGTAGGGATAAAACTCCGCGAGAAACCGAGGCGGGCGTCCCTGGCAGCCCACGCGCGTAAACATGCGCTGGAAAATCCGCGCGCCGCCGGGGAAGGCATTCGCGAGGATGCCGCGTCGCTTCATGACGGCTTCCGCCGCACGGGCGCCGGCGCAAGTTCCTTGGAGGCTTTCTCCGCGTCCGCCTGCGCCTGCTTGGTGGCCTCGATAGCATCCTCCAGCGTGTCTTTATAGAGCGGCCGATCCGTCCCTTCCGCGGCCAGTTTGTCGAGTTGCGGCAGAAATTCCTTCGCGCGTTTCTGCATTTCCTTGATGCCGGCGCGGATGTCGGATTGCTGCTCGCGGCCCAGGTCGATCAGTTCTGCGGCGTCGTCCACGCAGCCCGTGTACGCATTCAGCAGCGAATTCAGCCGCTCGGAACGCATGCGCTCGCTGGAAGGGCGCGCCAACTCGTAATGGAATTTCTTGAGCCGATCGGCGGCGAACTCGATGAACAGCTTGATGCGCAGCGCCGGCAGTTCGGCGTCGCGAATACGGTCCGCCTCCAATGTCGTCAAATAGTCACGCTTCGGTTCCTGTGCGCGCAGCCGCGCGAAAGGAGAGACGGCGAGCGCGGCAAAAAGCAGCGTCGCAGCGAAGATGCGTCCGCGTGTCATGGGTTGAAGCGCCCGGGCTTCGTCACGCCCGCTTTCTTCGACGGCTGCCGCGGGAAGAGCGCATCGATGAGTTCCCGGTCAATGGCGTCGAGCTCCTTGCGGATGGCCTCAAACGGCTCGCGCTGCTCGACCGGCAAGGTGAGGATGGTCTGCCCCAGCCGCGGGATGTTTTGGCGGATGTGAATCTGAAGGTTCTTGAAGCCGTTGGGCTTTCTTTCCGCGTCCTTGCCGCTCGCTTTCAACCTCACATGCGCGGATTTGACGGCGTCGCGGTATTCCTGGAGCACGCGCAGAGCCGCGTCGAAATTCTCATCGCGGATTTCCCGTCGAAGTTGCGCGAGCTGCAGTTCGCCCTGGCGGACCACATCCTTGGCCTTTTTCACCGGGTCGTCGGACTGTGCCACGCCGTCCGCCGCCGATCCCGCGCAAAAAAGCAAAGCGAGCGTCGCCAGCGGCCGTGCAATCTGATTGATCCCCATCTTATTTTCTGACCCGCTCCAGCTCCCGTTTCAAAGTGCGAATGCGCTGCCGTGCTTGAAAGCTCTGCTTGTCGCTGCGGCCCTCGTCCAGCGCCAGAAACTTTTCATAAGCGGCAATCGCTTCGGGCAACTTGTGTAGTTTATCGTAGCAGACGCCGCGAATGAACCACCATCCCGCGTTGGGCGTTTCCCGGCGGGCCAATTCGTCCTGCACGCGCAGCGCGGGTTCGTACTTTTCGCCGAGGTAATAGACGGCGACCAGATCGCGCACGGCATCGGTCAGCTTCGAATCCAGGCGCAGCGCGGCGAGCAGTTCACGTTCCGCGGAAGGGAAATCGCGCTTTTCGAGGTGCAAGCGGCCCAAGCGCGCGCGCCACTCGGCATCCGTGGGCTCCGCTGCGACGATTTTTGCCGCCACAGCAATCGCGTCGTCGATGCGCTGGCCGTGAATCAGCAGACTGGCGCGCAGCTTCATCGCCGTTGTGGACGCGACGCCCAGTGCTTCGGCGCGGCTCAATTCGGCGGCGGCGTCGTCGAACTTTTCGGTATCGAATAGCAGCCAGGCGAGCCGCACGCGGTTTTCACCGTCGCCGGGCTGGAGCGTCAGATACTTGCGCAAGGGAAGAATCGCTTCCCCTGGCTTGCGCTGCGCGACCAGGCAATCGGCAAGTCCCAAGTGCGCCTCGGGGACATCGTCCTTCATGGCAATGGCCGCGCGGAATTCCGGTTCGGCTTCCGCCGCACGGCCAAGTTGGAGAAGCTTGCGGGCGTAAACCAGCCGGAACTGAAAATTTTCCGGCCGCGCGCGCGCCGCTTGGCGAAAATATTCAATCGCGAGTTCGGGCTTGCCGAGGCCCTCCTCCGCGACGCCACGCAGGAAAGTGACTTCGATATTATCCGGCTGAAGCTGAGCGGCGGTGGCGAGAAGCTGTTTCGCTTCGGCGGGCTGCAACTTCACCAGCAAAGCGCCCAGATTCTGATAAGCGGCGGCGAGCTTCGGATCGATGGCGATGGCGCGCCGGTACTCGGCCGCAGCCTCGTCGTATTTCGCCATGCGGTCAAAGGCGAAGGCGAGTTGAAAATGGGCATAGGCGTCGTCCGGTTTTTCGACGATATATTTCTGCAATGCTGCCACGGCGCGCGGAAATTCCTTTTTCTCGATGGCCTCGTCGGCTTGTGTCAGCAGCGCCTGCTGCGGGTCTTCCACGCGCACGGTGCGGCGCTTGGCCGCGGGCTGCTTGGGAGTTTTCTGCTGCGGAGCGGCGGATAAG
>Ga0214473_10001301_pt1 | contig 33354 bp, 32 predicted proteins | sample RVTome_7_FD_203509 | JGI IMG/M metagenome (GOLD analysis project Ga0214473, IMG submission 203509) | Soil microbial communities from uranium-contaminated site in the Upper Colorado River Basin, Wyoming, United States - RVT98D197 | ecosystem: Environmental > Terrestrial > Soil > Contaminated >... | reverse complement strand
ACTCGCGCTCCATCCGGGGTTTCGCGGGGCACGGGCCCATGCCCTGTATCCGCTCGGAGAACTCCCACAAGGCTTTGACGAGCTCGGTCTTCTCGTGGGCGGCAAAGCTCCTCTCGACCAACCGGGACTGGCCGATTCCTAGGAGATGGAGAAGCTCCCGTACCCTCTTTACGTTGGTGTGGCCCACCTCCGGGCCTGGGCCGTAGCGGCAATCTTCGTCTTTGCACTCTAAGAGGATCACCCCATCCGCTCCGTATTCAAAGGCCCGCAGGATGAGGGCCTGATTTATCCTGCCGATGCACATCACCCTGATGAAGCGATACTGGGAAGGTATCTCCAACTGGGCCTGGCCTGCTGCGTTGAGGCAGGCATACGGACTCCAGTTACAGAAGATGCCGAGAAGCTTGGTCTCCGTGGGCGCCACGTTCACCGCCCCCCTTCCAGCGCCCCGCAAACGATCTCCTCGAGGAGCCGGTTGGAAAAATAGGGCATATCCAGGGCTGTGACCGGACACCGGCCGACGCAACCTCCGCACCCGACGCAGTTGTAGCGAAGAACTTCGGCCGTATAGGTCCCGTCAGCATTCCCGCCGCCATTCCGCCGCAGGTAAATGGCGTCAAAAGGACAGATGTCGACGCAACGGCCGCATCCCCGGCACCGCTCGGGATCCACCCGGGGGCTCAGCTCGTGATCTTTCATGAAGACCTCCGCCGATCCCCTGGCCACCTCAGCGGCCAACGCCGCTCCTGCTTCAAACGCATCGACCCGGGTGAGTGTCCGCGGCAAGACCCGGTACAGGCCGGGCTGCGGGCTGTGGAAGAAGGCAAAGTTGTACCGGTAGAATTTCTTCAGACCGGCCAGATCCTCGGGGATCGACAGGGCAAGAACGTTGTCAACGGTCAAGCACACGATGTCCGTCCGCCACTGGACCCGCTTTCCGTTCACCCTGGCTTTGACCTTGAAATCACCGATGTGGCCGGAGATCTCCTCGATCGTCGCGTGATCTACGTGGACGATGTTGCGGCCGGCGATGGCTGCCCCCGCCGCCGGCCCCGCCGAAAGGAGACTCGTGGCGGAAGAGTCGGGCCCGGGGCTCATGGCGGAAGAGGCGCGCTCGGGGCCCGGCGCGGAACCTTCCGGCTCGTCGGGGAGTTGGCACCGATGCACCAACCGCACGCGGAAGCCTTGAAGATCGAGATTCATAGCCGCGCTGATCCCGATCTCCGAGCCGCCAAGGATGAGGACGTCCCTCCCGATCTCGGTGACTCCCTGGCGGAGCGGACCCAGGAAACGCGTCCGGATGAGGGCGTCCCTGAAGAGACCCCGCGCTCGATGAACAAGGTCTTCCTCGGAAAGATTCTCCCCGGAGAGGTGATCGCGGAGGTTGATCATCTCGAACGTGGACCGGTCCAAGCCGTGCTCGTCAAAGAGATGGATGCGGGCGCGGTTCCTTTGGTCGTTGCAGGAGATGCACTGGAACTCAAGGGGGCAACATGCGCACGAAGCCAGGATCACGCGGTTGAGCCGATGCCTCTTGACGGCGGCCGCGATATCGCCCGAGCCGCGGGGGTGACAGGCGGAAAACACCATTTCCCCGTGGACGACTTCCGGTCCCGCCGTGGCCATTTCGAGGATGCGAGCGAGTACCGGTTCAGGCGCCATGGTCCCGTTGCAGGTGCAGAGAAATACACCCAGCCGGATGCCGGCGGGCGCCTTCGCGGCGGACTTTGAGCGATCGGGAACGCGAGCCGAAACACGGGCAGACTGCGGCGCCGTCGCGGAGCGAAGCGGCTGCGCCAGCGCGATAGCCTGGCCTGCGGCGGCGCTTCCCGCGACCATCATATCCATCAGATCCTGCTTAAACTCGCCGACCCGGAACACTCCGTGCGCCGCACTGTAATCCCCCGGCGGCATCTCGTGATCGTCCGCCACGATGATCGCGGGACTCATGAATTCGAGACGCCTTGACTCGCGAAAATGATCGATGGCGCCGATGTCAGAGCAAACCGTCTCGCAGATTCGGCATTCGCAGCAGGCGCTGCACTGAAGACAGCGACGGGCTTCGGTCACCGCCTGATCTGCGGTAAAACCCAGGCTGACTTCGTCAAAGTCCTTGCGCCGTACCTTGGGCTGGCGCAGGGACATCTCTTGGCGCGGCTGCTGCGGAAGGTTCTCAGAAATAATCGTATATTCACCGGCGCCGCGGGCAGCGAGCGCCGGGTCGGCAAGGGGAGAGGGGTGGCCCGTGAGGTACTCGATGATCTTTCCGGCTGCAGTCTTGCCCTGAGCCATGGACCCGACGACATTGGACGGCCCGGAGACCACATCTCCTCCGGCCCAGATCTTCGCGTTCTGCGTTCTGAGGTCCGGGTCCACGGTAATCCTTTTCACGTCGCCGAGGAAGTCGAGCTCGCAACTCTGACCGATCGCGGAAATGACCATGTCCGCGACCACCTGGAACTCGGACCCTGTGATCGGCGGGAAGAGCAGTTCGCCTGAATCGCTTAGTTCGCTCGGCTCCACGCGGAGAAACTCGACCCCGGCGACTTTTCCGGCTTTTTCCAGTATCCGCGTCGGGGTTACCTGGCGTTCGATCCGGATTCCCTCCGCCTCAGCCGCGGCTACCTCTCCTGCGTCGGCCGGCATGTTGTCCACGCCTTCACGACAGTAGAGGGTTACCTCGGCAGCCCCCAGCCGGAGCGCAGCTCGGCCCGCGTCGATGGCCTGATTGCCGCCCCCGATCACTGCTACCTTCGTGCCCATCTCCACTTGCTGGCCAGCATGGTGGGCGCGCAGCAACTCGATGGCGCCGGCGAATCCGTCTGCATCCTCTCCGGGGATGCCTATGAACCGGCTCCGGCCCCCGCCGACCGCCAGGAATATTGCCTCGAACTCTCTTTCCAGATCGTCGAGGCTGATGTCCCTGCCCAGGCGCGTCTCGCACCTCAATTCCACCCCGAGGCTTCGGAGCTCCTCGATCTCTGCGTCGAGAATGGCCCGGGGCAGCCTGTAAGAAGGTATCCCCCAACGAAGGATTCCTCCGGGCTCGGGCAGGGCCTCGAAAACGGTGCACTCAAAACCCGCTTTGGCAAGGTAATGCGCGGCAGTCAGCCCTGCCGGCCCGGAACCCACGATCGCCACTCGTCCGTCAGCGCCGCGCGGGGCGTTTCCGGGTGGGGCATCGGCGCGCGCGTCGGCACCCTTGGGTGGCGCATCGCCGCGCACCGCATCCCGGGGCGGCGCTGCCGCGGGTGGGGCCTCATCACGAGCCAAGCGATAGTCCGACAGGAAGCGCTTGACATCGCAAATTGCAGCCGCTTCGTCTAGCTCGCCCCGGCGACACGCGGATTCACACGGGTGATGGCAGACCCGGCCGCAGATTCCCGGCAGAGGATTGTCCTCCCTGATGACGTCCAGGGCCTCTTCGAACCGGCCGGCGGCCGTGAGCGCCATGTAAGCCTGAACATTGACGCCGAGCGGACATTCCAGGCGGCAGGGGGCGATTTTCCTCTTGTCCAGTTCCAGAGCCCGGGACGGACAATACGCCGGCGTTCGAGAAAGAGGCGAGCAGCCCTGCTGCTCCAGAGGGCAGACCTCCATACAGCGGCTGCACCCGGTGCACAGATCGTAATCCACATAGATCGGGTCTTGCTCCACCGTGGCCCGGTGGCCGTCCGGCGTCTTCTCCAGGGACCGGACCCTGGCCTGCGTGATCGTCGTCACCAGCGGGTGGCGCGTCACGCGGAGGTAGAGCGGGCGGAACTGATAGTCGAGATCCTCGGGCCATTCGGGAACTCGTTCCACTCCCTCCGGCAACTCCAGAAAATGCCGCGCCCGGGTGACCCAGATGACCGGGATCCCGGCCTCGGCCGTATCCTCTGCCACCTTTAGCGCCCCGTAGCCCGATCCCAGGAGCAAAACCGCCTTCTTGGGCACCTTCGTGCGCGTGGCGGCCGTCATTCGGTCTCCGCGCCGGCCGTGGTGGCCGTGGCGGCACTTCCCGCGCCGGTCTCCGTGCTGGTTACCGCGTCGCTCACCCCGCCGGTCCCCGGGCTCTCATCCAACTTGGTCCGGCTCTTCTGGATGGCCTCCCCGTACTCCCGACCCCGGTCGAAGGCCTCGGCGTTCTTGTCCTTGGTCTTGGGCGGCACCGAGCTGAGCGCCGCCTCGCGCAGGGAGTCCGGACGGACTACGTCGCTGAAGGCGGAGAGAAACCCGAGCATGACGATGTTGGCCATCATCCTGGTGCCGAGCTTTTCCGCAAAACGGGTAGCGGGTATGTGATACGCAGCCCATTGGGAGTCGAGATCCCCGGTTTGAACCAGATCGGTGTCCCAGATGAGAAGGCCCCCGGCTATGAGGGAGGCGATGTTCTTCTCGAAGCCCTCCTGGCTCATGCAGACCAGGACCCGCGGGTGCTGCACGTACGGGTAGAGGATCTCCTCCTCGCTGATGATCACCTGGGAGGAACAGGAGCCTCCTCGGGCCTCCGGTCCATAGGCCTGGATCATCGTCGCGTGCTTGAGATCGTGGATGGTCGCGGCCTTGCCCAGGATGCTTCCCATGAGCACGATGCCCTGGCCGCCGAACCCGGCCATCAGGATCTGTTTTTCGCCGGTGGTCTCCGTGGGACCAGCTTCCATGAGGTCGCGCTCCATCAGATCACCCTTGTGCCTGTCTTTGCGGGCTCGGCTCCTTGGTCTCCAACCCGGGCCAAGCTTCCAGCTCGCGGCGGTGGATCAACTCGTAGTTGTCCAGGAAGGTCGGCCTCTCGATATCCACGAACTTCCCGACCACCAGCTGCTGGTTGAAGTCCAGGACTGCCTCTTTGGGATCGATATTATTCCGGATGACGGAGCGCTGATGGAAGAACTTGGCCAGGTCGACTGCGTCCCCTATGCGGTTGCGCTTGCCAAAATTCGTCACGCAGGGGGCAAGGATCTCTATGAAAGAGAAGCCCTTTTTCTGCATGGCCTCATTGAGGGATTCCGTGATCCACCGGACGTGAAGCGAGGTCCAACGGGCCACATACACGGCGCCGCAGTCCGCCGCCAAGGAGCAGAAGTTGAACGGGTCTTCATAGTTGCCGATGCTGGTCGTCGTGGTCTTGGCGCCGAAGGGGGTGGAAGGAGCCACTTGGCCACCGGTCATGCCGTAGTTGAAGTTGTTCACACAGAGGACGGTGAGGTCCATGTTGCGCCGCGCCGCATGGATGAAGTGATTGCCGCCGATTGCGAAGAGATCGCCATCGCCCGAGGCCACGATCACGGAAGTCTGGGGCCTGGCCAGCTTCAAGCCGGTCGCAAAAGGAATCGCCCGCCCGTGGGTCGTGTGGAACGAATCCAGGTTCAGGTAGCCGGCCATCCTACCGGTACAGCCGATCCCCGAGACCATTGCTATGTCGTCCAGAGGAAGACCGGACTTCGAGATGGCCGAGAGCACACAGCCGAACACCGTGCCGATGCCGCAGCCGGCGCACCAGATATGGGGGATCCGGTCGGTACGCAGTAGGGCGTCGTGGGGGTGCGGCACGGAGACCTTGCGCGCGGAGCCCTTGCCCGCAGCCTTCCCGGGGGCCTTGCGCCTCTCGGCCGTCATGCCGTCTCCCTCGCGCCCGAGCGGCCTGTCGCCGCGCCTCTTGCCGCCTCGTCGATGGCGGCCAGGATGCGCTCCGGCCGGATGACGGCCCCGCCCGCATGGGGCACCAGCTGAACCGCGCAGCGCCCTCCGGCACACCGCTCCAGCTCCAACACCATCTGCCCGTAGTTGATCTCGGGCATGATCATCGCCTGGACCCTTCCGGCCAGATCGCGGATCATCTCTTCAGGGAAGGGCCAGATCGTGTTCAATTTGACGAGGCCTGCTTTGATGCCTCGCTCGCGGGCTTCAGCCACGGCCCGCTTGGCCGAGCGGACGCTGATGCCGTACGCCACGACGGCCACGTCCGCATCGTCCATAAGGAAGGAGTCGTAGCGAACGATCCGATCGACATTCTTCCGCACCTTCTGCACGATCCGGTCCATCATCTCGGCCTGGGCGATCTCGTCCATGACCGGGTAGCCGCGCTGGTCGTGCGTGAGTCCGGAAATGTGCACCCGGTAGCCTTCTCCGGCGCAGGCCATAGGGGCGACGCCGTCGGGATCGGGACGGTAAGGCAGATACTTCTCCTTCGGGCCCGCGGGCCTCTTTCGGTCGATCACCTGGATCTCATCGGGCCGCGGGATGACCACCCGCTCGGTCATATGCCCCACGACCTCGTCGGCCAGGATGATCACCGGCAAGCGGTATTGCTCCGAGAGGTTGAAGGCCCAGACCGTGAAATCGAACATCTCCTGCGGAGAAGAAGGCGAGATCGCGATGATCTCGCTGTGGCCGTGGCTGCCCCATCGGGCCTGCATCATGTCTGCCTGAGCCACCAGCGTAGGCAGGCCGGTGCTTGGGCCCGCGCGCTGCACGTTGCAGACGACGCAGGGCGTCTCGGTGCAGAGACCCAGGCCGATGTTTTCCATCATGAGCGAGAAGCCCGGACCGGACGTGCTGGTCATGGCCTTCATGCCGCCCCAACTTGCGCCCAGGATCGCAGCCATGGAGGCCAGTTCGTCCTCCATTTGGATGAAGACTCCGCCGACCTCGGGCAATCGGTCCGACATCCGCTCCGCCACTTCCGTTGCCGGCGTGATCGGATAGGCGGCAAAGAATCGACAGCCGGCAGCGAGCGCGCCTTCGCAACAGGCCTCGTCCCCGTTCATGAAATAGGTTCCGGTTAGGACGGCTCCTCTGGCCAACAGATCCGCCTACGCCTCGACGGAGAAGATGGCGAAGTCCGGGCAAAGGACTTCGCAGAAATGGCAGTTCACACAATCGTCTTCCGCTTTAGCCTCCGGGTAGTAGTAGCCTTTGGCGTTGAAGGTCTGGGACATCCGGAGGACGTCGCGCGGGCAGTAGGTGACACAGAGCTGGCAGCCCTTGCACCGCTCTTTGATCACGACGACCCGACCCTTTGCGACCTCAATGGTCCCCAGGTCGAGCGGAACCCGCCAGTACTTCATTCAGAACCCTCTACTTGCCAATTGTGTGGTCGCCCCGGGCCGGTATACGGCAAAAGTTTATCTTACCGGGCGGGTGGGCTGCTTGAAAGGTTCGCCCCACTCGATCCGACGGCGTAGTATTGGACGAGGGAGGTGGGTGACGGAGGGTGATGGTCGGTCCTGACGGTCTTGACGATATGGGGCTCGGGGACTGGCTGGAGCAGACCCGTGATTTCGTATCCACGCTGCAGGATAAGTGAAGGGGCGCTGCGAGCGTCCGGCGGCACGCAGGGCCCAACCGGATATGGACGTGTCTTAGGACAAAGTGAAACAATCGGCCCTATACTCGACGTTGAACGGCGAGGCCACGCGACCGGTTCCGCGTGACTAGCTATATGTGATGCCAGCCTAAAAGGAGGCCCCATGGCAGAGAAGCCCGAGATCACCAGAAAGAAGCAGAAATTCGGCAAGGAGGAGATCCCCGTCGCGTATCGCGCCTCGGCCAGGCCTACGCCCGTAGGGGAGTTCGCCCGCTCCCGCGCCGCCGTGGGCGAGTTGCCGCTGTACGTCGTCAACGGGTTCGGGGACCATCCTCCGCTCAACCCGCGTACCTACGATGCCGGCTGGGGGATAGTCTGCGATCAAGATGTGGCGGTGCCTATGCGCGATGGCACCATCACCTACGCCGACATCTATCGCCCCGCTGGTCAGAAGAATCTGCCCTGCCTCATCGCGTGGAGTCCCTATGGCAAACGTGCGGCAACCGATACCCCCGAGATCGAGTGGCAGACGCCTGGGGTACCCGAAGGCTCTCATTCCAACAATGCCAAGTTCGAAGGGCCCGACCCTAACTATTGGTGCCACAAGGGCTATGCCATCTGCAGCTACGATCCACGCGGCATAGGCAATTCCGAGGGCGACATATACCTGTGGAGCTCACAGGAGGGGCGCGACGGTTACGATCTGATCGAGTGGCTGGCCGAGCAAGAGTGGTGCAGCGGTAGAATATCCATGATGGGCAACTCCGCTCTTGCGATGTGCCAGTGGCGCATCGCGGCTGAGCAGCCCCCGCATCTCACCTGCATAGCGCCCTGGGAAGGCATTGCCGACATCTATCGTGAGACCCTGCCTTGGGGCGGATTCCCCGAGAGCGGATTCTGGCCGTTTCTGGCAGAACTACTGGTGGGTCACAATCTCATCGAAGACCTGGCCACGATGTACCAGGACTACCCCTTGATGAACGCCTACTGGGAAGACAAGATCCCGGACTTCTCCAAGATCGAGGTCCCGGCCTACATCACCGCCGGCTGGAGCCACTTCCATCTTCGGGCCGCCATCATGGGCTTCAGGCATATCAAGTCCAAGTTCAAGTGGCTGCGCGCCCACCGGGACTTCGAGTGGGGGGATCAGTATTCCCGCCAGGGTTTGGAAGAGGCCGCCCTGTTCTTCGACCGGTACCTCAAGGGTATCCGCAACGGTTGGGAGTCGACTCCGCGGGTGCGGCTGGACATCATGGATGCCTACGATTTCGACTATCAGGTCAAACGGGGGGAAAACGAATTCCCGCTGGCTCGGACCGAGTACAAGAAGCTCTACGTCGATGCGGCAAACCGGTCTCTTTCTCCGACCCCCGTCTCGAAGGAGTCGAACTGTCACTACGACGCGGTGAAGGGCAAGGCGACGTTCGATATCACGTTCGACGAGGAGACGGAGCTCACCGGCTACATGAAGCTGCGCCTGTGGGTGGAGGCAGACGGCAACGACGACATGGATCTGTTCGTCGTCATCCAGAAGCTGGATGCCAAAGGTAAATGGTTGCCCTACAACGTCATGGGCAAACCTCACCCTGGCTGCCCGGGCAAGCTCCGTGTTTCCCTACGTGAGGTCGACGAGAAGCATCCCCACCACAGCGAGTTCCAGCCCTGGCATCCTTTCAAGAACCCGCAGATGCTGAAGCCGGGCGAGATCGTGCCGGTCGAGATCGAGATCTATCCTTCAAGCCGGATCTGGCATGCCGGCGAGCAGTTGCACGTGGAAGTGTTGGGGCGTTACGAACGGATCGATTGGTTCGAGCCCTTCGACTGGACCACCAACAACAAGGGCAATCACGTCATCCACTCGGGCGGCAAGTACGACTCGTACCTGCTGGTCCCTTACATACCTCCCAAGTATGTCGCGGGCACCACAGTATATCGGTAAGAGATGATCGGCTGGCTGGTCCACGATTCCGCTTGAAATGCGGCACCCGATCCGGTCGAAGTTCGAGGCAGGGTCGGGCGCCGCTGGGGTGTCGGCCCCTCACGACTGTTCGGTCAGATCGACCGCTGGTACATGCGAAAGGCGCGCACCGCCAGCCAGCCGCACAGCATCACGAAGCCAACAAGCGCCAGCATCCGGGGCCACACGACTCCCCAGTCGGGGTTGGCGGTCAACGCCTCGCGCCCAGATACAACAGCCCAGTTCACAGGGTTATACCGGGCGATCGCCTGCATCCAGTCCGGCATGAGCGCCTGAGACATGAATACCGACGACAAGAAAGTGAGCGGCAACAGGACGAAGTTTGAGGCGGCCACCATCGTCTCCTCGCGCCGCGACAGTATCGCGATCGCGTTCGAAAGTGCGCCTATGCCGACGCCGAGCAGGATCGCCGCCACAACGAGCACCAGCAAGCCGGGGAAGCCCCCGGGGAACTGGGCGCCGATGATGAAGCCGAGCACGATAATGATTGTCGACTGCACGACGGCGGTTAGTGAGAACTCGATCAAGCGCCCCCAGATGACCGAGCCCCGGTTGGTGGGCGCCACCAGGAAGCGGTCGACGACTCCGCGCCTGATGTCGTCCATGATGCTCATGCCGCTCCAGCCGGCCGAGAACAGGGCGGTCATCACCACCACGCCGGGGGTGAGGAAGTCGATGTAGGACCCGGCGCCGAAGCCGGGGATCTCCACGATCCGCCGGAACAGCTGGCCATAGAGGAGCAGCCAGACCACCGGCTGGACGAGACTGATGAAGATCCATGCAGGTTGCCGAAGCAAGTTCATGAGATTCCGCTGGGTCATATAGAGGGAGTGGACGATCACTTTCGTCATTTCTTCAGCTCCTGATCGGCTTCGCTGAACGCGCGGCCGGCATACCGCAGGTAGACGTCGTCGAGGGAAGGCCGGGAAACCGTCACCGAAGCCACCCTCACTCCCTCCGCTTCGAGGGCCGCCAACATGATGGGCAGAGCGCTCGCCCCGACATCGGCCCGCGCCCGCACGGTCTTGTCTTCAACGGCGACCTCACGCACGCTCGGCATGTTTTTCAGTATCCGGTGCACCAGACCGTCGAGCGAGCGCTCCTCGAGCAGCATGGTGATCGTATCGCCGCGCAGCTCGCCTTTAAGCTCGTCTGGGGTGCCCTCGGCCACCACTCGCCCCTTGTCCACGATCGCCAAACGCTGGGCGAGATGGTCCGCCTCCTCCAGGTAGTGAGTGGTGAGCAGGATGGTGAGGCCTTCTTGGCCGGCCAGCCTCGACACTTCCGCCCACATGTCCACCCGCGCCTCGGGGTCGAGACCGGTGGTGGGTTCGTCGAGGAACAAGACCTTCGGTTTCTGCATCAGGCCCACGGCCACGTCCAGCTTGCGCTTCATTCCACCCGAATAGGTCCGCACGATCCGGTTGGCCGCGTCTGCTACGCCCAGGCGCTCCAGCAGCTCGTCGGCCCGTCGCCTCATCGCGGGCCCGCGCATGCCGTAGAGCCGGCCCTGCAAGATGAGGTTCTCCCGTCCGGTGGCGTTGACATCGAGTCCCGAGTTCTGGGCGACGACCCCGATCACACGCCGGACCTTCCCGGGATCGCGCACGACGTTGATACCGGCGACCCACGCCTCTCCCGAATCGGGTCGCGACAGGGTGGTCAAGATCTTGACGATGGTCGACTTCCCCGCGCCGTTCGGCCCCAGTAGGCCGAACACGGTGCCGGAGGCAGCCGAAAGGCTGACGCCGTCCAGCGCACGCACGCCGCCCTTGTATGTCTTCACCAGCGTCCGTGCCTCGATCGCGCTATCCATATGCAGTCTCCATCCGTTGTCCTTCCCTGTCCCCTTTTCGCGCCCGAGATCCGCGGACGGCGAGAGAGATTTTAGCAACGGGCGGTTGCGTTAGGGATGGGCGGCATCACGCGCCCGGGGCGGCTGCCGACACCGCTCGGACACTCCACCCGCGTATTTGCTATCTTGGCCCGGCGAACGACATACCGGCAGAGCGCGACGCATCCAACGGAAGCGCTGCGCCGGCCGAAGAGCACAGGGGGCAGCAATGATCGTATTTACCGTCATGTATCCGAACGAACCGGGCAAGCGTTTCGACATGGACTATTACTGCAACACGCACATCGCTCTGGTGAAAGAGAAGGTGGGGGACGCGCTCAAAGGAGTCTCGGTCGAGAGAGGTCTATCCGGCGCAGCACCGGGCTCGCCCGCCGGCTACGCCACGGTCTGCCACCTGCAGTTCGACAGCATCGAGGACCTGCAGACCTACATGGCGCCCCACGATGCGGTCCTCAGCGCGGACGTGCCGAACTTCACCGACATCAAGCCGCAGTTTCAGATCAGCGAAGTGATCGTCTGAGATCCTCCGGCCGCCAGGCCCTCTAACTTCCGGGCCAGTATGCGGCCGGGCGACGGCTGGCCGGATTGGCCCGGGGGAAGTTCGTAGGCGCCCGCCGGCGTTCGACCCCCGGCACTGCCTGGAACGAGCTCTAAGGCATTAGGCCTAGTTGCTGCATAAAACCGGCCATGTCCCAGTACTCTCTCTCCTCGGCGATGAGCCCCTGGGCGTTGAGTCTGATGACCGAGCAGGCCCGGACCTCGATCCGGCGGCCCGTGGGCGGAATCTCGCCCTGGGGGCTGGCCAGAGGTCCGGTGTGGGTACCCCGCCCGACCCACTCGTAAGCGAAGTACTCATCGTCGCCGATGACGTTCGTCAGCTCACAATGCAGGTCGGGGAAGGCACGCAGGTAGGCACCAAGGCTCTCTTCGAAGTTTTCCGCCCGCGTTAGCCCGGGCTCCGTCGGATCCCAGTGGGTGGCGTCGGCACTATAATGCCGGACATATGCCTTGAGGTCGTGGCGGTTCAGGTCGCCCAGCAAAGCGTCAGCAATAGCTCGATAATCGCGCTTGGCCATCTGGTCCTCCTTAGCCAAAATGCCGGCTCCTTGGGTAACCCCGGGATATCCCGGTCGGTTGAGTGGTTCTGTTGACCCCGCTCAGAAGCCTGGTTTCTTAACCTACACTTATTAGTGAAACGCCACAATCAGCGGCAATCGCGTTTCGTTGTAGGGAATCATCCATGCTGCTGTAAGCCGGGACCGGTAAGACTCGCAAGGCGGGCGTTTGATGCTGTTTGGAGCGGGTGGTTAGTCCTCAAAATCGCCCTCAGTGAGGCCGGCATCCTCGATGATCATCGCCAGTATCTTCGGGTGGATGATCTTGCCGGCATGGCAGGGGAGGGTGACGCGGCGACCGAGAGAGTCTCGGAGGATCCTACGGCTGCCTTTCTGGCGCACCACCCGGAACCCGCGCTTCTCAAGCACACGCTGCACCTCCCTCGCGGTCAAGCGGGGGGGCGGGGGATTCATCCCCGGACTTCGACCGTGATCAGGCTTATCGCTTCAACGCGGGGGATGTCTTCGCCGCAGGACAAACGATCCTTGACGTGAAGCACGACAGCATCCCTGAGATTGTCGACCGCTTCCTCATAGGTGTCGCCCTGCGCGTAACAACCCTGCAGCTCCGGGCACCGGGCCCAATAGCCGTCGGCGTCGTGGCCTACGATCGCAGAGAAGTGATACTGCACCCCTGCCTCCAGGCAGTCGCTCGCGTAGGGAATAAGCATACACCGCTCCTCTTGAGTCAGTGGTGGTCGGGAAAGTCCGCGCGCGCCGGCTGACGTTGCGGCCGCGTGAACCTGGGGCAAAGCATGACCGGGAGACTGCCTCGCGCGTCTACAACTTTGGGCCGATCCTGGGGCGGGATAGGCCATTCGCTCGATGGATCAAAATCTGGAGCGGTCCGGCCCGTGCCACGAGTCACTACCTGAGGAGTCGAAGGCACCCCTCTCGGATGAGGCTCTCGGCCACCGGCCGGTCGATGTGGGTCGCCTATCTGCTTGAGGCAAGGTGACCCGGGTGGCTAAACGCCAGTGTCAGACTCACCCCCGGCACTCGCGTCCCTCCGGTCCCAACAGCTTCAGATCTTGCCGTAAGGGGTTTCGCCCGGGTTCGTGAAACTGCGCGGTCGCCACCGGAGGGCCCGCGCCCACACCCGCCGGGGATTGCAGCTGCTTCGTCCACCTGGGACTATGTAAGAAAACGTACTTGCGCCCGTCCGCCCATTCTCTACGGTCAGCACGACCTGGGAAGGAGACTGAAATGGCCTACTGTGGGTCCTGCGGCAAGGCTCTGGAGGCAGGCCAGAAGTTCTGTCGGTACTGCGGTCAGCCGGTCGCCCAGGCGGGGGCGGTGGCTCCCCCGGGCGCGCCACCGGCCGCAGGAGCCGCACCAGTTCCGCCCGCCGGCCCTCCCCCTGGAGCGGGCCCTCCTCCGGTAGCGGCCTATCCTCCGGTAGCGGCCTATCCTCCTGGAGCCTGGTCACCGCCGCAACCGCGTCGCAGCCGGAAGGGGCTTCTGATCGGCCTCGCGGCCTTGGTGGTCGTCGTGGCCATCGCGTGCGTTCTCGCTTTTGTGGTGTTCAAGGGCGGGGACGGCGCAGCGGCGACGCCCGAGCAGACCGTGAAGCGGCTGTTCACCGCCATGCAGAACAAAGACCTGGACGCGGTCATCGATCTCATGGACCCCCAGACGATGAGAAGCCTGCCCACAGGTGAGGCCCTGGAGGCAGTCAAGGAAGGGATGCGCCAGACCATGTTCGACTACGAGTCGATCAAATTCTCTGGTCTCGAGATGTCCACGGAGATGACCAGCGATACGACCGCCACTGTCACGGTCACCGCGGGCGCGGCAACCAAGACCGACTCCGACGGGCAGACGACAACCGAGGACGTCACAGATGCGGACACACCGGTCACGGTCGATCTGACCAAGCAAGACGGGTCGTGGTACCTGGAGTCCAGCTCGTTCTTCTAGTCCCGGGCTACCTAGAACTCGTCTCAAAATGAAGTCGCGGCCCCCGAGTTCCGCACTGGACGGCGGCGATGCGTCGTTCTCAGTCGCGTCCGTAGCGCCGCTACGACCGCTCCCTGCGTCCTAGCCTCACACTCGCCCATCGCATTCTGGCGGCGGAACTGCAATTTGAGCTCCTACACCCGGTGCTCTTTGCGCACCACCTTGCGCGCTCCGGCGTGCCAGGAGGTGCTCCAATCCTTGGCCGGGACGATGGCATCGAGTTGGTCCAACTGGTCGATGGCCTTGAGGCGCGCGTAGATGAGCTGCCAGGCGCAGGGGCGATCCGGGTCGACCTCGCAGTGCGTCTCGCTCGAACCTCCGCAGGGGCCGTTCAAGAGCCGCTTGGCGCAGCGCGTCACCGGGCAGATGCCGCCGAACTGGGCCAGCATGCAGTCGCCGCAGCCTAGGCACTTCTCGGTCCAGACCGCTTGCTCCTCTAAAGTCCCCATGAACTGGGTGTTGAGCCCGGCGTAGACCGGCTTGCTGGGGAATCTCTCGGCGATGGCCTGTACCCCCACGCCGCAGCCGAACGAAACGATGGCGTCGACCTTAGCCGCCGCCTCCGCCAGGTCCTTGATGAACTCGTTCTCGCACTGGCGCTCGATCGTCATCTGGGTCAGCTCCAGGGGTTCGCAATCGAGCTTCCGCGCCATGCGGATGGCGTAGGAGGCGATGCCCACCTCGCGCTCGCCGCCTGCCAGGCACACCGTGACACAGGTACCACAGCCCACGAACAGCACCCTGTTGTGGCGTGTGATGAGGCTCTTCAGCTCGGTGATCGATTTCGGGGAAGCGACAATCATAGCGTTCCTTCACTTTCCAACTGCTGGGGCTCCTTCAGCGGGCTCGGCCCCAGCGCCCTGACCGTGTCCACCATCTCCTTAACGCTCGCGACAAATGTGGGCGCCATGGCGGCTGAGAGGTTCACCATCTTGAGCCGCGCCTCACCCACGCCGATCTCGGCCAGCATCTCCCGGATGCGGTCTGTGCGCCTGTGCGCGCGCAGGTTGCCCTCCAAGAAGTGACAGCCGCCTTCCAGACAGCCGGCCACCAGGATTCCATCGATGCCCTTCACGAAGGCGTCGAGAATGTGCTCCATCTCGATCTTGCCGGTGCAGGGCGCGTGGATGATGCGCACGTTGGCCGGATATTGCATGCGCTTGGAGCCCGCCAGGTCGGCTGCGGCGTAGGCGCAGTAGTTGCAGCAGAAAGCGATGATCTCGGGCTCCCAGGGCAGGGGCGGCGTCGCGAATGGCGTCGCGGACGGAGTCGTCGCCGGCATCATGCCTTCACTCCGTCGACGAGCAGTTCGTCCAGCATGGCGACCAAGGCCCGGTCCTCCTGGTGCAGCAGGGTGATCGTCCTCGCCGGGCAGGCGGCCGCGCAACTGCCGCAGCCCATGCACATCGCGCCCTGTATCTCGGCCTTCCCGAGGTGGTTGATCATCGGAGCGCCGTACGGGCAGACCTTGACGCAGGTGGCGCACGCCACGCAGTTCTCCGGGTCGACCTTGGCCACCTGTCCGGGGATCTCCAGGTGCGTCTTCGACAGGACCGTCGTGGCCCGCCCCACCGTGGCCCAAGCCTGGGCGATGGTTTCGTCCATGAAGCGCGGCGAGTGGGCCAGGCCGCACAGGAACTCGCCCTCGTTGGCCAGGTCCACCGGGCGCAGCTTGGGATGCGCCTCTAGGAAGAATCCGTCGGCCGTCAGGGCGCTGCGCAGTTGCCCGGACAGCACGGGGTTGCCGACGGCCGGAGCGATGCCGGTGGAGAGCACCAGTAGGTCGGGCCGCAGCACCAGCTCGCGGTTACTCGATGAGTCATGCACCTTCACATCGAGCCGCCCGCCTTCCTCGGCTACCATCGGGTCGCTCTTCTCCGGATGGCGCACGAAAACGATCCCTTCTTCGCGAGCCTTCTGGAAGAACAGCTCGCGGAATCCATAGGTGCGGATGTCGCGGCCCAGTATCGCCACATTGGCGCCGGGCAACCGTCGCTTGATCTCCAGCGCATTCTTGACCGCCTCAGAGCAGCAGACCCGGCTGCAATAGGGGTGCTCGTCGTTGCGGCTCTCCACGCACTGGATCATCACCACGGTGGGATTCTTCTTGCCCTGCAGCTCGGGCGGGAGCTCGCCTCCGGCCAGCACTACCTCCAGCTTGCTCTGCGTGGTCACGTGCGGGTTCTTGCCGTGCAGGTACAGCTCGGTGGAGCGCTCTTGGCCGCCCGTCGCGACGATGACCACTCCATGGCTGACCGGCAGCTCGCGCCCCGCCACGTTGAGGACACTATGGAAGTTGCCCACGTGTCCGCTGATGCTCGCCGGCGTTGCGTTCAGGTGGACCTCGATCCCGGGATGAGCTTCGACCTTGTCCGCCAGTTCGCGGAGGAAGGCTGCGACGTCGGCCCCCTCGAGGGTGCTGTGGATATCGCGCAGCAAACCGCCCAAGGCCGGCTCCTTCTCCACCAAGTGGACCTGGAACCCCTGGTCCGCGATGCCCAGCGCCGCGGTCATGCCGCCCAGACCGCCGCCCAGGACCAGCGCCGAGGCCGTCACCGGCAGTTGGCCGGTCTGCAGGGCCTTCAGATGCCGCACCCGCGCCACTGCCATGGCCATCAGGTCTGCCGCTTTGGCTGTGGCTGCCACGGGGTCGTCCTTGTGCACCCAGGAACCCTGATCGCGGATATTGGCCATCGCGAACAGGTACTGGTTCAGCCCGCTGTCGCGGAGCGTCTCCTGGAAGAGGACTTCGTGAGTGCGCGGCGAGCACGAGGCCACCACCAGCCGGTTGAGCCGGTGCTTGTCGATCGTGTCCTTGATGTGCTGCAGGTTCGTGTCGGAGCAGGTGTACAAGCTGGTTTCGGCGTGGACCACGTTGGGCATGAGTGCCGCCTTCCGAGCCACCTCCTCCACGTCGATGACCGAGGCAATGTTGTGGCCGCAGTGGCAGATGAACACGCCCACCCGCGGCGGCTCGTCGGTGATGTCGCGCTCCCAGGGATATTCGCGGCGCTGGATCAGCGTGCCGCGGGCCTCGGCCAGTTGGTCCATCGCGCATCCTGCGGCCGCCGAAGCCTGGGCCACTGATTCTGGGATGTCCTTGGGCTCCTGGAACGCCCCGGCAACGTAGAGGCCGGGCTTGGACGTCGCCAGCGGAGCCAACCGTTCGGTCTGGGCGAAGCCGAACTGGTCGAGCTCCACCCCCAGCCGTCCGGCCGTCTGCCGGACGCTCTCGGGGACCTGCATCCCTACGCTGAGTACCACCAGATCGAATTCCTGCTGCTGTTCGACGCCCGCCTGGTCGAAGAAACGGACGCGCGGGTTCTTCGAGCCGGGCATCTCCACCACCCGGGAGGGGATGGCCCGGATGTACTTCACGCCGTGCTCGTCGCGGGCGCGGTTCACGTATCCGTCGAACTCCTTGCCGAACGCACGCACGTCCATGCAGAAAATGGATACTTCCAATTGCTTGCCGTGCGCGTGCTCCAGGGCGACCATCGCCTCCTTGGTGGCGCTCATGCAACAGATGGACGAGCAATAGCCCTTGCCGCGGGCCGCGTCGCGGCTGCCCACGCATTGAATGAAGGCGAGACGTTCTACTTCAGCGCCGTCCGAAGGCCGTTCGACGTGTCCGCCGGTGGGGCCCGCCGCCGAGAGCATGCGCTCGAATTGGACGCTGGAGAGCACGTTCGCGTAACGGCCGTGGCCGAACTCGCCTCGCAGAGCGCCCTGGAACTCCTCGAAGCCGGGAGTCAGGATCACGCTACCGGCATCGATCTCTATCTCCTCGGCCTGCTGGTCGTGCCAAACCGCTCCGGCCGTGCACGCTTTGACGCACTGCATGCATTCGCTGCAAAGACCGCACGCCAGGCAACGCTCGGCCTCCGCGACGGCCTGCTCGGCGCTGTAGCCCTGGTCGATCTCGGAAAAGCCGCGCACGCGCCCAGCCGGGTCGGCTTGCGGCATCTTGACGCGCTCCTGCTTCGGGGCGTCGGGCCTGGGGTTCTTGGCCGTCTCCGCCGGCGCCTCCGCCTCGGCTGAAGCCGAGGCCTGGGCCGGCTTAGCGCCTCGCATGAAGGCGTCGATAGCCTCGGCCGCCTTGTGTCCTTGCGCCATCGCATCGACCATAGAGGCCGGTCCCAGCACCGCATCGCCGCCGGCAAACAGACCCGGGATGCTGGTGGCGAGCGTATCCGCGTCGGCTACGACCCGCCCACCGGGGCCGGTGGCTACGCCCAGGCCGGCCGCGTCGATCCCCTGGCCGATGGTCACGATCACCGTGTCGGCCGCCAGTACCGATGTCTTCAAATCGTCGAACTGAGGAGCGAACCGGCCCTGCTCGTCGAACACTCTGGTGCAGGCGCGGAAGGAGACGCCGGTCACCTTTTCCCCGCTCGTCTCGATGCGGGTGGGCCCCAGGCTGTTGTGGAAGACCACTCCCTCCTCGAGTGCCTCGGCCGCCTCCCAGGAGTGGGCCGGCATCTCCGCGCGGCTTTCGAGACAGGCCAGGTGGACCGAGGACACGCCTGGCAGCCGGCGGGCGCAACGCGCGGCATCCATGGCGACGTCGCCGCCACCGATGACCAACACGTTGGAGCCGAGCGCGGGCGTCTCCCCGCTGTTCACCCGGCGGAGGAAGTCCAGCCCCGCCCAGACGCCCGAGGCGTCCTCGCCGGCAATGCCCAAGGTCCGGCTGACCCAGGCTCCCGGCGCCGCGAACACGGCTTTGAACCCGGACTCCAGTAGGCTCGCCGGGTCGGAGACCCGCGTGCCGGTCTTGGCTTCCACGCCCAGGTCGAGGATGTACTGGATCTCCAGGTCCAGGATGTCTTTGGGCAGCCGATAGCCTGGGATGCCGTAGCGCAGCATGCCACCCAGGCGTGGCTGGGCTTCGAATACGGTGACGCCGTATCCCAGCACGGCTAGATCGTAGGCGGCGGTCAGGCCGGCGGGGCCGCCGCCGATGACGGCGACTCTGGCATCCAGCTTGGCGGTCGCGGCCTTGACAGGCGGATAATCGTCCGGATTCAACGCGATGTAGTCGGCGACGAACCGCTTGAGATCGCGCACCGCCACGGCCTGGTCGATCTCGCCGCGGTTGCAGTCGTCCTCGCACGGATGCTGGCAGACCCGCCCGCAGGCGGAGGGAAGCGGGCAGCGCTCACGGACCAGCTCGTAAGCCTCCTTGAACTTGGATGCGGCGATGAGGGCCACGTAGCCCTGCGCATTCACTCCGGCCGGGCAGGAGGCCCTGCACGGCGCCCGCCCCGCGGCCTTGGAGATGCCGAACACGTTCGGGATCGCTTGCGGGTAAAGCCGGAAGATCGCCTTGCGGGTGCCTAACCGGCGGTCGAACTCGCTGGGCAGGTCGACCGGGCAGGCCTCAGTGCAATCGCCGCAAGCGTTGCACTTCTCCGCATCCACGTAGCGCGGGTTCTGGCGGAGCTTCACCTTGAAGTTGCCCGGCGCGCCGGAGATGCCTTGGACGTCGGCCAGCGTGATGATCTCGATGTTCTTGTTCCGGGCGCACTCCACCAGCTTGGGCGAGATGATGCACATCGCGCAGTCGCCGGTGGGGAAGGTCTTGTCCAACTGGGCCATCCTGCCGCCGATAGCCGGCGAGGAGTCCACCAGATAGACCTTGAAACCGCTCTCGGCCAGGTCGAGGGAGGCCTGGATGCCGGTGATACCGGCTCCGCAGACGAGTACGGCGCCTACGGCCTCGGGGGTGCCTACGGCCTCGGGGGCGCCTACGGCCTGGGGAGTGCCGGCTCCCTTACCGTTGCCGCTCATCGCCGTGCCTCGGCCTTGCTTCGTGCCCCGGCCCCGAGGAGCCCTTTGGATTCCAGCAGCCCCTTCGGCTCCACGAATAGGCTGTCCAGCGACAACTCGCGCGCCGAGCAGCCCATGGCCAGACCCAGCAGTTGCGTGACGTAGAAGACCGGTAGGTGGTACCGGCGCCCGTACCGGGCCTCGATGTCCTTCTGCCGCATATCCAGGTTGAGCTGGCATAGGGGGCAGGCGGTCGCGATGCAGTCCACACCGGCGGCCTGCGCCATCGCCAGGATCTGGTCGCTCAGCTCCAGGACGATGCTCGGGTCGGTGATGGAGAAACTCGCCCCGCAGCACTCGGTCTTGTGCGGCCAGTCCACGGACGTGGCGCCGGCGATCTCGAGGACCTGGTCCATCAACGTGGGATTCTCGGCGTCGTCGAACTGTGTGACTTCGGGCGGACGCGAGAGCAGGCAGCCGTAGTAGCAGGCCACCCTCAGCCCGGTCAGTGGGCGGCGGATGCCCGCGGCGATCTCGCGCCGCATGTCCCGGCCCAGTATTTCCAGCAGGTGCCGGACCGGCGTCAGGCCGTCGTAATCGGCACCCACTACCTCGGCCACCTTCGCCCGCACCGCGGCATCGCCGGCGATGTGGTGATTGGCCATCTTCAAGCGGCTATAGCACGCGGCGCAGGCCACCGCGACTGCTCGGCCACCGGCTGCCAGCAGGTTCTGCGCCGGCAGCGCGTCGGCGAGAAGCGGATCGCTGTTGTGGGCGGCGGTGGAACCGCAGCAGATCCAGTCCTCGAGCTCGGGCAACTCCAAGCCCAGCTTGGCTGCTACCGCCAGCGTCGAGCGGTGGAAATCTTTGGCCGTGCCATCCAGCGAGCAGCCCGGGTAGAAAGTGTATCTCAAGGTTTTCCTCCCTGGGCCGGCGCGCCTCCCGGTGCCGGCGCGCCTCCCTGGGCCGCCCGGCGAAACAGCTTCTCACGCTCGCTTCGCCCGCGGACTCGTGAACTGAACAGCGGCAGTTTGCCCTTCTTCAGCATCATGGGCGCCTTGTCGAGATCCTCGAAGAACCGTCTGGTGCGCAGCTTGAAGGCCACCATCAAGCCTAGCTCGTGGACCCGCCCCCGCTTCCGCACGCTCCTCAGAAACGCCTCGTTGAACACCGGGACCGCCGTGCCCGCCACCGCCAGTCCCTCGCTCAGGCTGAGCGCCCGCAGCGCGTCGTTTATGGCAGGGATGTCGACCTTCTGGGGGCAGCGGGTGATGCACGTCTGGCAGGACGTGCACTCCCAGATGAAGCGGCTGGTCAGCACCGCCTGGCGCTGGTCCATCTGCACGAGCCGGACGAGCTCATGAGGCTTCGCGTCGCCCCGGTTTGACACGGGACAGCCGCTGGAGCACTTCGCGCACTGGTAGCACGTCATGGGCGAGGCGCCGCTCCAAGCCTTCACCTCGGCGGCTAGGCTTCCGCCGATCTGTTCGATCTCGATCGGCACGGGAGTCATTTCCGCGGGGGTCGTCGTGGGGCTCATTTCTTCTCCTCCGAGCCGGCCAAGACCGAAAGCTTGACCGCGCTCACCTTGCGGTAGACCTCCTGCGGGGTCCGGAGCTCGCCGTCTACCGTCAGCAGATCTTCCACCCGGATCCCGAACAGCCGCTCGTTCTCTTCCAGGTAGCCGCGGATCAACCGCCAGTCCTTGTCGCCCAGTGGGGAGAACGACCCGCCGTTGAGCTGCCGCTCGACCACTTTGTGGTGCGGGTCGCGGATGTAGATCGCGCCGCCGCTGGCCAGCGAGAACAGGTTGCTGCCCGGGTATGGCGCGGCCTGAGGAACGATGCTGCCGTTCCCGTCGAACTCGATGCCGTTGAGGATGACGAACCCGCCACCTGCGAGGGGATCCCCGGCCATGAAGGACTCCGCCAAGAAGTCCAGGCAGGTACCGTTGATGACCACCCGAGGCCGTCCCACGGCATTGATCAGCGGCCGGCCCGCCCCGTTGCCCAGGACGAACACCTCGCCGCCCTTAGCGCCGTACATGAACGTCTGTCCCACGTCGCCGTGGATCACCAGCTTGCCGCGCTTGGCGATCTGAGCCACCTGATCTTGGGCGTTGCCGTGGATGTGCAGCTCCAAGCCGTCCATGCCGCTGGCGGTGTAATCGCCGTTGGAGCCGTAGAGATCGATGCGGACGCCGTCGGTCGCCGCGCCCAGACCCGCTCCGTGGAAACGCTGCCCACGCAGGCGATAGACGACGAACCGCTTCCAACCCGCCTGATATGCCTCTCGCAGCAGGACCGCGTCGCAGTCGTCGCCCTCGGGCGGGAAGCCCTGGCTATCGATGCACAACAGCTCCTCGCCGGGTTGCGGGGCCGCCAGATCATCGCGCGTGTCCCAGTTGATCCGCCGCCAGAAACCGCCGGCGGGCTCGCGAGGGAGCGGAGCGGTATCAAAAAGCTCGTCGAGCGTCTCCTCGATCACCTGGATGACGGTCGCGCGGCGTTTGTCGCCGGTCGGGAAGCGCCGGTCGTGAAGCTTCGTCAGGAGCTCGACGGCCGCGGCGCGCGATTTGGCGTTGTCCGCGCCTGCGGCTACGGCGCGGCAGAAGCTGCGCAGTTGGCCCGCCGGCCACGAAGCGATATCTCGCACCTCCGCAAAGAGGACATCCACCTCACCTCGGCGCAGCTTTTCCTGGACATCGTCCGCGCTCACCGCCTCGGCGGGGCAGGTGTCGGTCGATGCGTCCTTGATCTCGACGCTCGGCAGGTCGCAGCGAACGCAGCCCGTCTCGTATTTGACCTCGCGGCCGAACTTATCGGCGCAGGAGAGCCGCATCTGCCCGCTGTGCCCATTGTTTCCCGGCGCCACAGTGAAGATGAAGGCGCCCCCGTCGGTCGAGGAGCCACCGCGGGCGTTCCAATACTTGTCGGCCACCGGGCAGAAGCGTGGGTCCTCCGCGGCCAGGCTTCGCAGGGTCGCGTCGATTGCTTGTTTCTCCGAGCAGATCAGCCCGATCTGCACCTCACCGCTGTCGGAGAGCGCGAAGACCTGCGGGCGCAGCATCGACGTATCGGTGATGCCCAGCAGTTGGAACCGGTCCCCCTGGCTGCGGGCGATGATGAAGAACCACGGACCATCGGGCGACGCGTGGATATGGGTCGCCTGGATCTGCCGGTAGATGAGCTGCTTCTCGGGCGGCAACTGGTCGAAATCCAGCTCGGTTGTGGGTGCCAGCGCCTCGATGATGTACTCAAGTGGATAACCGTAGACGCGGTCCCACAGGTCGAAGAGCTGGACCGACACCTCCGTGTCGGTGAGGAACTGCTGCCGGATATTGCGCTGGCGCAGATACTCACACACCGAGTGGTAGTTGGCGAAGTCGCCGTTGTGGACCAGCGCCTCGTTCACACCCACGAACGGGTGCGCTCCACCCGGGTGCCACACGCGGCCCTTCGTGGGATAGCGCTGGTGGGCGATCCACACGAGGGCGTTGAAATCCTGGAGCTGGTAGTATTCCACGTTCTGCTCGGCGTATCCCACTATCTTGAAGACCAGCAGGTTCCGCGAGTGGGAAAGCACGAATGCCCGCTTCTCGCCCAGCGAGGCATAGTACGCGTCGTTGAGCTGGTAGGAGTTGCGCCACACGAACTCGTCTTCGAGCGCGCGCGGCGCCAGATCTTGCAGACCCGCCGCCTCGGCGAAGCTCTTCAGGACGCCCGGCTTAGCACGCACCACATAGCGGTGCACATCCGGCGGGCGGACCTCCAAGCCGGGGATGTCGCGATAGTCGTCGATGTGCGGCTGCCGCGTGGACAGCACGACGTCGAAGTGGGGCAGGACGAACTGCCGCTCCAGCTCGGCGTGACAGTCGGCATCGAGCAGGGCGATCTGGAGCAGGTAGTGGCTTTCGAGCGCGTCGGCCGAAATGCCCAGTTGCTCGGGGACGAGGCCCGCCGCCGCGATGCCGCCCCCCTTGCCGTTGCCGCGGTTCTGCATCTGTTTGGAGGGCTCGTAGATGAACCGCCCCTTCACCGGCACGGTGCAGGCAAAGCCGGTGACCCCGCAGCCGCCTTCTTCCGCCGGTTCGGATAGGATCGGCTCCTCCCGACCCGAGTAGACCTGCGACCGGCCGGCCAGCAGCCGTTCGGCTAGATCGCCCATCGCGCCATCTCCCCGACTCACCGCGGCATCTCCCCGACTCACCGCGACACCTCTCCAACCCCGGCCGGCTCGTCGCTGAGGTAGCAGAGCACGTCGGCGCGTCCTCGCAGCTCGCGGATCGACGTCATCCCCAGGTGCGCGAGCACGTCCAGCATCTGCTCGTGCCAGGCGTTGTGGAGGTTGATCAGTCGCTGCGTAGCCCACTCCTGGCTCATCTGCATCACCAGTTCGGGGTCGGTCGTGGCGATCCCGCGCGGGCAACCGCGGCCGCTCTCGCAGAGGGCGCAGCGCACGCAGCCCAAGGCCACCATCTCGGCCGTGCCGATCACCACGCCGTCGGCCCCGAGGGCGATAGCCTTCAACACGTCGTAAGCAGTGCGGATCCCGCCCGAGGCGATCAGCGTGATCTGGTCCCGGATGCCCTCGGCCGAGAGGAACTTGTGCACCTTGGGGATCGCGTACTCGATGGGCATCGCGATGTTCTTCTTGGCGATGTCGGGCGCCGCGCCGGTGCCGCCGTAACTGCCATCCAGGTGGATGATGTGCGCCCCCGCGTAGTAGCTACCCACCGCCACCATGTCGACGTCGGTGGGCGTCGAAACCTTTACGCTCACCAGACAGTGGGGGTTCATTTCTTTGATCCAGTCCAGGTGTTTCTTGTGGTCCTCCACGCTATAGACGCTGTGGAAGGGGAACGGGCTGAACAAGGCGTTGCCGGCCACCGCCTCGCGCATGCGGGCGACCGGGGGAGTGTTCTTGTCGCCCAGCAGGTGCCCGCCCAGGCCGGGCTTGGCGCCCTGCGCGTACTTGAATTCCACGATCCGCACCCGCTGGATGGTCTCCTCGCGCACCCCAAAGAGACCCGTCGCCACCTGCGTGATCACGTGGTCGTCGTAGGGCCAGAGGCGGTCGTGATACCCGCCCTCTCCGGTGCAGGTGAAGCTGTTCCAGGCCACGGCCGCGCGGGCCTTGGCCAGGATGGTGTGGATGCTCACCGACCCGAAGCTCATCCCGCCGCCGTACACGGGGATGTCGATATGGACTTGCGGCCGGCCGTCGTCGCGCTGGTTCAGATCCAGACCGGTGTCGATCTCGGCGGCGTCGATCGCCGCGGCGGCAGCGGCGGCGAGCGGGGCGGGCGCGGCAACCGAGGCGGGCGCGGCAGCCGGCGCCGGACTCTCGGAGTCCGCCGCTTGCTCAGCCGGTTGGAGTCCCGCCGCTTCGAACTTGAAGCGGAGCTTGTCGAACCCGCCGCCCGAAGCGCCGCGCCGGGATTCGAGATGCGGCGGCGCGGCGTGCCCAGTGGCGGCCTGATGCCAGGTCGCCAGGATCAGGTCGCTCGGCCAGCGCGGATCGCCCATACAGTCGGCGCTCGGGTTGCGCCGCATGGTGAGCGCCTTCTGCGGGCACTGGGCGACGCAGGACTGCTCGGTCTCGGCACACTCCGGGCCGATGCACAGGTGGTCCTGAGGGCGAAGAGTGAAGGCATAGCCTTCGGGCTTGATGTGGACCCCATAGCGGCAGACCTCGACGCACCTGCCGCACGACGCGCACCGCGCCAGGCGGTCGATCTTGTACTTGCCCAGGACGTTGCGGTAGCGGTCGGGTGCCGGACGGACCTCGCGGTCGACCGGCTCCTGCGGCCACTCGCCGGGGCCCAGGCGCGCAGAAGCGCCGGGCGTCATGCGCACACCTGAGCCTGAGACACACGCGCCATATCGCCGAATGCCTCCTTCTCGATATCCTCAAGGAAGATCGCTCGTCCCACTTCGCCACGCAGGCGGCGGACTTCGCGGATGCCCATGGCGCCCAGTACCTCGATGAGTTGGCTGTGCCACGCGCCCATGAGATTGACCATGCGCTGGGCGGCGTATGCGGGATCGATGGAACCGATCTCGACTGGGCAGGCGCTCCCGGAGTCGCAAGGGCGGTCGCGGCAGACGCGACAGCCCAGGGCCACCAAGAGCGGCGTGTCCAAGGCCACCAGGTCGGCCCCGCAGATAATCGCCTTGGCCATATGCTCGGCCAGGGCGATGCCGCCGGAAACGATCAGGGTGACCTCGTCCCGCAGCCCTTCCTTCACCAGCCGCCCGTGGACTTCGCGGAGGGCGTCCTTGATATGCCGACCGGGCCGTCCGTCATCCAGGCGCTCGCGCCCGTGCTGGTCGGCGCACAATTGGAAGACCTTGACACCCGCCCGCCCCAGCTCGACGATGCGTTCGGCGGTGGTGGGACGCAGCACCATGCGTGCGGAGACGATCAAGTGCGGGTGGACTGTCTGCATCGTGCCGATCAGCTCCGCCGCATCCGGACCGTCCGTCGCTTGCGCCATGCGCACGGCTGCGAGAAGGCCCCGGTGCCGCTCGACGTCCCCTTCGGCGCCGCCTTCACTGCCGCCGCCGTCGCCGCCGCTGCCATCACCGCCGCCGCTCAGGAGCGGCACGATGAACGGCAGTCGTTCGGGCGGCAGCTCGGAGGCCTCGACCGCCGGCATCACGGCCAGGGAGTGGAGCTTCATCGCCGCCTCGGCCCTGGCAGCAGCCAGGTGTTCGCTCTCGACGGTCCAGCCCGGCATGTCCAGTATCGCCGGGAGCTGGAGCTCCAGAAGATGAGACGGCGGAGTGAGCAGCCTGCCGTCGGGCGTGAACTGCAGGCGCATGGGCTTGGGGCCGATGTCCACTGAGGTGGAGATGTACTCGCGCCCGTGGATGCCGTCGCGGGTGGGGCGCACGATCTCCGACATGTCCGTCCAGATCGAATCGAAGCCGGGGCCGTGGAATCGCCCGCGGTAGCCGGCTCCCGAGACGGGGATCCTGCCGGCGTCGGACTGGTTCCAGGTGGTAAGCAGGATGTCGGGCTTCCAGTATTCGTCGCCCATGTCCAGGAATTCCGGGTTGACCGAGACGCTCAGCAGGCCCTTGGTACAGCCCTGAACGCAGGACAGGCAGGCTTTGCATTCGTCGAGGGTGTCCACCAACGTCAGCGGGTCGCGATTGTAGGCCGCCTCATGCAGGTAGACATCGTAGAGGCAGCGCAGCTTGACGCAATTGGTGCAGCGGGAGCAGTCCTCGCGCCAATCGACGTTGCCGAACTTGCCCACCCGGTGGAACCGCGGCGCTATCGGAGCGGTGGGGATGTGGTAACGGTCGGGCACGCCTGTCTCGTTTCTAAGCCGATCCGGCCTAGGACCTCGTTTCAAGATGAAATCGCGGCCGCCGAGGCTCGCACTGGACGGCACGATGCGTCGTCCTCAGTCGTGTCCGTAGCGCTGCTACGGCCACTCCCTGCGTCCTGGCCTCGCACTCGCCCATCGCGCCCTGTCGGCGGAACTTCATCTTGAAACGACCTCTCACGTCAATCCGGCTGCTTGGATCACACCGCCCGTGACTTCCTCGCACCCACCGCTGAGGATGTGGATGCCACGGACGCCGGGGACCGTCTTGAGCTGGGCGGCTATCTCGGCTGCCATGGCCAAACCCTCTTTGGCCGCGTCGGAAGCCTTGGCCAACCGGGCGACCACGGCTTCATCCAGCGGTCCGTAAGTCTGCCGCAGCCGCAGGGCCTCGGCCTTCTCCACGCTGGTCAAAGGCAGCACGCTCGCGATGATCGCGGCCCGGCTGTCCAGTCCGGCTGCCCGGACCGAATCCATCCACAGAGTGAACCCGGCCATGTCAAACACCGGCTGCGTCAGCAGGAAGTCTGCCCCAGCCGCGATCTTCTTCTTGAGCCGGATCAGGTTCAGCTCCAGAGGCTGCTGATACGGGTGGGCCACCGCCCCGATCACCATCTCCGGAAGGTCTAGACCCTTCAGGGCTTGTGTGAGCTGTGTGGAGTCAATGTCGTTGACCCCCGCCGCCTGGGGACAAACCCCGAGAGATTGGTGGTTGCCGCTGAGGCAGAGGATGGCGCCGATACCCAGGGCCGCGGCCCCCAAAGCCTCGCTCTCCAGGGCGACGCGGTTGCGGTCGCGAGTCGTCATCGTCAGCACCGCTTCGCGGCCTTCGCGGGCCAGGAGCGCGGCACACGCCAGGGCCGAACCGTGGATCTCGTCGGGATTGTCTGCCACCACCACCGCGTCCAGGCCCGGCGCCAGCACGGCCGATAGCTTCTTGATTGCCTCTGCGCCGCCACTGCGCGGCGGCAGGCACTCGGCGGTGAGCACCAGCCGGCCGGAGGTCAATGCATGGCCAAACTTAGTCTTCATCGGCGTCATCGCTGGTATCCACTTGTTGATAGGGGTCTTCGGCCGCTTCGGTCACATCGATATCGAGAGGGGTGGGGGTCAGGCTATCCAAGGCCCGCAACACCTCATCGCGGATGGCAGCGATTGCGGCATCCCCAGCGTCGGCCGCGCAAACCGGCACGGCTCTGCCGGCGCCCAGCGCCGTGTCTTCGGCCGCGGTGCCGGGCAGGTGGAACAGCAGCAAACGCTCGCTTCCCAGCCCGACCTCATCGAGGATGCCTCGGAGATAGTCCACCCGGCGAGCGCATCGCACGCTGCCTTCCAGGTAGTGGCAGTTGTCCTCCTGGCAAGCGATCGCGCAGACCAATCGGGCGCCGGACTCAAATGCCTTTAGGACGTGCTCCGGCTGGATCCGCCCGGTGCAGGGCACCGGTACTTCCCGCACTGAGACGGGCCAATCGAATCTAGGGACGGCGGGACGCGACCTACCGGCGGAGTCCGGCGTCTGGCCCGGACGGGCGCAATTGGCACAGACAAAGACTGTGACGGTCGTGACGACGGCTGCGGAGCCGACCGGCTGCGTGGTGTCGCTGCATATCGCTGGAGGAGCCATCAAAGCCCATGCCCTTCCTCAAAGGCCCCTTCAAGGGTGCGACGGACATTCTCCCTGCTCAGTTTGTCTCCCATCGGCTACTCTCTTCAGTGCGCAGACCGCTTAGAGTAGCAGCAGTCGCTGCCTGGTGGTTTGTCCACAAGGCCAGTCTTTGGGGGGTAGCGGTTGTACTTCTGGATTATCGGCGCGAGGCCATGGACAAACTCCGCTCCATCGCTCCGCCCACCGCATCTGCTATCTTGGCCCGACGGAAGACGAACCGGCCGCTACCTGAGGGTGCAACCTTGGACGCCGTCGAGGCCGTCATGGCGGAGCAGCTCGCGTCCATGGGCTCTATGAAGTTTTCCGGCATCGAGATGTTCACGGAGATGAGCAGCGATACGACCGCCACAGTGACGCTCACCGCGGGGGTGGTGACGGTGACCGACACCGACGGGCAGACAACTTCCGAGGACGTCAAGGATTCGTCTTCGCCGGTAACCGTCGACCTGATCAAGCAGGACGGTACGTGGTACATGGAGTCGACCCCGTTCTTGTAGAGCGTGATCGCGAACCTCGGCCTTTGATCTCACGGACCACCCCGGCTTGGGGAGTTCGAGCTGCCGCGAGGAGCTGCTATGGGGTGCAGGCGGGCCGGCGGCGTCTGGACCAGGCGCAATCTTGCGACAAGCTTGCGATACAAGTCGCGGCGCGCGTATCGCCCGCATCCCCACGCCCAGGGAAGTTGCCGGGTCGCCCCAATCCGCCAGCCTCCACCTTTCGTCCGATGGGCCCTTCGTCTCGGGTCTGCGATCATCACCCCAGGGCAACGGGTCTGCTACCAGGAGTCTCTCCTTCATGAGCCACGAGACCAGGCGCTACAATAGAGTCATGGAGACTAAAAGGTTCATCTACTACGAAGAGGACGGGACGCTTGTCGGCTGGCTCGAGGAGTATCCGGATTATCGGACTCAGGGCGGGACCATGGATGAGTTGCGCGACAATCTCCTTGACCTATACAAGGATGTCACTTCCGGGCAGATCCCTTGTGTCCACAAGGTCGGTGAACTGAGCATCGTGTGAAGCGCGCCGATCTCATGCGGCTGCTCGAGTCGATGGGATGCGTGCTGATACGTCACGGTGGCAACCACGACTGGTATCACAACCCCACCACCAAGATTAGTCAGCCCGTTCCCCGGCATCGCGAGATTGCCGACACGCTGGCCAAGCACATTGTGAAGATGCTCAGGTAAGGCGCGGGATCCCGACGCGTTCGGCGTGCGCGCGGGACTTGACCCCGCCTTCCTCGGAATCGCCCTCGTCCCCGTTCCGTGCCCGGCCTGCTCCGCAATTGCCGATGGCGGATCTCGACCGCCTGTTCTCAAGCGAGCGCTAGAGATCAGTTACAGAGTACGATAGCCTGATATGATGTAGTACGAAGGTTGTACGGACAAAGCGAGTACCCGTGGCTAAGCTTGACGCCAGATTGGAACTACGGCTCGACAAGCGGACCTACGAGCGACTCGAGCGCGTGGCGGCGGCGGGTAACCTCAGCGTGGCCGAACTGGTGCGCAAAGCCATCGTCCGCGAATTGGCGGGCGAGGAGCGCTCCTGGCGCGAACAGGTGCTTGAGAGAGGGTTGAACCTCGAGGTGCCGGTACCCCAGAATCCGGCCGATCTCGTCCGGGAGCTGGACGCTAGCTACGAAACCGAGGCCGCAATCTCGCCGGAGCCGGCGCCGGCGGCTGCGGCTGCTCCCGAGGCTACACCCACGCCGACGAGCACTGTCGAGCGGTCATCGCGTCCACCAAGGGCCGCCCAGCCGAACCGCCGCAGCTAGCTCCACCCCGCGTGTACGTCGACACAACCATCTTCATGTACGCGATGGGAGCGGAGAGCCGCTTCAAAGAGCCTTGCGCCCGCATCCTGCGTGCGGGTGCGGCCGACAAATCCGTCCTTGTCACCAGCGCCGAGACTCTGCAGGAGGTCCTTCATCGTTACCGGAGCATCGGCCGGTCCAAGGAGATCCAAGCCACATTCGACGCGATCTCCGCCGCGGTCCAGCGGATCCTGCCTGTGACCTTCGACGATGTCGACGAAGCCAGACGGCTCGGTGAGCGGATACCTACCGGGTCCGTGGCTTCCGCGCGCGATCTGGTCCATGCCGCGGTCGCGCGCCGGCAAGGTCTCCGAGAGATCCTCACGGTCGATGCTGGGTTCGCGTCGATCCCGGGAGTCGTGGTGGTCGACCCGCTGGAATGGGTAGGCGCGCCCTAGATTCTCACCCCACCTGCCGCGGGGGCTGAGCTTTGCGCGTGCCGGCGCCGGCCCGGCTCGACTGCTTGTGCCTGATTGCTAAAGCGGCCGGTAGACGTCAGCCCGGTGTTCGATACGAACCACCAGCACCAGGGAGTTCGCCTCATCGATCGCGTAGACGACGCGATAGGCTCCCCGGCGAGCCGACCAGTAACCGGCGAGTTGGCGCACCAGCGGTTTTCCGACCCGCCCGGGCTCTTCGAGGAGAGGCCCGGTCAAGAATTCCACCACCGCCGCGGCTACCGATTCGGGGAGGCGCTCAAGTGATCGGGCGGCGCTTGGAGCCACCCGAAGTTCGAAGTCGGCCACAGCGATCTTAGGGCCGCCCGAACCGCGCTCGCAGGTCGGCCCCTGTCAGGAACTTCCCCGCGTCGAGCTCCTCCCGCGCGCTACGTATCTCTTCGAGCGCTCCCGGCCGCGAGAGCAGGTCGAGGGTCTCCTCGAGCGCCTCGAGATCGTCTGGACTGAGGATGACGGCAGCCGGCCGGCCATTCCGCGTGAGTATCACCCGGTCGTGGCCGGACTCTACCTGATCCACGATTTCGGACAGGTTGGCCTTCACGTTTGCCAAGGGCAAGGTCCTATCCATGACCATAATTATAGTCACACTCCTTGCGGATCGCCAGTGCCTGATTCGCCGTCGGCGATGTAATAACCAGCTCCATCCGGACATATAGGTATTGAACGCGGCAATCTAGCTTGGAGAGTGGTGTGGAACTGGAGTACATAACCAAGCTAGGCCGCGGCGGCTATGACTACTTGGTCAATGAGAGAACTGCCCTCGTAACCAACGCGCTCGATCAAGCAGTTGATCAGTGAGATCCGGTGCTTGCCTTTTCCTCCACGCTGTCTCCAGCTTTGGTTGAGATTAAGGAAAAGGAGGCCATTGTCCAGATGATCAGCGCGGAGGGCAAGGATCTGGCAAGTCCGCTGGGATATCGACCCATTCGGGAAAGCATCTTGTTGGCGAGCGCCAAGACTCTGGAAAATGGTCTTGTGATAGGTCTTAGAACGGGCCTAGAGGCGCTTAGAGCCGCACAGCGCCGCGACCCCAAATCAATCCAGTTCATGCGCAACAGAGCTGGCGAGTTGGCTCTCTTCAAACCCGCTTTGCCAGGCGTCTGAGTTTTAACCCACCCTCTTCGGAATGGCCGTCGTCTCCGCTCCTGGCGGCCGCGTCTTGGCTGATACCGCCCATCCCCGTAGTTCGTCGATGGCGTTGGGCATGTGCGGCATAGCCTGGCCAGCGCGACTCGGTTCTTGCTTGACACGCAGCTCGCGCTCGGCCTCCGACCGTGCGGCTTGCTTGCCGGCTTTCCTCTTAGCCAATACCTCCTCCAGATCAAAGACTTCCTCGGCCACGATAGCTAATCCCCGCTTGTGATTGTTCTGCAGGCGGCCGCGAACCAGGAAATAGCTGGCCCGGGCCACCACCGGGGCGATTCTTGCGAGCTTCGACTCGAAGCAGACGCACTCGAAAAGGCCGTAGGCATCCTCTAAGGTGAGGAACATTGTCCTTTTTCCCGAACGCATCCAGGGGTTCTGGGCCCGCTCGTAGACCCCGGCCACCGTCACCGGCACCTCGTCTCCCAGGGCGGGAAGCTCGTAGCTCATGCGCACCCCCATCCGGCGGAGCTCCTCCTCGTAGAGCTTAAGGGGATGACAGCTGACGGTGAGTCCCAGGAGCTCGAGTTCGGCCCGGACTTTGTCCTCGAGGCTCCAGGAGCGCTCCAGTCCGGCGCGGCTGGGCGGGGAGAAGAACGCCCGCAGTTGGCCGCGCCTCTGTCCGGACGACCCGGCCAGTGCCTCCAGGCGATCATGCAGCAGGGGCAGGCGCCAGAGAAGTTCTGTGCGGTCGCGGGCTCCAGGGAGTCGAAGGCGCCCACCCGGATGAGGTTCTCGGCCACCGGGTAATCGATGCGGGTGCGGAGGTAGAAGTCCTCGAAGCTGGTGAAGGGGCCGTGGCGCGTTCCTCCTGTTTCGTGGCCTGTGTTGTGATAGTATCGCAATACCCAAAAATCTAGGTATATAACACTATCTATGAACACCAAATCGTCGTCGACGCCTCGCTACCTCGAGTCCCACGAGGTCTTCACCCTCGAGGAGTACATGACTGTCGTCGACTCGGC
>Ga0214473_10001300_pt1 | contig 33384 bp, 34 predicted proteins | sample RVTome_7_FD_203509 | JGI IMG/M metagenome (GOLD analysis project Ga0214473, IMG submission 203509) | Soil microbial communities from uranium-contaminated site in the Upper Colorado River Basin, Wyoming, United States - RVT98D197 | ecosystem: Environmental > Terrestrial > Soil > Contaminated >... | reverse complement strand
GCACCAATAATCAAACGAAGTGCTACGAATACCGTGCTGTTTAGCAAAAACCTTACGCGACAAACCTGATTCCCTCTACTGCCCGACCAAAGAAAACATGTTACTCTTCTTATCCATAATCTTTTGGTCGTAAAAATATCTCAACCTTAGCGGAGTCTAAAGATGGGGTTGGTAAGGTGGATACTGGTCAGATGGGAATTCATGTACATATTCATGTTTGAACTTGAACCCATACTTGAATGATCATACTGGGCGGAAGTTGTCAAGTTTAATGCGGCCATGAATATTGTTGAAATAAGAAGTTTAAGTATTTTCATTTTTGTTTTACTTTTTTGTCAATTACTATACTTCATAATAACATTACCACCATCATGATTACCATCAATATGCCCATCCCAATGCCCATCCCCATCATCATATTACCTTTTTTTTGTTCATTGTTATTCTGGTTCATATCTGTCATTCCATGCATCGGACTCATCATCATACCCATTTGATGTTGCATGGGCTCTGATTGTTTTTTCCCTTTTTCCCTTTTCACTAATTCCATTCCGCATTTTGGACAAGTTCCCGGTTTATCAGATATGATTTCCGAATGCATCGGACAAGTGTAAATTATTTTTGTGGAGTCACGGGTAAGAGTGGTATCTTGTTTTTCGAAAGAATTCTGGGCAAAAGAGTTTTGAAAAGAGCAAAACACCATTATTGAGACAACTAATATTATTGATTTTGTTTCCATTTTGTTACTTTATTTTTGTTTGATTTATTGATTATTTAGCTCTTTCATATTGGCAGCATCCGGGCAGATTCGCATTAACTTCTCCGGTGACTTTGTATTTTTCAGTATCATGACTAACTAAAGCAAGTTTTTTGCTTAGTGCATCTTTACTCGTTTTTGAAGGATCAAATGACACGGTAAGCAGTTTATTTTTAGTGCTCCAGTCTGCATTTGTAACTCCTTCTACCTTTACTGCTTCTTCTATACGGGCTTTACATAAGTCGCAATTACCCCATACTTTAAAAGTCTCGGTTTTTGCGGCTGGCGCGTCCATATTCATATGTTCATGTGTCTGGGCAGGTGCTGTTACACCAAGTATGACAGCAAATAATGAGGAAAGAAAAATTCTTAATGTTTTCATTTAATTGAATATTAAAATTTAAATACTTAAAGACTAATTGAAATAAATAGCGTAAGACAAATGAGATTTCTATCTCAATTGCAATACAGGAGAGGATGGAGAAATTCAAATACGGAATACACAAATGTTGGAGAGGTCCACATCAGTGGACATCAGTGCCCCGGGGGAACTTAGATATGTATATAAAGGAATTAAATCTGTGTAGGAAGTGACAGATAATGCTTTAGGAGTAGCGAAAACCTGAAAATTATTTTGAAAAGTTTCTGGTACAAAAGAAAATGATGGAGTATAATTACTATCTATACCAAAGAATGTTACAACATCATCACAGCAATGTTTAGTAAAGTTAGTTCCTTGAAGAGGGATTTCCTCTTCTGGGCATGTCATACCGCAAGAAGCCAGTTTGCCGGAAAGCGAAACCGTTGTTGCCACTTCTTTCCCTCCACAATAGTGCACTGCACACGATATGTGTAACATTGCGGCCACCATTAAGAGTGAAAGGGATATGGAAAAAACCTTCTTCATTAAGAATAATAACAGAGATATATCAAAATTGTTTTGCAAAGGAAAGGATTTTTTCATAAAAATAAAATTTTCCAGACAGAATCAGTTCTTCTTCAGGCTCTATACTGAGAATCATCGTCTGACTCAGCTACTACACTGGAAGTTTACATTTTCTTGAAATTACATTATGGAAGATAAACCTGAAATAACGTGAGTCCGATATAAAGTTAAAAAGATAAAGGTACTGAAACCTGATTCAGTGTTTCAAGAATCTGTTTATTCTGCGATTCATTTTGGGAATGGGCTTTATCTATTGTCATATATAATTGTATAGATGATAAAATACTACTGTCGGCAGGTCTATTATTGTTGTCTCGGTCGAAAGATCTGGCACGGCACAAATTTAATAAAAGATGGAATCAAGATAGTTTTAGAACACACTATACTTATTAATCATCATTTGTAATTTCTATGTTTTATGCTGCCTTTTTTCTTTCTGTCACCAAAGTTTAAGTTTCAGTCCCCCGTTAATTACAAAACCGTCCACGGGAGCATAAATGTCCCTGAAAACCGGGTTGGTAATTGTCCCGGTAAAAATGTTGTCAAATTTTGTCTGCCTTGTATCGAGAATGTTTTCAAAATTAATGAAAAGAGAGAAATGTTCCAATAGTTTTTCGACCATTAAGCCGCAAATCCAGTATTCTTTGCCTGTAGTCCCATCATTTAATTTTTGCGAACTGAAATAATATGCTTCCAAACCAATTTTTAATTTGTCTTCAATTTCATACATCAAAACATTATTCAGCCGGTGTCTTGCAACTAATGGGAAAGCAGTTGTCTTGTTATTGTAATGCTGTTTTACATCCGCTAATGTGTAGCCAATGAAAAGTTTATAATTACTGTAAGTTAGCTTAATATTTGTTTCAATTCCCTTGGTGTCTATGTACCCTTTTGGTTGTTGGAAGGCATACATACCTGTGATTGTTGACTTTAAAACAAGAGGGTTCTTAACCTGTGTGTAGAAGAACAATGTATTAATGGTCATAAATGTTTTTTCTGTGACCGGAGTATTATAATTGACATCAAGATTTGCACCAATGGATTTTTCAGCCTTCGTATTTGAAACATCAATCGGCAGGACGTTTCTGAACTGAATTCTTTCTGCATCTTCGGTAAAAACGGTTGGTGTTTTATAACCCAAACCACCTCCAATTCGTGTAGTTAGTTTTTTATTCACTTTCAGAAGTGCAGATATTCTCGGAAGAGCAAAGAATCCGTATTCATTCTGATAGTCACCGCGAAAGCCAGTCTCAATAGTGAAATTTCCGGTAGCATTCCATGTATTTTGAACAAACACTCCAAAGGTTGTGTGGTTATAGTCAACTACTTTAGATGTATCTGTCTTTATTTGAGAAAATTTGTCTGTCCATAAATTCAAGCCAGCCACCCATTCATACTTGTCACCTTTGAAATTGTAGTTTGCCTCACTGAAAGAAGAATACTGAACGCCTGAAAATTTGAAATCGGGCAATTTAATGGTTCTGTCATAGTAACTCAGGCTGTTTTTTAATGATACCTTTGATATATTATTAAGTTTATGGTCAAGCCCTGTCTGAGTACTAAAACGATTTGTTTTATTATTCTCAAAATATGAATGTAAGCTGTCTATTTTACCCTTAATAAATTCTATATCTCCTCCGATCCGGTCCTCAACTGTACTGTTGAAACCAACATTTAAAACCGTCATCTCATTGAAGTAAAAAAACAACTTCGGATTTATTGTGATACGATTAAATTTTGGAATTGCAGTCAGACCTGTTTTAGCAGGATCATACGGGGTACCAAAATTATAGGAAGTAAAAATAGTAGTCCCCACGTTCTTAAATTTCCGGGAATAAAATCCACTGGCATCAAGGCCTAATGCAGATGTCCCGTTAAGCAGAAAGCTTAATTCTTTTTTCCCCTCCGGTGTTTTTGAAATGAGGTTTACCAGACCGGCAATAGCACCTCCTCCATAAAGTGTTGATGTAGCGCCTTTAATTACCTCAACTTGTTTTAAATCAAGCGGAACTATTTGTAATAAGCTTAATCCACCTGAGAATCCTGAATACAAGGGGATCCCGTCTTTTAAAATCTGTGTATATTTCCCATCAAGCCCTTGAATCCGTATGCTGGAATTGTAAGATGTTGCTGAGGTTTGCTGAGTTTGAATCCCGGTGCTTTCATTAAGCATCATCCGGATATCCCCCGGTTTCATATTTCCTTTTTCTGCGAGTTCCTCTCCGGCAATAAATTCAGCCCGGGTTGGAATATTCTCAATACTTCTGGTACTCCGTGTTGAAGAAATGATAACTTCTTCCATTTCTTCGGTCTCACTTTCCATAAAGATTATTTGAAGTTCAGAGGTTGCCATAGGAAAATCATACGTGCCCGTAATCTGTTTATAACCGACAAAACTAAAAACAATAACGTATTTTCCGTCAGGAATATTTTTGATTTCTGCAAGTCCGTTTATGTCGGCAGTAGAGCCCTTTGTAGTGCCAGATACGGCGGCAGTCGCACCGATAAGAGGTTCTTTTGTTTCGCTGTCTTTGATGATAACTTTGAAAGCATTTTGACTGAATACAGTTGTTATACTGAAAATTGCATAGAGCAATATGATGAGTTTTTTCATTGCTGATAAATCAGTTAATGTTTTATAATTGATAATTGGCAGTGTGGCAATCCAGAAAATAATTAGTGGAGAGTCCGGAAAACATTAACAGATTTTTGGCGGTTGCCAGATAGAGCAAAAAAACTCCGAATAAAAGGAAGAATTGTTGATTATAATTTGTGTTGTTAATACAATTGTTTGAGGTGTTATTGAGAATAAAAGCGTAGGAATGTTAAAACCTGTACAGGTTCCACAAGTAAAGAAAGGAGAACATGTTTCTTTGCAGTCATTGTCATGTTGGTGGTTGTCTGTGTGTTCCGTCCTGGATAAATGGTTGTTTTCAGTGCCAGTTTTGTCATTACAGCAAGGGTCTGCCGAAAGCAGCAAAACATATAATACAAGTATGAAGGATAAAATTTTCACGGTGTCAAAGATAGCTTTTTATTTGCATTTTTTGTATGCCAGCGCAAAACTGTCAACCTAATTCAGGACGAGGTACCCTGTGCCCTGTGCCCTGAGCCCTGAGCCTTCAACCCCCCTCCACAATCCTTATCTCCTCCTCCGTCAACCCATATAACTCATAAACCAGACGGTCAATCTCTGCTTCAAGGGCGCTGGTGTCGGCAGAGGGATTGGATTTTTTGTAAGAGAGAATCTGGTCTACTATCTTAATTATTGCATCAGCTATTTCTCCAGTGATATTTGGTATAGGAATTTGTCCGAAATATTTCCAAATCAATTGAAATCCATTCTGAATGGCTGTACAATATTTTGAAATGAGCCACCAACCCATTTTTGAATTTAATATTGAAAGCAATGCTTTATCATAAGTTGGGATAATCCACATTGAATCATTACAATAAAGTCCATATTCATCATAAATAAAACAAGGTTTTACCTGGAATTTTTGATACATTATTTTAGATTTTCTAAACTCCTGATAATAATCACAAGAACGTAATTCCCACCAAAAGTCACCCTTATCAATTCTTGCTTCTGCCTTATTTTTAAATGGTAATAAATAATTTGCAATTGCAGGATAATTATGTTTGAACCAATCCCATGCCTCATAATAAGGCATATCTCCATAACGAGGCGTTGGTTCAGTAATATGAAATGGGTTTGATTCGGGAAGATTTTTCTTTATTGTAAATCCCTTTGGAACCAAAATTAGCCAACTTCTAACCTCGGCTGTTGTGTATGGTTTTATATTTCGTCCTAAAAGGAAAGGTTTAATTAACTCTGTTGATTTAATATCTTCCTTGATAAGTTCATTTCTTGTCTCATCGTCAATTAAGAACGCCTCTGTCAAACCAGTTAAGACTCCCCTATATGATTTACCTTCAATATATTCTGAAAGAGAAATACAATTCAATCTGAGTTTGGATATTAATTTCTGGTCATTTCTGTCTTTTATTATCCAGGTATTGCTACTTAATTCAGAAATAGCCATTTCATTTCCAAACGAATTGACAAAGGCATTAAGCCCGTTTTCAAATTGCAGAGTTTTTAATGTCAAAGATCTAAATTTAGTGCTGGGATTTTGCTTTGAAGCATTCAGAATACATGGATATGTAGTAGCTTCCTCAAATACCTGCAAATCACCAAAATCTATTATTGTTTGAAGTTGATTTTGGAGAAGAAAATCTCTTAAGGGCTTTCCATATCCTGTTTGCATCCATTTATTTGGCATTATAAAACTAAAGTTTCCATCTGGTTTTGTTATTTCAAAACTTTTCTCAACGAAGAATACATATAAATCTGAAGTACCGGTATAGGTTTTATAGTTGTTTTTAAGAAATGGTTTCTGTTCCTTAATACCTTCTTGCCTGACATAAGGCGGATTCCCGATCACCACATCAAACCCAACAAACTCACCGTCATTGTTCAGCACCTCCGGGAATTCAAAACGCCACTCAAAAGCATTTTCGTAAATCTTGTTGCTCTTAATTTCTGCCAGTTCTATTTCGTACTTTTTGATCTCTTCCGTGAGCTTCTTTACCTTTTTGTTCCACTCATCTTTTTGCTTTTTGGTCAACTCGAAAAGACTCGATTGTCCGGTGAGACTTAAAAGTTCTCCATTTAGCTTATTGAGTTTCAGGAACCGCTTATCGCTTTTTGATACTTCGGTCTCAAAATCGGTTTTGATCTTTTTGATAAGCTCTTCCATGCTTCTTTTCACCTCCCTGGTAGGAGCATTACGGTAGGTCATTACAGCTTCGCGGTAGTTATCAACTGTCCATTTGCTTGATTTTAAAGCTGTTTTAATGTCGGCATCGAGAGGATACCTGCTTATTAATGAATTCCCGCACTTAATGTTTATATCGATGTTAGGAAGTGTTTCCAGTTCGGTGTGCGGTATGCGGCGTTTTTGATTCCATCTGCCGGTCGCCGGTTGCCGGTCACCCAATTCTTTAGGTTTGTAATATGCGTTCTTCAGGAGTTCTATCCAGAGTCTTAACCGGCATATCTTAACTGAGTTCGGATTAATATCAACCCCGAACAGGCAGCTTTCGATTATTTTCTGCTTTTCGAGGAACAGCGCCTCCTGAACTCTCTGGCTCTCCTTACTTTTCGGATTGTATTCGAACAGGTTGGACTGCTCGTCGGTTATTATCAGCTCATCGTTAATTACTTCAACCGTATACTCCTTTAGTCTTTTTCCGTCCTTGCCGGTAAGAATCCTGAGCTCCGATTTTATTGCAATTATCTCATTCAGGGCCGATACCAGGAAGTGTCCCGATCCGACAGCCGGATCGCAAATTCTTAAGCTGTTTATAATTTTATTGGCCTCTTCAATATCTTCTATCTTGTTATAAACACTGTTAATTGTTTCACACTTCCAGCCTTTGGTCTCATTAAACTTCTGTACAACAGCTCTGCGGATCGTCTCGTGACACATGTACATTGTAATGAATCCGGGAGTAAAGAATGAACCGTCTTTATAACCGTTTATCTTTTCAAATATCAGTCCTAACACTGAGGCATTTATGAGTGTTTTATTCTCTTCCTGGATATCTTCCGAACCTTCGCCGGAGAAATCATAGGAATCGAGGAATTCAAACAGGTACAGAAGCGGATCAATTTCGCCTGTAAGTTTTTTACCTGTTTTGTCTTTCAGTACAGTATTATTTAAGACAGGAAGTTTGAAATGATCATCAAGATTACTTATACGGATAGTCTTGTGTTCAAGGTCGTTGGGTTCGAACAGCGAACTATTGAGGTAGGGGATGTTTGCGAATTTTTCATTGATTTTTTCATTACGTTCGTCCTCCTTTACGGCAAGAACCTGGAAGAACAACTTGTTCAGTTCATCATAATCGTGAACTCTTTCGCTATTCAGAAACCGGAATATTCTGTTGCCGCTGTTATACCTCACCAGCTGTCCTTCGAGCAGTTTCAGAAAGAGGATACGGTTGATCCATGTAATTACCAGTTCAAGGGAAACATTAAAGAGTTGTTCATCAGCATCCTTACCAAAATCGGATCGTCCCGGAAGCTGGTTCAGGCAATCTTCAGATTTCAGAATTGTTATCGCGTTTTCAATGAGTGATGCCTGGTTCCGCTTTTCAGGTTTTTTCCTTCCTATTAACTTTTTGCTTCCCGCTTTTGTCTCTTCAAGACCGATAATGTGAAGCAGCTCATTATAAAAGGTTTTATCGAGGTTATTACTGTCGTTTGCAAATGGAAGCTTTAAAAGGTGTTCGGGAGAAAATATTTTGTAGAGGGCGATCAGCTTGTTATCATCCTCACGGTTGTTGTTTTTGATTATTGTCTCAAAATCTCTGATATCAAAGTATGAAACGGATATTTGTGAATCGGAGTTTTCAACAAATGGTGCAGCTATCTGATTATAGAAAAAGTCAGTATTTGTTCCGGAAAGACCGCGGTCTTCGAAGTCGTTGAACTGTTTTACAAAGTCTTTATTACCTGCAAAGATTTTCTCAAAATCATTTGAGTTGAAGATGAACCATTCAAAAACATTGGTGATTATAAGATTTTTTACTTCAAGGTTTTTGCCTTTGACTCTTTCCCGCATGAAATACAATATCAATTCATGAAATGCCCTGGTATTGAGGTTGGTAGTTGCAGGCATATCCGGTTTGTTTCCCGGCTTTTTTGTCTCGAATAATACACCAACCGGGCTGTTTGTGTCTTTTCCTGTATGGATAACCAGATCAGCTCTGCCTTTTGTATTTATGTAATGATCAGGCGAATAATAAGTATTTTTAAGGAATTCAGATATTATATTTTTATGAAATTCTTCGGATTCAGATTCTTTGATCTGGTCGAAGAGGCCGGAGATATTTTTTTTGAAAATCTCAATGCGGGTACGGTTCGGCCTGACCTTAAGGAAAGCTTTATTAATTGATTTTCTAAGAATTAAAAGGTTGACTTCCATTTATCGGATTCTGTTAAAATCTTAAGGTTGTGTAATAAATTATATTATCTGTTTTGGTTGTCTGATAATCTGTTATTTATTATTTAATTTAATTCAAAAGTACAGGTTATTCCTATTACACACCCTAAAGTTACAGTATCGTTGTGAAATTGTATTTGTGGTCAGGCAGAAATTGATTGGTCTTTATTTTGAATGTTTATTTTCATCCATGGACAATCTTCTTTTATTTCACAATTTTTACATCCGACAAACCTGGAAATTAAAGGGATAACAACAAATCCGATCAAACTGAATGTAATTGTTAAAATTAAAATTTCAATAGTATACCGGGTTACTAATAAATATATTGATATGGCAAAAGGTACAAACCAGTTTGGAAATACAATCAGAATATTTTGTCTGAATACTTTCTTAAATGATTTATCCTGTCGTTTTTTAAAAAATTTAGCTGAAATTGCACCATATCCGCATGGGCAGGCTAAAGTATTGTAATGATGACAAAAAGGACATATTCTTGCCCAGAAATATACAACACTGAATAATGCATAGACAAAAAAAACTACTGACCCGATCTTTGAGACCTGACATACAATGATAGCACCAAGAACAAACAGAATTAATGTTGGGATGTTATCTAAAAACACTAACCATAATGGAATTTTCCTTTTAGTACAGGGAGATTCTATATCATTCTTCAATTCATTCAGTTGGTCTGATTCCGGTATTATTGCAGAATTTTTATCGTTATTCATCAGTAAATAATTTTTTTGTCTAATGTCTGATGGAACCACACATGATTGAAATTGAATTATTTTCATCCGTGAGTGTGATTTGGATCAATCATGTGGGTTTCATTATTGTTTTGGTTTATTGATTTCTTAACCGGCCGTTTTCTAAAGCAAAGATCCTGTCGGCAAATTTTTCGGGGATATTTCAATGGGTGGCAACAACAAGTGTAACCTGTTTTTCCCTTTTTAGATATACAATATATTTTAATATCTCACGTGCTGTTTTTTCATCCACAGATCCTGTTGGTTCGTGCCAATAATTCCTGACGGTTTGGTATATGAAACGTTTGGCATTTCGAATTGGTAAATAATTGAAAAATAAGATTTAATGAGTTAAGGGGTTCGTCGGATCACCCCGACAAAAATTTCACTATCATAGATCTTTTTCAATGATCAGAAATCATTTCCCAAATCGCATCAACCCAACACTCACTATCGTTCAGGCTTTCCACTACTGTAAGCTTTGTACCACCGTTTTGGAGAAATAAATCCTTGTACTTGTGCCCGATTTCGATGGTTGTCTCCAGGTTATCGGCGGTGAACGACGGACAAATTACCAACAGACGTTTTTTCCCCTCCTTTGCCAGTGTTGTAATAACCTCATCGGTAAAAGGCGGCAGCCAGTTTTTGGCGATGCGCGATTGAAAACAAACTGTGTACCTGGTCTCATTAAAGTTCAACTTCCCGGCTAATAACCTCGATGTGGCATAACATGAAGCATGATAGCAATACTGGTTTTGTTCCGAAACTTCTTTGGTGCAGTTATAATGTTCGCAGGCTTTTCCATGGTGCGACTTATTCACATGACTTACAGGCAGGCCGTGAAAACTCATGAGAATGTGATCGTAACTCAGATAATCGTTTTCGAAAATGCGTGCAGCCATGGCTTCCAGGTATGAAGGATGATCGTAATATTGCATTATAGTGGTAATAGCCGGAATCTTATATTCATGAGCCAGTAATTTTAACAGCTTTTCGATAGCTGAGCCGGTGGTGGAACTTGCGTATTGCGGAAAAAGCGGGAATGCGATGATCCGGTTCACGTTCTGCTTCAGAACTTTATCTGTTATTTCATTTATATTCGGCTGATGATAGTTCGTAGCAAATTCAACAAGATATCCGTCACCCAGCTTTTGCTGCAACTTTTCTTTAAGCGATACTCCGTAGAAAAGAAGTGGAGAGCCTTTTTCTGTCCATAGTCTCTGATAGAGCTTTGCTGACTTTGGGGCCCGAAATGGAACAATAATGAAATTGACAAGCATTTTCCGAAAAGGCCTGGGAATATCGATTACCCGTTTATCGTTCAAAAATTCGAACAGGTACTTTCGTACCTTGAATGTTTCGGGACCGTCGGGGGTGCCTATATTCAAAAGAAGAACTGCTGTTTTTGATTTTATCACGCTACCGGTAAATAAAATAAAATGTCACGGAAATTACGGTAATAAATGTGGCTATGCCATAATAAAATGAAGCATACGCAAAACGGTTTTTATCAATAGTGGTTTTACTGATAAATATTCCTCCGATCTGGGCGAGAAACAAGGCAAACGTCATGAAATAAAAATGTTCAACTACCCAGAACCTCAGGGATGCCCGTTTTGTTGCGTGCTGAATATCGACCGCAGATTTTGACGCCGGATCGATAAAAAAATACATTATGATCCCATGCACAAGTGTAAGGTATAAAAGTACCATAAACAGGTTTTTCAGGTATTTATCGATTTTTGAATAATTCAGATTTTTTGACCATCCTGCAATAGATCTGGCAGTAATGGCAATAGCCACAACGATAAAAACAGAACTTGTGATAATGTGTAAGAGGATCAGAAACTTGTACATAACGAATAGAATTACTAATTAAACTATATCTGCCAGATGTTTACCCTGCTTTATCCGGTCGGCCATACCAATGCCGTCGCTAAGATTTCCTCCGATGATCAATCCCTTATAAATCGACTGCAACTTTTCTATTACCTCGAGTTTTTCACGACTTTCGATTCCATATTGGGGTATAGCATGCCGGTAACGGATAATTTTAAACAAATCGGGGTTAAATTCTTTTAACCGCATAATATCGGAAAATTCGCATTCAACAATTCTTTTCACCTCATTATCTGTTTTATCTGACAAATCTTCACGCCTCACACCACCCACAAAAACAGAACATAAAGCGCCGCCTTCAGGGGCTCGCTTCGACAATAAAGCCGATAGGAATAATACCCCCAGAATATCACGCTTTTCCCTGAATGGGATTAATCCGCCAAAAGCATCGAGTTTCATTCCCTTCCAATTTTTAAACCCTAAAACAACCTGCATAACTCGGGCATATATCAATTTTTCTATCCCAAGCAGTAACTCATTATCAGCAAATGGGAGCATTGGTCTGAGAGTATAGGATCCGGTTGTGGTGATGATCTTTTTGGCTTTAATGATTACTTTTTCATTGTACTGCATTCCCGTTACAACGAATTGATCTTCTTCAGGCTGTATTTCTATATTCTTTACATTCAATAAAAAACGGTCTTCTCCTGCCGATTTCCAAAGCGCATCGGTAAGACCCGACAACCCTCCTAATACCGAAAATACCTTACGGGTAGCTTTTTTTTCACGTTCGACTTTCTTTTCAAACATCTTTTTTACTGAGCCACCAACAAAGCTGCCATAGGTTTGTTCAAGGTTATAGAGTTTCGGAAATGCATATTTGGTGAGCAACAGGGAGGGATCGCCGGCGTAAACTCCAAGTATAAAGGGATCAATCGCGTAATCGAGAAAGCTTTGTCCCATCCGGCGTTTAACCATTTCACTGAGCGGTTCGTCGGGGTTTGTACCACTGCTGCGGAATGGCTCTCCCAGGAGCCGGAATTTATCCTTTAAAGTGAAAAGTGGTGTGCTCACAGCCTGTATTGGTCCCATTGGCATTGGTTCCCAGACTCCATCCTTCAGGATGTAACGCTTTTTTACTTTCTCATTGACAACTTCACATTTGCATAAACCATCGAGATCTTCGAAAAGTTCCGTCACATCTGGGTTTCCAACCACTCCTGTATTTGGCCCTTCCTCGTAAGTAAAACCATTCTCATTCCGGGTCTGAATTACTCCACCCGGTTTGTCTTTTTCCTCCAGAACAACAAAATCTTTATTTTTCTTTTTCAGATAAAAAGCGGTGGTCAACCCGGTAAGCCCGGCACCTATAACAGCTATTTCAACAGTTTTTCCCATGAAAAATTAAATTGTTTTTGAGTACATTCCTTGTTTGACTTCAAGTTGGGGATCAAAAGTCATAGCTATGTTACGGACAATCAGCATCCCCTGCTGACTTACTCTGATGCCTTTGTCGTCCATGGCAACTAATCCGTCGTCAATAAATTCCGATAATTTCCCGGGAGAATATTGCAGCGTGCTTTTCAGATTATCTTCAGAAATACCGAACTGATGGGCTATTTCATCAAAATTCAGGTATCCGTTGCACATCACCGAATTTATGGCTTCGCGGCAGATGATATCGGTTTGGGTGAGCCGGTATCCCCTTTCAACAGCAAAATCATGATCTTCGATGGACTCGATATACTGCTGGTAATTTTTAATATTCTGGCTGTAAGCATTCCACAACTGGCTTATTCCGCTTGAACCGAAGGCATATACCTGGCCGGTGGTTTCACGCGTACAATACCCCTGGAAGTTACGGTGTAGCTTTCGTTCTTTCAGTGCTATGGATAAGTCATCGGTGGGTTTGGCATAATGGTCAATCCCAATGGGGACATATCCGTTCGATGTGAGCATTTCATAGGCCAATCCAAACAACCTGAATTTTTCCTCAGAGGTTGGCAAATCAATTTTCTCTAGCTTTTTCATAGATTTATTAAACCATGGAACGTGTGCATACGAGAAAGTTACCAGCCTGTCGGGCGATAATGCAAGTGCCTGATTAATTGAATCGGCAAACAGTTCCGGTGTTTGCTTTGGCAATCCGTAAATAAGGTCGAGATTGATGCTCTTAAACCCTTTCGCACGGATATACTGAAACAGCTCATCAATAGGCAGAAATGACGGTAATCTGTTTACTGCATCGAGCACTTCCGTGTGAAAATCCTGTACTCCGATGCTGATGCGATTGAATCCCGTTTCTGCCAGAGTATCGATGTTTTCGTGAGTGAGATACGCCGGACTACATTCCATTGCAATTTCGGCTCCGGGATCAAACTCGAAATTTGCTCTTAAAGTGTTCATGATTTCCACGATGAAGTCGAACGGAATGGAATTAGGAGTTCCTCCTCCCCAGTGGACCTGTGTTACGGAGCGTTTTTTATCAATCAGAGGTGAAACTGTATTAATCTCTTTGACTAAAGCACGAACATAGCGCTCTATATGATTCTTCTCTTTAGCGACCCCTGTGTTGCAACCGCAAAAATGGCACAGTCTGGGACAGAACGGTATATGGATGTATATCGAAATATTCTCAGGTTTCTCATAATTTGAATCAATAACAGATTGTTTATAATCCTCCGCAGTATAACCTGAATGAAAAAAAGTGGCTGGCGGATAACTTGTGTATCGGGGACCAGGCCTGTTATATTTTAATAGTATATTATCAACCATTATCTCCTCCAGTTTGTTGTTTTTACCCAATCAACAATATATTTTGCATTTTCAAACGAACTTCCCGGCATAAAGCCATGTCCCAGATTAAAAATCCATTTATATTCTGTTTTCCCAAATTCCATGTATTTCAACAGTTCTTTTTCGATAGCAGCCTGATCCGCAAAAAGCAGGCGCGGATCAAGATTCCCCTGCAGACCAACCTCTTGGTGAACCAATCTTCGTGCTTCAATAATTGGTGTCTGCCAATCAACGCTTACAAAATCACATATATCCGGGGTAATATGTCTGAATCCTGTTCCTATATCCTTTGGAAAAAAGATAAAAGGAACGCCCTTGTCTCGCACAGCCTTTGATATTTTTTTGATAGCCGGAAAAACCAATGACTTATAGAAGTCAAATGGAAGAATTCCTCCGTGGGTTTCGAACAGTTGAAATGTGTCGATCCCGTGGGCAATCTGCTGACAGGCGTATTCAATGGTAAGGTCTGTAACTGATTCAATAAGTTTCTCTGTAACACCTTTATTCCTGTATATAAACGAAATGGCATCAGGGAAACCCGACCTGCTGCTTAATCCTTCCAACATATAACAGAGAACAGTAAGTGGGGCACCTGCAAAACCAATAAGCGGGGTGTTTTCAGGACGGGTCTTAACAATTTCATCTATAGCCCTGTAAATATATTTTAGCTTATCGGGATCAGGATTCAGCTTTGTCAACGGGTATTCGTAATCCTTAAGTGGTTTGTCAAATTTTGGACCGTGGTCAGTAAAATCAAGTCCCATACCCATAGCATATGGAATTACCAGAATATCTGAAAACAGGATAGCAGCGTCAACACCAAGCTCGTAAACAGGTAGGAGGGATACCTTCGCGGCAAGAACAGGATCGCTCATCATATGCCAAAATGAATGTCTGGAGCGCAGTTCGAGATAAGAGGGCAACACTCTGCCTGCCTGCCGCATAAACCATACCGGAGGGCGGGAAGTTTTTGTACCTTTCAGTGTATCGAAAAATATTGAATTTTGCATTAATATCAGGTTATCTAATTTTTCTCAGATTATGGCTTGTACGATTACTCCCTTGTTACTTCTTTATGACAACTCCATAGCTACAAGACCGCCATTTAGAGCCTTTTGGATATCATCACCGGTATGAGCAAAAGAAACGAAAGTTGCTTCGAATTGAGATGGCGCAAGATAAATACCGTTTTCGAGTGATAGTTTAAAATAACGGGCATACCTTTCGGTATCAGATTTTACGGCAGTATAATATGAATTAACTTTCTTTTCTTCAGTAAAAAACAGGGTCATTAAAGAGCCAATACGATTTATGATCCCTGGTATCCCTGAATGATGAAGATTTTTCAGGAGCCCTTTTTCCAGGAAGGCACCCTTTCGATCGAGTTCGCTATAAAAACCGGGAGTTTCGTTGATGATTTTAAGGGTTGCCAGGCCCGCGCTCATGGCAAGAGGATTTCCTGCAAGCGTTCCGGCCTGGTAAACCGGTCCTATCGGTGCCAGTCTGTTCATTATTTCCTTCCTGCCTCCATAGGCCCCAACAGGCAGACCACCCCCAATTATTTTACCAAGTGTTGTTATGTCAGGCATTACACCGTAATACTCCTGTGCTCCGCCTTTAGCCAGGCGAAAACCGGATATTACTTCGTCGAATATTAATAAGGCTCCGTATTTATTGGTGATTTCTCGTAATCCTTCCAGAAAACCTGATTCGGGAAGGAATACTCCCATGTTGGCAGGCACAGGCTCTACAATTATTGCAGCTACCTGATCGCCTTTCTGTTTAAATATTTCTTCAACTGAAGATAAATCGTTGTACTGGGCAATTATGGTATCTTTTGCAGTTCCCTGCGTAACACCGGGACTATCGGGATAGCCGAGCGTAAGTGCCCCCGATCCGGCTTTAATCAGAAAACTGTCGGCATGGCCATGATAGCAGCCCTGAAATTTAATCACCAGGTCCCTTCCTGTAAAGCCACGGGCCAGGCGCAAAGCGCTCATTGTAGCTTCAGTACCGGAATTTACCATACGAACCAGTTCCATAGAGGGTACCATTCTTTTTATTAGCTCTGCGAGCTCGGTTTCGGCAATAGTGGGCGCTCCATAGCTTGTTCCATGTACAGCAGCCATTTGAATTGCGTTTATGACTCTTTCATCAGCATGACCTAAGATCAGTGGTCCCCATGAACTTACAAAGTCTATATATTCGTTACCGTCAATATCAGTTATCCGGGCTCCTTTTGCCTGTTTTATAAAAACCGGATCGCCATGTACACTCTTAAATGCCCGTACAGGTGAGTTTACGCCGCCCGGAATGCTTTCCTGTGCGCGTTTGAATTCGTTTATGCTGTTTTGGATGTTCATGAGAAATTCTATGAAATAAAAAGTTATTGAAGTTTCAATAGTATTACAACCACTCTGCCATATCCCTGGCATGATAAGTAAGGATAATATCGGAACCAGCTCTTTTTATTGATGTAAGAATCTCGCGGACAATACGTTTCTCGTCGATCCAACCTTTCTCGGCAGCGGCTTTCACCATCGAAAATTCACCGCTCACATTGTAAGCAGCAATAGGGATATTAAATTCGTCTTTGGCACGGCGTATTACATCAAGATAACTTAACGCCGGTTTTACCATAATAATATCAGCCCCTTCTTCGATATCGAGAGCAATTTCGCGCATAGCTTCATCAGAGTTTGCCGGATTCATCTGATATGAAGTACGGTTACCAAACTTTGGAGCACTTTCTGCAGCTTCGCGAAATGGTCCGTAAAAAGCCGATGCATACTTGGCAGAATATGCCATTATGGGAAGATCAGAAAATCCCTGATCGTCAAGTGCATGACGTATCCGGCCTACACGGCCATCCATCATATCGCTGGGAGCTACCATATCGACTCCCACGCGGGCAAAAGATAATGCCTGCTGAGCAAGCGTTTCAAGCGTTAAGTCATTATCAACATCACCGTTCACAATGGTACCGCAATGCCCATGGGTGGTGTATTCGCAATTGCAGATATCGGCGATAAGAAATATATCACTGATCTCTTTCTTGATAGCTTTGATGGCTAGCTGTACTACAGAATCATCGCTGGCAGCTCCAATTCCTGTTTCATCTTTATGGTCGGGTATCCCGAAAAACAAGAAAGACTTAATTCCTTTGTCTGACAGCTTCCTGCATTCATCCACAATATTGTCGACGGACATCTGGTAATTACCAGGCATGGAACTGATCGGATTTTTCACACCCGAACCGGGACAAACAAACAACGGCATAACAAAATCGTCAAGTGATATAGTGGTTTCAGTGACCATTGCCCGCAAAATGGGATTCTTTCTTAGTCTTCTTAAACGTGTTACAGGAAATGACATAACTTTAGTTTTTTAATTTGTAATAATTTATAATTTCATTAGCCAGGCCTTCGTATGTGGAGGTTTCAGCAGTTATCATACATCTTAATCCGTATTTTTCTGCAGCTCGTGTTGTGACTTTCCCGATACTGGCAACTCTGAGTTCCGGATTTATATATTCAGTCCCTACAGTATCAGCAAAGTTCATAACACCAGAGGGGCTGGTGAATAGAACCAGATCGTAGTGGTTGTTTTTGATTCTTTCTACAGACTCGTTGTCTGAGACCACAGTTTTAACAGTTTTATATACATCTATCCGCGTGACGTTCGCTATTTTTGAAAGCTGTAACTGTGCACTATCCGGAGCAAGATTGCCTAAAGGAAGCAAGATGTTGCAGCCTTGCAGGAGCTTTTTTTCTATCAATTCTTTAACAAGGTTCTCTGCCGTATTTCCTAAGCCTGAATAATCAGCTATTATTCCATTTTTTTTCAATTCCAAGGCAGTTTTAGTGCCTACCACAGCTATTTTTATTTCTGAGGGAATTCCAGGCAAATTGGTTGTTTCAGATAATAACCGGTGAAAATGTTTTACTCCGTTTGCACTTGTAAAAATGATCCAGTGAAATTTTTCAATCTGACTGATGGTGTTCTGAATTGCAGGTGTTTGATCTGATGCAATACATTCTGTCATGGGGAAATCAACCACTGTTACTCCCAACGGTTCAAAAATATTCCTTATTTCAACTGATTTATGAATGCTGACTGTTGATATAAAAACTTTTCCCCGGAGTATCATATGTCGTTTAAGGTTCTGATTTTCCGAATCATTTCCTGAGCTCCTTTATCAAGAAAGCGCTTAGCCAGCATAAGGGCCGTTTTTTCGGCGGTATTGATTTCTCCTTCGACAGAATCTTTCAACATTACCGAACCATCTATATAAGAAACAATCCCTGATATTTTAAATTTTTTGCCGTCTGATTCTGAAAAGCAGCCAATTGGAACCTGACATCCGCCTTCAAGTGTACTGAGAAAAACTCTTTCAGCCTTCACAGCAATGAAAGAGGGGACGTGATTAATTTCTAATATCAAAGATTCAGTCTCATAATCATTTTCCCTTATTTCTATTGCAATAGCTCCCTGGCTTACAGCGGGAGCCATGATAGCAGGGTCGAGAATTTCAGAAATTTTATCCTGGTAACCTAACCGCTGTAATCCGGCAGCTGCCATTATCAATGCAGTACAAAATCCTTCTTCCATTTTTTGCACCCGGGTGTCGACATTGCCCCTGATATCAACAATTCTGAGTTTACTGTTAAAATGAAGAAGCTGAGCCTTTCGCCGCAGACTTGAAGTTGCAACAATATCAGTTTCATCAAGTTCAGAAAGTTTTTTCCCATTTATACTTACCAATGCATCACGAACTTCACCGCGCTCCAGCACTCCACCCAGGGTCAATCCTTCGGGCAATTCTGTCGGCATGTCTTTTAAACTATGCACTGCCATATCGGCTTCGTTTTGAAAGAGCGAATTTTCAAGTTCCCGTGTAAAAAGGCCCTTATCGCCAATTTTAGAAAGGGCTACATCGAGAATCTTATCACCTTTGGTTTTAATAATAAGAATTTTGAAGACTTTTTCCGGAAAATGCTTCTCCAGTTCTTCTTTTACTTTATATGACTGGTAGAGAGCTAATTTGCTTCCACGAGTAGCGATTCTTACAGGGCGATCAGTCATTTTCTAAGGGCTCAAATAAATCATTTATTACCTTAATGTATTCCGGATTTTTACCGTTTTCAGTAACCTGTTTAAGTTTCCTGATAAATATCTGTGCATACTTTTCTGAGATATGCTCGGAATATTGTTCAATCAATTCATGTTCCTTAATTTTTCTGACCTTAATAAAACCTTTAAGTTCAGTTTGCTGGATATTCTTAATATTTTCCTTAATGGAAATTATTGTTGGCGTAAGGTTTTGTATGTCAAGCCACTCCATGAATTCGTCACGAACCTCTAATATAATCGCCATACTGTGATCTATGGCTGATTCCCGGCGTTCAACGTTTTTAATTACAACAGCCTGCAAATCGTCCACTCCGTAATAATGTACATTTTCAATCTCATTTACGCTATCTGAAATGTTTGATGGTACTGAAAGATCAATGTATACCTGAGTCCTGTTTTCTCTGCTGCCCATAGCCTTTTCGGCCATTTCCCTGGTAATGAGGTGTTCCTTTGATGATGTGGCCGTAATTATAAGATCGCAACGGGAAATGTTTGATTCGAGGGCTGAGAGTTCAATGGCGTTTCCACAATATTTTTCAGCCAGTCCGGCAGCCTTTGAGAAGGTTCTGTTTGCAATGAAGAATGCAGGATGATTTTTTTTCAGCATGCATTGCAGAATAAGATCTCCCGTCTGCCCGGCACCAACAACCATTATAGTACGATTCTGAAGGTCGGGAAATATCTCGTTACAAAGTTCCACAGCAGCATAACTAATTGATGCGGCGCCTCTGTTTAAATGTGTTTCGGTTCGTACCCTCTTTCCGGCCTCAATGGCTTTGATAAATAATCTTGAAATAATGCAATCAGTAAGTTTATTACTTTGGGTATAACGAAAAGCCTCTTTTACCTGGCCGAGAATCTGTTCTTCGCCTAATACCATCGACTCGAGTCCCGACGAAACTTTAAAAAGCTGTTCTACAGCCATACCCCTGGTGTAGAAATAAAAATCCTGAAGATTATAGTTGATGATTTTTTTGAATTTCATTAACTCATCTGTTATCAGGCGGTAAACTTCACTTTCCTTCTCAATCCTGGTATTAATATAAATTTCAGTACGGTTGCAAGTTGATAAAATGACGATGCCTTCGAGCTGAAGTATGAATTTAATACGATCTGCAAAAGTTATTTTTTCCCGCTCATCAAACGCGTATAGCTCTCTTACGCTCACCGGAGCAGATTTGTGACTAATACCCAGAATAGCTATCATAGAAAATTTAGTTTGAGCGCTAATATATGATCCCAATTTTGAATTAAATTGGAATTTTTACTCGTAGCCGATAAATTTGTAGTAAATATCAGGCTATTTGAAAATAATTGTGATGATATGAAAATTGTCCTGACAGGTATATTGGATACTGAAATTATAATAATCACATATTTTTTTCACGATAGCCAGACCCAATCCAAGAGAATCCGGTTTGTTTGATGATTTGGTGAATCGCTTGAATAGATCTTCAGGATTGATATCCAGTTTCTTACCAGAATTTTTAATGATGAGGGTGTTTGATTCCGTCATAACTTCAACGGTACCAGAGGAAAAATTGTGATAAATGCAATTTTTTAAAAGGTTCAACAGCATAATGCTGATTAGGTTCGAATCGGCCCAGACAACAAGCGGGTTTTTATAAATCTTTTGCACCGAAATGTTTTTCGATTTAATGATATCTTCAAAATTATTGAGATGAAAATTTATATTCTCCACAATATCGAACTCTTCTCTTTCGGAGAACTGTTTATTGTCAATTTTCGAAAGCAATATTAAGGACTTGTTCAGGTTGGATAGCCTGATGGCACTGCTTTGAATCGATTGTATCAGTCCGGCCTGTGATTTATCGATGTTTTCGTTTTGCTGCAGCAGATCTACCTTGGATTTGATAATGGCAAGCGGGTTTTGTATTTCGTGCGAGATGTTCTCGATAAACTCTTTAAGATTCTGGTAATCCTGTTTAATGCGCCCATGCATTTTTTCAAATACCTGGTTTAACAGGTTAAACTCGGTAATTTCCGATTCGGGAAAGGTTATTTCTTTCTTATCGGAAATATTGTAATCTTTAATCACATCTATGGTTTTGAAAAATTTTCCCCAGATACGCGAAAAAAAGTAATTGTTAAAAGCAATAATGAATAATAATAAAATGAGAGAAAGAAGTAATATTACAAATGCCACATATTCAATAAGCTCGTCAGAGATCAGCAGCGATTTGGAAATGGAAATACGAACAGGCTTTCCATCTAAGTTGGTCTCGTAACTGAGCATGCGGTAAGGCTGGTAACGTCCCATAATATTATCAAACAACAATGTATCCCTGAAATCAAGCGTTGGATTATGAATGTCTTTAACTGGTAATATCTGGTAATGAACCGGTAAATTGAAAACTACCGAATCGATGCCAATGATATTGCTCTGGGGAGGATGCAGAATAACCTGGTGCATTTCTGTGACCAATTCCCTTTTCACTTCGTGGTTCATTATATACCGGAACGAGAAATAGAATACTATTCCTCCCACAAAAAGGACAAACAGTGCGATGGTAAGAAAAAATAAAGTGGTTTTTGTAAGTAATTTCAATTTTCAATAAATTTATATCCGACACCATAAACCGTCTGCAAATATTTACCAACCCCTTTGTTTGTGAGTTTTTTCCGTAAATTTTTTATGTGAGCATACACAAAATCGAAAGAGTCGGCCGAATCGATATAGTCGCCCCAAAGATGCTCGGCAATAGATTCCTTCGAAAGTACCCTGCCTTTATTGGTCACAAGGAAAAGCAGCAAATCGAATTCTTTTCTGGTTAAATCCATTAACTTCCCTTTTATGTAAACTTCGTGCGCATCGGGTTTAATTTTTATTTCGTTCAGAGTAATAGTATTGCCGCCTTTGAAAAGTACACGCCGTGTAAGAGATTTTATTCGTGCATTCAGTTCAGCCAGATGAAAAGGTTTGATCAGATAATCATCAGCGCCGCTGTTAAGCCCTAAAATGCGATCGTTTAGAGTTTCGCGTGCCGAGGTTATAATAATTCCCCCTTTAAAATCCGATTCTTTCAGCTTTCTGATGATTTGAATTCCGTTACCGTCGGGTAAATTGAGATCGACCAGGATAATATCGTATGCATACAGGGAAATCTTATCGATTGCCGAATCGTAGGTAAGCGCATGTTCGCACAAATAACCCTCGCTCTTCAGGTACGATACAATCGACTCCGACATTTCTATTTCGTCTTCAACGATTAGAATCTTCATGAATACCGTCTTTTTTATGCAAACTTAGTCTATTTTATTATAGAATGATTTACCATTACGGTATTACCGGCAATTACGAGCAAAGGGTGTTGAAATGTGTTTGTTCTTTTCAGGATTTCATATAGCGTTCCGGTAATTATTCGTTGTTCGGGCAATGAAATATTTTCAATAAGGGCAACAGGTGTATTCGTTGGTCTTCCTGCTGCGATCAGTTTATTCAGAATGATGTGTAAATTCGATGCCGGCATGTAAAATACGATCGTATCTGTATCGGGGATGTGGATACTGCTTTCAGGATGCCCGGTGCAAAAAGCCACTGATGAAGAGATGCCTCGCTGGGTAAGAGGAATGCCGGCAATGGCAGCGGCTGCCAAAGCGGAAGTGATGCCAGGAATGATCTCCACATCGATCAGTCGTTGTTTCAGATAACAGAACTCCTCACCGCCACGGCCAAAGATCATAGGGTCGCCGCCTTTGATCCGCACTACCTGTTTACCGTTAACAGCCGCATTATATAGCAACTCATTGATCTCATCCTGCTCTTTCACATGCAGATCTTTTCGTTTGCCTGCTTTGACCTTTTCACCTTTAAAATTTTTCAGATAGGTATCATCCAGCAAACTGTCATAAAAAATAATATCTGCCTGCTCTAATGCTTTCTGAGCTTTTATAGTGAGTAATTCCGGGTCACCCGGTCCAAAGCCGGCAATGTAAACTTTCCCGTATTTCTTTCGGTAATCAATAGGAGAGAAGAGTTCTTTGAGTAACCCATTTTCTTTTTTTGCAACAACAGTCAATTGTCGTTGTAATGCATGTGTTTTAAAAGGTAATGTTTCAGTGATAAGGTCTGATAAGCCCAGACAGTCGGTGTGATCAGACAAATCAATTAAAGCGATGACATTAAGACCTGCAGGTAAAGGATATGGCAGATCATTGACTGAATGAATGGCTATATCTCCTTTGCCAGCCAGGATCGCTTCATCAAGTTCACGGGTAAAAAAATCTGCCGGTGTATCAGTAACCTGAGATCTTTCTTTGTGTTTATCGTCACAGTTTTGGATTTTAAATATCTCATATGTAATATCCGGAAGAAGCATCATTACCTCCTCAACCTGTTTGGTTGCAAGGTTACTCGAACGAGTTACTATTTTAAGCCTGTTCATGTTCAGTTTTTTTCAACTGTATCATTCTCGATTAAATGTTTTATTTTATTTCTCCATTCAATGGCTTTTTTGACATTTACGCCGTTTGAACTCACGGCAATGGTCAGGTAATCTTTTTTAAAGACTGCAGGAGAGATGAAATCGCATAAAGACGGATCATCTACAACATTCACCAGTATGCCAAGCTTAGATGCATGTGTTTTAATCTGAGCATTTATTTCACGGTTATTTGTGCAGGCGTATACAATTGAATAATGCTGCAAATCGTCAGGATGATATTCTTTTATTATCTGAGTAAAGCCGGTTTGCCGGATTTTTTCACAGATTTCTTTTGATAAGATCGTAATGTTGTCAGTAAATGGTGAAAGTGCTAACAATTTTTGTAATGCGATTCTGCCACCACCGATGATCATAATTTTTTTATTTGAAATATCAAGCCCGACAGGTAAATATTTTTTTGATTCAGATTTCATAATCTATTTGATATTTTTCTTTTCCAAATTTTATCCGGTTCCATATCCTTTCGTGCATAAAGTATAAAGAGAATTTTGTAAGTAATTCAATGCCGCTGATGGAAATAGCAAACTTAATTTTACCCGTAATCAGGTAAGAGATAAGGAAAGTGTCTATCGTACCTATTATTCTCCATGACATAGCTTTTAGAATACTCCTTCGTTTTCGTTCGTACATATCGGGTTACCTTTTTTGTATCAAAACCGACCAGTAGTTATCAATCCTGTCCTGTTTTATAATGTTGTGTCCTTCACTTTTAACTGAGCCTGGTACATTCTCTATGGGTTCACCGTCATCAAGCAGTATTTCCAACAGATCGCCTGATTTTAAGGCCGAAAGTTCAATTTTTGTTTTAACAAAATTCAAAGGACATTTTATTCCTCTGAAGTCTTTGATTTTAACAACTTCTGTCTTTTTATCAACTGCAACAGGTTTTGCCGCGTCTGTTTTGAATTGAAGAGAATCATCCATATTCTCGTATAATTCGATTACCGCATCAGATAATAAATAAATAGTATCCTTGTCAGGAATAAAGTTATCGTCAGGATTCTGCCTGGCTTTTTCGATCAGAAATTTAAATTTCTGATTGATCAAACCTTCATTGATGAATTTATTCATAAACGCATCAAATAATTCCTGATCATTCTTCGGTTCAATACCTTTAGTAATAAGCAACATGCGTGATGATGAGTGTATAATAGCATACAAATATTCATTAATCGCTGTTTTTTCCGATGTCTGCAAAATATTTTCTTTATTTTTTATGATCGAATTCATGTCCAGGTCGATCAGGTCGAACAGACCTGCTGAACATTCACCTAATCCACGTCCCACCAATGAGAAGATGTTCTCGCTGCCCCAATCGAAATAATAGTTTTTGTCCTCTTCGAAATCGGGGATGTGACTGAATTTGCTGCATAAATCAGCAATGTCTGTCTTGCCTTTCGATGTAATGTATGACGAGAAGTTTTTAAAGATGGTTTTTTTGTCCAGGTATTTCTCCAGGAGTTTAACTGTGAACTCAGGCAGATCGCGTGCGCTGATTTCACCCAATTGCGCAGCAAGTTTTGCGTTATATTCTGATTGAACTGAACCGGCCACAATTTTATATGCCGGGTACATACGATCATTACGACCAACTATGCCATAAAAACCAAGATCAGCAGCAGCTTGTTGTCCGCATGAATTAGGGCACCCGGAAATATTAATCTTTATTTCGTCCAATTCATCCAGAACCAAATTACTTTTGGATAGTTCTTTTCTTAACCTGCTTAAACCGCCTTTTGATAAGCAAATACCCAGACGGCATGTATCAGCGCCGGTGCAGGATACCAATGTATTTAACAGTAAAGGCTCACCTATATTTATGCCTGTTTTTAACAGGAAATTGTAAATATTACCCAGATACTGTTCAGGGATATTGCGTAAATGGATATTTTGACGCATTGAGAATCTGATAACGTCATCGCCAAATTGCCTGAGATATTCACCTAATAAATATGCAATATCAGCCGGAACATTTCCAAAAACAAAAGGTACGATGATGCTGTATAATGCGTCTTGCTTTTGTTTTTTTACATATCGTTTTCTCCACAGGTCAAAATCGTAACCACTGACAGCATCGGGTTTCAGAGCAGGTAAGTTTGTTTTATTTTTAATCTCGGGAATGATGATCTGGTTGTTTCCGGCAGCTTTAAGTTCATTATAGATTTGTTGAAATAAATTAAATACGTTTTCTTTCCCGAGTTTATAGAACACATAACGCAAGCGGGCTTTGTGTTTGTTTTTTCGGTTACCATAACGTGAGAACAATTTTTTTGCAGCATCGGCCACTATGCCAATCTCTTCAGCCGGGATAAAGTCGAACAAAAGCGGGCTCACCATGGGTTTGAAACCAAGCGAGCCGCCAATAAATACCCTGAATCCTTTTACACCGTCCTTTTCTTTAGCAATGAATCCCAAATCGTTGAAAGTTGCATATGCCGTATCATCTTCTGTATTTGAAAAGGCAATCTTGAATTTTCGCGGCAGGGTCCATGAATCGGCTTCAGCAATCAACTTATTGGTTAAAGCAACAGCATAAGGAAAAACATCAAATGTTTCATTCGGGTCAATACCCGAATCAACAGAAGCCATTATATTTCTCACGGTATTACCACCACCACCCCTGGTTGCCAGACCTGCCTGACACAGGTCTTTCAGGATATTGACCGTATTCTGTAATGTAATATTCTGAATCTGAATTTCCTGCCTTGTTGTAATATGCAACAATTCAGAGCCATACTTTTTAGCAATAGCAGCCACCTGTTCCAGTTGAGAAGGACTTATATAACCACCGGCGCAGCGAACACGAACCATAAATGTGCCGTCTTTGCGTTGTTCGTATATCCCCATTGGCACGCGTGTTGCTTTAAATTTTGCCGGCTCGGTTTTCTTATCCAGAAAATCGAAAACCTGGGCTTCATAATTTTCAATTTCTTCATTCAGGTTAACAGGTAATGAATACATGATCCGGTATATTTTAATTTATGATTTGTATGCTTTCTTCTTCAACTTTCGATTTCCGGATTTTATATGCTCTAATATTTGGTGTTTTTTCGGCCAGTGAAATTATGAGATACAATATATCGGGATCATAAGCCATCCTGATATCTTCTTCCGACGGTCGTGCCGGGGATATGGGATGACTGTGGTAATTGGCCAGTATTTCCAGTCCTGCATTCCTTGCTTTTCTTACTGCGGAAAATTGTTCAGCCGGATCGAAAGAAAAGTGTTCTTCACTGTTATCAATATTTTTTATTTCAAAACTTTGGGTGATCGTATCGCCATTGCCGGCTAAATACCCGCATGCTTCAATGGGGTAAACTTTTTGCGCATGCAAAATAATTTGATCTGCTATTTTTTGCCTGATTTGTATCATTTCTTAATGCGTATTTTATAGATATTATCATGCAAATCTTCAATACCTAAAATCTCAAAACCTTGTTCGGTAGCGCTCTTTGGAATGTTTTCCAAAGGTTCGCCTTCTGTCACCAACACTTCAAGTATATCATCCTTCGCGATCTTTGCCAGTTGTATTTTGGTTTTTACAAAGGTCATCGGGCAATGTTCCTTTGTTATATCTAAATTGTATATTGCCATTTTAAAAATTGTTATATGAATATTCTGTCACCGCCCTCTGAAATCTCCATGAATTTAGCCACTCCCAGGACTTCTTTATTCACCCCGGTAATAAAATCATTGATGGTAAGACCCAGGATTTGCATTGACATTTCGCAGGTATAAAATTTAACCCCAACGGCAATGGATGCATCAATCAGCTCTTTTAAAGTTGCAACGTTCCTTTTTCTCATCATGTAGTTCATCAATTTCGGACTGATATTGCAGAAATTCAACCGGCTCAGCGGAACATTATTGATACCGCCCATCAGAAATCCGAAGAAGCGTGCAAGAAATCCTTTACCAGTGAATACCCTTCCTTTTTTCTTTTTAATAGCATTTAAGCCCCAAAATGTAAAGAAGATATTTACTTCGTAATTGACCGCAGCCGAGCCACTTGCAAGCGTAAACGCTGCAACCAGTTTATCGAAATCGCCACTGAAGCAGATAATTGATAGTTTTTTCCCGGGTTCCATGATTTTTTATAATTTTCAGATTGTGTAATTTTTTAATTTTGTTACAGGTCGCATACCGGCATTTCTTCCAGTTTCAATTCGGTGACCGTGGGGTTTATACCGCACACCGGGCAATTTTCATTACGGCTGAAATGAACTGAACGGAAACTCATGGACAATGCATTAAATATTAAGAACCGGTTTGTGAGCAGTTCACCAATACCTGTTAAATATTTCAATGCTTCGGTAGCCTGTATGGTACCCAACATTCCGGCGACTGATCCTAATACCCCTGCTTGCGAACAGCTTGGAACCAGTCCTTTAGGAGGCGGACCACTAAAAACACATCGATAACATGTATTTCCGGGTGTATAGGTCATCGTTTGACCATCGAATTTTATAATGCCTCCATGTGAAAAGGGCTTACCTGAAAAAACGCACGCATCATTGATCAGGAATTTAACAGGAAAATTGTCTGTACCATCCAGGATAAAATCGTATTCCGAAAAGATATCGTTGATATTATCGGAGGTAAGAAGCTCGTGATAGGTCTTAACTTTAACATCCGGATTGATTTTTTCAATTTTTTCTCTGGCAGAAATAACTTTTGGCCGGTTGATGTCGGATGTTGTATGAATAATCTGACGCTGAAGGTTAGTAATGTCAACCACATCACCGTCGATTATGCCAATAGTACCGACACCGGCAGCGGCCAGATATAAAGCTGCAGGTGATCCAAGTCCGCCTGCACCTACCACCAGTACTTTCCCTTCGAGAAGCTTCGTCTGGCCTTCAACACCCACTTCTTTTAAAATGATATGACGGCTGTATCTTTCAATTTGGATGTCTGTAAAATCCATTTTTTTATTTTTTAAATATTATGTTTAATGTTTTTGGTCAGTGTTTTTAATGATTGTGAGATGTCATCAATCAGATCTTCAACGTCTTCAATACCAATCGCCATACGAATAAGCGTATCGCTAACGCCCAATTCTGTTCTTACATCAGGCGGATATTCGCAGTAGATGGTTGAAGCGGGATGAATAGCCAGTGTTTTATTGTCATTCAGGTTTGTAGCTCTTCGTATGAGTTTAAGATTGTTTAAAAATTCAAAGCAGTGTTCTTTTTTTACCAGATCGAAAGTCAGCAGTGCGCCGTGGAGTTCACCATACTGCTTCTTACTTGTTTGATGAAACTCAGAAGTAGCCAATCCCGGGTAATTAACACTGGTGATCAGCTTTTGTTTTTCGAGCCATTCGGCTAATACCTGTGCATTATGACACGACTTATTTATTCTTAAATGAAACGTTTCCAGCCCCAATGTTTGCAAATAGGCATTATGTGCCGATAAGCAAGCGCCTATGTTTCTGAATACTTCTTTCCTCAGCCTGGCAATGAAGGTGAATTTGCCAAGCTTTTTAGCATCAGGTGAAAACTTCGGAATGCTGTTCCAGTCAAATGTGCCATGGTCAATAATAATCCCACCCATCGAGGTAGCTCCACCTGAGATGTATTTTGTTGATGAAATAACTTCAATATCGATACCTGTTTCTCCGGCATTGAAAAAGCATAGCGGTGTAATGGTTGAATCAGCGATCAAAACCAGATGGTGTTTCTTTCCTGTTGCCGCAATTTTTTTTATGTCGGCTACTTCAAGCTGAGGATTGGTGATGGTTTCAAGAAAGATACCCCGGGTGTTTTCGTCAATCAGTTTTTCAATACGCTCCGGCCGGGTCAGATCAGCGTATTTGAATGATACACCAAAGGGTTTCAGAGTGTGTTCGAAAAATGAATAGGTGTTCCCGAATAAATTTTTCGATGTAATAAAATTATCACCTGCCTGTGCAATACAAAAAAATACATTGGAAATGGCTGCCATACCTGATGACAAAGCAATAACACCCAACGAATCGGTAAGATTTTTAATTACATTTTCAAAATGTTCTACTGTTGGATTGGACAAACGGGCATAAACATGTAATGGTTTAGTACCCCTGAATGCGTCTTCAAGCGCCTCTGCATTTTTTGTTTCAAATGCAACATTATCATAGACAGGCATACGTAAAGCGCCATGTGTATCCTGTTTACTGAAAGGTGTGTGTATGGCTTTTGTGGCAAATTTCATTTTTAGTGTTATATATTTAAAACTTAGTACAGCATAATTCTTAATTCCGGATCTTTATTTTTCTCCGCCTCCCATAAAATACAGAAAATCCAATTCGTCATTTTCTTTCAATGAAATCTTATCAAAGTCATTTTTATCAATGAAATTTCCGTTTAATTGAACCGAAACCATTTCTATTGACTCAACTTTATTACTTTTAAGTAACTCCGAAACGGAAACTGCATTTTTTTGAATTGATTGGTCTTTACCATTTACTTTTATTAACATGATGATGTGATTTTAACAGTTTAATTTATGTGTTGTGCATGTTTTTCTGAAAAGTCTGATAAAGAGTTTTCTATCATATCGGAGTTATAAAGTGGTGTTGATAAATACCGTTCACCCGAGTCAGGTAAAATGACAACGATTTTTTTACTTTTGTTTTCAGGACGTTTAGCCACTTGCAAGGCAGCATAAACAGCGGCACCCGATGATATTCCTACCAGCAGACCCTCGGTACGCGCTAACTGACGACTAATCCGAAATGCATCTTCATTTTCTACCTTTATTATTTCATCAATAACCGATCTGTTCAAAACATCAGGCACAAAGCCTGCACCAATACCCTGGATTTTATGAGGGCCAGGTTTACCCCCTGACAATACAGGGGAGTCAGCAGGTTCAATACCTATTATTTTGATTTGAGGCTTGCGCTTTTTAAAAACCTCTCCAACACCTGTGATGGTACCTCCGGTTCCAATGCCGGCAATAAAAATATCAACATTACCTTTTGTGTCTCTCCAAATTTCTTCAGCTGTGGTTCTCCTGTGTATTTCAGGATTAGCAGGATTTTTAAATTGCTGCGGCATGAATGAATGAGGTATGTTTTCCGTGAGTTCTGCCGCCTTATTTATTGCCCCGGTCATTCCCTTTTCACCCGGAGTCAAAACAATCTCAGCGCCTAATGCTTTCAATAAATTTCTTCTTTCAACACTCATTGTTTCGGGCATCGTCAGGATTAGTTTGTATCCTTTAGCAGCTGCGATAAATGCAAGAGCTATCCCTGTGTTGCCGCTTGTGGGCTCTATGATAATTGTATTTTTGTTTATCAGACCTTTTTCTTCGGCATCTTTAATCATTGAATAGCCGATTCTGTCTTTAACACTGCTGCCTGGATTGAAAAATTCAAGCTTGGCTATTATGGTTGCCAGTGTATTATTTACCTGATTAAAATTTGATAACTCCAGTAAAGGCGTATTACCTATAAGTTCTGTTAAGTTTTTTGCAACTTTTGCCATAATTTGTAATGATTAAAATTTACAATACAAAGGTCGGGCAATAAGAAAGGCATAACAATACCTCGTTTTGGGTATTTCATATACCTAAATACAGGTATGAAATTAATTCAGATATAATATTCGGTAGTGTCAACGATGCCTGTTTTAACGGCATACATGATAAGCTCGGAGGTGTTGTTAATGCCAAGCTTTTTGAAAATGTTCTTTCGATGTGTATTGACAGTATGAACACTTAAAAAATCTTTAGCTGCTATTTTTTTTGTTGAAAGACCTTGCGCTATGAGACGGATGATCTCAAATTCTTTTTTAGTTAAATGGATATTAGTACTCTTATTCTTACTAATAGTGAGGTTCTCTTTCAGCAAAGCTTCAACCACTTCCTTACATAAAAAATTTTCATTCGTTTCGAGAGCTGTAAGCGCATTTAGCAGCTCATCTTTAGTGCAGCACTTTAATAAAATATGGGTAATTCCGAATTCTAATATTTTAATTATATTTTCATTAACAGAATCTCCGGTCAGAACGAGGATGCGGGAAGAAGGAAATATCCCGGTTAGTTTTGCTAAATTAGATATTAAAAAATCATTCACCCGGTATGGATCAATAATCAAAATAGAAGGAGTATTATCTTCCAAAAAATCAAATAACTCATTCTTAGATTCAATTGAGCCAATAATATCGTAATTACCAGTATTTTTCAAAACCGTTGTAATTCCTTCCCTGGTAAGCACCTGTGAGTCGGCTATAAGTATTTCAGTTAATCCCATTAAAATTGAATCATCGAATTACAATCCAAAATTAAAAAATAAAGAATAGTTTATACTATTCCCATAAAACTCTTCTAACCTTTATTATACTTAAAACCAATAAAATATATGTATACTAAATTCCTCAGGCTGTAAGTAAAAGAAGAAGTCAGATTTTGTCGGTGGGTTAATACATTACAACCTCAACAAAAAATGACTTATTTTTCCACTCATTTCAACTTTATTTATTATAATCCAAATCCACCACAACACCCCCTCTGAACCATACTCCGGGCTGGATTATACCTCCAAAATCGTTATAGCGGGCATTAAAAATATTGGATGCTTCGGTAAACAAAGTATAATGTTTATCTTTCCAATATAACTTTGCATCGGTTAACCAGAATGACTTATAAGACACTATCTGTCCTTTAGCATCCTGATAAACACTATTGCGGTCATTATAGGTTAACCGGCAGGAGATATTTAGTTTCCATGCAATCCTGACATCAATACTTGAAGTAATCTGGTGCCTCAGATAGTCGAGTGCGTATTTTGAGAGCATATTGTTTCGATTCGAATCGGCTTGCAAAAAAGCATAGGATATCCTGATAGCCTGGATTCTTTCAAATGTACTTTCTTTCGGAGGTGATAATGTCAATGAGCATTCCATACCGGTAAAATTTATTTGTGTATGATTCATACTTCGCCAGATGATACTATCCGGTGAAGGATTTTTTACCCAGTCAATCATGTTGTAGCCCCAACGCCGGAATGCACTGATATAGCCTTTGAGAAATGAATTATTGTATTTCATTCCTCCTTCAAGTGTAATGGCTTCTTCGGGCTTTAAACCGGGATTGCCTTGTTGGGTGGGGCTTTTATAAAACATATCAGTAAATGTGGGCATACGCAACGTTTTATTGGCAGACGAATATAATTTGAAATAATCGTTCAACCTGTAGTCACATCAATACCGGGATAAATTCTGAATCCTGCGAGGTCTGAGTTATGATGAGCCATGGTGCCTGCAGTAACCGTGAGCATTTTCCACGAAAAAGAATGTTCGGCATAGATACTGGTATTCATCCGGGTGTAATATTTTGTATAAAAAATGCTGTCGGAACCGGGCACTTCGATAGGTACATTCAGTGTATTTCCTAACACATTGCTTACAATATGTTCGTTGCGAAAATCAATACCCAGGCTGGTTTTTCCTAAACGATGTGTTGTCCAGACATTCAGGTTCAGTCCTGCAGTATTGGTTTGATTCAAACCGCTCACGTTTCGAGCCAAACAACATGCGTTTTAATTGTGCCAACTGAAATTTAAGATCTTCAACAGTAGAAGTTAAATTCTCAACAGTAAGATTGAGGTCATCAACACTTGAATTCAGTTTCGTGTTTACTGAATTCAGCTCTGTGATTTCTGATTCTTTTTCCGCAAGATTTCTTTCCAAAAGGAGGA
>Ga0214473_10001299_pt1 | contig 33386 bp, 24 predicted proteins | sample RVTome_7_FD_203509 | JGI IMG/M metagenome (GOLD analysis project Ga0214473, IMG submission 203509) | Soil microbial communities from uranium-contaminated site in the Upper Colorado River Basin, Wyoming, United States - RVT98D197 | ecosystem: Environmental > Terrestrial > Soil > Contaminated >... | reverse complement strand
GCGCGCTGACGGTCACAGCTCGGTCTCAGTGAGCCAGTCACCGGTAACGCAGGCCCTCCGCTCGCGTTGATCGTTCAGCTAGGATGCGCAGCCGGAGCTGTATGCGCCGGCGCAACGCGAGCAATCGCTGGGGCTGGTCGAAAAGCTCAGCCAGGTCCCTCCGCGACAGACCTGGGACACATCACCCCAAGTCGGATCGCAGGCGCAACGCCAGGTTTCGGGCGTGACGCTCGTGCAGGGGTCGCCGTTGGTGCCGGGGGGAAGGCCCCCGCACGTGGAGGTCGGTGCCGTCACGCAACGCGCGGATACGCAGCGCTGACCCGACGCGCAGTCGGCGTCGGTGGTGCATTCTGGCGGGGGCGGCGCGGCGACACACGCTCCCGACGCGCAGCGCTCGCCGGACGCGCAGTCGGCGTCGCTGGTGCATTCAGGCGCCGGTGGCGGCGCGGCGACACAGGCGCCCGACACGCAGCGCTCACCGGACGCGCAATCGGCGTCGCTGGTGCATTCCGCCACGGGTGGCGGCGCGGCGACACATGCTCCCGCCTCGCAGCGCTCGCCGGTAGCGCAGTCGGCGTCGCTCGCGCATCCCGCCGGTCCGGCGGGCCCCCCCCCGAGCCGACCAGAGGCCAGGGGAAGCTCGAGCGGTGGGAACGTGTGCTCGAAGCGCACGCCGCGGAGCAAGCTCGCCCCGGGCACGCGCACATCGATCCCGAGGCTTGCCCGAACACCGCCGTAGAGCGCCCAGCCGAGGCCCGCCGCGTCGGCCGTGACCGTCCCGCGACCGTAGGCGGAGAGCGCGACGGTCGGCCCGACGACGCCAAAGAAATAGAGGGTCGCCCGCGGTCCGGCTCCGAGCGACAGGGACAGCTCGGAACCCTCGCCGAGCTCCGGGCCGATCACGGTGGCGCTCACGCTCGGTTCCCAAATTGGCGTGAAGGTGTCGGTGACGCCGTCGTAGCGCCCGCCGGCGACGAAGCAGACGTCGGCGTCCACGCCCGTGCGGAGCTCGGTTCCCTCCCCAGCCCGCAGCGCGACAGACACAGTGGGCTGGAGCCTGAACGTTGCGGGGACCGGGCCAATGGTCAGCGGGATCTCCACGGAGAGCGGGATGGCCACGCTGACGCCGGCTGACACCGGGCCGAGGGCGCGGGCATGCACCACGGCGCGAAGATGGGCGCACGCTTCGACCTCGATCTCGAGCAGCTCCACGTGCCGGCCACGGATGACGAGCTGCGCGCGCAGCTCGGGGCTCACGCTCAGCTCGCTGTCCTCGAAGCTCACCTCGGCGTTGTCGATGCCGGCCACCACGATCGACGCGTGCTCGCTGAGGCGGAACCTGAGCGAGGTGGTCAGCGCTTCGGAGCGGCCGGCCACATCATCGGTGACGAACTCCCCGGTCGGCTCCTGCACCGAGCGGCTGTCGTAGATGAGATTCAGGTCCACGATGGCGTCGGTAAGGGGCGTACCCGTGGTGTGGAGCAGAAGCGTGCTGGCGTCGGGGCGCTCCACCGAGGTTACCCGCAGCAAGTATCCGCCACCCGATCGGCCGGTGACGATATCGCCTGGCGCGATCGAGAACGCGGGCGGTCCACCGTACCGCAGCGCAAGCTCGGTGAAGTCGGAGCTGAGCTCGGCCGTCTGGAAGGCCGGGTCGTCTTCAGGGAAGCGCACGTCTTCGCTCCACCGCACCTCGGCATCATTGGCCCGTGCAGCTCCGCTGCTGCCTCCGATCTGTCCGACGCATCCCGTCGCCAGGACCAAGACCAGGGCGACGCCGAGTCGATCGCTGCGTGTCGTGCGCATCATCGTGCCTCCTGGCCCATCGCTGATGCGGGTTCCATGCCGGACCGCGCCCCAGCAATCACACGACTTTTTCGAATCGCGTGTCGGGTCCACCCGACACCTGTCGGGTACAGAACGCGATAGGTTCCCTCATCCGCCGGCGTTCCCGCGCGACTTCCGGTCCGAGCTCACGGACCCAGCGGCGGTGGCGTCATCGGAGAGCGCACCGTGGCGAGCTGTCGCGCAAAGACCGCCGGATCGCTGGTCGGTAGCTCGCAGCGGCCGCTTTCGCACACGTAGGCGGTCGTCATTCCCGCCACGGCGACCTTGCCCTCGAGCCACGGGACGGTTCGAGCCTGCTCGGCCAGCTCGCTCTCGAGGACTACGGTCAGAGCGCGGTTGGGGACGAAGGCGAGCCGGAGCGGCGCCAGGAGCGCGTCGGCGCTCTGTGCGTCGGGGCGCACCAGGACGATCTCGATCGGACGATCGAGGTAGTAGTCGAGCGCGCAGAGCAGCGCGTTGGCCCCGGAGGGAGCCTCCGACAGTCCCTGTGCGAAGGTGGAGAACAGTCGTTCGGCTCGCTCCCGGTACGTTTCGTCCTCCGTCAGCGCGGCGAGGCGAACGAGGTTCATGGCCGACACGGAGTTGCCCGAGGGGAGCGCGCCGTCCCAGCTCGGTCGATCCCGCACCATGAGCTGCTCGCCGTCGCTCGCGGTCATGAAGTACCCGCCGTGCTCCTGGTCGGCGAAGAGTCGGTCTTGCAAGGCCTGAAGCGCCTTGGCTTGCTCCAGCCATGGGAGCTCGCTGGTGGCCTCGTGCAGATCGAGCAGGGCCCCGATCATGAACGCATAGTCATCGAGCACGGCCTGGTGCCGGCCGCTACCACCGGCGTGTACGCGCAAGAGCCTCCCGTTGTCGTCGGAGACATGGCTCAGCACGAAGCGGGCCGCTTCCGCCGCTCGCCGCGCGTAGCCCGGATTCTTGAGAACGAAGGCGCCGCGGGCGAAGGCCGAGATCATCAGACCGTTCCAGGCGGTGATGATCTTGTCGTCACGAAGCGGAGCCGGACGCGTGGCGCGCGCCAGCCACAGCTGCTGCCTCGCCGAATCGAGCCGGGCTCGCAGCTCGCCCGGGGCGAGACCGAGGTCCCGCGCGACGTCAGCAGTCGGGCGCTGCACGTGGAAGATGTTGCGGCCTTCGAAGTTGCCCCCTTCCGTGACCCCGTAGTACGTGCGCACGAGCTGGGCGCTCGCGGCGTCGAGCACCTGCCCGATCTCCGCTGGCGTCCAGGTGAAGAACCAACCCTCCTCGGAGTGGCCCTCCGGGTTGTCGCTGTCGGCATCGGTAGCGCTGTAGAAACCACCGCGCGGGTCCGTCATCTCACGGGCTACATGATCGAGGATCTCGCGTGCGACGCGCGCCATCTCGTCGTCACCCGTCAGCTGGTAGCCCTCCAGGTAGGCGACGGCGAGCTGGGCGTTGTCGTAGAGCATCTTCTCGAAGTGGGGCACGAGCCAGCGGGCGTCCGTGGAGTAGCGGTGGAAGCCGCCACCGACCTGGTCGTACATGCCGCCCCGGGCCATCCCCTCCAGCGTAGCGACGACCATTCGCTTCGCGTGGGGATCACCGGTGCGCCGATGATAGCGGGCAAGGAACGCGAGCATCGAAGGCTGAGGGAACTTGGGCGCGCCCCCGAATCCCCCAAAGCGCGAGTCGAATCGGGGCGCCAGCTGACGTGCTGCCAGCGCTAGCGTCCGTGGCCCCGGAACAGAGCCTGGCCGGGCAGGGGCGGAGGACGCTCGGATGTGGCTGCTCAGACTGCGGGCGTCGGCGATCACGCTCTCTCGATCCTGGGCGTACCGCTCCGAAAGCTCCTCGAGGATGCTGAGAAAGCCCAGGCGGGCGCCGCGCGCTCCATCCCGCGGCGGGAAATACGTCCCGCCGAAGAAGGGCTCGCGGTCGGGCGTGAGGGCCACCGTCATCGGCCATCCACCTCGACCAGTGAGCATCTGGACCGCCCGCATGTAGATGTCGTCCACGTCGGGTCGCTCCTCCCGGTCGACCTTGATCGGTATGAAGTGCTCGTTGATGAATCTGGCAATCTCCAGGTCCTCGAAGGACTCGCGCTCCATGACGTGACACCAGTGACAAGTGGAGTAGCCCACCGACAGCAGCACCGGCTTGTTCTCGGCGCGCGCCCGATCGAACGCCTCTGCTCCCCAGGCGAACCAGTTGACCGGGTTGTGGGCGTGCTGGAGCAAGTAGGGGCTCGTCTCGAGGATGAGCCGGTTGGTGAACAGTGGGCGGCCGTCCGGCTCGAGGTGCTCGGTTCGCGGGCGGTAGTTGTCGTCCTTCGCCGTCAGCGCCGTGGCGAGCCGCTCGGTGAGCAACTCGTCCACGCGAGCGACGCCGGGGAGCCTGGGATCACCGGTCATGGGAGCCTCCTGATCCGCGCGGACACCCCGCAAGGGCTCCGGCTCGCAGCCGTGGCAGCTCGCGAGGAATGTCGCGACCAGACACATGGAAAGGGAAACTTGGGGGAGCCTGCGCATCGGGCGCTTCCGCTGTGTCATCTAGGGTCGCGGCGGCAGGGTCGACACCCCCCGCACCCAATCTCTGGGGCACCCATGGCGTGTTATCGTTGGCCTCATATGCGAGCCGTATGCCTCCTCATCGCGTTGCTCGCCCAAGGGCTCGTGAGCTCGGCGAGCGCGCAATTGACGTTTCGAGCGGACTTCGACGACTGGACGAGGGACTGTATCGGCGCGGGGATGTGCGGAAGCACGCGCATTGCGGAAGATCCTCCGGCGACCATGGATGTGGCGACGAGCTGCGCACGACCCGGCGCTTGCCTGGCGATCACGTATCCCTACTACCTCGAACGGCGACTGTACCCCTACGGTGGCGGCTGGAGACCGGACCCGAGCGAGATCTCGATGTCGCTCTGGCTGAAGCTCGATCCGGTGTTCTTCGAGGCCGGCGGATCGTTCGATCCGGCGTACTTCGAGCTCGTCCGGATGCGGTGCTCGCCAGAGCCCTGCGCTGTCCTGCTCGAGCTCCATCGACTCGATTCTTCGCACACGCCCGAGCTCGTGTTGCAGCGGGAGGAACCGGACGACACCGTCCTGTCGATCCCGTGTGCCCTACCCGTGGCGCCCGACACGGGCTGGCATCGGTTGTTCGCGCGCGTACTGCTGGATGACGCGGGCCGGCCCGGCGAATGCGAGCTCGGGTACGACGACATGACCGTGGCGATGACGGACGTCAGCTACGTGAACACGAGCGGAGCCACCGTGCAGTTCTCGGAGGTCCTGGTGGGCGGCGTTGCGTTCATCGCAGCTGGCGCGGACCGGATGCCCAGCCTGTACATCGATGACGTGTGCATCGGCAGGTCCGCTGCGGACGTCGCTTGCGAGGACGGCGGGACGCCGCCCGTCGATGCATCCGTTCCGCCCATCGACGCTGGCACCGCCGTGGTGCCGCCGCCCTTCACGTTGCGGGGAAGCGGTGGATGCGCGTGCACGATGGCCGGGAAGAACGAGAGACCCGCGCCGATGGCTGCCGTACTGTCATTCATACTCTTCGCGTGCCTCGCCCGGCGCAGGTGGTCGATTTGACGCGGCGCCGTCGTCTCTTCGATCATCTCCCCATGGGTCCACGCGTCTCATGCCTCCTTTGCTTTACCCTCCTGCTGCAGTCCTGTGCGGGCTGCGGCGACCGGCGGCGTGAGGAAGGGATGGATGCTTCGTCCCGAGTGGACGCGGCATTCGATGCGGGCATGGATGCGACGGTGTCCGAGGCGGGGCCGGATGCGCGCACCGCGGACGCGGGCGTGGAAGGTGGGCTTCCCGACGGCGGAACGGATGCCGGTGCCTTGGACGGGGGACGGGATGCGCTTGTCTCCGACGCGGGCGTCGATGCAGGTACGGACGCTGGCTCGGACGCCGGCTCGTTCGACGCGGGCCCGACGGGCGTGTGTACGCCGTCGGCGGGTTGCCTCTTCCTCGAGTGTGTCTCCACCGTCGTACCCAACGAGACCATGTCTGGCATGGTGCTCAGCGCGAACTTCTGGCCCGGCTTCCGCTTCCAGATCCCGACGGGCGGTGATCGAGCCGTGCGGCGGATCGAGGTCAATTTGCGAAGCGGATCGGCGTCCGCCGGAACGATCTTCACGGCGCTGGTGCGCTTGACGGGCCCAAGCGACACGCCTGACGCGTCGGACCTCACCGGGGCCGATGTGCTGACGACCCTGGTGATCGCGGTGCCCGGCGGCACGGCCGTGTCCAAGACCGTGGGCGCGGACACGGCGATCACGGTTCCTGCGGGCTGGTACGCGGCCGTCTTCGGCACGGGCGCCTTTGGCGGCACACTTGCGACGGCCACCGTGCACAGCAACTTCGGCGGAGGCATGTGCGGCGGCGGCTTTGGCTATCCCTTCAGCATCCGCCAGAGCGACGGGATGTTCATCCTGCAATCCGCCACGCCCCACATGGCCGTCGAGGCGTGGATGCCGTGACGTGCCTGGTCACAGCCCTCGCGACCACTCGGGTCTGAGGCGGATGCCGCCCGCCAGCGCTCGGTCGACGACGGCGAGAATGCGGTCGCGATCCTGCGGGAGGTTGCCACCGAGGGGGAGGTAGTTGGACGCGTGGTTGGTTCGAAAGACCGCGTTGCTCGGGCGGGCCAAATCCACGATTGTGCGAAGCTCCTCGAGCATCCGCGCGACGGTCGGGAGCTCGAACTTCCCGCGTTCCTGAAGCTTGGCGATGGGTGTTCCGGGAACGACCGTCAGGGTGAGCAACGAGACGAAGGCGGGATCCATCTGCGTAATCAACCGTGCCGAGCCCTGGGCGTGCTCCTGGCTTCGGTCGGTTCCGCCCGCGCCGAGCAGGAAGATCGCCGAGAGCGGGATGCCCGCCGCGTGAGCTCGTCTTGAAGCCTCGACATGGTCCTCGCAGTTCGCGCCCTTCGCGATCCGCTTGAATGTGACGTCGTCGCCGGTCTCGGGGCCGATGTACAAGAGGGATAGGCCATGATCCCGGAGCCGCTCGAGCTCCGCGACCGACTTGGCCAGGAGGTTCATCGCCGTGGCGTAGGCGCTCACGCGGCGCAGGCGTGGGAACGAATCTCGGCATGCCGAGAGAATCGCGTCCCAGTGATCGAGCTCCATCACCAGCGCGTCGCCGTCGGCCACGAAGACCTTCTCGATGTCGCTGCCGCAGGTCGCCCTGGCCGCTCGGATATCCGCGAGCGTCTCGTCTAGGCTCCGAACACGGAAGCGCTTGGCCCGATACATCTCGCAGTAGGTGCAGTGGTTCCACGAGCAGCCGATGGTCGCCTGCAGGATGAGGGAGTCCGCCTCACTCGGCGGCCGATAGATCTGACCTTCGTGGCGCATGTGTCCCAGTCCCAGTCCATGTCACAGTTTCGGTCCCCGTCCCCGCCTTGCTGCTCCCACCCATCCCGCCGCCGCGGCACCCCCTCCTCGAGGGAGGCGAAACCCCGCGCCCTGCGCCCCGCGAGGGCGCGGGATCACTCATGGCTCAGATCGAAAAACACTCGCTTGTCCTCGTCGACGCCGACATGCACCGACCGGTTGTGCGTTCGACCATCGCGGTCCACGAGCCGGAGCGCGACGGTTCCCGAGGGCACGCGCAAGGCGCCGATCGGCGTCGTGCCGAGCAATCGGCCCCGAACGTACACCCTCGACCAGGGGCGCGTGTTGATCGACAGCCGTCCGGGAGGCGTGGCCGGCACGACCTCGGCGCGCACCAGAATGGCGTCGATCTCGGCTTCCCCGCCCGCCTCGACCACGACCTCCCCGGTCCAGGGACGGTAGCCGCCGCGCCGAACGGACACCGGGTAGGTCCCCGCCTCGAGATCCCCAATCTCGGTCGGCGTCGTGCCCTCGAGATCGTGCGCACCGATCTGCACGCGAGCGCCGCTGGGATCGGAACGAACCGTGACCGTGCCGGTCGTGGCCGCCTGTGGCGGGGACGGTGTGGGCTCGACCGGCGCGCCGGTGCCCTCGGCCGAGGGTGCCGTCTCCCCGGGCAGCTGCCGGTCGGGCGGGACGCGCGGCACGGCCAGGCCGGGCGCCGCGTCGAGGGGGGGCTCTCGCTCCGCCGCACCCAGCCACGCGATCGACGTCGCGACGGCGATCGCGATAGTGAGCGCGACGCCTCCGACGACGAGCAGTCGACGGCGGGAGCGGCCATCGGCCTGGCGCTGCTCGTCGGCGGCGGTCAGAAACGCTCCCGTTTCTCCGGAGCGGCTGTCGGTCGCCGTTGCGGCGCGGGCGCTGACCATCGAGCCTCCGAAAGGCTCCGTGTCGACCAGCGGGCCGCGTCGGATCTCCTCCTCGAAGAGGCTCTCCATGAAGTCGGCGAGCCTGGTCCTGCCGACGACCGATCCCGTCTTCGCGAGCCACTCCTCGAGAGCGTCCTGCATCTCGCCCGCGGTCTGAAAGCGATCCTCCGCCTTCTTCTGAAGCGCCTTCTGCACGATGGTGTCGAGCTCCGCCGGCAGCGCCGGCTTCACCTGGCGGAGCGAGGGCACGGGGCCACTGACCACCGCCTGCATCGTTTCGTACTCGTTCTCCCGGCGATACAGCGACTTGCCCGTGAGGGCCTCGTACAGACAGATACCGAGCGCGAAGACATCGGTCCGCGCGTCGACCGGGTGACCGAGGCACTGCTGTGGCGACATGTAGGCGAACTTCCCCTTGATGACCCCCGCCTGAGTCCGCGACGAGTGCGACTTCGCCCTGGCGATGCCGAAGTCGAGCAGCTTCACCGCCCCCTCGTAGCTCACCATGATGTTCTGCGGGCTGACGTCGCGATGAACGATGCCGAGGGGCCGGCCGCTCTGGTCCTTCGCCCGATGCGCGTAGTGCAGGGCCTCGGCCGTTTGCGCGATGATTCGAACCGCGAGGGGCGACGGGATTCCCCCCTTGCTGCGCGCGCGCCGGATGAGCTTGCCCAGCGGGAAGCCGTTGACCCACTCCATGGCGATGAAATAGCTGCCCTCCTCACGGCCGAACTCATAGATATGACAGATGTTCGCGTGGCTGAGCTGCATGACGAGGCGCGCCTCGTCCAGGAACATGCGCACGAACGACTCGTCATCTGCCACGTGTGCCAGGATCCTCTTGATCACGAGGTAGCGCCTCGCGCCCGCGCTCGTGGCCTCGCTGGCGAACAGGATCTCCGCCATGCCTCCGAAGGCGAGGCGGCCGAGCAGCTCGAAGCGCCCGAAGTCACAGATCTTCGGCAGCCTGGTGGGAGGCCGCGAGCTCTTGGTCGAGGCAGGCGGCTCCGACGGATTGCGGACCGTGGCCTCGAGGTCGATCTCGAGGGGGACCGGTAGCGCGGGTTCGGCCGCCGCGACCTCCGCCATCAGGTCTTTGGGCAGGGGCTGCGCCTTGGGTGCCGATCCGAGCCGTAGGGCCTCCGGGCCATGCAGTGCGCCCGGGGACGGCGGCCGGTACGCCGAGGCCCCCCGCACACCCGAGCCCGCAGCCGGCGGCGGCTTCTCGCCCGTACCTCGCGTCCCGCCGGCCGAACCTGAAATCGCCGTCCGGAGAGGCGCGGCTGGGTTCGGGGGCTTCTTCGGGGGGTGCTCATCCATCCGGGACAGCCATCAGTATAGCTCCCATGCGAAGGTGGACCGCTTTCGGAGCCCATCTCGTCGCCGCCGGGGTGCCCGCGCCTCGTCGCGGCTGCGACCCGGAGCCATCCGCTCAGAGCCCGCTGATGGCGAAGTCGTAGTTGCCGCAGGGACAGGGCCAGGCACCGTCATCGTAGCCGTCGGCGAAGAAGTAGTAGAGGCCGGGACCCAGGGTCGTCGTCATGGTGGACCGGACCTTCTTGTCGCATGCGGGCGCCCCGCCGCACCCGTCGTCGTTGCACGCGACCTGATTGGCGGGGATCGGGTCCGTGCACACCCGCCGCACGTAGATCGTGGTGTCATAGGCGGTCCCCGCCGTGCAACCGTTGAAGGTGACCGAGCGGCTCGTCGGCACGTAGAAGTAATAGACGCGCTCGACGGCATTGCCGCCAGAGACATAGGGGCAGTCCCCTGCGACGTTCGCGAGGTCGTAGTCGCTGCCGAACCCGCACGTGTTGCCGCTGACACTGGTGGCGCCGGCCGGGATGAGCGTGGGATTGCCGCACCGGTCCGATGCGGTCCCGGGCGCCGAGATGTAGATGTCGACGTTGAAGGACGCACTCATCGGGGCCTTCGTGTCGATGAGGACGTTGTAGCTGCCCGCGGCGACGCTCGTCAGGTGCAGCGCGGAGGTCGTCAGGCCGTCGGCGTTGTCGTTGCAGCCCACCTCTGTGCCGGTGCACTCGCAGGAGCGCACGTAGACCACTGTGTCGATGCCCGCGCCGTGCGTCGCGATGAAGACGTCCGAGGCCGCCGTCAGCGTGAAGGAAAGGTAGGCCTCGGAGCCCGCGCCCCCACAGCTCCCCGTGTGCGTCGGCGCCCCGAGCGTGACGGAGTAGCGGCCACCAGGAGCCGTGACCACGGCGGCACCAGGACAGATGCCACAGCTCCCGCAGCCCTCGTCGATCATGGAGTCGCAGTCGTCGTCCACGCCGTTGCCGCAGACCTCGGTTGGCGGCGTGCAAGAGCCCCAGGCACAGCTCGAGCTGCACGTCCGCGTCCCCGTCGAGCCGCAGGACGCTGTGCAACTCTGGCTCGTTCCCCGGCAGCACGCAAAGCCGTTGTCACAGAGCGTGTCGCAGTCGTCGTCGGCGCCGTTGCAGGTCTCGGCGGGCACTGCGCAGGCTCCCCAGGCGCAGCCGCCGCTGCACGTGCGCGTCCCCGATGAGCCGCAGGACGTGGTGCAGCTACCCGAGCTGCCAGCGCAGCAGGCGAAGCCGTCATCGCAGACCGTGTTGCAGTCGTCATCGACCCCGTTGCAGGTTTCGGCCGGTGGCGAGCACACACTCCACGCGCAGGACGAGCTGCACGTCCGGGTGCCGCTCGTGCTGCAGCTCGTCGTGCAGCTCCCGGAGGTCCCGGCGCAGCAGGTGAAGCCGTTGTCGCAGACAGCGTCGCAGTTGTCGTCCACTCCGTTACAGATCTCGACCGGCGGGACGCACGCTCCCCAGCTGCAGCTCGCCGAGCAGGTGCGTGACCCCGTCGAACCACAGCCCGTGGTGCAGCTCCCGCTCGAGCCCGCGGGGCAGGTGAACCCCTCGTCGACGAAGGTGTCGCAGTCGTCGTCGACGCCGTTGCAGATCTCGGCAGGCGGCACGCACGCGCCCCAACTGCAGCTCGCCGAGCAGGTGCGGGTTCCCGTCGAGCCGCAGGCCGTCATGCAGCTCCCCGTGGCTCCGACGGCGCAACTGAATCCCTCGTCCACGAGGGTGTCGCAGTCGTCGTCGACGCCGTTGCACACCTCGGCGGGCGGCACGCACGCACCCCAGGCGCAGCTCCCATTGCACGTGCGGCTGCCCGTCGAGCCGCAGCTCGCGGTGCAGCTGCCCGTCGCTCCGACGGAGCAGGTGAACCGCTCGTCTACGAAGGTGTCACAGTCGTCGTCGAGCCCGTTGCAGATCTCGGCCGGCGGCACGCAGGCGTTCCAGGTACAGCTTCCCGAGCAGGTGCGGCTCCCGGTCGAGCCGCAGGAGGTCATGCAGCTCCCCATCGCTCCGACGGCGCAGGTGAAAGTCTCGTCGATGAGCGTGTCGCAGTCGTCGTCGAGGCCATTGCAGCTCTCGACGGGCGGCACGCACGCATTCCAGGCGCAGCTCGCGGAGCACGTGCGCGATCCCGTCGAGCCGCAGCTCGCGGTGCAGCTCCCGCTCGAGCCCGCCGCGCAGGTGAAGCCATCGTCGACGAAGGTGTCACAGTCGTCGTCGACGCCGTTGCAGATCTCGGCAGGCGGCACGCAGGCTCCCCAGGCGCAGCTCGCCGAGCAGGTGCGGGACCCCGTCGAGCCGCAGGAGGCCACGCACGCCGACGTCGCGCCCACGGAGCACGTGAAGCCTTCGTCGACGAAGGTGTCGCAGTCGTCGTCGACGCCGTTGCAGATCTCCGCGGGCGGCATGCACGCGCCCCAGGCACAGATCGCATCGCAGGTGCGCGAGCCGGTGGTGCCACAAGAAGCGGTGCAGGCACCGGACGCGCCGCGCGCGCAGGTGAAGCCCTCGTCGACCATCGTGTCGCAGTCGTCGTCGGCTCCGTTGCAGATCTCGGCGGGCGGCGTGCACGCGGTCCAGGCACAGCTCGCCGAGCACGTGCGCGACCCCGTCGAACCGCAGCTCGCGGTGCAGCTCCCGCTCGTGCCCGCCGGGCACGTGAAGCCCTCATCGACCACGGCGTCGCAATCGTCGTCGACGCCGTTGCAAACCTCTGCAGGCGGGACGCAAGCGCCCCAGTTGCAGCTCGCCGTGCACGTGTGCGCCCCGGTGGTTCCGCACGACGTCGTGCAGGGCCCCGTGGCCCCGGCCGCGCAGGGGAGATCCTCGTCGATCATGGTGTCGCAGTCGTCGTCGATGCCGTTACAAGCCTCGGGCGGCGGGTTGCAGCTCCCCCAGGCGCAGGTGGCGCTGCAGGTGCGCGAGCCGGTGGTGCCGCAGGACGTGGTGCAGCTCCCCGCAGCTCCGACGACGCAGGTGAAGCCCTCGTCGACGAGGGTGTCGCAGTCGTCGTCCGCGCCGTTGCAGATCTCGGCGGGCGGCACGCAGGCGTTCCAGGTGCAGGTCCCAGAGCACGAGCGCGAGCCGGTAGAGCCGCAGCTCGAGGTGCAGCTCCCGCTCGACCCGGCGACGCACGTGTAGCCCTCGTCGATGAGCGAGTCGCAGTCGTCATCGGCGCCGTTGCAGGTCTCGGCGGGCGCCGCGCAGGAGGTCCACGTGCAGGTCGCCGTGCACGAGCGCGAGCCGGTAGAGCCGCAGCTCGAGGTGCAGCTCCCTCCCGATCCCGCGGCGCAGGCGAAGCCCTCGTCGACGAGCGTGTCGCAGTCGTCGTCGGCGCCGTTGCAGACCTCGGTGGGCGGGGTGCACGAGCCCCAGGCACAGGAGGCGCTGCACGTACGGCTGCCCGTGCTCCCGCAGCTCGACGTGCAGCTCCCGGTCGCGCCCACGGCGCAGGTGAAGCCCTCGTCGACGAAGGTGTCGCAGTCGTCGTCCGCGCCGTTGCAGATCTCGGCGGGCGGCGCGCACATGCCCCAGGCGCAGCTCGCGTCACACGTGCGCGAGCCCGTCGAGCCACAGGACGCGAGGCAGCCCGAGGTCGCACCGACGGCGCAGGTGAAGCCTTCGTCCACCATGCTGTCGCAATCGTCATCGGCGCCATTGCAGATCTCCGCCGGAGGCACGCAGGCGCCCCAGGTGCATCCAGCGCCGCAGGTGCGCGACCCCGTCGAGCCGCACGAGGTCGTGCAGGCCTGCGTGGCTCCTCGCGCGCACGTGAAGCCCTCGTCGACCAGCGTATCGCAGTCGTCGTCGGCTCCGTTGCAGACCTCGGATGGGGGAGTGCAGGCGCCCCATGCGCAGCTCGCGCCGCAGGGGCGCGAGCCCGTCGAGCCGCAGGACGTCGTGCACGTCCCGGTCGACCCGGCGCAGCAAGTGAAACCGTCGTCGCATGCGCCGTTGCAGTCGTCGTCGACGCCGTTGCAGATTTCGGCGGGCGGCGAGCACAAGCCCCAGGAGCACAACGTGCTGCAGACCCGCGTGCCCGTGGTGCCGCAGCCTGTCGTGCAAGCTCCGGTAGCGCCTCGACAGCAGGCGAAGGCCTCGTCGCAGGCGGCATCGCAGTCGTCGTCGATGCCATTACACAGCTCTGGGGCGCCGGGGTAGACGGCCGCGCGACTGTCGTCACAGTCGTCTGCAGGCACACCCCCGGACACGGGGCAGGATCGATCTCCGTGTCCATCCCTGTCGGTGTCCCGCGTCGTGCGGATGCAGGCCCCCGGAGCCCCGCCACCGCAGATGTCGTCCGTGCAGGCCACCGAGTCGTCGCAGCTCGGCGCGGTCCCGGGGCGGCAGTCGAGGACCGGATCGCAGACCTCCGGGCCGTTGCAGAACAGCGCGTCGTCGCAGAAGCGGTCATCGGCCGTGTGGACGCAGCCGCCGAGGGCGTCGTCGCAGCTATCGACGGTGCAGCGCAAACCGTCTCCACACGTGGGCACGGTGCCCGGCCGGCAGCCGCCGAAGAAGCAGCTCTCGACCCCGTTGCAGGGAAGGCCGTCATCGCAATCGGTGTCGTCGCGGCACGGCGTGCCGCACCCTTCGTCCACGAGGGTGTCGCAGTCGTCGTCGACGCCGTTGCCGAGGTCCATGGGGCCGCAGTCCTCTGCGGGCGGCGTGCAGGCCCCGAGCGTGCAGGCCGCGTCGCACGGTCGCGCGCCGGTGGAGCCACAGCTCGTCGTGCAGGGCACGCTCCCGCCCTGGCAGCACCCGAAGCCGTCGTCGCAGGCGCCATTGCAGTCGTCGTCGACGCCGTTACAGACCTCGGCGGGCGGCGTGCAGATGCTCCACGAGCAGACTCCAGTGCACACGCGCATGCCGGATGTGCCGCAGCTAGTCGTACAGGTCCCGCTCGAGCCCGTCGCGCAAGTGAAGCCCTCGTCGGTCGAAGCGTCGCAGTCGTCATCGACGCCGTTGCAGAGCTCGGGCGCTCCCGGGTAGATGTCCGGGTTGGCGTCGTTGCAGTCGTCGGCTGGGATTCCGCCGGCTGCCGGACACAACACGTCTCCGTGGCCGTCCATGTCTGCGTCGCGGGTTCGGTACTGGCAGCCCGTCGCGGTGCTGCAGGAATCCACCGTGCAGGCGTTGGCGTCGTCACAATCGAGCGGTGCGGCGCCGAGGCAATCCGCGGAGGAATCGCAGGCTTCGGCGCCATTGCAAGCATTCCCGTCGTCGCACAGGGAATCGTCGGGCACGTAGAGGCATCCGCCCACCGTTTCGTCGCAGGCATCCCGGGTGCAAGCCACTCCGTCGTCGCACGAGACGGGGTCTCCAGGTACGCAGCGCATGTCGACGCAGGCTTCGCCGCCATTGCACACCAGCGTGTCGTCGCATTCCGCGTCAACGGTGCACGGCTCGGCGCAGCCCCGCGCGGCGTGGCAGACCTCGGTGCCGGAGCACAGGGCGTCGTCAGGGCGGTTCGTGCACGCGCCGCTCGCGCAGGTGTCCCGGGTGCAGTCGACGCCGTCGTCGCACTCCGCGTCCGAGCTGCAGCCGGCGTCCAAGGTGGCGTCCGCGCCGGCATCGTCCGGCGGAAAGGATGCATCTCCGGCATCCATGGCGGCATCCATGCCCCCGTCGACGACCGTTGTGCCTTCGCACATGCCGTCCACGCAGTCGATCCCATCCGCGCAGACGACGTCGACGCAATCGACGGGCAGCTCAACCGTCACGATGACGACCTGGCCGCTCCGAAACGCGCTGCGCACGACGCGCCGGACTACGAAGGCACCCGTGGCCTCGTCGGGCGTCCGCGTCTTGCGTCCCGTGACGGTGATGACCACGGGTTGGCTCGTCGGCGACGCCGGTCGAACGAGGTAGCTTTGGGGCCAGCCCGTGTCGATGCCGAAGGTCTCGTGCAGCATGCCGCCGCTCTCTTCGCCGACGACGGAAATCTCGAGCTGGTCGATGTCGTCCGGGACCGTGAGCGGCGAAGTGACCTCGATCAGGATCGCGGTCTCGCCCCCTCCGCCGCAAGCGGCGAGGAGAGAGGCCGCGAGGGACACCGCCGCAACGCGCAACGCTGCACCGCGGTGCCTCGGACCCGTCAAGGCAACACCCCCGTGCCGAGGGTGGGCGTCGGAAGCTCCGAGCCCCCGCCGAGGGGACCGAGCACCAGGAACGTCGCGACGCCGCCCGCCACCACCACGCCCACGGCGGTCCAGAACCACCACTGCGTGAGCACGCCGCCGCCGCTTTCGTCGGTCGACGCCGCCTCCGGTCCTTCGAGGGGCATGTCTGTTCGGAGCGCAGAGGTCTCGAGGCTGGCCTCGGGGACCGCGAGCTCGAGCGGCTCTTCGCCGCTCCCCAGGGTACCGATGGTCGCCCGCGAGGGCGCGAGGGCTTCGACGAAGAAGCCGACCGTGTAGCCGTCGTCACCTTCGACCGCAGCAAGCCGGGCGCGCGCGGTGCTGCGATCGTCGCTCATCCCGAGCGTCATGTGCGCGTAGGCGCCCTCATGCCCTTGACGGTAGGAGAGGCGCAGCTCGTCGATGGCATCCGCGTGCTCGAGGATCCGCACGGTGACCAATGGTGCCTGGCGCTGCGCCATCCGGGCGGGGGACGCGTTCTCGAGCACGACGTGGACCGGCGGGTGATGGGATTCGCGCGCCCGGTCGAACGCCGCCTGGACGGTGGGGCCGGAGCTGCGATCGACGAGGCGATGGTCCGGGTCCCGGCCGAAGAGCTCCTGCAGCGTTGCTTCGGCGCCCCGCCGGTCCCGCAGCGCGAGCTGCGCGATGGCGAGGATCTCGAGGGTCTCGTTGCGCTGTCGGGCGCTGATGTCCGTACGCGCCAGGAGGCCACGCGAAGCCGCGAGCGCCTCCTCGTAGCGGGCGTACATGATCATCTCGCGCACGGCGCCGAGGGCTGCGTCGTTGTCGGAGGTGTCCTGGGCCCAGGCCCCGGACGCTCCACAGAGCGCGGCGACGACCAGACAACTGCTGACAACCGAACGCACGACTACGCACTGATTGTAGCCGAGTTGCGGCCACGTTGCGCGACCCCCTCACGGCACAGGCGGGTCCCCTCACTGGCAGCTTGTTCAGGGCGTCCAGTCGCCGCGCGAGGCGCAGGCCGCACCGGGCTCGCCCACGTAGGGGTCCGATGGAGGTCCCCGGCGCTGGATCCACTTGGGGTAGCCCAGCGCCTCGCCGCATTCGTAGACCTCGAGACCTTCGGCGAAGGAAGGCTCGGCCGCCAGCAGCGCGATCAGGTGACGACCCACATCGCCGAAGCCCCGCCGCGCCTCGGCGAGGTCGCCCACCGGGGACTCGGCCAGCCGCGACGCGGCCGTAGCCGTGCTCTCGAGGTGCGTGCGCAGGGGCTCGGACGCGAGCTCCGCCGCCCGACGGGCGGTGCTCTCGATCCGGCGCGCTGCGGGCGCGATTCGGCCCGCCGAGCCGACGGCCAGCATCGCGCGCACGGCCTCATAGGCCTCGAGCACCTCCCTCACTGCCCGCCCGAGCTCCGGACGCGGACCGGGCGGCTGCGCGGGCGCCGCCGCGACCGTCGCGCCTGCGTCCCGTTCGCGCCCAACGCGCGCCTGCTCGTCGCACCGGCAGGCGACGGCTCCGAAGGCGACCCACGTCACCAGCGCCGCCCACGCCCAGACTTGCGCCCAACGCATGACCCCAGCGTAGCACCCTCGTCGGGCGAGCCCGAGCGCTGAGCGCGCGACCGCCATCACGCAGGGTCGAGCTCGATGACGAACAGGGCGCCCCCGCCGGGGCGCGCCTCGACCCCCACGCGACCGCCGTGGGCAGTCACCACGGACTTCACGATGGCCAGTCCCAGGCCGGTCCCGTCCCGCTCCGCATCCGTCGTGAAGAAGCGGTCGAAGACCCGCGACCGGAGCCCTTCCGGCACTCCAGGGCCGCGATCCGCGATCTGCACACGTAGCGTCCGCGCACCCCCACCGCTCACCTCCATGTCCACGGTCGCATCCTCCGGAGAGAACCGCACGGCGTTCTCCACCACGTTCAGGAGCGCCGTCTCCAGATCCGCTTCGCGAGCTCGCACCAAACGACTCGCGGCCCGATACGTCACGCGCACGGGTCGGTCAGGCGCCGCGGCCCGCTCCCCCACACGACGCAGCAGGGTGTCCAGGTCCACAACGGTCAGCGCCTCGTTCGACGCCTCGATTCGGCTGAGCTCGAGGAGTCGCGAGACCAGTCGATCGAGCCGCTGTGCGTCGAGCTGAATGTTCCGCAAGAACCGTGTCCGGGCCTCGGGGTCGTCGTCCGCGCCTTCCCCCAGGAGCTCCGCTGCGCCGCGAATGCTCGTCAGCGGAGACTTGAACTCGTGGGCGACGTCCGCGGCGAACTCCGAGATAAAGCGGGTCCGAGCCTCGAGTTTCCGGGTCATGGCCGCGAAGGCCTCTCCCAGCTCGCGCACCTCGCCGCTGCCCTCGACTCGCACCGGCACGTCGCGCTCGCCGCTGGCGATACGGTTTGCCGCTCGCGAGAGCCTCGAGAGGGGTCGCGAGATCGACCACGCGAGCAGGAGGCTCACGGTGAACACGAACACGGCCGCGATTCCCAGCACCTTCAAGAGCCCCGAGCGAATGCGATAGAGCTCGACCATCACCGGTGCCGTCGAGCGAGTCACGTACACGACACCAGTGACTTGTCCCCCGCTTCGGATCGGCTCTGTGACGAACAGGATCACTCCGGGCTCGCGTTCGCGAATGCGCGTGCGGGCGCTCGGGTGTCCTGCGAGGGCGTCCCGCACTTCCCTTCGTCGGGGCACGTCCGGCCACGCCTGCGCGCTCGGCGCGCCGGCTCGGGCCGAGCCGCGGCGCGAAGTCGGAGCACCGTGGGTATCCGACGGGCCGGACGAGCCGAGGAGAGTCGGTGGCAACGGCTCCGGACCCTCGGGTGGACCGCGATCGTGGGAGTCGGCCGCCACGGCTCCATACGCGTCGAGGATGCGGATGCGCGTGCGCGTGTCCGCGGCTGCACGCGTGATGATGGCGTGGTGGCGTTCCTCGTCCAGGCCTCGCCCGTCTTCGAGATCCAGCTCGACCATCGCCCGCGTCAGATGTGCCTGATGCCGCATGTCCCGCTCGAGGGCGCCCAGGAGCTGGCGTTCGTAGACCCGGGCGAATTCGAGCCCGGCGACGGGCACCAGCAGCACCACCAGGTTGACGATCAGCAGCCGCACGCGCAGACGGCCGACATGCCACCGGAGCTTCGCCCCCCATCCGCGGGCGCTCGCCCGCCCTAGAACGAATGATGCGCTCGCCGCGCTCTCGTCCGCGCGCTCTTCAGCCACCCGCCGCCTTGTACCCCACACCGTGCACCGTGGCGATCGGGTCGGGTTGGCCCGCATCGCGGAACTTGCTCCGGATGCGTCGCACATGCGTGTCGATCGTGCGCTCCGTCACGAGGTTGTCGTAGGAGTAGGCGCGCTGCATGAGCTGGCCACGCGAGAGCACGATCCCGGGCCGTTCGAGGAGCGCAGCGAGAACCCCGAGCTCGGTCCGCGTGAGGGAAATGGGAGCCCCCCCAGCCCGGACATCGTAGCGCTCCAGATCGATGGTGACTCCGGCGTGCTCGATGCACGCTTGTTCCACCGTCTCCGGCGTCCGCGGCTCCGCGCGTCGCAGGATCGCGCGCACCCGAGCCACGAGCTCGCGCGGCGAGAACGGCTTGGTGAGGTAGTCGTCGCCGCCCAGCTCGAGGCCCACGACGCGATCGATCTCTTCGCCGCGCGCGGACAGGAAGAGGACCGGGGTGCCCCCATGACTCCGGATGCGTCGACAGATCTCGAGGCCGTCCATCTCCGGCAGCATCACGTCGAGCACGACCAGGTCCACCCCGCCCGCCTCGACCGCAGCGAGCGCAGATGGACCCTGATCGACCGCGGTCACGCGGTAGCCCTCACGCTCCAGGGCATACTGCACCACCTCGCGGATGCGGGCCTCGTCGTCGACCACGAGAATGTGTGCGCTCACGAATCCTCGATGCCCTGCGTAGCCCCGGATTCTTCCATCGCGGCTCCAAGACCTTCAACCCGGGCCCAGACCTCCGAGACGATACCACCCACACCCTCGACGGATGAACCGGCATAGCGAGCGAGCACCAACTGCGTGCGGAGGGCCTCCACCAGATCGGCCAGCTCCTCGAGGGCCCGCCGGTCCCGTTCCCGCAGATCGTGAAGGCGATCCACGTTCTCCACGTGCAGGCGCGCCGTGGCGAGCGCCCGCGGCGGAGAGGATGCCCGCTCCAGCTCGGTGAGACGCGCTCGAACGCTCTCGCGGTCGAATGCCGGGCGGGACAGGAGCGCGTCGAGCTCGGTGCGGCGCGCCTCCGTCCCGGCGACTTCTGCGAGGATGCTCCGCGCCGCCTCTGCGGACAGCAGAGCCGAGAGCGCGCTGCCCGCGCACGCCTCCACCCCCTCCCGCAGAGCCGCCTCGATGCGCCGGGCCGCGTCTGTGGTCGGAGGTGACGCCACGGGCCTTCGACCCCGCGCGGCCGTCAACGCCACGGGCGCCCACAGGGGCCACAGAGGAATGGTCACCGCAGCCGACGCCCACGCCGCGGCGTCACGCGAGGGCGACCGGCGAAGCACGGCGAACGCCAGGGCTGCGCCCGCGATCACATAGAGGATCCCCAAGTCTCCGAGGCTCACGGAGCCCGCCTCCCGTAAGGGTCTGTCGCCCGCGAGCGTTCGGTGTCCCAGGCATCATCGTCCACATCGGAGTCCGACAGATCACTATGGCGGTAGATACCGGCCGCCGACTGGGCGCTCGTTACGAGGGCGTCCGCGAAGCTCCCCTCGGGAGCGCGAACGAACGGAATGCTCGACTGCGACGGCCGACCCAAGAAGGGTCGGAAGTTCCAGGCCACTTGACCACCGACGGCGAGGAAGATCGCGACGAAGGCAACGGCGGTGGTGAGCCAGCCCGGGCCCGCCCCGAGGCCGCGCAGCACGATCCCCAAGGCGGCGAGCCCGGACAGCCCGTACACGATGGCCGCGAGGAGCGCCGAGGCGTGGTAGCCGAGCCCCGAGTCGATCGCGAGCCACAGCACCGGAGACGCGGCGAGGAGCACGAGGGCTGCGCGCGCCGTGGCCGCAAGCACGAGCGTAGCCGTCGCGCGCATGGGCCGCGGCCGACCGAGCGCGCACGCCACGCCGTGCAAGGCCGGAACGCAGAGGGCAAGGGTGCCGAGCATGGCCAGTGGCAGCTTGATGCCGGACCAGAGGATCTGGGTTTCGGCCCGGAAGGACCCCAGCACGCCCCCGAAGGCCAGCGATCCGACGGTGATGGCGATGAGGGAGACCACGGCGATCTCGCGGACGCCATCGTCCTCGCGGCATCGGCGGGCGATCTCGCTGGGGTCGCGTAGGAGCTCGGCCAGGGCGGCGCCGTTCACGAGCCACCTCCGAGCAGGGGCAAGGTTCCGATGCTGACGCGCGCCGCGAGGGCCACGGCGAACAGCGAGAATCCGGCGCAGGCGATGAGAGAAACGGCGCGCGTGGCGCTGTCGGCGTCGGCGAGCTGCTCGTGGAGGGAGCGCAGGAATCTGCGAAGACCGATGGCTCCGCCGAGGGCGAGCCCGGTTCCCGAAGCGATTGCAGCGGTCGACGGCGCCCCGCTCGTGACCACGAACAGCGCGACCGCGGGCGCCAGGCCCGCCAGGACAATGCCCGTGGATGCGAATGCGCCGACGGTCGCCTCCGCCAATCGCGCGGGCACGAGGGGCGCTCCGAAGATCGTGAGGACGATATAGAGGGCAGGAACGCCGAGGCCAAGCACGGCGAGCACGGCGGCGGGCACTCCTGCCGCGTGCACCAAGATGGATGGACCGCCCGCGCAGACGCCCATGGCGACGCCATACAGGGCACAGAGTCCGACCGCGATCGCGAGCCGCCGAGCAAGCGACGCTGTCCTTGGGTCGTCGTCCTCCAGGAAGAGCGAGGACCAGCTCACAATGATGTTGTCTGTCATGACACCTCCTCAATCCCAGAAGTACGGGATCGATGAGGCGTGCCCATGCCGATGCCTAGGAAGGGGCATGGAGAGTTTGTGGCGCGTTTGTGGCAGCCACGTCAGATGCGGTAGAGTTCTCCGAACTTGCTTCGCAGGTACTCCATGTAGGGCTCGATGCGAAGCGGTGAGCCGGTTGCGCGTGTCACGAGGTCGAGCGGATCGTACACGCCCCCGTGCCGATAGATGTTCTCGGTGAGCCAGTCGCGCAGCGGCTTGAAGTCGCCCTCGGCGATTCGGTCCGGGATATCCGGCCGGGCACGGTTGGCCGCAGCGAAGAACTGGGCGCTCATCACGTTGCCCAAAGTGTATCCCTGGAACAGCCCGCCGATCTTCTCGACATACCAGTGCACGTCCTGCAGGACCCCCACACGATCATCTGGAGGTCGAACGCCCAGATCCTGTTCGTAGCGATCGTTCCAGGCGTCGGGCAGGTCGGCGATGCTCAACGTCCCCTCGAGCATCTGCGTCTCGAGGTCGAATCGGACCATGACGTGAAGGTTGTACGTGATCTCGTCGGCGTCGACGCGGACCAGGGACCGCTCGACCCTGTTGATCGCGTGGTAGAAGTCGTCGAGGGAGCATCCGCCGAGCAGCGCCGGGAAGCGCCGCTGCAGCTCCGGATACATGTGCTGCCAGAACGGGCGGCCGCGCCCCACCAGGTTCTCCCAGAGGCGTGATTGACTCTCATGCACCCCGGCCGAGACGCCCCCGCCCAGTGGCAGCCCGTCGAGCTCGGGGTCGACGCCTTGTTCGTAGAGAGCGTGGCCGCTCTCGTGAACCGTCGCGAAGAACGCTTCCCCGAGCTTGTCCTTGCTCGGGCGCGTCGTGATGCGCACGTCTCCACGTGAGAATCGCGTCATGAACGGATGGTGCGTGAGATCGAGGCGACCGCGCGCGAAGTCATAGCCGAGCCGCCCCGCCATTTCACGACCGAGCTCCATCTCGTCGTCGCGCGAGAAGTCGCCGCGCAGCATGGAGTCATCGGGCAAGGGCCGCTCCGCGATAGCCGAGGCAAGAGGAACGAGCTCCTTCCGAAGCTCCGCGAACAGGGCGCGGACGCTCTCTGTCGTCATGCCCCGGTCGTAGAGGTCGATGAGGGGATCTGCAGGATGGTCGTGCTCCGTGAAGCACGCCGAATAGCGACGCGTGAGCTCGAGGGTCTTCTCTAGGAGTGGGCGCATCGTCTTGAAATCGTCGTTCGCTCTGGCCCGCGTCCACGTCACGAAGCACTCAGCGACGTGACCCTTGATCGCAGCGACCAGCTCGGAGGGAACTCGCGTGGCGCGCTCGTGCTCCCGGCGTGCCACGCGGATGAGCGCACCGTCCGGATTGCCCGGTGGCAGGGACTCTCCATGGCCTCGCAGCCGGTCGATGAGCTCTCCCAGCGCGGACGACCGACGCATGTCGTGGGCCACCCGGCCAAGCGTGGATATGTGGCGCGCTCGCGCCTCCGCCCCCCCAGCCGGCATGTAGGTGCTCTGGTCCCACTCCAGAACCGCCGCGGCCGACTCCACGTCATTGATCTCGCGGAGCCGCGCACGCAACTCCAGGAGGGCTTGCTTCATGTTGTGCTCGTTCCTTTCTCGGCCCGTGCCCGTCGCTTGCTCTTCGCCCGGCGACGCAGCCGCATATTGAGCAGCTCCACGATGAGGGCGAAGCCCATGGCGAAGTATATATATCCCTTGTTGATGTGCTGATCGAGGCTCTCGGCCGTCAGGAGCACACCGATGAGGAGCAGGAAGCTGAGGGCGAGGATCTTCATCGACGGGTTCTTGTTGACGAAGTCACCGACCGTCTTTGCGAAGAGGAGCATGACCACCACGGCGATCACGATGGCGGTGACCATGATGGCGACCTCGTCGACCATCCCCACCGCGGTGATCACGGAGTCGAGCGAGAAGACGATGTCGAGGATCATGATCTGAATGACGGCCGCGACGAGCCCTCCGATGGGTTTGCTCGGTAGATCCTCGTCGTCCTCGTCCTCCACCTTCTCGTAGATCTCGTGGGCGGCCTTGCCGATGAGGAACAGGCCGCCAGCCATGAGGATCATGTCGCGTCCCGAGACCTCCTCCCCGAGCACCTCGAAAAGAGACTCCCTCAGACCCATGACCCACGAGATGGCCAGGAGCAGGCCGATCCGCGTGAACATGGCCCCGCCCAGACCCAGGCGGTAGGCGAGCTTGACCTGATGGCTCGGGAGCTTCGACGTCAGGATGGCGATGAACACGATGTTGTCGATGCCGAGCACGATCTCGAGCACGGTCAGGGACAGCAGGGCGATCCAGGTCTCCGGTTGAAGTAGGGCTTCGAGCACGGCGTCGCTCAGGGGCAGGCGGGATCGTGGGGGAGGTTACCCCGCGGCGACCGCAGATAGGAGAAGGGCGTGGCGGTCAGGAGATTGGAGACACGGGACGTGTAGATATCGGCGTACCGCTCGATCTGGCGCGCGAGGTGACTCTTGTCGTTGCCGGTCCGCATCAGCAGGCCCCATCGGGGATTGCCGAGCTCCGTCGCCTCCTTGGCGAGGGGCGCGATCCGCGTGTCGAGCGCGTCGAGGTCTGCTCGGAGCTTGCGGAGCAGCTCCCGCAGCTCGCCAATCCTCCGCCCGGGCGCCTCGCAATACCCACCCTCCGAGCGCTGCAGGTCCAGTCGCGCCCTCGCCTGCTCGTGCTCGAGCTCTTCCTTGCGATCCATGAGCTGGCTGAGCTCGGCCTGCCGCGGCGCGAATGTCTCGAGGGCCGCCACCTCCTCCTCGAGCTCGCGGACGACCAGCCCCGTTCTCCAGCGCAGCGCGCTCTTGGACATGTGGACATCCGCGTAGATGTGATCACCGAAGTACAGGATCTCCTCGCCGCGCATGCCGAGGTGCTCCTCGACCGCGGCGGCGGTGCCGCCGAGAAACGCGCACCCCTCGCGCAGACCGTGTGCCGGCCGGAGCAAGCCCGAGTCATCCACCACTTCGAAGAGGGGCCGCTGCTGGTCGAAGAAGCCCGGCTTGGCCGCCGAGACGATCACCACGTCGAAGACGTCACGCCACGTCATCGCGCCCGGCAGGCGACCGTCGAGGACCCATGACATCATGTCGCGCGTGTAGGTCCACTCCGAGTTCGTGATCAGCAGTAGCTTCTTGCCGGCGTGTTTGATGTCGAGCAGGGCCAGCGGCAGCTCGTCGTCGGGCGTGACGAAATCTCCCGGGCTCGCAGCGACCTGGGCCTTCAGCGCTCCCTCCATGTGGGTCGCGTCGATGCTAGCGCGTACGTGTTCGTACAGATCGGCGTAGCCCAGGACCCCCGGGAGCCGACCCACATCGAGCAGATCCACGGCCTGCATCAACATACACCCCTCCGAGAGGGCGAATAGCGTGTTCAGGAACACCCATCGGGGCTCGGCGAGATCCACCAAGGTGCGGGCATAAGCGCGACGCTGCTCCTCGAACGGGAGCGGCCGCGTACCGTGACAGGCCTTCTTGATGTAGCCGAACCGGTTGGCCTTGACCACGTTGCCGAGCTCGAGATCGAGCACCAGCCCCGGCATGACCAGCGTCGGATCGAATACCAGGTCGCTGACAGGCCAGCCTTGCTGCGCGAGGAGGGCCTGACTGTGCTCGTAGGCTCGCCGTTCCCACACCTCCGTGCGGTAGTGCACGAGCGTGTAGTCCATGTCGAAGCCGATGGCGCGAATGGCCCGCAGGTTGAGCGTGCGGTTGGCGAAGATCCGCCGCCTCACCGGCGGCCGGAGGTCCACTTCAGGTAGCGAAACCACGGGGCTCCTGTGTAGCACTCCCGCGCGTCGTTCGCGACGATCGCGTTTGCCATGACGTGGGACGGGGGTTCTTCGGAGCCAGGGCGCTGGCTGGCCGAGCCGGTCGGTTTGACACCCGGGACGCGCCGCGGCTAGCGTGCGTATATGGTCGGTGGCCCAGGCATCAGCGGGCACAGCCCCTGGCGGCTCGCCGGTGCGTCAGTCCTGGCCCTGGTTCTCCTGGCCCTGGACCCCGGTCGCGCCGCCGCCATCGTTGTCGAGGTCACGCCGGCCGACGACGTGGAAGTCGCGATCAACGCCCTCGGGCCGGGCGACGAGCTAGTCCTGCACGGTGGCACGTATACCCTGTCGGGCCGATTCAGCTTTGCCATCGCGGGCACCGCCGCGATGCCGATCCTGATTCGCGCGGCCGACGGCGAGCGCCCCATCTTAAACCGCCCAGATGCGTCTCAGAACATCATCGACATCGACAACGCCGAGCACGTCATCATGTGCGGCATCGAGTTTTCCGGCGGCTCGGCTGGCATCCGCATCAGCGGCGCCCGCTTCCTCACGATCGAGGACTGCGAGATCCATCACACCGCCGACGTAGCCCTACGAGCCAACGACACCGGCGTGCTCTACGACTCGCTCAGGATCCTCCGTAACCACATCCACGACACGAGCGGCACCGGCGAAGGGATGTACCTCGGGTGTAACAGCAACGGGTGCCAGGTCGCCAACAGCCTCATCGAGGGTAACCACGTCCACACGACGAACGGCGCCGGTGTCTCCCAGGGGGACGGCATCGAGCTCAAGGAGGGGAGCTACAACAACATCATCCGCGACAACGTCATCTACGACACGGGCTACCCATGCATCCTCACGTACAGCACGGTGGGCAACGGCGCGGCCAACATCATCGAGCGCAATGTCATGTGGGGCTGCGGTGATCACGGGATCCAGTCGGCCGCGGATGCGGTGATCCGCAACAACATCATTCTCGGCTCGGCCTCGGACGGCATCGCCATGCAGCCGCACCAGGCCGGCACTCCGGCCGGTCTCGTCGTCGTCCACAACACGGTGCTTCACGCGACGAACGACGCTATCAGCCTGCGCGGTACGACCGGGTCGGTCGTGATCGCGAACAACGCCGTTTACGCGCGGGCGGGCCGGGCCATCTTCGTCAACGGCGGCGACCTGTCGGGCCTCGTCCTCGCGGGGAACGTCGGCATGGGCGGCGTGACCGGGGCATCGGGCGGCTACGCGGCGGGTGCGATCGCGACCGATTTCGTCGCCGCGAGCTTCAGCGGGATGCCGCCCAACGACGTGTTTCCTGCGGCGGGCGGGGCGCTCGTCGGCGCCGGGGCAGCTGCGCACGTCGTCGCCGACGACTTCAACGGGACGGCGCGCGGCGGCGTGGCCGACGTGGGGGCCTATGCCTTTGCGGCGGGCGGGAACCCGGGGTGGGTCCTCGTCGCGGGCTTCAAGGGGGTCACGCCCGGGCCAGGTCCGATGCGCGATGGGGGCGTTCCCGTCTCGGACGGCGGCGCCACGGGTGACGGCGGTGTCACGCCCATGCGAGATGGTGGCACGACGCCGATGCTGGACGCCGGGCCCCGCCCGCTCGCCGACGCTGGCGTTTCGGGTGCCGATGCGGCGGGCGCGTCGGGCGCGGTCGAGGGCGGTTGCGGCTGCAGGGCGAGCGCTCCGGAGTCGGCCACGGGGCCGACCGGGACGATCACGCTCCTGACGTTCGGTCTCTTGGCGCTGCGTCGCAGGCGTCGTCGTCGCTGACGTGGCCGCGGCGAGTCGGGATCACGGGCAGGAGGGGTTCTCGTAGCCCGGAGTCCCTGCGTTGTCGCCGTCGTAGGGGCCGCCCGAGATGGGTGCGACACACCAGTTTGCGACGGAATCGTTGGCCGTGGCGTCCGTGGAACCGGGATCCAGGCTCATGGAGAACTCGGAGACGACCCTCCATCCCATGGACGTGTCGTAGACGACCGTGTCGATGACCGTGGGCCCAGAGCCGCACTCGATGCTCACGGTCTCCATGCCCGTGTTGTTCAGCGTGAACGCACCGCCGTAGCTGTAGCTCGGCGTGAAGCCACCGGGCGTGGCGCTCTGGGCGAACACGAAGTACTGGCCCGGCCGGATGATCGTGTTGGCCCGGACCGTGTGCATCCCCACCCCGTCCCGGATCACGCAGCTCGACAGGCTCAGGGCGCTCGTGCCGGGGTTGTGGATCTCGAACCATTCGCGGCCCGTGTCGGTGTCGCGCGGGTTCGGCATGATCTCCGTGATGACCAGATCGCCCGCCGCGTTGGGGTCAGCGAAGGTGGCGGCCGCGCGCGCGATGTTGAGCACGTAGGTGCCCGTCTCGGTGTCGTCGTAGCCGTCGACGACGACCACCACCGTCTCCGTCGCGGCGAGCTCGACGGTCAGCGTGGACAGGCTGCCCGTGCCGCCGTCGTCGTCGCAAGCGATCTCGAGCCCGTCGCAGGCGCCCTCGAGCACGTAGAGGACGGTGTCGTAGTCGGACCCTTCGGTGTCGAAGGTGTACAGGCCGGCCATGGTGGCCGTGAACGTGAAGGCCGCGTCGGCGCCTCCCGAGCCGTAGGTGCATCCTGCTGCCCGGTGGTCGGAGAGGGCTGCGTTCGTGCCCGTCACGACCGACGAGCCCGTCGTGCCCATCAGGTCCGAATCGGGGCAGGTGTCGCAGGGCGCCGTCCGTGCGCAGTCCGAGTCGGCGCAATCGGTGTCCCCGTCGCCGTCGTTGTCCATCGTGTCGGTGCACTCGGCGCCGTCCTCGATGCAGGGCGAGTAGGGCGCGCACTCCGAGTCGGCGCAATCGATGTCCCCGTCGCCGTCGTTGTCCGTCGTGTCGCCGCACTCGGTCGCGCCGGTCTCGCTGCAGCGAAGGTCGCCGTCGCAGTCGGGGTCATCGCAGTCGGCGACACCGTCGCGATCCTCGTCCACGCCGCCGGTGCACGAGGTCTCCCTAGCAGGCGCTTCGGTGATGCTCAGGACGAAGTCGCCCGACTCCGTGTCGTCGTAGCCGTCGACGACGATCACGATGACCGCGCCAGCCGTGAGGTCTACTCGCACCACCGAAGTCACCTCCGGGCCGAGCGGTACGTCGTCGTTACAAGCGAGCTCGGTGCCGTCGCATGTGCCGCCCATGTGCACGTGCACGACGGTGTCGAAGGCCGATCCGATCGTGTCGAACGCGAAGGTGCCATCGCGCGGCGCGGTCCAGCGGAACGCGACGTCCTCGGCCGCGGCCGTGTCCGAGCCGCAGCTGCCCTCCGCGTCCGCACCGGCGCCCACGGTCGTGCCGGTCGCCACCGACAGGCCCTCCATGGAGGCCAGATCGCGCTCGGGGCAGCCCGGTCCGGCGTCGGGTCCCGAGTCCACCGGTCCCGAATCCACCGGACCCGAGTCGACGGGGCCCGCGTCCGCGTCCGGTCCCGCATCGACGGGGCCCGCGTCCGCGTCCGGTCCAGCGTCGACGGGACCCGCGTCGAGCTCCGGTCCCGAGTCGATCATGGGGCCCGCGTCGCGCGGCCCGCCGTCCACGGGGAGCGGTCCGCCGTCGCGCATCCCGCCATCCGTCATGACGCCGCCGTCCCGTCCCGCGTCCGTTACTGGTCGGCGATCCGCCGTGCAGCCCGTCCAGAGAGCCGCAGTGCAAACAAGCAAGACCAATGCGCGCGTCATGATGGCTCTCCCTCGATGTCAACCCGTGGACCGAGCTGGTTACCATCAGCCCTCAGGCGAGGCAAGGCGCCCCCGCCTGTTTCGCTGAGCCTGCCATCGTACACAGTCGCGCAGCGCACGCGACACGGATGGGAACACCTGTACGAGGCGTGCGCTCCTCGGATCGCCGCGGCGAAAGCGGAGGCGCCGATCTGCTACGCTCCTGGACCTGCGTCGCTCATGCCCCATGCCTCCGAGCTCAGTGCCCTGTTTCTCGACGCGGGGAACACCGTCGTCTTCCTCGACACGGACGTCGTCGCGTCCGTCGCCGAGGACGCCGGCGTGCGCGTGTCCGCCGCGACGCTGTCGGCCGTCGAAGGCGCGGCCAAGCGCCGCTATGAAGAGGCCATGGTCGCCGGCGGAAAGCACGAGGGCGGCTTCCGGCTCTACCTGACGACGCTCCTCACCGAGGCTGGCGTCTCTCCCGATCGCGCCCGCGATCTGCTGACTCCCCTGCGCGCGGCCCACGACGAGCTCAATCTATGGCGTCGCGTTCCCGACGACCTGCCGGCGGCGCTCGAGCGTGCCCGGGGCCTCGGCCTGCGCCTGGGGATCATCAGCAACTCCGAGGGCAAGCTCCCCGAGCTCTTCGCGCGCGTGGGGCTCGGGGACGCCTTCGAGATCGTCATCGACTCGGCTCACGAGGGGATCGCCAAGCCCGACCCGGAGATCTTCCTTCGCGCGGCGCAGCGGATGGGCATTTCTCCGCACCGTGGTCTCCATGCGGGCGACATCCCTGCGATCGACGTCGAAGGGGCTCTAAGTGCGGGCATGCACGCGGCGCTCATCGATCCCCTCGACTTCTACCCTGCTCACGACCGCTCACCCCGCCACGCGTCCGTTTCGGCGCTCGTCGCGAGCCTGACCCATGGTTGAAGCACGACGATCCATGGCCGCCTACCGATGCACGCGCTGCGACGTGATCTTCGAGGCCGACGAGGCTCGCTGTCCCACGTGTCTGCGCAAGAGCGGGATCGAACGGGTCGAGGCTCCGGTCCAACCGGGGCAGGGCGGCCGGGCGGGCGAACGGCACCTCAAGGCGAACGCGGTGCTCATGACGTGCTTCGTGGCGCTGCACGCCGTCACGGTGCTGTCGGTGCTGATCAATCTATGGCTCGCCTACCAGGGATCTTCGGGCCAAGGGTGGATCTCCGAGATGTACCCCCTGCCGAGCTCGCACTCGGAGCAGCTGGGCTTCTTCGGCACCTTCGCGTGCCTCGGGGGATGGGGCCTCATCGGCCTGCTCTGGGCGCCGCTCAACGCATGGGCGCTCTGGAAGCGCAAGCCCTGGGCACGATGGTCCACGCTGCTCTACTGGGCCGGGAGCCTGTTCACGATCTGCTGCATTCCCTTCGGCCTCTACGGGCTCTGGAGCCTCCTCAGACCCGATGTGCGGGCCGCCCTCGAGTCGGGGCGCTGATCACGATCGGCGGGATGGGCCGTCGTCCCCGGGGCGGCGCGGCCCTCAGGAATCGCCCCCCCCGGGCTTTCCGGGGACTCGAAGGCGCTCGGCGAGGTCTGCGACCATGTCCGGATCGGAGGCCACGAGGTCCTCGGCGGCCATTTGCGCCTGGCGCAGCACGTCGTCAGAGAGCGGCGCCGACGCGTTCGCGTCGAGGCCGAGGCCCGCGGCGATCTGCCGCGCGGCGTCGAGCAAGGCGCCGCCGTGCTCGCCGGAGAGCAACTCGGCCACGCTGGCCAGCGCGTCTCGAGGCACGCCCTCGGGACCCAGCATCCGTTCCATCTGGTCCTGCAGATCGCTTGGCAGCCCAGCGGAGACGTTGCGGGCCAGCTCCGCGAGATCCAGCGCGGGCGACGCACCCGCGTGCGGCCCGAGCCACACCCCGCCCTCACCGAGCTCGTCGACACGCGCCGCGTAGCTCGACGCCTGCGGCCTGGCCACGTCGGGGTAGACGTAGATGCCGCGCATGTCGTCGTGCATCTCGATCAGGTCTCCGAGGAGCTGCCCGAGCTGCTCGGACAGGTCTGCGGGCTCGGACGCGAACGAAGCCCCCGTCATCACGGCACAGGCATCCTCGAGGGCGATCGCACCAAACGCGGTCCCTGTCGCGCCTCGCAGCATGACCACGCCCTCCGGTTGTTCGGAGAGGACCTCAAAGCGGCGCCTCATCTCGTCGAAGGGAATCCTCAGCAGCGCTATCGCATCGATGGGCATGTCGCGCATGGTTGCCGACGCGGCTCACCGGTGCAAGCCGCGCGCGCAAGCTCCCACGCGTCCACGATCCCCGTCAGCGTTGCGACATCATCAGGGGGATGAGCGTGCCCAGGCACATGACTATGATCACGAACAGGAAGACGAAGATGCCGATCGCTCGCCCGCCCATGGCGCCCCCGCCCATCCGCGCCGTCAGCGCATTGGCCGTGCCCATGGGTGAGCTGTGGAGTGAGAGGCCGCTGATCGATGCCTCGGTTCCCCGGGAGCCGCCGTCGACGATGACCGCCTGCGGGATGAGCGGCTGCGTGCGCGGCTCCATGCCCTGCGCGCGCCGCACCGCCGTCCCCAGAGCCACCACCTCGATGAGGCCCGGGCTGAGCTCACGGATCTGCAGGCGGTTGCCGATCACGTGCTCGGCGCCGAGCTGCTGCGCTTCTCGCCGAACGAGCTCGAGACAGTTCTCGCGGGCTTCGTAGATGAGCTTGGTCACTTCAGGGATCTCGCCCCGCGCGAGGCTGCGGAATCGCGCGCCGATGCCCGAGGCCACCCCGAGGGAGTAGACGGATGTGGCCATGACGAGCTGGTGCGGAACATAGCCCAGCACTGCCAGGTTCCAGAGCTCCTCGCCGGTCAGCTCGGACGTGGCGACCTGATGCTCCGGGACGGCGCCCTGGGACAGCCCAGGGTGGAAGGACGCGGTTCCGGTCAGGAGCAGCTCGACTGTTCCCGGTCCGTAGGGGAGCATCTGCACGCGCACGTCGACGACGGCGTTGGCGCCGGCCTGCGAAGCCTCCGCGCGCAGCCGCGCCAGGGCCGTGTGGCGAATCTCGTTGTACATGGAGCTGAACTCGCGCACCTCGCCGCGTGCCAGGGTTCGAAATGATCCGAGCAGACCGCGACCCACGCCGATCGCATAGGCGATGTTGCCCATGGCGAACTTGATGGGCAGGTAGCCCGCGTCCAGGTGGCAGTAGAGCTCGATGCCGGACGCGGCCGTCGAGAAGAAGCGCCCGCTCGGCGAGGTGCCGTGGACGGCCGTGCCCTGTGAGAGGAACTCGGTGAAGCCAGCCAAGGAGCCGAGGGACGTGGTGACGCCGCTCACGCCCTGAGCGCCGTGCTTCTGGGCGTCCTGTTCCATGCGGCCGATGGCCGAGTGCCGCCCGTCGCTGATCATCTGCGTGATCTGGGTGATCTCGCCGCCCGATATGGACCGGCCCATGGAGCCGAGCGCTCCCGTCACGCCGATCGAGTAGACGCTGTTGCCCACGGTGATCTCGCCGGGGCTCAAGCCCTTGAGCGACAGACAGTAGATCTCATTCCCTGACATTCCGGAGATCAGCATGCGATCCCTCCTCGGATGGCCCGCGGCCGGTGTCGTGCGTCAGCCCTCACGCACCGGAGGATTGGCGACGAGACCCGTGCCTGCGAAGAGGTCGCGGGTCCCGGGTTTCCTCAAGTAGAAGAGACTCCAGAGATAGAAGGCGATCTTCAGCAGGCCCCAGCAACCCGCCATGGCGAGCGAAACACCCATGCCCACCGCCATGAACATGCCCACGTCGGGCATGCCAGGGGGGCTGCCCCCTGACCCCGGGTCGGGTCCGGCCGCGAGCGTCATCCTCTGCATCACCTCTTGGGTCTGGACTGCGAGATACGATTCGAATCCCGTCCGAGCGAGCTCGAACACGGCGCCCAGGCCCAGTGTCGTCATCAGGAGGGACCGTCCTCCAGGCTTGAGCGCGAGGGTGAGCGCGCCGCCGACGATGAGCGCGACAGCGATGACGATGTGCCCAAAGGCCAGTGTGGCGCTCACGGGCAACCACCGCCTCTGAAGGTCCTGCAGCTGCTGATTGAACGCTAGGAAGCCCCCCTGCGCCGGATCACCCTCGAGCTCGGCGAGCGCTCGTTCTTGCTGGTTCGCCATGACGCCCTGCATGGCGAGCCCGCCGACACCCAAGAGCCCCGTGCAGGAGAGCAGGCTCCCGAGGACGATCGCGGTGACGCACACCACCTTGAGCGCAGTCGGTTTCCGTCCGTCCATGTCGCGTTCTCAGGCTGGCGACCATATGCCGCCGCGCCCGTCCTTGCCTAGATCGCTCTCCATTTGACCTGATCCTGGCTTACGTCCGCGCTTGGCTCGGTCATGCACTCCACAGTGCACTCCCTCGCCTCGCTTGCGCGGGGTGCCTGGGGCGGCCATGCGCAGCATGGCCGGGGGCCCCGGGCC
>Ga0214473_10001298_pt1 | contig 33395 bp, 26 predicted proteins | sample RVTome_7_FD_203509 | JGI IMG/M metagenome (GOLD analysis project Ga0214473, IMG submission 203509) | Soil microbial communities from uranium-contaminated site in the Upper Colorado River Basin, Wyoming, United States - RVT98D197 | ecosystem: Environmental > Terrestrial > Soil > Contaminated >... | reverse complement strand
TTGTAAGAAAATTGGTTGTTGCTGATCGCAAGGGAGTTGGTGTACACAAAGACCGGCGCCCAATTGTTGTAACTATCCCAACAGCCGTATTTGATTACTGCGTGATCCAGGATGGAATTAACACTGGAGCTGTTAAATTTGATGTAGGCCCAGTCCCCTGCAGCAGGTAAAGTAGCGTTTCCGTCTCCATTGGTATCTCCGCCTACCGAGTCATCCTTTATGGAGGTGAAGTAGATTTTGTCCTCAGGGGTAGCATCAGCAATGAGAGTGCCGTTTACGATGAGGCTTGAGCCCGTAGAATAGAATTTAACTACGACACGAGGCTCTATAGTAAGAGTTGCGCCCTGGGCCACGGTGAGTGAGCTGCGCGCCACATACGGCAGGTCGCCGCCGCGCCAGGTAACATTTGAGGAAATCGTGAAGGAATCTATGTAATAGGCCGGAACACTGATAGCGTTGTAGTTGTTGTCATGTGCTGTGTTGCCGCTTATATTGAGTGTGATCTGGGCATCCACACCGATGGCAAATGCACCGTTGTAGGCAAACTCATTGTTGGTGATGGTGATGCCGTTGGCATAGACGCACAGCACACCGTAGTAATTGCCATAGCCTCCGTACTTCACCACGGTGTGATCCAATACAGAGCCGGAGCTGGTTGCGTTGAGCTTGATGTAGCCCCAGTCATCTTTGGCAGGAGAAGTAGCAGCGCCGTCTCCATTAGTATCTCCGCCTACCGAGTCATCCTTTATGGAAGTGAAGTAGATTTTGTCCTCAGGAGTTCCATCGGCAATGAGGGTGCCGTTTACGATGAGGCTTGAGCCCGTAGAATAGAATTTAACTACAACACCAGGCTCTATAGTAAGAGTTGCGCCCTGGGCTACGGTGAGTGAGCTGCGCGCTACATATGGCAAGTCACCACCGCGCCAGGTAACATTTGAGGAAATCGTGAAGGAATCTATGTAATAGGCCGGAACACTGATAGCGTTGTAGTTGTTGTCATGTGCTGTGTTGCCGCTTATATTGAGTGTGATCTGGGCATCCGCACCAATGGCAAATGCACCGTTGTAGGCAAACTCATTGTTGGTGATGGTGATGCCGTTGGCGTAGACAGACAGCACGCCGTAGTAATTGCTACTGCCTCCGTACTTTACCACGGTGTGATCCAATACAGAGCCGGAGCTGGTCGCGCTGAGCCTAATCTGCGCCCAATCGTCTTTGGCAGGAGAGGTGGCGTTTCCGTCTCCATTGGTATCTCCGCCTACCGAGTCATCCTTTATGGAGGTGAAGTAGATTTTGTCCTCAGGGGTAGCATCAGCAATGAGAGTGCCGTTTACGATGAGGCTTGAGCCCGTAGAGTTGAATTTGACGACGACACCGGGTTCAATGGTTAGGGTGACACCTGAGTTTACAGTGACATTGCTGATGACGATATATGGACTGTTGGCAAGGGTCCAGGTTGTATTCTGGCTTATGGTGCCCCCGACTTGCGTGCCGGAAGAGCTGAGGAGCATGAAGGACGCTGCGCCTCCGGCTTGCGGGCTTGCCTCTGGTCCAGCTGGATCAATGCTGTAATCGAAGGGATCACCGAAATCCTGCTCAGGCAAAATAGACTCTTCAAGGTCATCTCGCGGATACCCGGCAGTGAATATATCAGCACTTGTCCCATCGGCAGCCGATTCCTGCGAATCCGGGCCGGATTCACTTTCGCTGTGAGCTTGTTTGGCAGCAGGATAAATGCTTGCAGCAGTTGCAAGGGTTGGCTGACAGACAAGAAACAAAACAAGCGCAAGTGTGATTAGTTTTCTGGTAAAGGAAAGAAGTTTTCTCATAACAATGCACCCCTTCAATGAGAATAGGTTGAATAGGCAATTGAGCTACCAATATGCCAGGGTGTGTCAGAGCAAGTTGAAAAGTCTAAAGTCGTGAGTCATGAAAATGCCCCTGCTGAAAAGAAACCCCCGATATGTGCGTACTTCACTACAGCCAAGAAAATGCCTTCTATGAATTTAATAAAGTCCAAAAAATGATTGTATATTCACTTCGGTAAATAGAGCAACTTTTTGTTGTCTTATTTCTTCTTGCTGGAATGAAAAACTATCGCCTGTTGCAGGCTGAGATGAACTTAACTCTAGCGACTTATGAAATCGGTCTTGGAAACCGTCTCTTTGGTGTTGTAGGTTTTTTTCACTTGTTTGTGCTGCCGCAATTGACCTAACTCGACTTTCACGCCGCCAATTGCTTTTCTCAATAATTCTTGATTCTCCTTCTCTAAGATGAACAGCTGAGACAGAATCTCTTTTGCCTCATCCAAGTGGGCAGATTCGGGGGGAGCTTCAGCATGGGAATTATCGGACTTCAGGCTCGTGATTTTTGCATCAAGCCGGTCAATCTTTTGCATCAAGACTTGTTTTTTTCGAATAACTGCATTTAGAAGAGCTGTATTATTCTCATTTATCGCCTTGCGCTCGTTATTCGCAAGCCCGAGAATCTCTTTCAGATAAGCCACTTTCTGAATGAGCTGCTCAGAGGATGCATCTTCTCGTTTAGTAGGCAATATTTCCACCAGCTCCGCTGGCACGTTTGTTCTTCTGCACCGCCTCTTGCCAAGCAGAACTTATTTTGCCTAGAAGATCAATGCTTTCATCGATGGGACACGCGTCTTTCTTAACATCGGCCTCAGTAAGACGCTCATTTACGTAGCGATAGATCGCCCCGAGATTTTTTGCTATTTCCTGGCCTCTTTCCTTGTCCAAGGACATGGCAAGCTCCGAAACTATGTTCTGCGAGCGGACAATACTGTTGTGGGCCTTCTCCCACTGCTTTTCCGCCAGATCGCTTTTGGCTTGGTTTAGGTACTTAATGGATCCCTCGTAAAGCATTGAAACCAGAGATTCCGGACTGGTGGTTTGAACATTCGTTTGAAGATACTTCTCACGAAAATCCGTCTGCATTTACTAACCCCTCCCAATAGATTCTGACTTTTTCGTCGCTGCCTAGGATAATCCATTAATCTGAGCTGCCAACCAGTTTGACATGGCCTGCAATTTAGACAGCGCTGATTCCATGGCCGTGAACTCCGCAATTAGCTGTTCTTCCCTGAGAGCAAGCCGCACTTCTAAATCGTCAATTCGCTCGTCAAAGTATTCAATTTCGTCATCCAACACATCTTTCTGCCGGGGAATCGTCCCTTCTTTGTAGCTTTGTCCATTTTCAATTTGAGTTGATGTACTGGTAAGAGAGTCAGTAAGATCATTGATTCGTCTGGCCACGCCATCTCTTGTATCCGTGCTTGAATCGTAGTTGAAAATCCTTGCAACAGTCGCGGGATTATCTCTCAACTTCTCATCTAAAACAGTCTCGTTGAGTTCAAGAGTTCCGGATTTGCCAAAATCGGTATCGGTAATGGTAATTCCAATTTCGCTGAGTTGGTCAAGGGAGGCGGGAATAGGATTTGTGTCGGCGGAACCGTCGTAGTCGCGACTCACCATATTCATTGCTTTCTCCGCCAGCTCTTGCCGAATAGTGACGAGAAGTCTATCCCCTCTCAGTAGACCCTGCCTCTTCTCAGCATCGGTGTCCGCACCGTTCACCTTCGCTTCATTAAGGCGACTATTGATTAGCGTCATCGTTGCGTTGTACTTATTTACGAAGTCCTTGATCGCATCTTTCGCTTTGGTGGTATTATGAGTAATTTCAAGCTCTACGGCTGTAGCGCTTTCCGCCTTTAGAGTAAAAGAAACACCTGTTATTACATCGCTGACCGTGTTCGAGGTGCTGTAGATCGGATTTCCTCCATTAAATCCGGCGACGGTAAAAGCAGCGTTTTCTCCCAGAGCTTCAGTTGCGCCTGCGAGAAGATCCGTGGCCGTCAAGAAATTTCCGGTGACATTTTCTCTGGTAACAGAAAGGTTTCCTGTCGTTTTTGAGGTAAGAATGAGCCGATCGGAGATGCTGTCGTAAGTTGCAACGACACCGGCGTCTGAATTATTGATACGGCTGATCACATCGCCCAAATCGTCGTCGTCGATATTGTAGTCAATCTCGACGCCGTTTATCTTAAAGGTCCCATTGCCGCTACCGTCGCCGGTAATGGCCGTAGCGAAATTGCTGCTGCTGAGCGCTGTGTCAGTTTTGACGTGGCCCAAATGGGTAACACTGGTTTTTGCATCCCCGCTCCTTGCAGCCGCCAGTATGTGAACCGCTGTGAGAAAATTACTCGTATCACCTGCTGTTCCCAAATTCAAATCTCCGCCTGGGGTATCAGCAGTCAAAGAGAATGCATCGCTTCCGGCTGCATAACTTGCAGTTACGTCGGTGGCCGCATTCACTGCCGCATCATTAAACGCGGTGATAATATTGTTCAAAGAAATTCCGGCGGCATTCGAGTACGTGTAAAGAGTTGAGCCGTTCTCGGTGACTTCAATTTCATCGATCACATTGTCGCTATCAGTATCCGAGAGTGTAAAGACAACACCGTTTACAGTATAAGTGCCGGCCGTAGGAGTTGTGCCGAATTTGGCAGCCGAGCTATCGATAGGCTGAGCTGCATCAATCGCGCCACCCAAACCAAGACTAAGCGCACCGGCGCCACTTCTAACAGAAGTAGTCGTAGCTAAATTCGAGACAGTTATGTTATAGACTGCCACAGCCGCAGCAGAAGTGGCTGTTCCGGTTAGCACTGTCTCGTCGCCGGAGGTTGCTGTCTTGGCCTCCATCGTTGAGGTCTCAAGCAGATTTGCAGTACTCGTTTTCATAGCAGCTAGGCTATTGTTAATTTCCGTCCAATAATCCTTCTTCCAGCTAAGAAGGTTCTGCCTGTCTTGCCACTTAACAATAGGACGACGCTCAATTGTCATAAGCTGGTCAATAATGTTGGCCGTATCTATTCCGGAGGCCAAACCGCTTACTCGAAAAAAACTATCGGACACAAGAACTCCTCCTAAGTCTCCTCGCTCATTGCAGCGCTTATTGTGGCCAGCAGTTTTGTCGCTATGCTCAAAATTTTCTGAGGAGGCATTTCTCTAATGACTTCTTCTGTTTCCGTATCAATGACTTTTACCTTCACATCATCCGTCTTTTCATTGTCCGTCTTTTCGATAGAAAAACGGAGATGGACATCGAATAGGGATACGATGTCATTGAAGTCCCTGAGTATCTTTTCCAACCACCCCGGCTCACTCTTGTCTTCCCCGAGTCGCCTTCCTCTTTCCCAGGAAATCTCTTTACTGGTCAACTCGGCTGTTTTCTTAAAGGAAATCTTGCCTTTGCGCAAACCGTCTTTGATAATCGCTGAATCACTCACCGAGGCTATTCTAATATCCATCTATTTTGATTCCTCGTTCTTTAAATCGAAGGGGAAGCCTGGCCTAAAAAACGGCAATTATAAACATTATCGACAGTTTTCGCAATTTTCTGCACCCGTAATAATGGCGAGGAGCCAGCCGCTCTCTTGCTAATAAGCACAAAGAGAGTTAGTTTCAAAGTCGCATTTCATAGACCCATTCCGCTATCAACTATGCCCTTGCACCATCCGTAGCTAGATCTATCTGGTAACCGAGCTTCTTGATTCTTTCAAAGAGCTCTTCGTTTTTCATTGGATCTGTGCTTCCTGGGTTAACCATCCCGGCCTGCAAGAATACAACCCTCCGAAATAATAAGAAATCTGTATTACCAACAGCTGCTATGCTGGCTTTTTCTCTGACGACCCCTAGCATCTCTTCCAACCATCTCTCTGGGAGACTAGCATGCTGATCCAGAAATACAAGATACTTACCATCAGCTATCTCTGCCCCCTGGTTAAATGCGATGGCCAGTCCGAGATTTGTTTTATTTGTAATGATCTTTATGTTGCCCTCCAAACACCTCAAGAAGCTTCTTGTTCCATCCGTTGAAGCATTGTCCACAATTATCATTTCGTAAATATCCTCTGGCGTGTTCTCAATAACAGTTTCTAGGCATTTTCGACTTTGTTCAACCTCGTTATGGACAGGCATGATGATGCTGCACTGAATAATACTCCTTTGAGCTGGCGAGGTAACTGCTTCTGAGCCATTTCTTGTTTCGCCGTCCGCCATGTCCAAATGAGTATCAGCTGCTTTGGCATTGGCAGAATGGATATGGCACGATTTACATTCCTTTGGCAGGCAAGGACTATCACCAAGCTCGTATCCCTCCAGTCTTAAGTTAACGAATGGATTAAGCGAATATATATTGCAATCGTACACTTCTCTTAACTTATTTCTGACCTGAATTGTCACTGGTTCGATGACTTCTAACCATGATTCATACAGGGGCCGGTTGAAAGCCTCCTTCTGATATCCAGCGAAATTGCATTCTCCGTCAAGAGTTGTGCAATCATGCCCGCACAGGATTATGTTTTTTGCTCCCAGGTAAGCCGCCATATGCATTGCTGATGTTATTGTCGAATAGCTGACCACAATTACATCGGTGCCAATAACAGACAAGTCCACTTTGGCATGCTCATTCGGTCTGTGTTCAAAATACCAGTACGTACCATCAACCCTTAACTCATTTAATTTTTGCCTGCCCCCGCAGTCATATTCAGAGACAATCAGTTTTGTGTTTCCGATACTGCGATAGATTTCATCCAATGCAAAAATTTCTTTTCTTACCAAATAATCACATGGGTATTTTCTGTACACTTCGTTCACACCGAGAGTAATTTTGTTTTCAAAAAAAGATGGTTCAACAAAGCTCATCGATGGACCAGACGCTATTAACCAAATGTCTTCGCCTTTGTGAATGTTCTTAAGTTCTCTGATGCTCTTTTTCATTCTTAACCCTACTAGACCGCCAAATGGGTTAGCGCTTCTTGACTTTGACTGTTTTTCTACGCCTTTTCGCGAAACAGGATTTAGTTTGGGGAAAGGTTTTGAGTTGCGTCAAGAGTGGCTCTTAGAAGCTCTGATTCAGGAAACTGACGAACTCCCTCTTCTATAATCGCTATCGCTTCAGGTACTTCATTCTGCTGTATCAGTATGCGGCTTAACGATGCATAAAGAGCGAGCTTGTTTGGATCGAGCGTTAGCGCTTTGGACAGAAAAGGTTTAGCTTCTTCGAGAAATCCTTTCTCTGCACTAATTCGGCCCAGAATAGAGTACGATTCAGAATCCCCTAAGCCCAAGTTATGAGCCCTGATTAATTCTTCTGCCGCCATCTCAGAAAAACCAACCTCATTGTATAACTTTCCCAACCTTAAGCTCTTCTCTGCTGGTGACAAATTGAGTTTGTCGAGTAAAGGCAGTGAAGATTCGAATTTTTCAAACTCCCGAAGTTGCAGTAATTTCTTAAACCAGTCAAAAGCAGTTTTAATGTTTTGGCCATTCACAATCGAAATTCCTGTGCTCGTCTCGTCATTCTTGAGTGTCTCAATCAAAACTCGATAGACGGCTGTGATTGGCTTGTAGTCCTCACAAACTTCAGCCAAATCTAACAATTGTGCTGCTTCGGTAAATCCATCCGATAGGACCAGGCAAAAAACTTGATCCATCAGCGCAGGATAATAGTAACTGCTGGTCGCCGGCACTTTTGTCAAGACATCGATCGCTTCTGAGTACTTCTTCAGGTTAAGAAGACTCTCCCCTTTATAAAAACCATATTTAGAGCGAGAAAGACCGATTTTTGCAGCCCTCTCTAGATAAACCAAGCTTTCTTCGTAAAACCCTTCCATGCTGAAAGCGGAGAAAAGAGTAATTAGCATCTCTTCTGATGAGAGGTCAACCAACTTCTCCAGGAATTGTTTTGTCTCTCTCGTATCCTCCCGCGGCAAGAGAATCATGCCAAGTTGAAGAAGAGACAAATTGTCTCTAGCATTGGCCTTGAGGGCTCGAGTAAAAGCCTTAACCGCATCCCGATCGCTTCCTATTTGTTGATAAGATACCCCCAGCGCATACCAAGCCTTGAATCCACCAACCCCACTCTGGGTAATATAGCATTTAGCCGCTTCGCCCGATGCCAAGCAAGAATTAAAAGATTGAATGGCTTTGGAATAACTTTTCATGTCCTGATAGATGAGACCTTCCAGAAAGAATAAATCTGTATAATCGGGATATGCATCTTTCGCGTCCTCAAGCACTTTTAGAGCCTCGTCATACCGCTTGAGAGCTTTGAGGCATAAAACAATATTCCGTAACAGCACAGATGCATACGCTACCTCTAAAGTTGAAAGGTTCAAAAAAGCCTTCCGATACTGCTCGATCGCCTCTTCGTATTTATTAAGACGCAAATATTCAACGCCCAGATTAAAAAGGACAAAGCTGTCATCCGGACTCTTTTTGACTTCCTCCAAGAGTATGTCCAGATTTCTCTTGATCTTGTTTTTATCGGTAGTAGATCGATTTAGATATCCGTAATGATTTATCCGAACTGAAGAAAATTCAATGTTAGGGTTACCTCTTTGCACGGCTGCCACAATCTGCTCATGAATAGCACCGCTAAAGCGGTGTTCCTTCTTATTCCTGAAAAGCCGGAATGTGATATTTATAGCTATGTCCTCCCCCGGCTTATCGCCCAAGAAATTAAACTCGTTAAGGTAATAACCTTCATTTTTCTTATCCTGGAGCAGTTTTCTTAGTGTTGGGATATCTTCCTGAAGCAATTCCTCGTCCGCGTCCAGAAATAGTACCCAGTCACAAGTTGCATTATCAAGCGAAATGTTTCTTGCTTCACTAAAGTCGTCTTTCCACTGATGGCTGAATACCTTTGCCCCAAAACTTTTGGCAATGTCAATACTTTTATCAGTTGAACCAGTGTCGACAACAATTATTTCATCCACTGCTTTCTCAACACTCTTTAGACATCTGGGTAAATTTTCTTCCTCGTCCTTGACGATCATGCACAAAGAAAGAGTCTTAGTCCCTACAAGGGTCTCCGGATGGGTCCAGGGATCAATCAAATATTTCTCCCTAAAAACCTCTACGGGATCAGGCACTCCGATCTTGGCCTTTAGATCCAATAAGGCAGCTTGGGCCATTCCGATCTCCTGGACAGTTGTGATCTCGTCGCCACTATACCACTTCTTGAGAAACTTGGTTTGGTTTTCCCTCATCTGCTTCCCATAGTCAATGGCATTTCCGGCAAAGGTCTTCGCTCCAAAATGATGAATGAATGTATCGCCTGCGCAAACTAGCCTATATTCAGCCCGCCTGGCGCTTAAGCAATAGTCGTCGTCTTCAAAATTGCCTATCTCAAACTGCTCATCCAAAAGTCCAATCTTATCAATTACCTCTTTCTTTATAAGTAGACAAAAACCGACCAATCTATCTAGATCAAAATATTTTGCCGGGTCGCGTACGCTGAACTGGCGAGCAAAATCTTGCATCTCATCTAGACTCTCGTACTCCACCTCCAATAGTTGTAGACCGCTGACATAATTTGACCTAGGTCCGACCAATCCAATTTGGGAATCGCTTTCAGCACAAGCGATCAGGTTACTCAACCAGTTCTCGGTAACCACTGTATCGTTATTCAGAAGGAGGATGTAGTTGCCCTTTGAAATCCTGATGCCTTGATTGCAGCCCTCGGCAAAGCCCAGATTTTCGTGATTCTTGATGACCTTGGCTTCTTCAAGGGAGTCGAAATATTCGGCGGTGCCATCCACCGAACCGTTGTCCACCAATATAAGCTCATACGGCTCGCTGGTACATCGCTGTAAGCTTTCAATGCACATTTTGGTGTAAGAAAGCTGATTACAAGCCAGGATGATAATGCTAGTAAGCTTTTTTTCTTCTTCACTCATTGAGAATTTCTCTCCCTTCCGTCAACGGTCTGTTTCTTACGAGCGATCAAAAGATATTGCGCACAGATGCTCTGAAATTGGAAATCCTGAGGGAGGAGGTCCAATGGTTTGAGAAGCTCAATGAATCTTCTGATTTCATTTTCATCAACCTGTTCGTAGGTACATCCATCGATGCTAACCATCTCGTAATCCGCTTCCTGGAACATCTTCAGGATTTCGCTAAGAGTAAAAAAACGCAAATGCGTATTATCCAGAACCCCCGCTTCTTCATAATGCCATCTTCCGGTGAGCAAACTCTTCACTACCGGAAAATAAGCAACGTTTGGGAGAGAACTTACCACCAAACCCCCATCTTTGAGCAATCTGCGATGATCATTTAAGATTCTCCAGGGGTCTCTGAAATGCTCCAAAACATCCCCGTAGATGATGCAATCGAAATATTCATCTGTGAAAGGAAGCTCGATTCTTTCAACATCTCCAGTGACCACTTTGTCCAACCTTTGCTCAGCTTGCTTCGCCACCTCCGTGGAGATCTCGATCCCAAAGACTTCTTCTACACCTCTTTCCTTCAGCTTTTCGCCCAAGAATCCAGCTCCACAACCCACATCCAGAACTCTCTTCACATTTGAGGGAACTGCTTCTAAAATTACGGGGTTGGCTCGCTGATAGTAGTCAATTGACTTATCCTTGGATAAATTAGGTATTTCCTTGATAGAAAATGATGTCTTCCTTCTTGCTTCAGTCCCAATCGTATCAAGCAGAAACTCTAGACGATTTCTAAAAGTGTGCTCCTCGTAGCTCCGCTTCTGGGCGTTCTGAGACATCCTCTCTCGCTTTTTGGAATCGTTGAGATAATGTTCAATCTTTTCCACCAAGTCATTGGCATCCTCAAAAATTTCGATCTCTTCACCAATTCGAAAGTACTTACCTAGATCCTGGCGTTGGTTGTCCGCTAACTGAAAAGCTCCGCATCCTGCGATCTCAAAGGTCCGATTATTCGGCGAGACTGCTTTTATCTTAAATTTATTTCCCTCGAAATAGGCCTCGGTATCGGAGGCCCGATGTAGATTCAGGTTTATCTTGGCCCCGTTATAATAACAAGCTGCCTCAGCTGGACCCACCAGTTTTTCGATGATGAATGGTCTTAATTTAGAAAAAGATCTGAGTTTTTCCCACCACTGGCCGATAATTTTGAGATTTAGGGTGCTCAGATAATCAGCAATTTCATCAAACAATTCCAGGCGATTGTAGAAGGCGGAGCCTATGAAACAAACATCCGATCGATATTTGGATGAGACCACCTTCCGATGGTGAAGTGGAGGATAAGCAGCAAGAGGGAGGTGAAAAACATTATTGGAGCCAAACCTTTTGTAGATAGGAGCAGTTGCAGCATCGACCGTGAAAATATAATCATAAACTCCAGCATATATCAAAGCGTTGTCTATCTCATACGGGTCGTCAGCTACCCAAAGTGCCGTCTTACACCCCATCCGTTTGATTGCTTCCACCAGCCTGGCTGATAAAAATGCACCGTGAAAGACCAAGACAAGCTGAGGCTGGAATTCATTGACTTCGCATAAAAGGGGAGAGCTAGCATAGTAACCGAGAGCCGGCCCATCGTAGTCGATACCCTGATCCTCCTTGATCGACTGCATTGCCGTCTTGAAATATTCGATGTGGCTTCTCAAATCGAATTGACGGACTTCGCAGTCCATCTTTTGGAGGGTACCATAGATATAAGTGTCGATAGCTCCATGAAACCAGCTGGCACCAGAATTGACGTAGAGAATCCTCATGCTTGCCTCCCAAAACCCAAACGTCCCCGGCAGAAGTCTACTACAACCTCAAGATATTGTAAAGATGGAATCGCTGAGCACAATATATGGGAGAAAAGCAAAAATAAATGAAGGTAAAGAAGTTCCTTAAAGAATATTTGTGAAAAGAATCTGCTGAGAAGGTCGAAAGGTCATCCTAAAAAGTATAGCCAGCTAAGAATGTCTTAGCTGGCTATTAACTTTTAAAAAACCCAAAAGAACTACCTGAGTAGCTGCAAGACTGTTTGCGGAGCCATGTTGGCCTGCGCAAGCATGGCAGTACCAGCCTGCTGCAGAATCTGAGACTTGGTGAAATTAACCATTTCCATGGCCATGTCCGTATCTCTGATTCGTGACTCGGACGTGCTCAAGTTTTCAGATGCCACTCCCAAGTTGGCAATCGTGTGCTCCAACCGGTTCTGGATAGCTCCAAGCTTAGCTCTTATGGTTGAGATCTGATTCAAAGCATTGTCCACACTGGCAATTGCCTGACTAGCCAAGGTATGAGATCCAACACTGATGCTATTGATGGTCAAAGCGGCGGTCGTTGCCGTGGCAATTGTAACTGCAATACTCTGACCGGTGTTAGCTCCCACCTGGAAGTTCATGGCGGTTGTGGCAGCGCTACCATCTAAGAGTTTCTTGGTATTAAACTCTGTGGAGGTTGCAATTCGGTCTACCTCAGCTAGCAAGCTGTCAATTTCCTGTTGGATGTTCGAGCGGTCACTGCTGGTTAGCGTATCGTTCGCGCCTTGGACCGCCAGTTCTCTTATTCTCTGAAGAATTGAATGACTTTCATTCAAAGCGCCTTCAGATGTTTGAATAAGGGAAATTCCATCCTGGGCGTTTCGTACTGCCTGGTCGATCCCTCGCACCTGAGCCCTCAATTTCTCGGAGATAGCCAAACCTGCTGCATCATCGGCTGCCTTGTTGATACGCAGACCAGAGGAAAGCCTTTCCATTGATTTGCTCAAGTGGTTGGATGTTTGCGCCAAATAACGGTGTGCATTTGTTGCTTCGATGTTGTGGTTGATTCTTAGTCCCACTTAAAATCCTCCTTCTTAAATCAGCTCTTTTAATTAGCTCTTTGTTAATAAATCCCGCGACTCCTAGTGCTAAAATACTGGAGCAAATCACCCCCTTTTGGATGTACCAAAATCAATAAATTAGCTTCTCTTTTCGTCCCGAGAAATGAGAACTAAACGTTTAGATATGATTATCGGCATGTTGAGCAGAAAACTTTAATCCTGCAGATATAAAATCACGCTGGCTACTCGGCCAGAGAATTGAGACGTAGGAAATCAGTCGGATTTTAAAGTGATAATACATTGGATTGAGACCCAAGAAATAGTAGAATGTAGACCGAAACAATCAACATCTTGATGCAGGGTGATGAGCATGCTCAACGACAAGACAATTTTGATCACTGGTGGAACGGGCTCCTTTGGCAAGAAATGCGTTGAAATTATTCTCAAAAGATATAAGCCTAAGAAAATAATCATATTCAGCCGCGATGAATTAAAACAGTTCGAGATGCAAAAGATGTTCAGTGACACGGAATATCCTTGTCTGCGCTATTTCATAGGAGATGTGAGAGACAGAGAACGGCTCTACCGAGCCTTTCATAATGTCGACTATGTTATACATGCTGCCGCATTAAAACAGGTGCCGGCAGCTGAATACAATCCTTCTGAAGCAATCAGAACTAATGTTACAGGCGCAGAAAATGTAATAAATGTGGCAATTGACAGCAAGGTGAAGAAAGTCCTGGCGATTAGCACTGACAAGGCAGTGAATCCCATCAACCTCTACGGCGCAACCAAGCTTTGCGCAGAAAAGCTTTTTGTCGCTGCCAATTCCTATGCTACTGAACCAACAAGATTCAGCGTTGTCAGATATGGCAATGTTGCCGGAAGCAGAGGAAGTGTATTATGGACCTTTGCCGCACGCAAGTCTTCCGGAACCATACCAATCACAGACGAGAGAATGACGCGCTTTTGGATGACTATTGCCCAAGGCGTAAATTTTTCCCTCTCCTGTCTGGGAAAAATGCATGGCGGAGAGATATTTGTTCCAAGGGTCCCGAGCATCAAGATCAAAGACCTTGCTCAAGCAATGTGTCCCGGAGCATCAATCGAAGTCGTTGGAATCCGGCCAGGAGAAAAACTCGAAGAAGTTCTCATATCAAAAGACGAAGCCCGAATGACTTTGGATATGGCCAGCTTCTTTGTTATCCAGCCAAGTTTCCCGTTCTGGCACTATGAAAACTGGAGAGATGGTTCCCCGCTTCCAGAAGATTATGAATACACAAGCGCCAACAATTCATTATGGCTAGGTGTAGACCAGCTAAAAGAGATTATTGAGTTTACCATTCCGGAATTGAAATGAAAAGACACATCCCCTACGGGCATCAATCAATTGACGAAGAAGACATTGAAGAAGTAATCAACGTTCTAAGATCCGCGTGGATCACCCAAGGACCTAAGGTCCAGGAATTTGAAGAAAGCCTGGCCGACTACTGTGGGGTAAAATATTGCGTTGCCTTTTCGAGTGGGACGGCAGCTCTCCACGCCGCATATTTTGCTGGCGACATAGGCCAAGGAGATGAGATCGTTACATCGCCAATAACCTTTGCCGCCACGGCCAATGCTGCTTTCTACTTAGGCGCAAGACCGGTATTCGTAGACATTGAGAAAGATACGGCCAATCTAAATCCGGACCTTCTTGAAAAGGCTATCACCGAAAGAACCAAGGCGATTGTTCCTGTTCATTTCGCAGGACAGCCTGTTGATCTTGACAAGATACTTTCAATAGCATCGAAAAAGGGCTTAATCGTAATTGAAGATGCATGCCATGCCTTAGGAGCTCGATACAAGAACAAAAAAATAGGCAGCGTCTCCGACTTAACCATTTTCAGCTTTCATCCGGTCAAAACCATCACGGCAGGTGAAGGCGGTGCTGTGCTAACCAATCGAGAAGACCTTTTTGAAAAGATGGTGATGTTCAGAAACCACGGAGCCACAAAAGATCGGAAAAAGATGAGCGATTATCAGGGAGACTGGTTCTACGAGATGCATTGTCTGGGCTACAACTACAGAATAACTGATTTTCAGTGCGCCCTCGGAATATCCCAAATGAAAAAGCTTGATGATTTTGTTCTAAAAAGAAGACAGATTGTCAGTGAATATAATAGGGCTTTTGCTTCTCTAAACACTCTGGAGCCTCTCTGCGAAAAGCAAAACAGAGTGCCTGCATGGCACATCTATGTAGTGAGGCTACGTCTAGAAAGACTGCAGAAATCCAGGCGAGATATCTTTGACTATCTAAGAAGCCGGGGTATAGGAGTGCAAGTTCACTACATACCGGTCTATTGGCATCCCTACTATCAAGATCAAGGATACACCAAAGGTCTCTGTCCGGCCGCAGAGGACTATTATGAAAGAGCCATTACTTTGCCTCTTTATCCATCTATGGAGAACGAGGAGATAAGAACTGTTGTCGAGGAAGTAAAAAGGGTGGTTGGGTAAGATTTGGAAAAGATAAAGATAGGAGACCGGCTGATAGGTGAGGATGAGCCGGTTTTTATCATTGCCGAGATAGGCTCTAATCATGATGGCTACTTGGACCAAGCCAAGGAGCTCATTAAGGCGTCTGCTGAAGCTGGTGCTAATGCCGTTAAATTCCAGTCTTTCTCAGCAGAGAACCTGCTCAACCGCAGAACCTTTGAGAACGGCACTTTGATTGATGACCCCGCATATGCAATTTTGGAAGAATTGGCGTTGGCGGATGAGTGGCATGAAGAGCTGCTAGATTATGCCAAAAGCCAAAGAATAATCTTCCTTTCCACTCCGTTTGATGAAACAAAAGCAGAACTGCTCGCAAGCCTGGGAGTAGAGGCATTTAAGATTGCGTCCGGGGATTTGACCTACGTCCAGCTGCTAAGAAAGGTAGCAAACTATCAAAGACCCATTATTTTGTCTACGGGGCATGCCACTATGGATGAAATCAAAGAGGCCGTGGCAATCATCGAAGAATCCGGAAACAATAGGATAATTTTGATGCACTGCGTCTCATTATATCCTCCTCGACCATGCGACTTGAATCTGAGAGCAATTAATAAACTATCCAAAGAATTTGAATTGCCTGTCGGCTTTTCCGACCACTCACTAGACGATTCAGCAGCGTTAGGAGCCGTTGCGCTGGGCGCAAATGCAATTGAAAAGCACTTTACTCTGGACAAGAACTCGCATGGACCTGATCACTCCTTTGCTATGGAACCTGTTGAGTTCGCGAACATGGTCAGGAGAATCAGAGCACTTGAGGCCGCCCTGGGCTATGAAACCAAAAAACCGGCTGAAGCCGAGTTATCAGAACGCACGGACGCCAGGCGCGGACTATATGCCCGAAAAAAGGTGAAAAAGGGAGACAAGGTGCAACAAGATGCGATCAAAATCGTGCGGCCGCATCGTGGAATTTCACCTAAAGAGCTAGACAAGATCATCGGGATGATTGTGACCAAAGATTTTGAAGAGGATGAGCCAATAGGATGGGAAGAAATAAACAACGGGTTGCTGCCATAGTCCAAGCAAGAATGGGCTCTACAAGACTACCCGGGAAAGTGATGAAAGAGGCGGGAGGCTATCCTCTCCTTTGGCATGCGCTAAATAGACTGACCTATTCAACAAAACTTGAGGACATTATTGTGGCGACAACACTTCTTTTTGAAGATCATATTATCGCGGACAGGGCAAAAGAGTGGGGATTTGATTGCTATCGGGGTTCACCAAAAGATCTCCTGGACCGTTACTATCAAGCCGCCAAACACTTTAATGTAGATTATATAGTAAGAATTACTGCGGATTGTCCACTGATTGATCCCAAAGTGGTAGACATGGTCATAGGGAGATTTCTTGAACTAAGAGATTATGACCTTGTTGGCACGCAGGACTCTTTTCCGGATGGTCTTGACACATCTGTCTTTTCGTTTGCAGCCCTTGAGAGAGCTTGGAAAGAAGCCCGGCTTCCTTCAGAAAGAGAACATGTCGGACCGTACATTGTAAAACATCCGGACATATTCAAAATAGCAAGTATTCCCTGCTATAGGCAGCTCGGCCATATGCGGTGGACCGTAGATGGGGAACTGGATTTGATTTTTGTAAGAGAAGTGATGAAAAGGCTCTATAGGGAAGGGGATATCTTCTATATGGATGACATCCTTGGTCTTCTAGAGAGAGAACCGCATCTGGTGGAGATCAACAAGGGAATAGTAAGAAATGAAGGGTATTGCAAATCACTAAAAGAGGATGAAAAATCCCTTGAACAAAGGAAGAGAGATCTCCGAACAAGCAGCTAAAAAAAGATGTGTGGCAAGCATGACTCGTAATCTGATCGCCTCCAATCATTGGTGGGAAAGAGCTCAAAAGGTAATTCCATCTGGCACCCAGACATTGAGCAAGGGTCCAGACCAATTTGTCAATGGAGTGGCTCCAAAATACTTGTTAAGGGGAAAGGGCAGCCATGTATGGGACGTTGATGGAAATGAGTACATTGATTATCCGATGGCATTGGGTCCTATCATCCTTGGATATGACTATCCTGACGTGAATGAAGCGATAATTTCGCAATTAAAACAGGGGACCACTTTTACTCTGATGCATCCTCTGGAAGTTGAACTAGCAGAGTTGCTAGTGGACGTAGTTCCAAGTGCTGAAATGGTTAGATTCGGCAAGAATGGTGCGGACGCAACCTCTGCTGCAATTCGAATAAGTCGAGCGTATACGGGAAGGGATAAAATTGCTTATTGCGGATATCACGGTTATCAAGACTGGTATGCTGTCGCCACTTCTCGAAACAAGGGCATTCCAAACATATTCAAAGAATTCATATTCTCCTTTGAATATAACAAGATTGAAACACTCGAAAAGATATTTCAGGAACATAACAATGAGATAGGTGCAGTGATTATGGAACAACCTGGAACAGAGCCAGAAGATCACTTCTTGCAAAAAGTGAAAGATATAGCTCATAAAAATGGCGCTATATTTGTCCTTGACGAAATAGTGACAGGATTTCGTTACGCGCTTGGGGGAGCGCAGGAATACTATGATGTTACCCCAGACCTTGCGTGTTTCGGAAAAGGAATGGCCAACGGCATGCCAATATCTGCAGTGGTAGGCAGGAAAGAAATAATGAGCGAATTTAATGATGTGTTTTTTTCTACGACCTATGGAGGAGAAACTCTTTCAATAGCAGCAGCTATCGCAACTATCAATGAGGTTAGGAGCAAAGATGTTATCGAATATCTTTGGAGAATGGGCCTGAAGTGGAAAGATAGTTTCAACAAGCTTGCCAAAAAGGTTGGGGTCAACGCCTACGTAGGTGGCGCTGGTCCAAGAACACACTTTGTTTTTAGGGATTCAGAGGGGAAAGAATCCCTGGAAATGAAAAGCCTTTTCTTGCAGGAAACAGTAAAAAGAGGCATCCTTTTTGGTGGTCCCATTTTTATGACGTTTTCGCATACTGATCAGGACATCGAGAGGACTTTGGAGGCCTCAAAAACCGCTTTAGAAATCCTCGAAAAAGCCACGCGAGAAAGAGACATCAAGAAATATATGGAAGGCGAAATGATTGGGGAAGTCTTTAGGCAAAGGAGATAGTGTATAAGTTATGAAGGTCCTCATCATCGGCGTGGGCTCAATAGGAAGAAGGCATCTTTCAAATCTACAAAGGCTTGGGCTCGAAGACGTTTTGATCTGTGATGTTAAAGAAGAACGGCTACAAGAAAGTACCAGAGATTTTGGGATATCTAAGAAATATGTAACTCTGGAAAAGGCGATTTCAGAAAACAACGATATTGATGCTGCTTTTGTTTGTTCGCCAAGCAGTTTGCATATTCCTCATGCCATAAAAATTGCGGAAAATGGCATTAGTGTCTTCATGGAAAAACCCTTGTCGCATAATCTTGACGGCATCCGAACGCTGATGTCCCTTGTCAATGAAAGAGACCTAGTATTCATGATGGGAATGTGTTACAGATTCCATCCGGTGTTTTTGAGGCTCAAGGAGATCCTTGATAGTGGCGTTACCGGGAATATCTATCATGTCAACTATTACGGCGGACACTATCTACCAGACTGGCACCCTGATACGGATTATAGAAAAGAGTATACAGCAAGAACTGACTTGGGCGGAGGATTTCTGCTCACAAGCATCCACGGCCTTGATAACCTAAGATGGCTTTTTGGAGAGACAAAGGAGGCAGCTTCATTTGTGGACAAGGTGAGCGACCTTGAAATTGATGTAGATGACATGGCCGTTTCTATCTTGAGAATGGAAAGAGGTTTCTACATAAGTTCGAGTGGCGACTTTCTCCAGAGATCCAACCAGCACAGAATGGTCGTGGCAGGTGCGAGAGGAACCATAATATGTAATTTCATCACTGGCAGGATTGCTCTCTTCACCGTTCAAAAGCAAGAATGGGAGGAGGAAATCATCGATTTTGATATAAATGAGATGTATCTCTCTGAAGCAAGGCATTTTCTTACCTGCCTAGAACACAAGTCCAAACCAGCTATCGACCTTGTTGAAGGTCTCAAAACACTCAAACTGGCTCTTTCGCTAAGAGAATCGTCTGAGAAAAGGGAGTTTGTTTCACTTTGAAGCCTATCTTTCTCTTCGTACAAGGCGGCTACAATCTCGGAATCGGCCATATTAGAAGATCTTTAGCAATTGCGGACTGCTTGAAAAAACACGGATACTACAACACATCTTTTGTGATCGAAGGTCCTCCGGAGGTCATGGCATTAGTAACAGATAACGATTTCAGTCTTTTTGACGAAAGGTTGCTATTTGAGCAACGCGAAGGCATTGTGATAGTGGACAGGAAAGACGACATCACGGATGCCGTCAACCACTTTAAAGACAATGGCCTCAAGGTGTGCCTTGTTGATAATGCCACTGACGCCCGTCTTTACTCAGACCTAGTCATATATCCAATTGCTCATTTCAGAGATGAACTAGATTGGAATGGCTATGGTGGGACCAAACTCATAGGCTCAGAATTCTTCCCTCTCTCAAAAGAATTTCTTGTTTTCGAAAGCAGTCCATTGGAGGATCGCCGGAACATCCTAATTACCATGGGAGGAGCTGATCCTAACAACCTAACCTTAAAGGTTATGGACGCTATAAGAGAAATAGGGAATGCAAGAGTTGATATAGTTGTAGGGGCCCTATGCAAACACAGAAAAGAATTATCTGAGTTTGAAAACAGCTGCGAGGAGAATTGGAGGCTCCATTACGGAGGAAGAAGCATGCCTGAGTTAATGAGCCAGGCCGCAGTTGCAATTTCTGCTTTTGGCATCACATTATACGAGCTTGCTTTCATGGGGGTTCCAACGATCATAATCAACAACTACCTTGAAGACGAGAAGAGCGCTGAAGTATTTGCTCGGCATGGTTCGGCCATTGCCCTTGGGTACCATGAAACTGTAACCTCGGATGAAATAATCACAGCGGTTGAGAAGCTACACAGCAACACAACTTTGGCAATGGACATGTCAAACCGAGGACACTGCCTCGTAGACGGAAAAGGCAGTGAGAGAACTGTTGAGGCATTAAAGAATCTGATTCACTGAAGTTTCACTACAGCTAAAGAAAAGGGTGGTCTGGCAAATGAAAAAGTGCCTGGTTACTGGAGCAGCCGGTTTTATTGGTTCTCATCTTTCAGAGCAGCTAGTAGATTCGGGATGCGAGGTTATCGGCATTGACCGTTTAACCAATTACTACTCCGAAAAGATAAAAGAAGCAAACATCGAGAAATTAAAGGAATCGCCCCTCTTCACTTTTTACCAAGACAATCTGCTCACGATAGACCTGCAATCGATCTTGCAAGGCGTAGACTTCGTATTTCATCAAGCCGCGCAACCCCGAGTAAGATCAAGTTGGGGCAAGAACTTCGATGTGTACACGCAAAATAACATCCTTGCGACACAGCGCTTGCTGGAGGCCGTCAAAGGAATGTCAATTAGGAGGTTCGTTTTTGCTTCTTCATCTTCGATTTATGGCGACACAGAGGACTTGCCGATGACGGAAGACAGCGCCCCAAAGCCCGTTTCTCCGTATGGAGTCTCCAAGCTGGCAGCTGAGCATTTATGCTATTTGTACTGGAAAAATTTTGGTGTTCCCGTCATTGCCCTCAGGTATTTCACGGTATTCGGGCCACGCCAACGGCCGGACATGGCTTTTCACAAATTTATCAAAGCAATGTCACACAGTGAAGAGATTCTGATCTACGGAAACGGAGAGCAAACTCGCGACTTTACGTTTGTTGACGACGTCGTTGAAGCTAACATTCAGTTGATGGGAACCAATCTGGAAAGCGGAGATGTGTTCAATATTGCCGGTGGATCAAGAGTAACAATAAACGAGGTCATAAGAATCTTGGAGCGCATTTTGAACACAAAAGCAAATGTCAAATACGTTCAACCGCAAAACGACGATGTGGCGCACACATACGCTGATACCTCCAAAGCAATGGAGCACCTTGGATATAAACCGCAGCACAAATTAGAAGAGGGGCTCGAAGAAGAAATCAGCTGGATAAGAAATCTGGAGGCGGAGTGTTGCGAAAAAGTGTAGAAGGAACGGCAAATTGCCGTAGCTCTTCCAAAGAAATAAAGACCTGGCAAGGGCATGTTGGGTCAGTGTTGGATTCTGCTGATGGATATGATGTCATCGAATGTATTTCTTGCGGTTTTAAGCATATTATTCCAGTCCCAACTATCGGTGAATTAGCTGATATTTATCGAGAAGAGTATTATTCAACAGAAAAACCACTCTACTTCGAGCAGTCAAAGGAAGATATGGACTGGTGGAATCTGGTCTACAGCGACCTGTACGATGTCTTTGAGAAGGATCTTCCACCCGGACAGAGGCGGATACTAGACGTTGGTTCCGGACCCGGTTTTTTCCTTCTTTATGGCAAACAAAGAGGTTGGCAGACAAAGGGCATTGAACCATCCAAACAGGCTGCCGCCTTCAGCCGCGATCTCGGGCTGGACATCTTCGAGGCCTTTCTGGATAAAGAGTTGGCAAAAGAACTGGGTAGTTTCGATGTGATTCATATGCGCGAGGTCCTTGAGCATGTTCCTGATCCACCGGAGATGTTGGAGCTTGCGCACCATCTCCTAAATCCTGGAGGCCTGCTTTGTGTGATCGTGCCGAATGATTATAATCCTTTTCAATTTGCACTTAGGGCCGCCTGTGACTTTCAGCCATGGTGGGTGGGTCCGCCACATCACATAAACTACTTCAATTTTGATTCTCTTAGCCGGCTTTTTTCAAAAAGTGGTTTTGAGGTGATCCTAAAAGAAGCAACCTTTCCGATTGATATGTTTCTGCTGATGGGAGATGACTACGTGGGAAATGATGAGCTAGGGCGAGAATGTCATAGCAAGCGCAAGACGTTTGAATCCAACTTGGCGCAGGCTGGCCTGTCTGATTTGAAGCGCAAGACATATCAGGCATTTGCATCACTTGGGATCGGACGTGAAGCGCAGCTGATTGGACGAAGAAAATAACATCAGGAGAATCGATTTGCAGAGTTTAATTTGCGATATTTGCGGTGGTAATGACTGGAAATCAATTTATGAAAAGCAAGCCCTGCATCCATTGTGGTGGGTTAATGCAAACAGCATCGACGCGAGACTTAGATATGTTGTCTGTCAAAAATGTGGCTATATTACACTATTTCCCCGACTGGGATTCGATGAGTATGAAACGTATTGTAAGTTGGCGCCTGCGCCTTCGCGGGCTGCCTTCTCGAAGCGATCGAATACTTTAGAGGCACGGAAAACATTTATTTTAGATCATATCGGCCGGACTGAATTCGACGTTTTAATTGAGGTAGGTCCGGCCTACGGTGACTTCTTGCTCTTGTTGTCTGAGTTTAAGAAGCGTATAGGCGTGGAGCCGGCATCGAAATACTGTGAGTTTGTTGAAACATCAAAACTGCCTCTTGAATATCACTGCTGCATGCTGGAACGCGTACCAGAACACAGTCCTGACCTGCTATCTTCGGCAGATTTGGCGCTGGCAGCCAACGTGCTCGAACACGCCTTTGAGCCAAGAACGTTCCTAAGAAACCTAATCAACCTCGCGAAACCTGGTGGAAATGTCTATATTGAAGTGCCCTGTGTTGAAGCGATGGCTGAAGCGAAGCACGCTGATTATCAAACACTTCATTTCGGACATATCAGTCAGTTCAGCGCAGACGTATTGACCCAATTATGTATTAGCGAGTCCCTGGAGCCGGTCAGCATGGAAGTCTCATCAAAGGATAAGTATCCAGTGATGCGAGGCCTATATAAAAAACCGGGCAGAGCTGATAGAGTTGCAAAATTATTTCAGCAGCATGTTGAATCAATAGATCATCAAGCACAGACTGCAAAAAAAATCCTAGTTAGGCACTTGGTCCCCGAAGAACTTAATCGGTTGGTTGTTTGGGGATGCGGAACGGACCTGCTTGATGTATTGAACTTACTGGACGATTCGCAACGCGGGTCATTGGCAGCTAGAGCAAATCTGGTAGACACGAACGACCGCAAGCATCACAGGAAGATGGCCGGTATGGAGATTCTGGATCCAACGACTCTATCATCTGAGCCGGTTGATACCGTACTAATCTCCTCCCGCAGCGAACTAATTCAAAGTGACATAATGAAAGATTGCAAGAGAGTATTCCCCAAAGCAGAAGTCGTTTTGCTGTTTCCATTTGAATCCAAAGAAGAGGAAAACATACAGTGACGAGAAAGGTGAGTTTTGCAGGTGCTTATGGTATCTGCAGTCAAGGCGACGATGCCGCTCTGATTGTGATGGTCGAAGGCCTTCGGCGGCGTATTGGCGCCTTTGACGGAGTCGTTATTTCGCGGCACGCACCGGACAATTCTTACGGGACGTACGGCCTTCGCTCCGTGCAAAACATCGAGTACAACAATAAGTCAGAGAGCATCGGCAAGTGGTTCCGTGGTTTTAATTATGACGATGACCGTTCTCATCTCGAGCTTTTACGGGAAGAAATTGGCTCAAGTGATTTGTTGGTTCTTGGCGCGGGGAATTTCCTGGTAGACGCGACCATTGATTTGCTTCGAGGACCCATACCTTATCTAATGATTCTAACCTTGATGGCAAAGATGTCGGAAACCCCGGTAATGTGGTTCGGCCTGTCAATCGGCCCATTTCGGACTGACTACGGACAACGCTTGTCGCGCCTGGCCGCCAGTCTTACTGATTTTATTACAGTGCGGGATGATCGCAGTCGCATCGAATTGCAGCAATTCGGGTTTAGTGGCTCCTTTGCGCAGCTACCTGATCCGGTACTCGGCTTGCTTCCGTCGCATAACCGCGCCATACCAGCGAATGCATCATGGCAGGAAGCACACGGTAGATCCAAAATGGTAATTGCTGTCTCTGTGCGAAATATGTCACCTGATAGTGTGCTCGAAACCAAGCAGTATGTGAAAGACGTAGCAAGTATTTGTGATACTTTGATTTCGCAGCACGATGTCGCTCTACTATTTGTTCCACATTGCAGCTACCAGCATGGTAACCGAGACGAAGATGACCGCAATGTGGCCCATTGGGTAGTAGAACAAATGCGAAGTCCTGATAACGCCATTGTCGCTACTGAAAACCTAACCATAGAGCAGTGTCTGAGTCTATACAGCCGGGCAGAAGTGAGTCTGTGCACTCGTCTGCACGCGAGTGTGTATTCGGCCATTCAAGGCGTGCCGCCTGTCGCTATTGCTTACGATCCTAAGGTCACAGGCTTTATGCATTGGCTTGGACACAATGAACTGGTTGTTCCTCTAGCTGATTTCTCGCCTGAGAAAGTGATGGAGAAAGTGGAAATAGCGTTGTCAAGACGTGACGAATTCTCAAATGCCATTCTTGATCGTGTTGCGGCAGGCCGCGCTGAGGTCGACCGCTATGCCGACATTGCCTGTGAGCTGATCGCAAAGCGAGGGAGATTGGCGTGAAAGTTGTGTTTTTTATTACCTCTCTGCCAGAGGATGAGCTTGAAAAACGGCAATTTCCACTAGGAGCAGGCTATATTGGCGCATACCTCGAGCAACATTTGGAGGATATTGAGGTAATCATAACCGCTAGTTCAGAGGATATCTTTAAACACAAACCTGATATCCTTGGCATAAGTTCGGTTTCTCAGTGTTTCAAACAAGCAAAGGCAACTGCCGAGCTAGTCAAAAAAGAGCTTGGCATCCCCATTGTCTTGGGCGGCTATCATATCAGCCCCTTGCCTCACACTTTGCCAAAATGTTTTGACATTGGGGTAATTGCTGAGGGCGAAAGACCGATGTTGGAGATAATGAAGGTTCTCCAGAAGGAGAAGTCTCTGGACCCAAACAAAATTGAAAAAATTGGAGGCATTTGTTTTCATGACGGCATTGGCAATGTTGTTGTCACTCTGACTGCCGATCCGATTGGCTCTATTGATACTCTGCCCTTTCCAAAAAGAAATATTCGCCGGGGCGCTCGCAATATTGTGATGTTTTCTTCCAGAGGATGCATCAATCGATGTAAATTCTGCGCTTCATCCCGGCACTGGGGAAGATTTCGGGCACATAGTTCTGAATATGTGGTCAGTGAATTAAAGTACTTAATCAATGAATATGCTGCTACCAGTATTTTCCTATTAGATGACTTATTCTTTGCTGACAGAAAGAGACTGTTTTCCATAGCAGAACTTATGGCTGAGGAGGGCCTAATTGGCAAACTTACATTTCATGGATTTATCACCTCGAATCTTGCGCGGCGTGATGTGCTTGATACCGCCCGGCAAATCGGGTTTCAATCAATCCGGTTTGGTGCAGAAACCGGTTCTGATCGCCTGTTAAAAGAGATGAAAGGAAAATGGGCTTCTGTTGAACATCACCAAAGGTGCATTGATACATGTCGCGAGGTAGGCCTTGAAGTTCGAGCAGCTTTTATGTTCGGCACACCAGGGGAAACAGAAGCGGACATTGAACTGACGTACGAGTTTCTAAAGCATAATGAAGATGTGCTGAGTATCGATGGTTTCTATTTAACAACCCCTATACCGGGAACTCCTTATTGGAACCTGGCCCTGCAAAAAGGATTGGTGAGTGAGGACGAGGATATGGATTGGGATCGGTTAAGCCTTGATATCCAGAAGGAAATGAGTTTTGATTTTCGAAGGGCAATATATTTGAACGCAGACAATATGCAGCTCGAAACATTAATAGAGCATATCAGAAAATTTCAAAATGAATTTGCCTTTCAGAGCATAGGACACCAGTCAAAGGAATGTAGCGCATTAGCCGATACTCGGTCTTTTGCTCAATAAGAGTAAAAATGAATTATGAAAAGTGCAACTGCCTGGCCAGGTGCATGATTCGACCGCAAACCGGGAAGGTTTGGTTGGTCTTGAGAAGGCCCTGTTTGATCGGGAAGGAAAGAGAATGGAGTGTTTGCGTCCAAATCAAGTGTTTGCCGGAGTCGAGGAAACGGAGCGCCTGGCTGTAGTCTGTCTCCCACTCCGTCACTCTCTGACATCTATGCTTGAAAGAGCAATCCTGGCCTCGTTGCTCAAGCTTGTGAAGCCCCGCAATGTCTTTGAGTTTGGTACTTATTTGGGGGAGAGCGCACTAATTTTGGCTGCCAACACAGATGCGTCAATCTATTCTATCGATCTCGACGAAAACCGGCTGCAAGGAGCTCTAACAAAGTTCGATGAATTCGAGCTGGCAAACGTCAAAAGGCGTTTTTCCGATGGACTGGTTTTTCAGGGAACACAGTATGAACACCGGATTAAGACTTTGATCGGGGACTCAACCATCTATGACTTCTCCCCTTTTTATCAGCAGATAGATTTCGTGCTGATAGATGGGGGCCACCATATTGATGTGGTGGAGAGCGACACACATCAAGCATTCAAAATGCTTTCTGCCGATCACCCAGCCTGCATAGTGTGGCATGATTATGGAAATCCAAACTACGAGATAACCGGATACTTGGACGACCTTTCTCATCAGTTTGAACTATATCGTGTTGCCGAAACCAGCTATGTGTTTTTTATGAATAACGCCGGCAAAGATTTCTCGGCTAATGAATAGGAGACATATTGGGAGACATTAACACGTCTGTGAGCACAGAAGCTCTAAGAGAGTGGGCTAGAAAAATACGTGTAGAAACTCTTACTATGATCCATCACAGCCCCGCTGGTCACCCAGGGGGTAGCTTGTCGGTGGCAGAGATAATGGCAGTACTCTATTTTTCTGAAATTAACGTCAAACCCAACGATCCCAAGTGGCCCGACCGGGACCGCGTCCTGCTATCTAAGGGCCACGCCTGCGCAGCTTGGTACGCTGCGCTTGGACTCCGAGGATTCTTCGACGTGGGGGAGTTTTTGAAGTTTAGGCGAATTGATGGCCTGCTCCAAGGGCATCCATCAATCACCACGCCGGGAGTTGACGCTGTTTCAGGGTCGCTGGGAATGGGATTGTCCCAAGGATTAGGCATGGCCCTCGGCGGCCGTTGCGCCAAGAAAGATTTTCGAGTTTATGTCATTCTCGGAGACGGGGATATGCAGGAAGGCGCCACGTGGGAAGCGATCATGGCAGCCGGCTATCAAAGGATGGATAACCTGTGCGCAGTACTTGATTACAATAAGATTCAGCAAGAAGGATTGGTCCAAGAAACCATGGATTTTGCCCCCGTCGCTGATAAACTCCGGACCTTCCGTTGGGCTGTAGAGGAAATTGATGGTCATGACTGTGATCAAATCAGTTTTGCACTTCATAGAGCGAGGACGCAAAAAGGACTGCCGTCTTTCATCGTATCTCATACGATCAAAGGCAAAGGAGTTTCCTTCATGGAAAACCAGGCCAGGTGGCATGGAACCGTCCCATTATCTGCCGAAGAACTTGCCAGGGCATTGGCAGAGGTCAATACGCATCAGATGCCTTGCAGCGCGAAGGAGTTCTAGACAATGCAAACAATGCTCAAGTTTGAGTTTTTTAAGAAGGATCAAAATGTTTCTCTTAGGGAAGGTTTTGGGAGGGCGCTCGTTGCATTGGGCCGGCAAAGAGAGGACTTCTTCCTCTTCGATGCCGATGTGCGCAGCGGCACCGGAGCAAAACCATTTGCCGACACTTTTCCAACCAGAGTCGTGCAATTTGGCATTGCCGAACAAAATATGATGGCGGCAGCCGCTGGTTTTGCAGATACCGGCCTCGTGCCGGTCGTGGTTGGCTTTAGTGCCTTCACTGTTATGAGGGCCCATGAGCAACTGAGAACAGCGGTATGCTACGGAGGTCGTAATGTTAAGGTTTGCTGCAGCCATTTGGGCGTCGATGTCGGACCTGACGGCGCTACAGCGCAGATGCTGGAAGACCTTGCAACCTGCCGGGCTATCCCGAACCTAAAAGTAATCGTGCCCGCTTGTGCCAACGAAATTCAGCCTATGTTCGAAGCAGTTTTAGATGAGCCTGGTCCGGTCTATATGCGAATCGGAAGAAGCCCGACTCCGGTCTTGTACGAGAATCCCGGGGCAATTAGGATCGGAAGGGCCGACGTAATTCGGCAGGGATATGATGTTGCCATCATTGCGTGCGGTTCTCGCGTCATACCTGCCCTGCACGCAGCGGAGCAGCTTGAAACAAACGGGATCTCCGCTCGTGTCATAAACCTCCGAAGCATCAAACCGATTGACCTCGAAGCGATCCGATCTTGCTGTGAACAAGTGAGGGCTATCGTTACGGTGGAAGACCATAACATTTATGGAGGAATGGGTGGCGCCGTCGCAGAAGTCGTAGCACAAATTCATCCTGTACCGGTTGAGATCCTAGGCATCAGAGACAGATTTGGCCGCAGCGGCGAACACTATGAGCTCTACGCCATGTATGGTATTGACGTGCCGGATATTGTCAGAGCAGCAAAGAGAGTCATCAAGCGAAAAGAACAACGATTTGTCAGGGAGCCATCATGAGGCTGAAAGGCAAGGTTGCTGTTGTGACCGGCTCAAGCCGGGGCATTGGTCGAGCAATCGCGCTTGAGTTTGCAAAACAGGGCGCCAAACTAGTCATCACATACAATCGCGAAGACGCGCAGGCCGAAGCGGTCGTACGGCAAATCGCCTCCAAGGGTGGTGACGCTTTTGCTATCAAGCTTGAGGTCCGTGATCGCCGAAACGTGCAGCAAGTGTTCAAAGAAACAGTCGAGCGCCTTGGTCGCATTGATGTGCTAGTTAACAATGCCGGAATTAACAAGCGTGGCTTCTTGGATGAGATTACCGATGACGACTGGGATTTAATCATGGCGGTAAATCTAAAAGGGCCTTTCATCTGTTGTCAGGAAGTATTTCCGTACATGACCAAGCAAAAGGGAGGGCGAATCATCAATATTGCCTCCGTGGCCGGTCAATATCACGGTCCGAAGACCGTGCATTATGCTGTCTCCAAAGCAGGACTTATTAGTCTGACAAAAGCAATTGCCCGCTATGGAGCGCCTCATAATATTCTTGTCAACGCAGTCGCGCCTGGAATCATGCTTACGGAACAAACGCGAGATGAGTTGAATAGCCCTGCAGGCGAACGTATCATAGAGATGACTCTACTCAAGAGGCCGGGTGAACTAAGTGACGTAGCCGGCACATGCGTATTTCTTGCTTCGGATGAGCAAAATTACATCACAGGCCAGGTAATTAGTGTAAGTGGGGGCGCTTACCTTGGTTAACAAGGTAGCCCCATTTGATCAACAAGTCAATCACGGACTTGGACTCTCAGTAGACAGTTAGGGGATGCATACATGTCGAAAACATTGCTGGTTTTGGGGGCAAGCTCCGACCAGATTTTTATGATCAAAACCGCCCAGGCAATGGGTTTACGAGTGCTGGCAGTGGACATGAATCCCAGGTCCAAGGGATTTCAGGTCGCTGACGACTACTCGGTCATAAGTACGCGGGATATTCCGGCACTTCGCAGGTTTCTCGACGAGTACCGGAGCAGCGGTCATAAAATCGCCGGTGTGACAACAATGGGGAGCGAGATCCCTGATGTTGTGGCAACTTTGGCGCAATACCTAGGCACGCCCAGCGTCTCGCCGGAATCTGCAAGGTTGGCTATGAATAAATATGAGATGAAAGTGCGATTTCGGGAAAAGGGTATCCCGATTCCCTGGTTTCAGGAGGCAAGCACTAGTAAAGACCTGCGGCGGGCCGTATCCGAGCAAGGCTATCCACTGGTTATCAAACCCGTTGACCGCTCAGGCTCGCGCGGTGTTTTTCTTCTAAACGAAGGATGTGACCTGGATAGCCTATTGGCGCAGTCAAAAGCATTTTCTCAAAGTGGTCGCGTGCAGGCGGAGAAGTTCCTTGATGGCCCCCAGATCAGCACTGAGACTATCATGTACCGGGCACAAGGTGTAACACCGGGTTTTGCGGACCGAAACTACGAACATCCGGAACGATTCCAACCGCAAATCATGGAAAACGGCGGTTGGATGCCCAGCATGCTATCTGACGCTGAGCGCCAGCAAGTCGAGGCCCTGGTCGTTCGCGCTTCATTGGCGCTGGGTGTTACTGACGGCACAACCAAAGGTGACGTAGTGATAACTGAGGAAGGACCAAAGATGATCGAGATGGCGGTTCGTCTAAGCGGAGGAGATTTTTGCGAAAGCTTAGTGCCTCTTAGTACCGGCGTAAACTATGTCGAAGCCGCTATCAAGATCGCCATTGGCGAAGAGCCGCATTTGGAGGCATTGAGGCCAAAATTCCAAGGATGTGTTGTCAATCGCTACTTCTTCCCAGCCCAAGGGCGCCTGGTCCGCATCGAGGGCCTTGAAGATGTCCTGAGGCAAGACTGGATCAAGAAACTGGAGTTCTGGTATGAGGTAGGCGACTTAGTGCCCGCTCCCTTAAGCCATGCACATCGTTTTGGGGTCTTTGTCGCCAACGGCGAGACTCGGCAAGAGGTAAACGAGCGCGCCGAGTGGGTGTATAAGAATATCAACATTGTCACTGAGCTGGAATGATCGGAACCTGGCTACTTCAATATGCAGAGCAATCACGCAGCTAAAAAGCACCAATAACCTGCAAAAACTGTCCTTATGAAAACGGATTAGGCAGCCACATGATTAAGCTCTATTTATACACAATATTTCACGCTAATCTACAATATTCCAGCATTCCGGAAGATCATTATTCCGCTGTCATTGACAGCTGCTATTGGCCCGTTGTTTCCCTTCTGGATAAGCACAAGATTTCATTGGGTCTGGAATTCCCCGCTTATACGCTGGAAAAAGTCAACGAAATTGACCCTACTTTTCTCGATGCCCTAAAACATTATCGTCGGGGGGGACGATGCGAGATAATCGGCTCCGGCTATTCTCAAAACATTTTTCCGCTGATTCCTGCTGAAGTGAATCTGAAGAATCTGCTCTTTGGCAATGAGGTCTACCGAGACCTTCTTGGTGAGATTCCAAGGGTCGCCTATGTCAATGAGCAGGTCTATTCAAGAGGGCTTCCCGAACTCTATTTGGATGCCGGCTATGAGGCAATCGTGCTCGATTGGCATAACTCAGTGATGTCAAGCCGGTTTCCTGCGGATTATCAATACCAAGCAGTCCGGCTCCGCGGCGCCGGCGGTGAGAGAATCAAACTGATTTGGAACAATTCAATATCTTTCCAGAGATTCCAAAGGTTTATCCGGGGCGAGATTTCTCTCCAGGAGTATCTCGACTACATCATGTCCCATTCTTCAAAAGAAGCGAACAGAGCATTCCTTCTCTACGGATCGGATTGGGAAATATTTCGGCCGCACGGAGAGACGGACTTTCCTAATGGCAACAGCAGTGAAGAGATAAAACGACTAGACGAGCTTTTTTCCTCCCTTGAATCAATGGCTGAAATCGAGGTTGTCGCACCTTCAGAGGTGCTTGAGCTGCTGCCGCCGGTAAACGAAATCGAGATAGGGACTGCCGAATCACCCATGCCATGCAGGAAGCAGGCAAAATATAACGTAACGCGCTGGGCGGTCTGTGGAAGAAAAAATGCCCGGATCAATACCGAGTGCTTTCGGGCTTTCCACTTATTGTCAAACATCGAGGCTCTCATGCATTGGCTCGACGACAACCAGGCAGGCGCTGACGTCGCAAGCATCAAGCAGAAGTGGCTTGAACTCTGCTACTTGTGGGGAAGTGATTTTCGGAGCTTTGCAACCGAAGACAAGCATCTTGAATTCTACAATAGGATTGGTTTTTTGCTGGGCGATTTGGACAGGGTCTTGACCGAATTGTCTTCGAACGTGCAAGTTTTAGGAGACTTTGCACTCTATAATCCCCATTCAACAACCTGGCGGGATCTGCCCTATGAGTTCAGCCTGCAATTCTTACCCGGTCAGCATTATGATATTCCTTCAATCACCCTTGACGACAAGCCCTTAACCACACAGGTTGAGGAGGTCTACTATTATCGCGATAAAAGTCTCCGTTCGGCGAGATTTGTAATATGCCCGGTGCTCGCGCCGCTCTCTCTCAGCCAGGGAAGACTGATCCAAGAAGCCCCTATCAGAAACGAGAGCGAGTGGGAATTATGTGATAAAAGCGTGAAAACCGCGCAGGTGCAAGTTGACTTCATGAGCTCAAGGGGAGGCAATATCGAAAGACTTTTCTTTCCAAACATCAGCCGCATACATTTAGCAGGCACCATCCCACATGACTTCTACGATGAAATATCCTTCTCGACGGACCAGTACACGGCCCACACCATAATCCAAGAGAGAGATTTTAAAAAGACCACCGATTTATGCAGCGCCACCATGAGCCTTCCCTGCGCGGATGGCAACTATCCAATAAGAGTTCCCGTGAAATGCAAGGTGTCATTTCCAAACGTAGATCTCTATAAGACCTACCATTTGTACGTTGACCAGCCACGCCTCGACGTCCGATACACTTTCAGAATCGCCGATCTTTCACCTTACTTTCTGCGCACGGGAATCCTAACCGTGAACCCGGAGGCCTTTGATCGAAAGCAATTGAAGTACTCGACCGTCAACGGCGGCCGGTCGGTCGAGAGTTTTTCTCTTAACGGAGCAAGAGTCAAGCATATAGAGACAGTAGATGCCCGATTTTCGTCAAGTCATTGCCTGGGTGCCAGCGAAGGATGGCTTGACATAAGCGATGGTCAAAAAGGGCTCGCTGCGATAACAAAAAAGAGAGAGCTCTATTCGGTCCCGCTTCTTCATTACGAAGAAACGAGGAAGGCATTCTATCTTCGAATCTACAATTCTCTCTGCGAAACGGATGAGACAACCAGACAACATTGGAGAGGATACAGCAAATTCGAAAGTATTTATCTCGGACACCGGAACGAAACCCAGGAAGTAAGACCAAAGAGCCAAATGATTGGAGGCGGTCTCTTGTTAATCAAGAAGAAATCGTGACCTGGCTGAGTCTGCCTATTTGCAGGCGCTTGGATAACAGAAGCAGCGACGCTTCAGCGCCTATTGGCAAGTCAACAAGGAGCTGATTTGCTTTTCAGGCCCGGAGGTCTAGATTCAAGCCCGTTTCATCCGTCGTCACTTCAACTTCGACTTTTCCACGCTCTACGTTTATTTGAGGCGGGGTCTGAGGAATCAGCCCAACGTTGTAGTCTACTTGCTTATCCAAGACCTGGGCGGCAATCCCGGCAACCGGATCTGAAGGGTCCTCGATTCTTTGAAACCGGTCTCCCTCCTCCCCGCGACGGCTAATGCCTTCCAGAACCGCTTGTTTTGCCAGAGCGGCTCCTTCTT
>Ga0214473_10001297_pt1 | contig 33417 bp, 25 predicted proteins | sample RVTome_7_FD_203509 | JGI IMG/M metagenome (GOLD analysis project Ga0214473, IMG submission 203509) | Soil microbial communities from uranium-contaminated site in the Upper Colorado River Basin, Wyoming, United States - RVT98D197 | ecosystem: Environmental > Terrestrial > Soil > Contaminated >... | reverse complement strand
TTCCGTGCTCACTGGGACAACACTTTCTGACATCGTTCGCTCCGCTTCCCACCCTCCATGCTTCTCTCAATCCGTGTCCCACTATTATTGGCACAGAGGGGTGCTGAACCGCCTTGCCTCATGGAGGCAAATGTCGACGGCTCACTCGACGCAGTTGTTGACATATCTGATCTAGTGTACATGGTCGAATTCATGTTTGCTGGAGGAGGTCCTCCTCTGCCGTGTCCATAGCTTTCAGTTTCGATATTTGGTACTAAGCTTCGTTATCTGTTGCGACCAAGAGAAGCTTAGTTGTCAGCACGCAGTTTGGTGTCCGGGCGCTCCACTACTGTTTTTCCGAGAGCTCGCTGGCACCGGTTGTCAACCACGAGGAGGTACGATGAATAGACTCGGAATTGTTTGCATTCGACTGACTCCAGCGAGCGTGGCGTCCGAGCACTTCCGTCTAACCAGCGGAAAACACTCTGACACCCTTACAGGCCTGAGTCAGCTCGACGGTGTGCTTAGCGCCAAGGGGCTACGGGCAATAACATTGCCCGGACAGCCTTAAACTGGAATACGAATACGACACCGACAATCGCCCAGTGACTGTCAACGTGGGTGCAGATCGCCGTGTCCTGCTCGTGTACGACGCCCAAGGCCATGTAATTCGCTATGGTCTGGAGCCGGCAGCGCAATAACAATTTTTATGCACGGAGCACTATCACAGCCCGAATGCGCGATAAGTTTCGATAACCGGCTGACAGAAACACTCGAACTTCGTTTACCGGAGTTCAGGGGAGATGGTGCCTACGATTACGTTTCACAAATTCTGCTGCACAGTGGGAACTCTTGAGCTTGGAAACTGCGGGTAACAGGTTTGCCGATCGTGACATCAACTCCGGACAAATGACACGGTGACGGCTGCTTCTACATTGTGAAGTTGCAACACCCGAATTGACAGGATAATGGGGTTGGAGGATTGCCTCCGTCCCTTCTTGATTTCGCTATCCGCCGGCGCTGGAGATTGGCCCTTCTGCCGGTGTGGGGTCGTCGTCCTGGCAGGCGAGAAGCGAGACAGATTCGTTGGCCGGAGGCGCAACGTGATTCAGCAAATCACACTCTTCGATGTGAACAACTCACTCTCGCGTGAGTTTCCGGTCGACCTCCGCGGGCGGATTGATCAGGTCACTTGGTCATCTTCGTGGAACCGTTCACGCACCTTGAATGGTAAGTTGCAGGGTACGATGCGGCCAGGCGTAGTTACTTTTCTTCGTCATCCATGTTGCGCAATGCGCGGAGGATGGCCAGGGGGGAGTTGCCCATGGCGATCAGGCGGATTTCCTCCTGGCGCTCCAGGTCGCTTTCGAACTTCTTCATCAGGCGCGTCTGGTAGGCCTGCCGCAAAGTCTCCAGAAGCTTGTCGAGTTCATAAGGCTTTGGTAAGTAGCCAAAGGCGCCCAACTTGGTGCATTCCACTGCGGAGTTGACCGAACCGTGGCCGGTGAGAATGATGACTTCGAGGTACTTATGTTCCGCCTTCAGAATCTCCAGCACCTGTTGACCGTCCATCCCCGGCATTTTCAGATCCAGCAAGGCGACGTCGAAACGACCGGCGCGGGCAGCCGCAATCGCTTGGGGTCCGTCGGCGGCTTTGGTCACCTCGAAGTCGCGCATCTCCAGCCGCTGAGCGATGGAGTTGAGAAACTTCACCTCGTCATCGACAATCAAGAGTCTGATTTTTTCCGCCATGAGAGCTGATCCTCCTGAAAGGTAGAACGCTTGCACATGCCACAGCCGTCGGCGCAGAGGAATTCCCCTGTCGCCGATGTAGTATAATATGATCTTCCAACGGCGAAAACGCCAGCACAACGTTCAAAGTTCTTTGGTCTATGCTAAGTCCTCTCTCACAATCGCGCACAAGCTATTTCACCGGAAGCGAAATGGTAAGAGTCGTGCCCTTGTCGACCTCGCTGGCTACTGTTATGCTTCCCCCCAGTTGCTTGATGATCCCATAGCTGACCGAGAGACCCAGGCCGGTCCCCTTGCCGACCTGTTTGGTAGTGAAGAAGGGCAAGAACAGCCGCTCCATATGTTCCGGCGGGATTCCCTTGCCGGTGTCGGCTACGTCGATCACAAGATTGTCGTTCGCCTGCCGCGTGGAGATCGTGATTGTCCCCGGCTGCCCCTCGATGGCATCGACGGCGTTGTTGATTACGTTAAGGAAAACCTGCTGTAGCCGGTTGCCGTCAGTTGTGATCTGGGGAAGGTTCTCAGCGTAAGTACGCACAATTCTAATATTGGATACGACAATCTCCGGACCCAGAAGGTCATCGATGACGCCATCGATCAGGGCACGAATGTCCTGCGGCCTCAAATCAAGCTCGGATTGCCGCACGAATCCGAGGAGTCTATGGGTGATATCACGGCAACGGAAGGCTGACTCCTGGATATTGTCCAAATGCTCCTGTAATTCCCCTGGGCGGGCGGTGATTCCAAACTCCGGGTTCATTAGGTCTTTGACCAGGCCGGCTTCCTCTGTGATCACCGCCAGCGGGTTGTTGATTTCGTGGGCGATGCCGGCAGCCAGTTCACCAATCGAAGCCAGCTTGGCGGCCTGGCCCAGTTGGGCGCGCGTCTGATCGGCCTCTTTCTGCTGCGCCACCAGTTTGCCGGAGCGATTGACGATGACGAGAAAAAGCAGCACGGACATAGCCCCGGAAATCAGCATCAGTCGCAGCATGAAGCCGGAGAACCAATCGCTCCCCTGGCGACCCAGGTCTTGAGAAATCAAAGCCCATTCGGCCGTTTTCAGCCAGGAGTAGGCATACGTGACGTCGCGCTGGCCTACTTGGACTGTTTTCAATCCCAGCCGCGGCTCAAACGGCGGCACGAACGAAGAGTTCTGAAGGGGCGAGCCGATCTCGGGAGTCACCACCTGATAACTGCCTCGCCGGTTGACGATCGACGTAATAACATCCTGCGCTCCTTCCTGCGACCGGACGAACTCGTAAATTTTATCCGGGCTGAGCGCGGCGCGCATTACGATATACTGCCCTTCGCGTAAACGGCCGGCGGCGATGGTAAAATGAGGTTGTTGGCGGAAGCCGAGGTAAATGTCGGTGATGATGAAGTTATCCTTCCTGTCCTTCAAACCGACAAACCAGGCTTCCGAGCCATAATTGCGGCGCTCCAGGGACGGATACGGCCCTGCATAGGCCGTCTGCAGCCCCGACGAATCAAAGTACCCGATGTCGACAAAGGCCCCACTGTTTCTTTTCAGTTTTTCCAGATAGAGGTCCAGATCCTCCGATGAGGGACTCCTCTTCAGTCTGGGGTCGTCGATCAGGTTTGACAAATTGACCACCCGCTCGGTGAGAAACAGGTCGAGAGTATTGGCCTGGCTTTCGGTGATGGCTTTAAGGTGCAGGTGATGACTTTCGCGGACGATGGAACGATACTGAAAAAGAAAAAAGACGATCACCAGCATCAATGGCGCCAGGTAGGTCGAAAGAAGGCGGATTAGATTTCTGCGTCGGAACTCGCGATAATGCTTTTCATTGTCCGAGAATTGATCCATAATATACCGTAGAAGCAATGATAGTGATCCAAGGCCTTTCTGTCAAGCACACCGCCGGCCGGCCGGTTGGCGCAGTCTTGCTGGGCAGGACGATTGTACGAAGGGCGTCGGCAGCCTTTGCTGCCTAAGTGACGCAGGTGACGGACGCCTTTGTTTCTTCCGCCTGGCCCGCCCGATAAGGACCAGAGATGGTTTTGTATAGTATCTTGTGTAAAATGGGGCGATGAAAAAGAAATGGGTTTAACTCGCCTTGATCTTGACTTTCGCCGGTGCGTCTTCTATGTATGACGGGTGTGTGTTTCGTCAAGAACATCACCTGATTTATCCTGGATCGAATCCCGGGTACACAGGGTATTTGTCAATCAACTTTCTTCTTTTTTGGTTTTTGAGCGGGCCGGTTTCTCGTCTTGCAGTTACTTTCATGCTGCCGGAATCAGGAAAGGAGGCAATCGGGAATGAGGAAGACAGCGCCGATAGGAAAAGGAGGATTAATGAGCGGTATCCAGTGGGTGATGGTCCTGGCGACACTGGCGACGATTCTCATCGCGCCGGTCACAGCGTACGCGGCCGGCGGGGGCAAACCGGCCACTAAGATCTACAACGTGGCCGATACGCGCCATATGGAATCGGGGCTGTCCAAGTGGATCGCCGACGTCTATAACGACAGTCTTTTGGTTTTCGGCCTGTTGGTCGTAAGCATCATGGCCTCCATGGGATTGGTCATGGGATTCGGCATGGACCGAGTGATCGCTATGATTGGGATCGATCTACGCCGGCTGGAACACCACGAATAACCGATCGGGAGAGACAAGGAACAGAACGGTTATGGACTTTTTCAACGTTTATCTGCCGATCGCAGACATGGATTTCAACGTGCTGCTCCTGATTTTCATCGGCACTACCGTGGGCATCTGCGGCGGTTTCTTCGGCATCGGCGGTGCCTGGATCGTTACGCCGGCACTGAACATCTTTGGATTCCCCATGCCCTACGCCATCGGCACCGATCTGGCCCACATGGGCGGCAAGTCGATCGTCTCCACTATCCGACACAGCAAGTTCGGCAATGTCGACGTTCGGTTGGCCGTATCGATGATCATTGGCACCACGATCGGCATGGAACTGGGCGCCACACTGGTGATGTATCTGGAGAGACTCGGTCTGGCCGAATCGGTTATCCGCAAGCTCTATGTCGCCTTCTTATTTCTGATCGGGAGCTATGTTCTCAAGGATTATATTTCTCATACCCTACGCCAGAAGAAAGCCGCCACGGCTGCCGCACCCGAGCCGGTCAGGGAAACGATCGCGCAGAAGTTGCAGCGGATCAATATCCCGCCCATGATATATTTCAAGACGTCTCGCATTCGCTGCTCTTTGTGGTTGCCTATCCTGGTCGGGTTGATCACCGGGGTCGTCGCCAGCGTGCTGGGCGTGGGCGGCGGTTTCATTCGGATGCCAGCTCTGATTTATCTGATCGGCTGTCCCACGCTGGTGGCGGTCGGGACTGATCTGTTCGAAGTGATGATCACCGGCGCTTACGGCGCGTTCACTTATGGCATCAAGGGCCGGGTCGACCTGTTGGCCGCAATGTGGATGCTTGTGGGCGCGGCTATCGGGGCCCAAATCGGCACCGTGGCGGTCAAGTACGTGCGCGGATATTCTATCCGTCTGCTGTTCGCGGCCACCATTTTTATCGCTTGCACCTCGGTGCTGATGAAGCAACTGGAACTCACGCTGGCGTCGTCGGTCTTAATCCTCACAGCCGGCCTGGTGATCAGCCTGGTCATCATTATCCTTCTGATCCGGGGCATCATCAAGGAGAAGGCAGCCAAGCAGGCTGGGAGCCAGCGAATACTGTGAAGGGAGGCCATGTGAAAGCGAAGATTTCTGCGTGCATACTGGCCACACTAATCTTAGTCGGACTGAGCGCGTGTGGCGAACCGCCCCAGGTCATCCAAGGGACAGTGGTCAGTTTCTCGGCCGATACCAAAACCCTGGTGGTCAAGGACGAATTGCCGCCGAATGCCGAGGTCTCTTTTTCCCTGGAAAAGGCCGACATCGGGTACGCTCCGGAAGTGGGGAACAAGGTAAGGCTGTCGTATCGCGCTGAAGGAGAAACCATGATGGCTGTTCGAGTGATGGATCTTTCGCATGGGGCCGAAGGCGGCGCCAAGGGACATTAACAGCCCGGTTGAAGCGGACATCTCCGCGATTTGCACTACTGATTCCGCCCGGTCTTCGCCGACGCCGAAGGCCGGGTTCTTATGCTGCACACTCTTAGAATCTATCCAGTTCACCGGCTAGGAAAGCACGGGCGAAAAACTCCGGGCTATCGTCGGTATCCATCAGCATGTCGAGCTGGCGGGCACAGAGGGTCAACTGCCCCAGCGTTTTCAAGCGGGCTTTGATGATGTCGCGGTTGTACTTCTCCAAGCGGGCAACCAGAACGTCGCCGCGCACCTGCGTTTTGAAATCGAGCGTCTCCAGTATGATTGACAGGAACCGGCAACGTCGTGCGCGGCGCACCTCGGTGGCGGCGCCACCCTCGAAGCGCCAATGAATGTAGTTTTTGTTGAGGCTCTTGCCGCAATAGGTGTCGACCGTGTTGAAATGATAACCGGCCTTGGTGCTGAAATTCAAATACCGGTCAGAGACGATGGCAAAGGAAACCTTGCCAACCCCCCGGGCCTCGGCGGGCGGCCCGGCGATGTTCTCCCCGAGGACCGAGAAGAAACCCCTGGCCGAAACTGCCCGCGGCCGATCCCAGCGGATACGTGAATCCAACAGCCCCTCGATAAAGGCCTTCAGCGGCATCGAGAGAATGTCCGCCTCGGTCAACTCGCGCGCCGGGTCGAGGTTCTCCGCCAGGCCCGCTCCGACGTCGAGAACGAAGATGTCATACGGCAGTCTTCCTCCCAAGCGACAGGCGTTGGGTCGGGTGAGTGCGGCCCGGTCACCCAGATAGAACATGGCCTCGAAAACCTTCTCATGCACAAGCCTGATGATGTCATGCAGCGTGCGGCAGTGGACCGGGGCGAATTGCGGCGAAGCGGTATCCACCAGCCACAGGGGAACGATCAGGTCGGCTATGCGCCGCAGCCTTTGCACCGCTGGGGAATCGGCCAGTTGGGTTGTCTTCCCAACCCGCTGGATGCCCTCTATGCCCGCGCCCTCATAAATCCGCAGCGTCATGGCATCGACCGTAACCTTCCGGCCGTTCTCCAGCTTCTCCATGGCGCCCCGAAGTCCCACGATTGCCGGCACGCCAAACTCCCTCGCCAGAATCGCCATGTGGCCGATGGGCGATCCTTCTTCGGTGACAATGGCGCTGCACCGGCCCATTACCTGCGCAAGTGAGGGCGACGAGTGGCGGGCCACCAGCACGGTGCGATCGGGAACGCGCCCCAAATCGTCGCCGCCGCGCACCTGGAAGACAGCACCCCCGCCAATCCCGGGGCAAGCGATATAGCCGCCGCTCAGAATCGGTTCTCCCTGGGGCACATACGCCGGATCATCGGTCTCGGTCGGAGTTCGAATGGGCTCCGTCGGCCGGCTCTGCAGTATGAACACCCGACCCGATTCGTCGATCGCCCATTCCACGTCCTGCGGGCCGCCGAAATGCGACTCCAGAAGCCGGGCCGCGTAAACCAGGTCCTCAATGTCTTCCCGGCTGAGCAGCACCGAATTAACCTTAGTAACGTCGGGTGAGATCACCAGATTCTCCGTTACCGCCCGCCCGCCGGTGACGGCTTCAGCCATCCCGGCCGCAGCACTGATTACTACCCGGTCGGCGGCAGGGTCTTCAAAGCTGCGTGAAAACATCACTCCGCTGCACCGCGCCGGCACCATCCGCAGGCAGCCCGCCGCCATATGGGCTTCGGTCGATAGCAGCCCGTGCTTGAGACGATAGACCACCGGGTTGATCCCATAGGCGCTGGCCAGCACCCAGCGATAGGCATCCAGAAGCCAGTCGCGTCCGACGTTGAGTTCCGTGTAATACAGCCCGGCGTGCGAGGTCGCCCGGTCTTCGCCCAGCGCACTGCTGCGCATGGCCACCAGCATATCCTGCCCACCGGCTAGATCGTCAAAAGCCCGAAAGATCGCGTCCTCCAGCTCTGGCGGCATAGGAGCGTCCATAATCTCCTTCTGCACTTGGCGGCAAGGCTCCATGGCCCCACGGTCACCGTAAACCTCCAACACGTCCTCCAGCCGCTCACCTCGTTCGACCAGTTCGCCGTGGGCCATGAAGCGGTCAAAGGCAAAGGTCGTGATAGCGAATCCGTCCGGGACGCTCAGACTGAGGACGTTCTTGATTTCACCCAAATTGGCCATCTTGCTTCCGACCAGATTGGCGTCGGAGGCGCGTACGCCAGAGAGCGGAATTACCAGCGGTCCGACCAGCGGCTCCTCCGCAACCGGCGCCAACTCCGCGTCCAGCCTCTGACCGATCCGCCGCAGAGCGTCGTACAACTCCACGTAACGTCCGGAGGTGAGCTGGTCGAGGCTACGGGTCATGGAGAAAGTATTCATCACGCCCTGCCGAATCCGGCGCGCCATGGCATTAAACGAAAAGACTCGACGGCCGGTGAGGCGGTCTTCAATGTCGGCGATCACCTCAAGGACGGCGTCGTTAAGGATCAGGATTTCTCGGAAATGGCCGTACATGACCTTGATGCTCTCCGCGTCGGTGCGGGCCTCTTCGGCGCGCTTGCGGCTACCTAACAGGACCGTCAGTGCGGTTTTTAGACGGCTCATCGGTTTGTTTTGCTTCTTGGCGTCAGACACAGGTACTCAACTATCTTTCGAGATAATAATAATCGTTGTTCACAGTTGAGACAATCAATTATGGTTGATTTGGCAACCTGGAATCTGTCAAGCATCTTGTGTAGTATCGTGACAGGGCATGTCCTATTGGTGGTGATTCAAGACATGAGCGATTATACCGGGAATGATTCGTAGAAGCTGCCGGTGTGAGCGTAGATCAGGCTGCGGCAGATCCGGCGAATCGAGGGGGCGGCTTTTGGTGCTATGAAGTGATTGCCATTCTGAATGTCGCCCATGGAGTCCGCCTACATATCGGCCAACGCCTTCTGGATTGCTTTCAGCTCGGCGTCGGTGATGCCCCAGATTCCGGCCGCCACTTCATCGATTTCAGATTCGAGATGTGCAATCTCATCCCCCTTGTTCTCCTCTGCCGCAGTATGGCATTTTCGAGAGAGTTCGCTCAGGCTCTGGTGTGCTTTTGACTCGCATTCAAACTTCGGGATACTCAAGACCTGCAGAACGTGTGCAGACGCAAACCCCTTACTGATAGAATATGATCTGACCAGCGTGTCGCATGGCGCAGAATTGAAAAGGGCACAGAAATAGTGGGCCTCGTCTCCGTCGCTACAGGGCATAAGGGTGTGTGTTTCCTGGGGCACTATCACTTTGCTATCATCCAGTGACCCCACTACCACGGCCTGCAATAGCGTGTCTATCCTGTTCCAAACCACTTTCCACCGCGTCATCGTGTACGGCCCGACGTTGTACATGGAGTAGAAGGGATCAGTGGGCTTAAAGTACTGGCGATATCCGGAGCGGCCGCGCAGGGTTCCGCGCGTCGGTCTCTTCGGGTCACCTTCGAACTGCTTCAGGTAGGCGTAGGTCTTGGGCCAGCGCCGTTTCATTTCGGATTCGGGAATTCCTGCCAGTTTGTCCGTTCGGTTGGCCAGAATAATATGGGCCGATGGTTCAGCGTGCCATCTTCGAACGTCTCTCCCACGAAGGAGTGGATAGACAAGGTCCGGCTCGATAACAGTCTCGACGTGCGCAACCTTGATCTTACCTACGTCATGCAGATTCTCGATCAGCAGTTCGCCGTTGGGGCGCTTCTCCAGAACCCGAATCCAATAGACCGCGTTCAACCACGTGCAACAGCCGGCGTATGCTTGGTAGTCGCTCTGGCCGATTACTTTCCGGATTCCGGAAAGTGCCTGTTTCGCTGCGGTGAGCCAAGGTGAGGTTCTTTCCTCATTACGGACCGGCTGGGCTGCCAGTTTCGTGCGCACCGTCGCTGCTTCCACTTCGCTCAACTCCGACTCCTGTGCAATCTTGCCGGGCGATGTCTTTTTCCACACAATGTAAGGAACCGGATAGGAGAAGGGGCGTCTCTTCTTATCCACGATTATGACTGCTGTTCGATTGGTAGCGCCCTCGAAGGGTTGGAAGTCGCTCAGATCATGAACGGCCAGCGGCTGGAGAAACCACTTGGTTCCGCCCACCTCATACTCGAACGACCGAAAGCCCTCGCCGCCCCCGACCGTTTTGAAAACCGATTGTGTGATGACGAATCCCAGACGTCCACCATCGGAGAGATAAACGTCGTGCGCTACGTAGGTCATAAGAATCGAAACGTCATCCTTCCCCCCGCCAAGTTTAGCTTTATATCCCTTCTGGCGAAAAAGGTCGTACACTTGCCATAGCGGGGCCGTGGATTGGCGGTACTCATTGGGCAAGTTCTCCCAGTTGACCCACGGCGGATTGCCAGCGACATAGTCCACTTTACCGATGAACAGCGGCGCAAAGGCATTCTTGATGATGCGCGCCCAAATCCCGTTCTGATTGTTTCCGTCAAGAGTCTGGAGCTTCCGGTAAAGTTCCTTGTGGAGTTCTTCCTGGTCGGCTGGAATTCCCTCGGCGCGGCAGCGTTCGACGAATTCTTCGGGAGAGAAGTCGTCGCGGATGCAGGACTCAAGCGTGTCCGCATACTTGCCGATCGCCTCGCGGTTGCCGGCCACTTCCGTGGGTATTAGAAACTCACCGGCGCTTGTCTTGAGCCTACTGGTTTTCCCGTGGCCTCCTGTGAACAGGTCACCGTACTCCGACGGCGTCATGATAGAGTCGCAAAGATAAACCGGCAGTTGGATGTCTCCGCCGTGACGCAAGAGGTCCCGGATGGCGAGAAGGTAGTTGGTCCGCGCGGCCATCACGGCCAGCGGGTTGAGATCGAAGCCGATAACGTTGCTGAGAATCTTCTTGAGGAGTTCGTCTTCTCCGAAACCGCAGTCGTGGCGGTGCTCGGCGTACCAGGTTTTGATCCGGTTGATAGTCATGACCAGAAAGGTGCCGGACCCGCAGGCGGGGTCAAGGAGCCGTTTGTCCGGGTTGCCGTCGTAGCCCAACTCGTTGAGCGTCAGTTCAGCAAGCCAATCGGGCGTGTAGTATTCACCCAAGTCGTGGCGAACGGACTTTGGAAAGAGGTGCTGGTAGAGTTTCTTCAGCAGGTCGCGCGACTCGGCCGGCTCGACGCTAAGAGTGGTGGGATCGAATCGGTCGAGAGTCGTGACCATCCCGCGCACGGCATCGTCGAGTCGCTCATTCCAGGCGTCGAGATACCAGGAGAACAAGTCGCCTTCAAGAAAGTTGCGGATACCCAGTTGCGACCAGATTCCGCCCTGCTCCAGGGCTTCAAGCTCGGAGCGCCGCTTGGCCGATGTGGGAGCGGAGACGAGTTTCTTCAGCGTCGAGGTTCCCAGCGGCGAAAAAGAGGAGACAATCTCGGCGGCCAGGAGCTTGATAAGAACGCCGTAGTAGGTGTGGACCGCGAAGAGCAATTCGGCCGGCCGGGCTTTTGGGATGCGGTAGTGTTGGCCGAGTTTCTTAATTTTGGGGGTCTGGCCGTGCACGTCATAGCCGCACACCTCGCCGAAGAGAATCTGCCATTGTTGGAAGAATATCTGCGCTTTAGAACTGCTCGTGGTCGAGATGGTTTTATAGATGCGCTCGATTCCATCCAGCGCGATCTGCCCCTCGCCGCCGAAGTGATCACAGAGATTATCCGGCGTAAAAGAGTGTCCCTTTGCTCCCAAAGAAACCAGGGCGCGAAGAAGGCGCTCGACGGTAAGCGGCGTGACAGGCTGTGGGTCCTCGACTTCGAGAGTCCTCCCGCGATGGCGGACAAAAACAAAGGTGTCGCCGTCGCAACCCACACCGAAGATTCGCTCCACGCCGACGTGTTCTTCAGCCTGAAAATCAATAAAGCGTTTCTTTAGCTGTTTGACGACGGCTATGACGCCCGGCGCGTTCTTGTCCTCTGTGATTTTGCCCGCGCCCTTCGGGTCCTTGTACTCAATGATTACGCCGCCATACTTCGAGTCGATGCGTCCACCGGCCAGGCCGTACTCGTGCCAACCTTTGACCGACAGCCCGGTTTTCTCGATGAACACGTCGATGAGCTTGTTGCACTCGTGGCGAACATCCTCCTCGGATTTCGCCCATTTGGCAACTTCGACCATCTGGCCGGCCATCATCGCGGAGTGGTCCTTAATGAGGCTTTCGAGATTCGCGCTCACTGCCGGCGTATACTCCGTTGGTCTGGGTATTGGTGCTTGCTTGAGCCCATTAGTAACTCCGCCTTCGGATTGAGCGTCTTGCCGATTTCGTTGAGCAAGCGCTCCAGCGAGCCGTAGTACGATGTCTCCGGCCCCGCCCCGCCGGTCGACCGAATTTCCCGCAACTCCGTTAGATATGTTTCGACAGGATTCATTCTGGTGCGTATTCTATCAGGAACTCCCTTTCGCCGCAACAAGAACTCACGCGGCGCCTTGTCACGAGCGGTTCCGAGTGCGACGCGATCAGCCTATGGTCACTTTCTGGAAGTAGACATGGCCGCCGTCGAGACCCGCCCAGTAACTCTCGACACGCACGCCGGCGAAGTCCTTCAGTATTTTCAAAGCCGCGGTGCGCAGGTCCAGTTGTCCTTTGACGGGCAGTTGGACGCGGGGGTGATAGCTTTTCATCTTCTCATACCACTTGCAGTCTTCGTGGTTGATGATGATCACACGGCGCAGCTTCCCCTCTTTGATAAAGAACTTGACCTGCTCCCAGAGGATTTTGAAGTTCTTCGGCAGCAGGCTCTGAGCGCCGAAGGCGTGCACCCCGCCGCCGAGCACCACCGGCGTGTAGGAACGAATGCCCAATTCCTCGGTCAGGAAACGACGAAAGGCGACCTGGAAACGGGAATCGCCGCAGTGAATGACCAGCGCCTCAGAAGGCGCTTTATCTATCGGATAAAGCGCCCTGCCGTTCGACAAGATAATGTCCGGTTCGATCGCCTCCGACTGCGTCGCCGGAGTCACGTCCTTCGGTTGATCCTTCGGTTCTTTCATTGTCATCAGCCTCGCGAGTCAGATGCGCGCCGTCAGCCGGTGGGCGACGAACCCTGACCGCTGCCCGACCCGCTAACGGCGTCGTCGAGTTTGATGCCGAGCTTGCCGATCAGTCCGCCGACGTCGATACCGGCCGCTTTGGCCTGTTCGATCAGTTGAAACAGCATGAGCGGACCGGTCTGGGTGAACCGGTTGAGGGCGCCCTTGCCGTTTCCTTCGCCGCCGGAGTCAACCACCACAAGTTTGTCGATGTTGCCCATGGGCGCGGCGATGGAACCGAACACGGCGCCGAGGGCTTCGACCGTTTGCGGAAGAACCTTGAGAACTTCGAGCGTGAGGGCCGCTTCGTTGAACTGCTGATACGCCTTGGCCAACTCGGAAACAGAAACGGCCTTGGCCAAACCCTGCTTCTCGATAACGTCCGCCTCAGCCAAACCGGTGGCGCGAGTGGCGTCGGCCAGACCGACACCCTCGGCGTGGCGCTTGTGTTGTTCGGCGTCGGCGCGGGCGATGGTGGCGTACTTGTCGCCGTCGGCTCGGGCTGTCTCAGCCGCTTTGTAACCCTCGGCCTCGCGCACCTGCGCGTCGGCTTTAGCTTTGGCCGGCACGACCACCTCGGCTTCCTGCGATTTGCGTTCCTTCAGAATGTTCTGTTCCTCGACCGCGATTTCGGCGCGCGAGCGCTCCTCTTCGACCTTCACTTCGGCCACGATGACCCTCTGGCGTTGTTCGGCGGTGGACAAGGGACCGGCCTGCTGGGCGATGGCGGTCTCGCGGGCCACCTCGGTGGCATACCGTTGTTTGGCCACTTCGGTGTTCTTGGCGGCCTCAGCTTCCAGCCGCTCGTTTTCCTTGGCCACCACCTCGGCGGCCCGTTCGGCATCGGTGGCTTTCTTCTTGGCCTCGGCCAGCGCCTCGGCCTCGCCGATGGCGGCGTCCCGCTTGACCTCGGCCGTACGTTTCTTACCGAGCGCCTGAATGTAACCCTGAGCATCGGTGATCGACTGGGGATTGAAGACGTCGATCTGCATGCCAAGGCGGGAAAGGTCCTCGCCCGCCTCGCCGAGCACTTTCTGGCGGAAGGCGTCGCGGTCTTTGATGAGCTGATCGACAGTCAGGGTGCCGACCACGCCGCGCAGGTTGGCCTCCAGTGTCTCGCGGGCTACCTCCTGGACTTTTTCATGCGGCATCCCGAGGAACCGGGCGCCGGCCGCCAAGAGCGACTGCCCGTCATCGCGGAACCTGATGTTGGCCACGGCGTCGACTGTCACTAGAACACCGTCGACGTTGGGCATGTTTTCGACGCGAATCTGCGGCAGCGAAATCTCGGTCAGGTCCAGAATCTGGACCTCTTCGATGACCGGCTTGCGGATGCGACCGCCGCCGGTGACAACCACCGTGCCCGGAGGCAGCACCCGAATCCGCGGAGCGCCGGGAAGGTCTTCCGCCGTCACCGTCTGCATTCTCCTGGCGCCGCTGCGGGCGCCGTAAAAGAAAGCCGCCTTATTGGGAGGAACCCGAACATAAAAGGCCGCGAGAACCCGGCCGAGCACGAACAGGGCGATGACGATCGCTAAGCCGATAAGCGGCCAGGTCAAGTATTCTGATATCTCGATCATTTGTCCCACCTCCTCGTAGGATCAGTCGTTCTTTGTTGGTCTGAGTGATCTAACGGTGACAATGTTACCGGCTTTGCCGACAATTTTCACCGGGGTACGTCGTTCGATGGTGCCGCCGTCCTCCGAGCGCGCCATAAACGTGATCTCCCGGCCCATAACGACACACAAGATCTGTCCGTAACCGTTCTCGACGATGGCGTCGATGGTGTTACCGGTTGAGCCCAACAGGTCCCTGTCGGTGATGGTGGAACTGGCCTGGCTGGAGTAAAACAGCCGCAGCATGAGCCAGCCAAGCAGACCGACCACCGCCGCGCCGCCCACGCCGGCCATGGACGATTGAAACATCGTCCAGTCGGTCGTGGTGCGAAAACCGTAACCGACGGCGCCGAAACCGACCGCGAGGAGCGCCAGCATCTTGATGCTGAACACGCTGGGGCCGTGCGAACCGCCGTCGACATCAGTGGAAACATCGACGTCGGCGTCGACATCGTGGCCGAAGATAAGGCTCAACAGCAGGACCACAAACCCCGCGCCGAATATGGTAGCGAATATAATCACGACGCTAAACCTCCGTCCTTAACGCCTGCGGAACTACAGGGCTTACTACGGGAGTGCCAATGTATTCATCCCGGATTGTAAGCTATTCATGACGGACTGTCCAATTTTATTTGCGGGCGTGAACTCCGGCGTCGGTGCCTCCGGCCTCATCTCCGCGACGGCAATACATCGCAAAATGGGGCTATTTATCCAAAAAAAGAGCTTGACAAAGCGACCGGCGAATGGTTGTTTGAATAAGAGGTTGGTGGGGGATGTCATCTTCGAGTTGTGCATCAAAAGACCGACCCAGGACGATAGACTTACTTCCAAGTTACCGCATCGAGACACTATCGAGACTATAGGTCTGTCTGCACGGTAGCGGACCGTAAGGCTATTCAAAAGCGCTGGCGGCGAAGGTCGCCGGCCTGGGAACACTCAATCGCGAAGAAGAGAAACGCGAGATGAGGTCGATCGGTATTACCAAAAGGGTTCGAAGCAGCTACCTATGCGCCGGCAGTTCGGCGTTGATGTTGGTGTACGCGCACATCCACAGCGAACTGTGGTTCATCGCCTTCTTCGCCCTGGTTCCCTTTCTCTCACAGCTCTGCCGTTCTTCCAAGCGGGATGCCCCCGCGACCGGCATGATGCTGGCCACGATCTACATACTGGCGACCAGCTCCGGCGACCTGCTGTTTGCTCCCAAGACATTCCTTTTCAAGCTATTCGCGTTAAATGTAGCCTTCATTCTTTTTAGTCTCGCTATAAACTGGGTCAGAAGACTCGTGGGATTTGATCCTGTCTTTATTGCCTTACTGTGGTTCCCAATGGAGTATCTCCTGATCCAGTATGCTCATCTGAACAACATCTTTTCAATATCGTATGCCGGCCCAGATCTGATGATCGGCTTTACTTCTTTGTTTGGCATCCTTGTAGGCTCTCTGGTCATTGTCCTGGGTAATTCACTACTGCTGCTGTTTGTCAGATATTTCGTACAATGGTTATCTTCCCATGAGAAGGCCGTAACAGGAAGCGATAGAGAATATTACCCGTTATCGGGTAAAGTAACACTTGAAACAGCCTGGTACTCTTTCCCCCAGCCCCGCTCCCCGCCATAAAAATTAGTCTCTAAGGTGTCAAGACCGCAGTGTCTTGATCAATCATTTAGTTTTATCGAGGACGAGCTCAAATGTTTCAAGGAGGAATTGAAGATGCGTAATATTAAGTTTATGACGTTGGTCGGAGCGGCAGTATTGCTCACAGGGGGGACATTCTTGGTGCATGCTGAAGACTTCCCCCCTGCAGGCCTCACCACTTTTCTTGCGCCAGGCCCGCCAAGCTATATATCTGCCACGGTATTTCTTCCTGGGGACACACTTGTAATCATACAAGCCCGCAGGGTAGCAAGTATCACAATTAACAGGGGTGATCCATTCGACCCGGGAGACGGGCTCAGAGAGATTCCAGCTGAGATAATCGCTGTGTCTGGTCATGGCTTCGACTCATTATTGGGAGACTTCTACGGTCAGGAGAGCCCAGATTTCAATTCAGTGGGCCTAATTAAAGCCCTTTCACCACATGCGGATTTCCCCGCTGAAAGTTACTTCGATGTTTTTGCAATTCTTGAGTTTCCTGACCTTGGGATAACGGTTTTCAATAAAGATCCTCTTCGGATTGAGGCCGTAATTTTCGATATCCCACCAATTGGAGATCCGTTCAGTTCAAGCCCTTACGACAGTGTATTACTTTACGATTACAACGATCCATCAACTGAGGTTGGTTGGCTCACTGATGTATATGTCTATCCAGCCACGGTCGTCCCAATCCCCACCCTCACCGAATGGGGTTTGATTATCTTCTGCGCCCTGCTGTTCGGCTGGATGGCATGGATGGTGGTTAGACGGAAAAGGACTGTAACGGCCGGTATTTAAGGAGACGAAGATGTCGAAACCACCCTTCGGCTTCGCTCAGGGCAGGCCGGGGGTTTCGACCTACATGAGACAAAAACCAACAACGGCGGTGGGAGTTCGGCTCTCGCCGCCGTTCTTCTCCAAGGTGGGGGGCTCAGGCTTTGCTCTTCTTGAAGTAGCGGTCAAACCAAAGATAATAGAAGTACAGCCCCGACCATATTATCACCGGGATCAACTGAGCATCGAGCCGCGCCAGCGTGCGGTCGGTGAAGAAGATCGCCTTGCGCCGGAAAGGCGGATAGAGCGACTGGTCGTTGACCGTCATGTTTTGACCGTAGTAATTGAACACGTACACAACCAACCGAACCACCTGCACTCCGAACAGCAGAGCATAACCGATGACCAGAATCTTCAGGCGCAGCCGATTATTCACTTTCGGCACGGCCATAATCAGCGCCAGCAAGAACACCGTGCCGAAAGAGATGTTGCGGTAGTTCATGAGGTGCGGCTTACCGTCGGGGGTGGGCTGATAGTGGAGGATGATGTTTTTACCCTGGCTCTCCATCCCGAGGGTCAGACCGCGGCCGTCCAGCAGCAGCACCACCTTCTCGCTTACGAAAGTCAGCGCGGTGGTCACGGCGGGCGTGGTCACCACCCACAGACCGAAGGCCACGGCGAAGAAGACGACAAACCGCAGCAGGAATTCCAGCCGAGGACTAAGCCGTTTCTTTGGCCGTCGCCCAGCGCGACCAGAAGTGCCAGACGATGATCGCCCAGAGGATGATGATCGGCTGCCAGACATAGACATGGACCTCATTAAAAACGTCGGGATAGGATCGACCCAGATAGAAGAGGCTGATAACCCTAACCAGGTTAAGGGCGAATACAGCCGCCACACCGACCGGGACTCCCCAGGCTTTGGCCTTTAGCTTGGAGGGGTAGGCGATGATGCCGGAGATCAGGATAGCTGTGGCGTAGATGCCGTTGCAGCCGTCGACCACGTTGATGCTGTACTCGGCGGTCATCAAACTGTTACCCGCGACCCATGCCCCCGCTCCGAAGATGTTCATCATAAGGCTCGACGCCGCTGTGACAAGGCCGGTGAATGGCACGACGACGGCCAGATGGACCGCTTCGATGTTGAAGGCGACCACAAACACCAACAGCACGCCGCCGAAAACCAGATATAGTCTCAACAGTACTCGGATCAGCGCTTTCTTGTCACCGCTCGACTTCTTGGCCCGACCCTCGGTCTTTGACTTCCGACGTCCCAACGTCACTTCTCCGCAGACTGGATAATCCGTATAATACATCCAAATCCTGTCGCCGTCAAGGGGCGCACCGGGTGCTTCGGGCTGGGTCGGGAACCGACCAAAATCGCTTGACATCGGGACGACACCCTGTATTTTTCAGGTGTGTAGGACGACAGTGTGCGCCGTCGGGTCAGGCTGATCGGCTTTCATGCGAGCTGGACACATTATTGAAATCACAGCCGGGTCGGCCGCGGTGTCGATCCGGAGCGGATTGCTCGCACAAAAGATGGTTGAGCCGGTCCATCTTGCCGCGGGAAGGAAGCAGCACGACGGCGAGGTTGATCCGAAGGCACACCGTCTGGATTACCCTGGGACGTTGGAACGGTCCACAAGCGGAGTAGCCGGCGAACCGATTGATCATCTCCGGCCGTAGGATCAGAAGCATCGCGTGAATGGAATGAATGTGTTTTTTTTCATAAGCAGACGGGTGAACATTCTTGAGCGATCGGCAAGGAGGCGGATTAAATGAAGTTCAAAGCAGTTTGGGCGCTGGGGCTTCTAATGATGGTGACGGTCGGTTCGGCCGGAGCCGACACTGACGGTTTGGGGGCGCCGGACACGGTGGATCTGGTCGTGTCGGTGACGCCGCACGCCGCGGGCGGTCAAATGCAGTTGCAGTTGGACCTTTACGTTTTCAACGATTCCAACAACGTGTACGGTGCTACTATGGGTTTCGACTGGGACAATCCCAACCTCCAAATGGACAGCGCCGTCCCCAGCGCTCTGGGAGACATGTTCGAGATCGGACCGTTCTTTTACGAAAACAACGACATCAACCTGACCAACGCCAACCAGCGTTTTCTTTTCGGCGGTTCCAAGATGTTCGGCGCCGGGATACCGCCCGGCGACACCAGAAGGTTGTGGGCGTCCTATTATTTCACTCTTTCGAGTTGGACGGTGACCGATTCAATCGTAATCGACACCGTGAACTACAGCTCCTCTACAGTCTACAAATTCGTCGGCGGGCAGGGGGTCGGGGACTATTTTCCTTACTACACCGGTCGCGAGGTGGTTCACGACCCGGACTACGTTGAGCCGGTCAATCTGGTGGTGACACCGGACTCACTTCATTTCTCATCGGTCGAGGGCGGGAGCAACCCCGTCGCTCAGACCTTCCAGGTGGCCACGGACGGCGACCCGGTGTTCTTTCAACTGATCGAGGACGCCGACTGGCTGATCGTGACCCCGATCCAGGGTACTACGGTTAAGACCATTAATGTCAGCGTGAACACCATCGGGCTTCCGGCGGCGTGGTACGTCGACACCATCGAGGTGGTCTCGTCCGGCGCCGCCAACTCGCCGCAGCACGTGGTGGTAACGCTGCATATCGAGCCGCCGGCGCCGCAGATAGTGGTCGATCCGAGCGAGTTCTTCTTCAACGCTATCGCCGGCGGCGACAACCCGGCGCCCAAAACGCTGACCATCACCAACGCCAGCGCCTCGGTTTTGAACTGGTCGGTGACCAACAGCGAGAGTTGGTTGGCTTTAGCGCCGACCAGCGGCGTCGACTCCGGCGATGTCACCCTCACGGTGGACATCACCGGTCTGGTTTATGACAACTACTACGATACCATTGTGGTAAGCGATCCGACCGCCTCGAACGATCCGGTCATGGTGCCGGTCAACCTTTCGGTCGGCTCCGACCTGCCGATCATCGAGACCGACTCGGCCGGCTACACTATCATCGTGAAGGTACCAGTGGATTCCATTCCCAACCGGACCGTCACGGTTCTCAACGGCGGGGCCGGCACGCTCAACTTCTGGCTGGAAGAGGACTCCTACCGGATTATCGGTCTGGACCCCGACAGCGGGACTGCCCCCCAGGCGGTGGACATCACTTTCAAGATTCCCGGCGGTTCGGCCGGCAACGATTACTACGACACGATCTGGGTCCACTCGAATGAAGCGATCAACTCACCGTATCCGGTGGAGTTGCATTTCATTTATCGGGAGAACCCGGCCCACCTGGGTGTCAATGTGGATTCGATCGGCCTGCCCGTCTATGAGTGCAGCATGGGTTGGATGGGGGTGCCGCCGTCGCGCACATTTGTAGTCGCCAATTACGGCGGTGATAGCCCCATGCCGATAGAAATCGTCTATGAATCCGAGTACTTCTCGGTCTGGCCTGACACCGGGACCAATTCGGGAGCCTTCACGGTCAGCGCCAATTTCCTGGAACTGCCGGTGGGGGTTTATCTTGACACGATTATGATCGTCGCTCCCAACGCCGACAATTCGCCGCGCCTCCTACCGGTGTATTACGTGGTGCAATCGCCCACCCAGACCCCTCAGATATACCTGCCGAACAAACGTTACGTGATCCCCACCCAGGAGAATACGGGACCGACGGTGCCGGCGGCCATGGAGATCTGGAACCGGTACGGGGGCTGTATGGAATGGGAGTTGGCGGATTCCATCCCCTGGCTTTACCCGGGCCCGCTCAGCGGCAACGTGCCGGCCACTGCCGACCTCAGCATTAATTCATCCGGCTTTCCGTTTGGTGAGTATGAGGACACGTTGTTGGTCACAGCGGCCTCGGCCAGCAACAGCCCGCAAAAGGTCTCGATCCGGATGCGGGTATGGCGGTTCCACGGCGACAACGACTACGATGGTATTATCATGATCGCCGATCTGGTGTACCTGGTGGACTACATGTTCAACAACGGCCCGCAACCGCAGCCGCAGTTGCACGTGGGCGACCTGACCTGTGACTTGATAATCAATATCGACGACCTGGTTTACCTGGTCGACTACATGTTCCTCGGCGGTCCGATTCCCTGCGGCAATCCGTATAAGTAGACCTCATCGAAGCCGATTTTGGCGCCGTTCGCAATAGCGGGCGGCGCTTTTCTTTGGTGGCGGGGTTGGATGGCGACGACTCCGTTTAGCTTCGGCGGTCCGTACCGATAATAGGTTATACCTTGACAATGGAGGGCTTTCGGCTATGTTGGTGGCGCCCCTATGGTGGCCTGGTGCGGGCTGCGAAAGAGGAACCAACGAGAACAAAGGCAGTTACAGAACTAAACGGTGTACCTTCGGTCGGAGAGTCTGATGAAACCAACGCGCCTGATCGGAATGTCGATACTCAGCATTACCGTCTTATTCGCTTTCACTTTTGTCGTCCCCGGTGCTAAAGCCGAGCCGGCCGATCCGGACTGGGACAAGGCGCCGCCGTCGCTCATCCACCAGCGGCTGTGGGAGGCCAAAGCCTCGGCCAGACTGGATAAGGAGTTCGCTCGCAAACTGGCCGCAGCCGCGCCCACCGAGAACACCCAGACCAATTACGACGTGCTGTTCTACGACGTGAAACTGCGGGTCAACGACACCACCGAGATCCTCTTCGGCGTCGTCAAAACGGTGGCGGCCGCGGCGGTCGACAACGTGAGCCAGGTTCAGGTAGATTTCCACGTCGCCATGATCGTCGACTCGGTCAAGGCGCCCTCTGGAATCCTGAGTTTTTCGCGGGCCGGCGACGTGGTGACGGTTACGCTCGACGGCGTGCGCAACAGCGGCGAGCAGTTTGAGATGGTTTTCTACTATCACGGCCACCCCACCGAGGGCGGCTTTCAGGGGTTCTCATTCGATTATCGCAACGGTACGCCCATGATCTCGTCGTTGTCGGAACCGTACTTCGCCCGCAGTTGGTGGCCGTGCAAGGATCGCATGGACGACAAGGCGGACTCGATGAACATCGCCGTCACGGTCGACACCGCCTTCTACACCGCTTCTAACGGGACGCTTGACTCTACCGTGCCGTACGGCGCCAATGCGCATACTTTTCACTGGTCGGTTCGCTATCCCATCGTGACCTATCTCTTCTCGGTGGCCATAACCGAGTATACCGTCTGGACCGACGAGTGGGTCTACAACGCCGGGCAGGACACCATGCCGCTCGTGCACGCCGTTTATCCCGACAACTACGCCTACTCGCTGACCAAGTACAACATCACGCCGTACGCCCTCACCGTGCTCAGTAACAAGTACGGACAGTATCCGTTCGTTAACGAGAAATACGGGCACGCCAACTTCCAGTGGGGCGGCGCCATGGAGCATCAGACCATGACCTCCATGAACGGCGGCAGTTTCGGTTTCTCCGAGCCGGTGGTGGTGCACGAGATGGCGCACCAGTGGTTCGGCGACATGATCACCTGCTTCTCATGGGGACACATCTGGCTCAACGAAGGCTGGGCGTCGTATGCCGAAGCGGATTACTACCTTGAGAAGGACGGCTGGAGCGCTTACCACAGTTACATGAACGGCATGGCTTACGCCGGCGGCGGGACTATTTTTGTCGAGGACAGCGACACCTCCGACGTTTGGTCGATATTCCACGGCGGCCTGTCCTACGACAAGGGGGCTTGGGTGGTGCACATGCTGCGCGGCGTCCTGGGTGACCAACTCTTCTATGACGGCGTCGAGGCGTACTACAACTCACCGTTCCAATACGCCGCGGCGACCACCGAGGATTTCCGCGATGTTTTCGAGGTGGCCACCGGACGCGAACTGGACTGGTTTTTCGAGGACTGGATTTACGGCGAGTACCGTCCCTACTACCAGTACCGCTACGTACAACAGGTTTCCGACAGCGGCGGCTATGACCTGTACCTTTTGGTGCAACAGATACAGACGACCAACCCGCAGGTTTTTCGGATGCCGGTGGACTTCTTCTTTGACTTCTCCGCGCTGCCGGACGACACCGTGCAACTGTGGCCGAATCGGCGGCGCAATATGTTCCGCTTCAATCTGCCCGACGCCGTCAACGACGTCAAATGCGACCCAGCCGGGTGGGTGCTCAAGTATGAGTCAGAAGAACCGTGGCAACTGCACTTCGTAACCCTCGATGAAGACCTGGCCGCCGGAACCCAGTACTCCCCATATCAAGACACACTCCGCGCCATCGGCGGCTCGAACGATCTGGCCTATTCGCTGGTCTCCGGCTCACTGCCCAACGGTTACAGCCTCAGCGCCGCCGGTGTCATTTCCGGCACCACCCCGGACACGGGGCAGTTCACATTTACGGCGCGGGTCGACGACAACTTCGGCAGCCTCTTCGAGGTTCTGGAGTACACGTTGACGGTGACTCCGGCGCAGTTTATCCCGGGCGATGTCGATCTCAGCTTCACCGAGGTCAACGTGGCCGACCTGATCTACCTGGTCGATTACATGTTCTCCGAGGGACCGGCTCCGCCGGTGCCTAATCTGGCCGACGTCGACGCCAGTTGCACTATCGACATCAGCGATCTGGTCTACTTCGTTGACTTCATGTTCAGCGATGGTCCGGCGCTCGTCATGGGCTGTGTCGTGAAGAAGTCGGAGTCGCGGAAACCGCTATCGCAGGACGGACACTGATCCGCCTCCGTCGAAACCACAGCGTCAGTAGGTCAGGAGGCCTGTCCTCCTGACAAAAGCACAACCTAAAACAGAACCTCGGCGCCTAGCCGCGCGCAGCGCAAAGGAGTGACCTGCCACCACCAAACTTTTGGTTGATTTTAACCCCAAAACAGCTATCATCCGGGCGAGTTGATCGACTGTGAACAGTACCCGTCGCCAGGGGTCCGAGATGGAAAACAGCCCACGTCCGCACAAATTCCATATCACCACTTTCGGCTGTCAGATGAACCTGGCCGATAGCTCGACGCTCGTATCGATCCTGAGCGACAGCGGCTTTCAGCGGGTGGCCGACGAAAAAGACGCCGACCTGATAATCCTCAACACCTGTTCGGTGCGCGACAAGGCGGAACAGAGAGTGTTGGGACGCCTCGGCGAACTGCGGCGTTACAAGCAGATGCGACCCGATGTCCGGCTGGCCGTGGTCGGTTGCATGGCGCAGCGGCTGGGCAAGGAGCTACTCGAGTTGGCGCCGCAGGTCGATATCGTCCTGGGCACCGACCGGCTGTTTGAACTGCCCCAAGTGCTGGCTCGTTCCAACGGCTCAGCCGCGGTTATGACCGCCTTTGGCGGGCGGGCGATCGATGAGATTGAGCCGGTCAGGGAGACCGCCTACTCCGCCTTCGTCACCGTCTCACGTGGCTGCGACAATGAGTGCTCCTACTGCATCGTCCCCTTCGTGCGCGGCGGCGAACGGGCGCACTCGGCCGACCATATCGTCGCCTCGGTCCGGCGGTTGTCCGACGAAGGGGTGTTGGAGGTCACCTTGCTGGGGCAGAACGTCAACAGCTACCGACACGGCCACGTCGACTTCCCCCGTCTGCTCCGGAGGGTCGCGGGTGAGACCGATATCCCGCGACTGCGCTTCATGACCTCGCATCCCAAGGACCTGTCCGACGAGCTAGTCGAAGTGATGACGGCCGAGCCGAAGCTGATGCCGCACGTGCACCTGCCGTTGCAATCCGGTTGCGACCGGGTCCTGGCGATAATGGGGCGCGGCTACACGCTGGCCCACTACCGAAAGATCGTGGACAATCTGCGGCGACGGTTGCCGTATGTGGCGTTGACCACCGACCTGATCGTCGGGTTCCCCTCGGAGACGGAGGAAGAGTTCCGGCAGACGCTTGAGGCCGTCGGCGATATCCAGTACGACGCCGCCTTCATGTTCCGCTACTCGGTCCGGCCCGGTACGGCCGCGGCGCAGTTGCCCGACGACGTGTCCGAGGCCGACAAGATTCGACGTCTTTCCGAGTTGATCAAGCTGCAGCAGAAGATCGGCCATCAGCGCAACCAGCGCGAACTGGGTCAGGTCCGCTTTAGTCTGGTGGAAGGTTTCTCGCGACGCAGCAGCGAATTTCAGCGGGCGCGCACCGAGGGCAACAAGACCGTGCTCTTCAAGGCCGCCGACTTAAAACCCGGCACGATGGCTCCGATACGGATCACGTCGGCCGACGCTTTCACCTTGCACGGTGAACTAGTGGAGTGGTCATGATACCGTCCGGGTACAGTTGGCTTTTGTTGCCGCTTGTTACGGCGCTGGTGTTTCTCTTCCTTGTTATCAGACTGCGGCTTTTTGCCGAACGCGACGTCCCCGGTCGCTGGCCGTTCGTTTTCGGCGGCACGCTGGTGGTATTGGTGACCGTCTGGCAGGTGGTTAAGGCCTTGTCGGCCTACCGGGATTGGTTTATTGAGCCTGCTTACTACTGGTTGGACCTTACTCAGATGCTGTTATTGGCTGGTGGGGTGCTGCTTCTGGCGGTAGGGCTATCGCTTTACTCCGATCACTGGCAGACCAAGGGGGAGCAGATCGAACTGCGCGATCGCCGTCTGTCGGTAATGGAGAACCTCCAGCGGGCGGCCCGGGAGCCGTGCCAGCTCATGCAGCTATTGGATATCTCGCTCAAGGAGATCCTCAGCGAACTGCCCGAATGCTCCGGGGCGGTGTTTCTGCTCAATCGCGCCCGCCGCCAACTGGTGCTGACCGCCTCGGTCAATCTGACTATGGAGGAAACGACGCTTCTGGAGCACTATCCGTTCGGACGCAATCTGATCAGTCGCACGGTGGAACTGGGTGAACCGGGTCTGGGGGGAGATTTCGAGTTGTTCGATCGGGAGGGCAAGGCGACGGTGTCGCGCTTTTGTTCCGTGCTGATGCTGCCGTTGGTGTCGTCGACCGAGAAGATCGGCCTGTTTGTGTTGCTGGCCGAAGCCAGACAGGCGTTTTCGCCCGGCGAGGTGCGGTATCTTTCACCGGCCGCCGAGTGGCTGGCCGAGAAGATCAAGACCGCCCGTCTCACTCGCGAGTTGACCGCGGTCCGCGGTGAGGTCGATCACCATCAGTCGGACCGACAGGAGCTTCTGTCGCGGTTGAGCACGGCGGCCGAGGCTTTTACGTCGGCTGACGCCGACGAAGCATTCTGTCGCTCGCTGGTGGGGTTCCACGACGCCCAGTCGGTGCACCTGGTGGGACTGATAAACGGCGGCCTCGAGTTCCAGGGGGGCAGCGAGCCGCTCATGGACCTGACTGAAAACTACCGGACCGCCCTGATCGACGCCCTTGATAGAGAAAAGCCGCTGATAATCAACCAGGAGGCAGCCGGAGAGAAGGACCGGATCTATATCGCCCACTCCACATTGCTCTATCCCATCGGCGACCACGGCCGCCGTGACGCTCTGCTTTTCCGCCGCGAGGGAGGACCTTTCAAGGTCTCGGAGAACGATCTCAAGACCATACGACTTTTTGCCCGGCTGGCCCGAGCCGTCCTTAGACAAAGCTGGCTGGCCAGGGTCGACATCACCCGCCGCAAAGGGTTCAACAAAATCCTCGGGCTGCTGCGCTTCGACGGTGGTGATCGTGAAATGGGCGCCGACCATCTGGTAAAGCAGCTTGGCGACATCCTGCCGCCAGGTTCCTCGGTGTTGGCTCTGGTTGGCCGGACCGACGGATCTTTCCGCGGCGGGCCGAGCGATGACGCGACGGCGCTCGACCTGCTGCCGGGTGAAGGCGTTGTAGCCGAGGCGGCTGGTGGCGGTGAGCCGCTCTTCGTGCGCGGTCGCAGCCAGGTGGCCGGCCGGCTGGAGGAGTTTCAGCAGAACAATCGGGAAGCCTGCTATCGCTTGCTCGGCGAGCACCGGGCGCCGTCGCTCATGGCTGCTTTTCCTCTGACCGGCCGGGACGGTCGGCCGGTCGTAATCCTGGTCTTTATTCCCGACTGTTCGGAAGGGGAGCAGGGGGAATGGGAGCGGCTGCTGACGCTGGCGGTGGGGCTGTACTCGTTGCGCCTGAACATGGCGGAACTGCGACGCCGGCAGAAGGCGGCGCCGCAGGAAGCGGGCGGGGCGTCGCTGGGCGGCATCGTGAACCGGCTCAACAACCATCTTTCCGCCCTTATCGGCAACGCCGAACTCGGCATGGCCCGGGACGATCTGCCCGGTGAGGTGCGACGACAGTTCGAGAGCATCGTGGTCGAGGCGGAGTCGGCCGCGCAGTTCGTACGCAGTTCGCTGGCCCGCTCAGTGGAGCCGAAGGCGGTTTCCCGGCGGATTGAAACCGGCGACGACGACGTCAATGAAATCGTCATGACCTTTCTGGGGCGGGTACGCATCTCGGACAATCTCTATATGGTCGGCGGTCGTCCCCGCGAGGTTTATCCTCGCTGCTACCCGGTGGCGCCGATCGGGTGCCCGGCCTCGGTGGTGTCGGCGGTCTGCGCCGAGGCGGTCGGGCGGCTGGCTTCAATAGCCCACGAGGATGAGGTTCTCACGATCACCTGCTATCGGTTGGACCGGCATGTTTACCTCGACCTCTCCCGCCACGGCCGCAATCTGCCGCCGGCCGAACAGATAGCGCGTTTCGGCGAGTACGCCTGGGCTGACGAACTGGCCGAACGGCTGACCGACGCCGAGTTTCTTTCGCCTGCCATCGGACAATCTTGCCTCTGCTGTCTCGACCGGAGGACCGCCCACCCGACGTATGTCTCATTCAAGTTCCCAGTCAGCGAACAACCGACCCCGTCCGACCGGCGCTCACCCGGCAAGGTGCGGGTTTTGGCCGTCGATGACCAGACGGTGATACTGGACCTTATCAGCGCCATGTGCCAATCGCTGGATTACGAAGTGATGACCGCTCAGTCAGGCGCCGAGGGTCTGAAACTGGCCGAGCAGCACTCGTTTGACATTGTCCTGGCCGATTTGGCCATGCCGGGCGCTTCCGGACTCGAAGTGGCTCGACGGCTCAAAGAAATCGCCCCCGGCGTCCCGGTGATTCTGGTGACCGGCTGGGAGGTGACCATTCAGCCCGAACAGTTGCGGGCCGCCGGTATCGTCAGCGTCCTGCACAAACCGTTTCGAATCGAACAGCTCACCGAGATCGTCCGCAACGCCACGGCCGGCCGCACGGTCGCCTAATATTTTATTGCCGCGCAACTCGCCCCGCCGGTAAACCATTTATGGTGGGCGCCGATATTACCCAAAAAGAGACGTAAGTCCCATTATGAAAAAGATCGACATAGTAGAGCAGATTCGCGGCAATGAGAAACTCCTGTCCCTGCCGCAGGTTCTCTCGGAGATTCTGGAAGAAGTCAGCAAGGAGGATTTCACCGCCGACTCGCTGGCCAAGATAATCCTGAAAGACCCTTCGCTGACCGGCCGTATCCTTAAAATGGCCAACTCGTCGTTTTACCACTGCGTCACCGAGATCAAGACGGTTCATCAGGCGGTGTCGGTGCTGGGTGTCACCACAGTGAAATGCCTGGCTCTGTCCACGTCGGTTTTCAACCCCGACAAGATCGCCGCCGGCACGGGCGTTGATCCCAAAGAGTTCTTCGCTTATTCGTTGTCGATCGCCTCGGCCTCGGAGAAGATCGCCCGGGCGATATCGTACCGTTCACCCGACGAGGCCTTCATCGCCGGACTGCTGCACGACATCGGGGTGCTTTTTTTCCTGCACCATTATCCGAACGAGTACGCCCGCATCGTGCGGCGCGAGGTGGCCGCCGAATCACTGGTGGCGGCCGAAACGGCTGTTTTCGGAGTCGATCACTGCGAGGTCGGTTATCATTTGGCCGAGGTCTGGCGGCTGCCGGATTATGTGACGACCAGCATCGCCAATCATCACGGCCAGCGGCGCGAGGAACGTCATCATGCCCTCCAGGATACCGTCGGATTGGCCGTGCAGCTTACCAGCGACCGTTTCAGCGGCTATGATACCTGCCTGGAGAAACGGCTGCAGATGATCAACAAACTCTCCGCGCGGCTGTCGCTCACCAAAGACCAGGTGAACGAGATTTCATCATCGCTGTTGGCCCAGACCATCAGCACCGCCGAGTATCTCGGCGTCGATATCGGCAACATCGAAGACATGCTGATCCGGGCCAATCAGGAAATCTGGAAATCGTATCTGACTATCGAGAACCTCTTCCGCGAACGCCAGGAACTGTCGCAGAGCCTTCTCATGCAAGAACGCGAGAAAGGGGCCATCGAATCCAAGAATATCGCCATGGCCACGCTGTCGCATTACCTCAACAACGCCACCATGGCCATCTACGGGCGTAGTCAACTGATTCGGATGATGCTCCGCAAAGGGGAGCACGAACGCTTGCTCGAGAAGCTCGACAACGATCTGGAAGTGGTCGACCGATCGATCGAGAAGATCGTGGCGGTGTTGGAGGAGATGCGCGAAATCTCTCCTATCGATCAGAAGAAGTATTACGATATGTCACGGGCGCTCAACATCGATGATCGCATCGAGAAACGTCTGGCAAAAATGGACGCCGACGGCTGGGCCGCCCACGTCGAGACGGCGCCCCAGGTTTAGACACAAACGGGTTGCCTTCACCCGGTCTTTTGCATAGCTTCCCCCTATGCTGACTTATCTGACTTCCGGTGAGTCCCACGGGCCGCAGTTGACAGCCATCATCGACGGTTTGCCGGCCGGGCTGACGGTCGATGTAGAGGCGGTCAACTATCAGTTGGCGCGACGCCAGAAAGGCTACGGCCGGGGCAGTCGCATGGGGATCGAGCGGGATCAGGTCGAACTGGTGGCCGGCGTGCGAGGCGGCGTGACGATGGGGGGACCTGTCACGCTGGTCCTTCGCAATCGCGACTGGGCCAACTGGTCCAAGATCATGGACCCGATCAAACCAATCGCCAAAGACCTCACACCCAAAGAACAGAAGCTGGCCTACGACACCCATCGCGCCCGACCCGGTCACGCCGATCTGCCCGGCGGCGTCAAGTGGCGCCACCACGACCTGCGCAACGTGCTGGAACGCGCTTCGGCCCGCGAGACGGCGGCCCGCGTGGCGGTCGGCAGTCTGGCCCGGCAGTTGTTGGAGCATTTCGACGTGCGCTTCGCCTCGCACGTCGTCCGGATCGGCGAGGTGACCTTACCGCCCGACTATCCCCGCCCCGATCTCGACGAGATCGTGCGACTCTCCGAGGACTCGGAGGTGCGGTGTATCGATGCCGACACCGAACAGGCGATGATCGAGACCGTGCGGCAGGCCATGCGAGACAAGGATTCCGTGGGCGGGGTGACCGAGATTATCGCGCGCGGGTTGCCCATCGGGCTGGGCGGTTTCTCGCAGTGGTACCATCGCCTCGACGGCCGACTGGCCGGCGCCATGATGGCCATTCACTCGGTGAAAGGCGTAGAGATCGGGCTGGGATTCAAAGCCTCCACGATGCGCGGCTCGCGGGTGCATGACCAGATTTTCTACGACCCATATGGCGACCCAGCCAAAAAGAAGTTCCATCGCGAGACCAACAACGCCGGCGGTATCGAAGGGGGCATTACCAACGGCGAGGATATCGTCATCCGAGTGGCCGGCAAGCCGATCTCGACTTTGAACCGGCCGTTGAAGACCGTCGACGTGGCCACCAAGGAGGCGGGGGAGGCCATTGTCGAGCGCACCGACGTCTGCGTGGTGCCGCCGCTGGCGGTGATCGGTGAAGCGGTGGCGGCGCTTGTGTTGGCCGGGGCTTTTCTGGAGAAATTCGGCGCCGACAACCTGGCCGAGACCGAACGCAACTACCAGTCATTCCTCGCCGCTGAATACTAAGGGCGGCGCGCAGCGCCTGGAACCCATTTATGGGTTGCCGCCTGTCGCCTGATAGGCTACCTTGACCCAAAGCATAGGAGCATTACAATGAAGATAGATTTTGGCTATGGCCGTCCGTCCGAATGCTCGACCACGGCTCTGGTGATGTTCACCACCGGATATGACAAGCTCAGCGATAAGCGATTGATGGAACTGGACCATGCCTCCAACGGAACGTTGTCCGGTCTCTTGGAGTCGGGCGAGTTCACCGGAGCCGTCGGTGAGCGGGCCGTCCTCACCAAACCGGCCGGATACCAGGCCGACCGCGTGATCCTGGCGGGATTGGGGGACAAGAAGGCGGTGAAGCCCGACAGTTACCGTTGCGCCGCCGGTTGGCTGTCGCGGCAGCGCACCCTGACCTGCTGCCCAAGCGCGACCTTTCACCTGGGAGCAGCGAATGACCCGCAGGTGTACCAGGCCGTGATTGAGGGATACCTTCTGGGCTCGTACCGGTTGCTCGAGTACAAGACGAAGGTCAACGACGCCGACAAGAACCGTCTCAATGAGTTGACCTTCGCCGTCGACCACAAGCGACTCCTCAAGCGCCTCGAAAAGGCGGTCGAGCGCGGGCGGATCGCCGCCGAAAGTCAGATCAACGTGCGCCGCCTATCCGCCATACCGGCCAACGATCTCTCACCGACGGCCTTCGCGCGCGAAGCGACGCAGATCGCCAAGAAGTATGACCCCGTGACCTGCCGCGTTTTGGATAAGGCGGCCATCAAATCCGAGCGGATGGGTGCTCTCTTGGCCGTGGCCCAAGGCTCCGAACAGCCGCCGCGTTTTGTCGTCATGGAGTACAGCGGAGGACGTTCCGGCCAGAAGCCGGTGGTGCTGATCGGCAAGGGAGTGACGTTCGACTCCGGCGGGCTGTCGTTGAAACCGTCCGACAAGATGATTGAGATGAAAGGGGACATGACCGGCGCGGCGGTGGTCCTTTCGGCTATACAGGCGGCGGCGCAGTTGAAACTGCCGCTCAATCTGGTCGGCCTGATGCCGCTGGCGGAGAATATGCCGTCGGGCAGCGCCATTCGTCCGTCGGATGTTATCAAAACACGTAAAGGCATCACCGTAGAGATCATCAGCACCGACGCCGAGGGGCGTTTGCTTCTAGCCGATGCGCTCGATTACGCCAACGAGTTCGATCCGCAGGCGGTGATCGATATCGCCACCCTGACCGGCGCGGCGTTGTACATTCTCGGTTACTCCGGTGCGCCGATTCTCGGCAACCATGCCGGGCTGCTGGACCGAATCAGGGTCGCTTCCGAGGCGACGGCGGAGCGAGTTTGGGAGTTGCCGATCTGGGATGATTTCCGCAACTCGATAAAGTCGGACGTGGCCGATATTAAAAACTCCGGCGGCAAGACGGCGGGCACTTCGACTGCGACGGCGTTTCTGGAAAACTTCGTGGGAGACTGGCCATGGGCGCATATCGATATTGCTTACGTCGACGTCGAACCGACCGGCCGCGCCTACACCCCGAAAGGCGCCACCGGCTTCGGCCTGCGCCTGCTGGTGGAGTTGCTGTCGCGGTGGAAGAAGTTGTAGACTACTCACGGGATCAATTCAACCTCATGCTGAGCGAAGTCGAAGTATGAGCGAAGTCGAAGTATGAGCGAAGTGGCCTTCCCCTTTTGGTCGGCTGGCCCAGGGCTTGCCCTGGGTTTCTTGAGTTACTGGAACTATGATTTATAACCATCAATCTCTAACTCCACCCCAGCAAGACCATGATGCCATCGGTAACTCGACGAAGGCCAAACTTCAGACGCCTTGACCAGTCCGCGTTTGACCGGGTTCTCGTGACAACCCTTGATCTTCTCCAGCACGGTCTCCGGTGCCCTGCAATTGTGATCGTAACAGCGAGGTTGCCAAAACTGATACTCCGGCGGGTCGGTGTCTCGCCGGTAGAGACCGGGAAGTGTCCGGCTGCCACGGGCGCGCCATTTGGAGAGAACCCTGCGCGCTGAACAGGATTTCAGTTCACCGACTACTGATCCTAGGCGGACATTATCCGGTATCGTTACAACCAGATGAACGTGTTCGGCCATTATCACGTAACCCAAAATGCACAACTCATGTTTTGACCGAAGAGTTGACAACACCCGAAGCACAACTCGCATATCATCAGGTGTCGTCAGAAGTTGGTAACGGTGAAAGCAGCTAAAGGTCACAAACCTACCTGTCCCCAGGTGATTGTAGTGTCGCAATCGAGGCATGGCGGTACGTTACACTTGTGAGGCTCCAACGTCAAGCCTGGAAACCCAGGGCAAGCTCTGGGCCACACCGCCTATGGTGCTAGTCACGGATCCCACAGCAAAGCTGTGGGCCACCCTGGTATGAACCGGGCAGATAGGTAACAGATTAAACCGGGAACATAGGTAACAGGTTAACTTGGGTGTGAATCAACAAGGAGGTGGTTCGTGCCCTGGAAAGAGACCTGTGCTATGTTTGAGCGAGTCAAGTTTATTGGTATGTATTTGCAGCAAGAATGGACGATGGCGGAGCTTTGTCGCTTTTTCGACATCAGCCGCAAGACGGGCTACAAAACGGTAAAGCGCTTCCAGCGGGACGGCTTAAGCGGTTTGGAGGATCGCTCGCGAGCACCCCATCGTCATCCCCATGCGGTGTCTGAACTGATCGAACAAGCGGTCATGGCAGGGCGTCAGGTCCATCCCAGGTGGGGGCCGAAGAAGCTTAAGGCGTGGTTACAGCGTCGTGACAGAGAGACTGAACCGTTCCGGGCTTGCCGGAGACAGAATTATGTGAGAGATTACTGTCATGGCAAGACAAAGCAGGTATTCACCGGAGGTCCGGGAACGGGCCGTGCGGATGGTTGAAGAGCATCGCGAGG
>Ga0214473_10001296_pt1 | contig 33436 bp, 21 predicted proteins | sample RVTome_7_FD_203509 | JGI IMG/M metagenome (GOLD analysis project Ga0214473, IMG submission 203509) | Soil microbial communities from uranium-contaminated site in the Upper Colorado River Basin, Wyoming, United States - RVT98D197 | ecosystem: Environmental > Terrestrial > Soil > Contaminated >... | reverse complement strand
TCAAGCTCGCGAGCGACGCCCGCGTCATCAAGACCGTCCTCGCTCTCGAGTCCTTGATCTCGGAAGATCAGGAGTTCGCGATCGTCGCCGAAGTGTTCACCGATCGGAACCGGCAGGTGGTCAAGGACATCGCTCCCGGCAAAGTGACCGCCATCGACGTCGAGGAGATCCTCGCGAAGATCATGGTGCAGACCTCGCGCACCAGCGGGCTCGCGGTGGTCTATTCCGAGCTCCTGGGCTTCTCTGGATGCGAGATGTACCTCTTCAATGACCCGCGCTGGAGCGGACTGAAATTCGACCGGCTCCAGTATCACTTCCCCGACGGGATTCCCATCGGCATCCGGCCGAAGGACGGCGAGTTCGTGATCCGGCCGCCGGGGGAAACCGTCCTCGGGGCCGAGGACGAGATCATCATCATCGCCGAGGACGACTCCTCCATCGACTTCCGCCCGGCGCCGGTCATGATCCCCAAGGCGCGCGAGGTCCCCACCCTGCGGGTCGAGCGCAAGATCGAGCGCCAGCTCATCCTCGGCTGGAGCTACAAAGCCCCGATCATCATCCGCGAGTACGCCGACTACGTTCTCGAGGGCTCGGAGGTCGACGTGGTGGTCAAGGACGCTCCCGAAGCACTCCGAGCGACGGTCGCGAGCCTGGACGGGCAGGGTGGCGTCAAGGTGCGGCTCATCGACAAGGACCCGCTGACCAGCGAAGACCTCGAGTCGATCCAACCTTTCTCCTACAACCACGTGGTCATCCTGCCGCAGAAGCCCCATCTCGACGCCGAGCCCGAGCGCATCGACTCCGAGACCATCGTGGTCTTGCTGCATTTGAGAAAGCAGCTCAAGGCGCTGGCCGAGGCGGGACCGAAAGTCTCGACCAAGCTCATTACCGAGATCCTGGACTCGGCGAACCGCGACCTCGTCTCCCACGCCGGCGTCGACGATTTCATCATCTCCAACCGGATGGTCTCGATGCTCTTCGCCCAGATGAGCGAGGAGCCGGAGATCGAGGGTGTCTACTTGAACTTGTTCCGGGAAGAGGGCTCGGAGATCTATGTAAAGCCCGCATGGCTTTACTTCAGCTCTCTTCCGGTGACCTGCCGCTTCGGCGATCTGATGCGCGTGGCGCAAAAGCGAGAGGGGGAGATCGCCATCGGCTACAAGCTGAAAAAGCTCGAATCCGACGCCGCCGCCAACTACGGCGTCAAGATCAACCCCGCGAAGGAGTCCGTGGTCACCCTCGGCCGCGACGACTGCCTGGTCGTCGTCGCCGAGGACGACTGCTGATCAGTCCCGCACGACGTTCAGAACGAGCGTGTGCGCGGCCGAAAGCGATGCCTCATCGGTTGAAGTCAACGTGAGGCGCAGACGACTCCCTTTCGGAAGCAGGATCGGTTCTTCGAGCCGGTAGGTCCGCGGCCAGGCGGGGTCGGGGCCTCGAAGACCGATGAGGGGGAGCGTCGTCCCGTCGGGGAGAACCGCTTCCGCCAGGAGTAAATCGAGGGGAGCCTCGACCTTCGGAAGAAGGGAGAGCAGCTCGACGTCTCGCGGCAGCGGGTACACCCCCACTCCGCCTCGTGCCTCGACCACCAGGCTCTCGATCGGCTTCGCTTTCCCCTTCGAGAAGTAGAGAGCGACGGCGCTTCGGTCCCGAATCTCCTTCCCTTCATCGAGCCAGGTTTTCTTGTAATGGATCCGAACGAGCAACGACGCCCCGGCGGGAAGCCGGACTCCCCTGCCCTCGGGCCAGACTTCCGCGCCCTCGCCCGCGACCCAGGAAGCCGCGGGAGCTCCGGGCTTCGAGCCTTTCGGAACCACGAAGAGAAGCGCCGAGCGAACGGCGTTGGGCCGCCCCGGTCGAAATTCGATGGATCTCAGGAGGCGGTCGCGCCGAAGGCCGACCTCGAGGCGCGCTTCGTGGCGCGCTTCGCCGCGGTCGGCCTCGAGGACGAAGGTCTCGGGAAGCTCGAGTACCATGTCGGGCGCATCCTCCGGACGTTCTCTGCTGGCGACGCCAGCTCCTCGAGCAGGAGCGTCGCCGGGATTCCCCTCCGGAGTCCCGCCGAGACACCAGTCCACGATGGTGTTCACCTCGGTCGCCGTCAGCGCGGAAGAGTGCCGAAAGACGCCGTAACGCTCGTCGGCGAACCAGGGAGGCATGGAGAGGGAAAGCACCTGGTTCTTGATCGACACGGCCCACGGGAACGTTTGCTTGTAACCCAGGAGCGACATGGGCGCGACGCCGCCTTCGTGGTGGCAAGACCCGCAGCGGCTCTCGAAGATCGGAAGAACGTCCCGGTGATATGTGAACCGGGTCTTCGTCGGCTTGTGAGCTTCGAGGGTCACGGGCGCCGCGGCGAGCGCGAGCGCAGCCGCGATGACCGAGCGCTTCACCGGGTGAGCCCATACGTCGAGGCGATCCGTTCGGAAGCCTCCTCGAAGCGATCGTAGGCGAGAAGCAGCTGCTCTTTGTTTCCGAGATCGCCGTAGTCGTCGAGGAGCCAGGCGGCGCGCACCAGCTCCTTGAGCGCCCACGCGAGCGAAGCGGGATTCGGGGCGCTCGAAACATGGGCCTCGAGGGCAAGGGCGAGATCCTTCGCCTCGAGCGCGGGGACATAGATCTCGTTGAAGGCGCCTCTTGCGAGAAGAGACTTCACGCGTCCTCCGCGCTCAATGATGGCCGCAGCGACCGCCTCGGGCTCCTCGGGCACCACGAGGTCGCCTACCGTTTGGGGAACGGTCTCGGACGATGTCGATAAGTGTGCGAACACGAAGTCGAACCGCTCGAAGGGGCCGTCTTTCTCGAACTGGATCTTCGCCGCGATCTCGAGCGGGAGAGATCCGTTCGGGACTCTCGCCTCGAGATAGCTCCCGTCCCGGGACGGAAGAAGGGGGTACGCGAGGAGCTCTCTCGTCTCGCGAGTCACGGGGTCGAAGCTCTCGTTCAACACCACCCTGCCCTTGAACGCCTTTGCGGAGAGCGGTTGCGAGAAGTCATCGTACAGGTGGACGCGGAAGACCCCGTCCTCGGGGTAGGTCCCTTCGAGATGGTGCCAGGCGTCGGGGGCCATGAAGAAGATGCCGCCGTGCTTCGGGTTGTGATCCTGATGAGGTCTCGGGCCCGTCGAGGAAACGAGGGCCATGCGGCAGAGCCGACAAAACCCCGGCTCGAGCTCTCGCACCTCGGAATGCATGGGGCAGACGAAAAAGACCTCGTGGCTCACGGGATGGAGATCCCGACCGCAGACGCGGCACTTCCCGGGCCCGGGCTCGGAGAGAGCGTGAAGCGGACAACTCCAGATAACCGTCACGCGCGCGCGCACCAGAGGTCGTCCGCACCGGGCGCAAAGGCCCGCAACCGTCGAGGTCTCCTCGCGATGCACGGGACAGGTCCAGATGAGCTCCGGCCTTCCATCGACTTGAGAAAGGGCTGCCGCGACGATCCATCCTAGCGGGAGCCACGTCGTAACCATTGCGCTCGTATGGTATCGCGCCCGAGGGCGACCCTGGATGTTCGTGAGCCTTATTCAATCTGGCATTAGCAGGGTGCTGAAAAATTCATCCCGCACCCTGCCGAGCGGCGTCTTTTGGATCTGCCGCGAGATCGGCGCGGAGCGCCGGACAGTCCGAGGCCGCGGGGGTGGGGCCCCGCGGCATTATGGCACTAAGAAGTGAGAATCGGCCTGATCGCGCGGTCGCAAAATCGACACGATCGCGTCCCAAGAGATATCTACGGACCATTGATTTTGATATACTATCATTCAGATTAGAGAGATACGATTGCGCAAAGTTAGGACATATGTCGAACAGAAAAACAAGCGTCTTGATTGATGAGGAACTTCTCGTTGCCGTAAAAGCCGTGTTGAATACGAAGACCGTGAAGGACACGATCGAGCGCGCGTTCCTGGAAGTTCTCCGGGCCAAAGCACGGGAGGAGGAGGTGGAAGCTCTTTCCATCCAGAAGGGTATGGAGCTCAACGACGACGAGGTGATGTCGAGGGCCTGGCGCCATTGACGGTACGCTATCTGATCGACAAGAGCGCTCTTGCCAGGATGACCCACGAATCGGTCCGGCAACGGTTGGCGCCTATCATCGAAGCCGGGGAAGCCGCAACTTGCGCCATCATCGACCTGGAGGTGTTGTTCAGCGCGCGAAACTACGAACAGCACGTGGAGATTCGACGTCGGCGGGAGTTGGCTTATGAGCGGGTACCGATCGGTGAATCGGTCTTCGAGCGATCTCTGGAAATTCAGGCGGAGCTTGCCCGAACCGGTCGCCATCGCGTCCCGATCCCGGATCTCCTAATCGCCGCTGCGTCCGAATCCGCCTCTTTGACCGTCCTTCACTACGATCGTGATTTCGATATCATTGCCGAGGTCACGGGTCAATCGGTGGAGTGGGTCGTTCCGCGCGGGAGCATCCCATAGGCACTTAAGGTTAAGAGGAGTAGACTTTTCTTCGACGGCTACGGTGATGACGGGATGAGCTTCGAAGAGTTCCTTCCACACGACATCGACCGACTGGTCGACGAATACCGAGATCAGTGTCTCTGGTTTCTGCGCAGTGATTTCTATCCGAGAACCCTCGATGAGAAGCTGCGAGTGCTCGGATATATCGAGCGCTACGGCGATCGTGCCGGCTATCAGAAAGCGGCCCAGGCTCGCAGATGGCTCTTACACCGTTCCAAAAAAGAGTTTGCCAACTCTTAGGCAACGGCACATGACACCGGGCGTGCTCAAGACCGCGAGCCCGCCGCCCGAAAGCGAAGGGATCTGGACCGAAGAACGCTGTTTTATCGTCGAGACCTGGAACCATCCCTCCGACCCCGCCGTGTCCCTCGCCCGCGCCCGGGTCCCGCCGGGGGTCACGACTGCAAGGCATGTTCTCGCAGTCGACGAGCGCTACCTCATCGAGAGAGGACGTGGCCGCGTCGAGATCGGCGGGGTCGAAAGCGACGTCTTTCCGGGCGACGTGGTCCTCATCCCCCGGGGCACGACCCAGCGCGTCCGAAATCTGGGAGACGAGGACCTCGTATTCTTGTGCGTTTGCACCCCGCGGTTCGAGCCCGCGCACTACGAGGATCGCGAGGTGGCGGTTTGAGTGAAGCGCTCGAGCTCGCGGGAAGAGTCGCGGTAGTGACGGGAGCCTCCCGTGGCATCGGAAGCGCCATTGCCTCCCGCTTCGCCGCGGCGGGAGCCGCCGTCGTCGTCCACTACCGGGAGCACGAACTCGAAGCGCGCTGTCTCGCGACGGAACTCGAAAAGAAAGGCACCCGCGTCGTCGCGATCGGCGCCGACCTCCGAGAGCCGGACCAAGTCGAAAGGCTCTTCCGCGACGCCGCGAACGAGCTCGGCGAAGTGGACGTCCTCGTGAACAATGCCGGCACCTATCCTCTAGCCCGGCTCGTCGACGCCACTCCCGAGGACTGGAAGACGGTCGTCGAGACGAACCTCCTTTCGGTGCACCTCGCGACCCAGGCCGCCGCCAGGCGTCTCACCGCGAGAGGAGCTCCGGGCGCCGTCGTGAACGTGGCCTCGATCGAAGGGCTCCGGCCCGCTCCCGAGCACAGCCACTACGTCGCCGCGAAGAGCGGGGTCCTCGCCTATACCCGCTCCGCCGCCCTCGAGCTCGGCCCTCACGCGATTCGCGTCAACGCCGTTTCCCCCGGTCTCATCTGGAGGGAGGGCATCGAGGAAGCCTGGCCCGAGGGTGTGGCCGCGTTCCGCGCTCGCGCGCCCCTCGGGAGGCTCGGCCGCCCCGAGGAGGTCGCCGAGGCCTGCCTTTTCCTCGGTTCCCCGCGCGCCAGCTTCATCACCGGCTCCAACCTGGTCGTGGACGGCGGGGTCCTCACCGCCCCGGCGTTCTAGACAAACCGGATTGACAAGAGGACAAAGAAGGTCTATATGAAGGGTGTAATCGCGGAAGGAGGCAACGAATGACGTCTCCGCCGGACCAGCAGGGCCCCTCGAGGGCCTGAGGGTCTTCTCACAAGATCTTCCTCCAGCCGTCGAGGGCTGACAACGCAGGGCTCTGACGGATTCCGTGATCCCAATCGCCCGCGCGGCCGCCTTTACGAAGTGCGGCCCGGGAAACGAACCGAGCGGCTCTAAGGAACTCCGCCGAGCCAAGCCGTTAATGGAATATCAGCTCGTAGAATCGGGCAGGGAGACCAGAAAGGAGAGTTCCCTGGCGGACGAAGCTCAGCCCGAGCTTCTCCAGCACGTGTTGGAGCCGAGGTTCTCCGGATCCACCGAGGCGCCGAAGATACGAAGCCAGTACCGCTCGCGGCCGAAGCGGACGTTCGCGCCGCTTCGGTCGCGGGCATCCATCGAGCGTTATACCTGTCTCTCTCGAGTTTCATGCAGTTCGCAACCTGCTGGAGCGTGACGAAAGAGCTCTTGGACGTCATCCGTGGTCCACGCTGCGGCAGTCGCGAAAGCCAGCAAAGGCGCCTTCTCCTTTATGGAGTTGGCTTGTCGGTTTTCATAACGCCGAGCCCGCTTGAGAGTTGTTCAAAACCATTCCTTCCTCCGCACCCAAAAGGCGGCCCACGAACGCGATTGAGTCGGTGGACAAGCCAGTTCCACGATTGGCCCAACCCTGAATGCACTTCGAGCTTGAGAGCACGTGTCAGAGTAGGAACATGTTGAACGCTACCGCCGGCTTTGAGCCGTCGGTTATTCACGCGTCACGGTGTGGTCCGTAACTGAGTGCGGCTCCCTTGTGCGGATTTCGATTGTAGTGGGCGCGACGAAGAATACGCCGCGCTCCTCGACTGGTGTTTTTCTTGGTAGCAGTCGAAAGACGAATTGAACGGAGAGAACGCTGCTGCTATCCTGTGGTTCAAACTGCCAGCGTCTGACGTGGGCCGTAATCTGGGGATCGAAGTACGGTGCGGGGGATTCCACAACGACCGCGTCACTCACGTCGCCAGAAGCTGACACGGTCAGAGCCACTACGAACTTCCCTTGGATTCGCGCGGCGTGCATCAAATCCGGGTATTCCGGAGCCGAAGCTTGAACCACGCGGCGCAGTTCCTGCGCTGAGAAGACGGGATCCAACCACACCCCGAAAATCATTGCAGTGAAAATTGCCGAACGCCGCATTGTTGACCTCCGATACAGTCCTCGAGACCATTATACCCATTCGATCCACATCAACATGAACACCTCTTCGTCGCCGTGTCGAGCACTGGCATCGGAACAGGAGTGATGCCTCCTATTCTGTGGCAATCAATAACACCCGCCGCTCCACCCTGGCCTTACTGGAAGCAAACATAGACACCGCAAGTTTGCACCTCCGTCGGCTCAGAGCCTAAGTCAAGATCGAAATCACTGCCACTCAAGTCGGCCCCCACGGGAGGTATCCCGAAGGCAGGGGACTGATCCGATCTCCCGGCGACGTTGGAGTTACACCGTAGTTGCTTCGGAGATGGTCATCTATAGCTCCCTGATTTACTCTATTATTCTCGACCCAAGGAGAGCTCGCGCCGAGGGCGATCGCAGTAACTGCCGAGGCATGGTACGCTTGGTTTTCCCGATCGTATAGCGTCAAGTCGGTGGCCCCACCGTGAGCGTCGGTGGCGTCTCCAGCGCGGCTAGCCTCAATAAGGTCTTGTGCGTATTGCTGATACTGAAACGCGTGAGTTCCCTCGTGCGCCAGGGCTTCAACGAGTTTGTCCCCGGTCGTGCCTGTTAATATCAAGATTGTGACGTTGGCGCCGCCGTCGCCTGCGTGGGTCGTCACCGCCGTTCCGGTTATGGGGTCAATGAGCGGGCCCTCATACGTTGCTGAGCCGTAAGCATTTGGGACCTGACCGCGCACGGTGTCGCTAAAAGAGACTGTTACGCCCGGTGCGTTGAGCGCGGCGATCGCGTTGCCAAGCAAAACTCGTGTTTCTTCTGAAAGACCGGGACGTGCTGCGATCGCAACAAGGTGTCGGTATGCCCTGTTGATTCGCGGATCGTCGGAGATCTCGATAACATGCCCTTCCCTCCACGACTGTCTCGCGGCGATCCGCCCGAGTTGAGCTATCATGCCTGGTGGCGGGTCTTGGTAGCATCCACCTTCCGCCTTTCGCTCGGGACATAGGCCACTCGGGTCCACAAGATTGACCGGATTATTGAGCGCATAGGCATACCGGTTCATTCCTTGCCCTGGCTTTACTAACGCGTCTGGCGCAGTGAATCTTCCAAGCTCCGGATCGTAGTAACGGGCGTTCAGGTAGACGAGCTCTGTCTCCTCCTCCCTTTCCCCGATCCAGCCCTTCGATTCGAGGTGACTTCCAGATACGTAGTGCTGATCGCCAAATGGCTTGTGCTTCTGCCTTCGCACCTCGGTTCCCGCCGAGTTTGTCACCACCTGGATCGACCCGAGATGGTCCCGGTGATGAATGAAAAAGCTCATTCCGACCTGCTTTCCGCCGTTAAGATACTTCGTGACCGTGCCGTCCGGAGCGATCTCGTAGTCTCCGCCGATGTACCTCGTCGTCTGGCCGCCCGAGGTCTTCTTCAACCGGCTTCCGAGGCCGTCGTACGTGAAGGCAACGTTTCCAATCGAAGATGGCTTTCCGTCGCCGTTCCACACGATTTGCGTTCCGTTGCACTGAGTCGGCGTTCCGTTGCGGCTCGTCATTTGCCCGATAGCGTTGTAGCAGTAGCTTCGGGTGCCGGCGCTGGTGACCGCGTGGGGTCTTGCGGCGCCGGGCGTCGGGTAGGAGTAGGTTCCCATCTGGGAGTTCGATGTGATGTTTCCGATTTCGTTATAGACGAAGCTCTGGGTCAGGCTGGGCGTGTCCGCATTGGTCGCACCGAGAAGCCGGTTCAGATCATCATAGGTGTACGTCCAGCTTTCCATCGACTTCGCGCTCGCAATCGATTGAATCGTCCCGTCGGAGTAGTGTTGATAGGTCAGATCCTGGTGAACCGTGCTGTTTTTGACCGTATCGATGGTGTTGATCCAACCTCGCTGGAGGGAGTAGGTGTTGGTCGTAACCACGCCGTTCGTGAAGTTTCGGGTAAGAACACGTCGGGCGGCATCATAGGTCGAATCCGTAATAGTCCCCGTTTCCGTTTTCAGATTTCCCGCCGCGTCGTAGGTCCAGGAGATGACCTGAGAGTCGGGAGCGGGAAAGGTCGTCGACAACCGAAGCCCCGCGGCGTTATAGGCGTGGCTGAACACGTAGACCTGCCCGTCAATGCTCCTTTGCGTCCGGGCCGGGCGACCGAGACGGTCGTAGTCGTCGTACTGGTAACCGGCTGCGTCCAACATCGAAGTCTGACGCCCCTTGTTGAAATATCCACTTCTCGCTTCATCGTAGACAAAGGTCGTTGTCTGGGCCGAAGGAGTCCCGGCGCGAGTCGTCTTCGTCGCGAGGCGACTTAGAAGATCGTAAGTAAACTCGGTTCTCTCAGGCAGCAAGTTGGTAGCGGCGGTTAGCTCTCCGGCATCGTTGTACTCCCGAGTTTCCGTGCCCGAGTCCGGGTCCGAGACCCAGGTGATCCGTCCGAGCGAATCGAACTGCTTCGTCCAGGTGTTTCCCACGTGGTCCGTCCTGGTCTCGGTCCGGTTGGTTAGGTTCTTCACTGTCGTCGTTCGAACAGGAATCGCTCCCAGGTACTCATCGAGGTAAGTGGTCAGGCCGTTCACGCTTCGCGAGGTGGTGATGCGGTCGTTTTCGGCGTCGTACCGGGACACCTCTCTCAGGCCGTAGACGAGAGTCTCTCCGAGAACCCCGTCGGGAAGTGTTGTCACCCAACGACGATCGCGTACGTCGTAAGTAAAGTTCGTAGGGTACTGCGTCGCGCCCGTGAACCTTGGAGCAGCCGCTGTCGCGACCGCCCCTCGAGCATTGAACGTCACCTCTCCCGATTGGATGTCCTGACCCGCCGTCGCTCCTCGGGATTCGCTGCGATACGTCCTTCCGAGCCCGTCGAAGTAAGAGCGGCTCCAGTGGTTTCCCGTGCCGGTGGGGCTCGGCGTATCCACCTGGGTATACTGCGACGCTGGAGTTCCGATTGAGACGTAACTCATATCGGCGAACGCGCCGAGCGGTCCGTCCGTGCGGTCGTGGCGGCAAAGGGGATCGTAGGTCGTCGTCGTCACCTGGAGGTTCGGGTCGGTTACCGAGGTCGGCGCCTGGCACTTTGCATCCCACTGGGTCTGAGTCACGTGGTTGAGGGCGTTCGTGACCGTCTCCGGGAAGAGATGGTACGTCGTGTCGTAGGTGAGTTGCGTCACGGCGCCTTTGATGTTCGTCACCTGCGTGACGTTTCCGTAGAGATCGTACTGGATGCAGTCCCCCGACAGGCACATCGGGATATAGCGGTTTCCGACGTTGAGCCAGCTCTGACGGTTCGTCAGGAGTCCGTCGAGAGGGGGAAGCGTGTAGTTCGTTATTTCATGATCGTAGAAAAACCGCACCTCGGTGAGCTTCGCCCCGGCGGTTCCGATCCCGGCATACGTGACGCTTCGCCCGATCTTGTCCACGACGTAGTCGGTCAAATTCGGGAAGAAATCTCCTACCGTCGTAGTCTCATCTCCCGATGCGTGATAGTTTCCGTGGTCGCGCGTCTCGATGAGGTTTCCGTACTCGTCGTAGTCAAACTCCTGATAATACTGTTCTCCATTGGCACAGGGCCAGGAAGTGCAGGGGATCCCCGTCGTACCGTCGTAGTTTTCAGAACTTCGCGAAAAGACGGTCGCCGTAAACGGCTCTGTCTCACCATCACCGTTGAGAGAGAGATTGTTCTGTACCGAGGAGAGGATCTTATCGACGCTGAACCGCCTCGATAGCCATACGGCACCGACGGCGGCCCGATTTTGTTCAAAGTGGGTCTGGGTGTACGGCCCGGAGCTTTCTCCCGGCAATGGAGGATCCCATCTGTTCGCGAACTCGAAGCCGAGCCAAACCCTATGTTCGGGGTCGTACTTACCGTTGACATACTGGTACGTCGTGGTCTTCGACCATCCGCGACCGTCCAAAATCGTTATCGATGAGACCGTTGGACTACCTGGGGTCATCGGGTGAGTCGATAGAAATGACACTTGTCCGCCCTGATTGTCGTCGCTCGAGTTCTGGCCGGGAGGAGCTGTCTGTAGGCTTGTCCACTGCGTGCCCGGAACGTAGGCGATGTTCGTCGTCCCGCCGGAGGAGTTCTGCACGCTCGTCAGAACGTCAGTCTTCCCGACCAGGCCCCCCGAGGGCGCTATCGGCATCGACGTGCTGGTGCGGCAGGAGATGTCGGTCTTTCCGTCTCCATTGAAATCTCCCGCCATCGCCTTGTTCACGGTGCACCAGTTGCTCTTCCAGGTCGCCCAATCGGAAAAACCGCTGGCCCCGTTGGAAAGACCTACTTTGAGCGCCCAGGTTCCGTTCTCATGGCACCAGACGTCCGTTCGCCCGTCTCCGTTCATGTCGCCGAAGCTCAGTCTCTGGCAGTCGATGGCCCCAAGCCATTGTCCCTTGTCCTGAAACTTGCTTCCGTCGGAAAACGCCACTTTGGTCGTCAAGGTTTTGCCGAGGGCGGCGTTGTCATAGCAGGCGTAATCCGTTTTGCCATCTCCGTTGAAGTCCCCGAGGCTATACTGGTCGTTACCTCCACACCATAGCTCCGTGAGCCATTTCCCCTCGTGAACGAACGCGTTGCTCCCATTGGAGCGCGCCACCCAGTGACCGCCTGGACTACCGGAAGTTGAACGGCACAGAAGATCCGTGTTGCCATCTCCATCGTAGTCGGCCGGATACAACGCCTTCGCGGAGACCCCCCACTGTTCTCCCCAGCTCGTACCTCCATTGGGGCGGCACCAGTTCGAGATCCAGGTCGTTTGAGCAGCGAAGGAGCTCCCCGTCGACAGTCGAACCTTTACGTCGGGGGTGTGACAGGCCAAGTCAGTCTTGCCGTCGCCGTCGAAGTCTCCAGCCGTAGGAGCGGTGCACCAACTCGCGCTCCATTGGCTCCAGCTCAGACCGCTACCCGAGGAGAGCCCCACGTCTAGGGCGCTATTGCTGAGCTTGCAAAGGAAGTCCGTCTTTCCATCCCCGTTGAAATCCCCAGTGGACATCACCTTTCCAGTGCCCGCGCAAGCTTGACCCCAGCTCGTCTTGTTGAATCCGGTTCCCGTGGAGATGCCCACATCGAGCGCGCCCGTCCCCGAGCCATAGTGGCAGTAGAAATCCTGCCGCCCGTCTCCGTTGAAGTCACCCGTGCCGAGCGTGTAAGCGCACCCGGCGCTCCAGCTCCCTCCACCCGTGAAGCTATGATCGGAAACATCCGTGCTGTAGGTGTAGGTTTCCGGCGGAAGGGTCGTCCCAGCCGTGATGTTGCCGGAGCCGTCGATGACGACATCCTTCCCGTACATCTGGACCGAACCCAGCAGCGACCGTCCAGTGCTGTTGCTCGTCAGCGGGTACAGAAGTTTGTAGGCGCGAATCGCAGCTCCGGATGTAAGCTCCACCTTGATGCTTCGCAGCCGCTGACGAATCTCCGCGATCGATGCGCCGGTGGCGTAGGTGATCTTGTCGGTGCGTGTGGAATCATAGTAGAGCTTCACGCGGTAGCCGTTGTAGGTCACGTTGTCGGGAAAGCAATCCTTCCCGGTATCGCACCACCAGTTGTAGTTGACGGCGTTTCCCAGGATGTCCGTGACGCTCGCGAGCTTCCAACGAAACGTCCCGCCCGTCGCGACGAGAAGAGGCGTATAGACGCTCTTTGTCCCGTTCCGAGACTCGACCAGCCACTGGTCGGCCCCGCTGTCGTAGGCAATCCTTTGATAGTTTTCGTGCTCTGTGTAATGGGTCCCTCCAGCCAGGCACCCTGGGCTCGAGCTCACGCCACAAGGGTGGAGGTCTTCCCCTCCAAGGTTGTAGGAATCCGAGCTGTCGTACTGAGGCGATCCTCCGTCCGCGCCCTGTCTCTCGATGTGCGGAAAGCCGACGAGCGACCACCCAACTCCGGCAATCCCGTTGCCGCCACCCGAGTGGTAGACGAGCGCGAGGTTCGGCTCAAGACCCCTGAATCCCGGCACTTGGATCGGAACCGAAGTTTGTGCCGCACCCGTGCTCTCGGAGACATCGATCGCAGCGATGAGAGGATTTGCCGCGCCAAGAAAGACGCCGAGCGAAGCGGAAGAAACCACCATCCGACTCAAAGCCATCATCGTTCGCCTCCGTGACTCGAGACTAAGCGTTCCTGATTCATCAACGCAATTTCCTGACCCTCAGCACACACTTACTTAATTAATTGCTCGCACCGTCATTACCGTTCACAGTCTGGTCGGTGGTTTTCCCGGGACCCCCGACCGGTACAGGAGGGAGTCCCGCGAGAACTGAAGAATCGGTCAGCGCGTTCGGTTGTCACATCGCAGACCAGAGCATCTACACAACGGCATTTGTCAGAACGTTTGGTTGTTGTACACGCACCACAAAACGAAAGTCAAGAAGATTTCGCGTTAATTCTCTATGAGTAGGCGCAGTCCTCGCCGAGGAAGGGAAACTACCTTTGGGTCGATTCGAAAACGTCACTTGGTGACGCAGATGATCATTCGATTCACCCAAAATGGAGTTGAAAGAAGCCTTAAGAGGAATTACTCTGCATTCTGCGTATTCGCAGGACAAGCAAACCTAGTTGGGTTTACCGCCGGACGCTTCCGTTTTTTGTTCGTCGGTGTTCTTACGGATCAACCGCGCCCGATCGCGTACGCAGCAACGAAACCACTCCGCGAGGCTCCTCCCCACGATCTCGTGGCCTCGATTGTTCAGATGGGTATCCGACTTCAGAAACAAGCGCTCGTTCGTGCGCGCGACATGCGCCCGCAGTATGGGGAGGAGATCGATGTAAGGAATGTCGCGTTCCCGCGCGAAGACGTGCAGGTAGGCCTGAGGCAGGAAGATGTCGTAGTCTGCTCCAGCGCTCTCCCGCGCGTGGACCTGCTCGTACGTCGGGAGCACCGCAATCGCCAGTCGGGCCCGATGATCGGCGAGCAAGGAGCCCATCCGCTCCAGCGCGGCGATCACCATATCCTTCGCCTGGTTCGCCGCCTCGGGGTAGGGGTACTGCGACCAGAAGCTGTACGCAGTGAAGTTCCGGTTCACGGCGAAGTCGACGCACAAGTTCTCGAGACCAACATAGGGAGACAGCATGCGAAAGGAGATAAGCTCGTCCAAGCTCCTCGAGAGGAAGGACGACCGCTCACAGGGATCCGATACCGACGTGTCCTCGACGAGAAGCTCGGATGGAACCCGGGTCCGGACCACGGTGTCTTTCAGGTGGGCCACACCGTTCACGATCCTTTCCTTGTCGAGCCCGAGGAACGTGTCGCGAAAGTCGTTCCCGGTGAACACCACGACGACGACGTAGCTCGGCGAGAAGGCCATGACCTCCTCGGAGAGCAAGAGCTCCATGTCCCCAAGCCCGTAACCGCCCACTCCGAAATTCAGGACTTCCCAGCGCTCGCGGGAAACGTTTTGCTCGAATATCCCGACGAAGGCTTTCTCGTAGCTGTCGGCCCAGGAGCCGAAGGTGAAGGAGTCGCCCAGGAAGGCGATGCGCCTTCGCCGATCGGTCTTCTCGATTTCTACCTCCCGCCAGGGCATGCCGTGACGGTTGGTCCGAATCCGCACCGGACGCCCACCCGCTTTGGTAGTGAGGTCTAGGTCAGGCTTCAGGCGGTATGAGCCCGTTCCACGGGGGTTGGGCATGAGGATATCGAGCTCCTGTCCGCGTTTCGGGGGGGTGAGGCGCGCCTGAATCACCCGTGCGCCCAGCTCGACGAGGGCGAGAAATAAACAAACGCTGAGGCCCGACGCGATGAGAAAGAAGGCCGCGCGCTTCTTCGCCGACAGCGTCGCGGGAGCTGCGGACACCTTCCCTGAATCTCCTCCGGCTGAGCTAGAAGAGCGTATAGATGAACGGCGCGGCGCCGGTTCCGCCCAGGAACACCAGGGCGCCGAGCACGAGCAGCGCCAGCAGGATGGGAAGAAGCCACCACTTTCGGCTCTGTCTCAAATACGCGAGGAACTCGGAAACGAGGCCGCCGCGTCGTTCCTTGGCGAGCTTTTCGAAGCTGCTTTCATCCGACATCGTCGCCATGCTTCTCTCGGAATCGGGGGCAATCCACGACGCCACGATTCTACAGGAAATGCGCCGTCAACCGGCAACGCGCTTCAGCACTGTCCGCATCCGACCGAGGATGCCGTCGTGCGGTGGAAAACCCGCCACCTGTTCCTTCAGACCGTTTTCGACGGGATCCGCTTCGCGTAGCGCGATGATCTCGTGGTGAGGGTTCTCGTCGATGAATCGGGGCCAGGGCTCGGAGTAAGCGACGCGCCATCTCTCGTCGAAGGGATAGTCCTTCAGGCGCGTTTTCTTGGCGTAGCGATTCACAGAGTAGAAAACCCCTCGATCCGCGATCTTGTCCTGGATGTGGCGAAGGTAGAACCCGACGGTGCCCAAATCCATCTCCATCATCGAGCGAGTATTGATGACCGCATCAAAAGAAGACGGGCTGAGCCTCTCGAAAAGCTGTCCTGGAAGCACGAGGAAGTCGAAGTCGAGGGAGCGAGGATCGATGGGATCCAAGCCGACGACGTCCGACAGGCCAAGGACCCGGGCTCGAGGAAACGCGCTCGCGAGGAAGTAGGTCTGGATCGCGTTCGCCTCCGGGAGGTCCAGGACCACGAGCCGCATGTCGGGACGCGCGAGCTTGATGAGTCGGGCGAGACCTCCGTAGCCCCCGCCGATGTCGACCACCACGCGGACGGAGCCGAGGTACGGAGCGAGGTGCGAGAGCATGTACGTGTATTCGATCGACGACTGCGTGACAGGAATCCCGTCGACCTCGTGGGTGCGAGGGCTCCCGATCGGAGACTCCTCGAGAAACTTGCGGAACGTCCCGGGAATCCGTTCGGAGAGCCGGTCGTACATCTCGCGACACTTCGCGCGGACGCGGGGGACCGCCTCCTCCGGAACGTTGGCGTTGTCGAGACCCTTGGTGATGACGTTGTTCCGGAAGTTGGCCCAGAGATCCTCGTGATCCAGGAAGCCTTCCTTTCCGCCGTGGTCCTGGCGGCCGCGCGACAGGAGCTCGCGCCAATAGTCGCTGTCGATCCGGCGAAGCCCGAGCTCCGAAACCAGGGCGAAGTTGGCCCTCATTTTCTCGAGGAGGTCGTGGGTTTCCGGAGCAGTCGTCACGGAACGACGATCACCGGCACGTTCGAAATCCCGCTGTCGTTGCTCGCCTCGTCCGTCGCTCGGATCGCGAAATAGTAGGTTCCCGAAGGCAAGCTCACTTCGGTGGACTCGGCTGAGCCCGCCGCGTGCGGTGCGGGCTCGCCCGAGGCCTGGTTGGCCGAAAGGAACGTGTTGAGGTCTACGATCGGCAAAATCGAGTACCGCAGGTCGTAGCTCACCGCCGTCCCGCTCCCTCCGTCATCGCCGGGAGCCGTCCAGCTCAGAGTCACCGGACCGTTGATGAAGCTCGCGTCGAAGACCTGGATCTCGGCGATCTGGGCGGCGTACAAGCCTCCCCCGGATTTTCGGGTCTTGGTGATGTAAATCCGGACGTAGCGTCCCGACGCCGCGGGGAAGGTCAAGCTGTGCAGCATCCCTTTCGCCGCGCTCAGGGCCGTCGCCGTATGCACCGTGGTGAAGCTCACGTTGTCGTCGCTCACCTGAATCTGGAGATCCTCCGGGAAAATGGCGGCGGCGGGACGCGAGAAGAGTCTCACCTCGCCGACGTTATGAATCGAACCGGTGTCCAGGGTGATCCACTCGATCGCCTGGGTCGTCCTGCCCAACGATCCCCAATAGCTCGTCGAGATTCCATCCGTGGCCTTCGCGAAGCCCGCGGTTGCCGACTCCACACTGGACGCCGCGATTGCGGGCGCGGCCACCTGGGTCACGTTGAAGGGAACGCTTCCCCTTAGGTCAGTCACCGCGGCTGGGGCCGTGGTGTCGGGCGCATCGGTCGACAGCGAGGCGACGTTTGAGAGAGGCGAGGTCGTTCCCGTCTCGTCAGAGACTTTCATCGCGAAGAAGTACGGCGTGCTGGGCACGAGACCGCTCACCGTCATCTGCTGGCGCGTTCCGGACACCGCGGGGGGGGGCTCGTTCGCGACCTCGACGGCGGAGTCGAAATTTCCCGCGTCGATGAGGGACGTCGAGTAGCGTACGTCGAACGAGGTGGCGGTGCCGCTGTTCTGATCGTCCCCGGTCGAAGTCCACGAGAGATCGATGCTGGTGGAGGTCGCGTTGAACCCCGCGAGGTCCCTCACCGCCGCGGGGGGCACGATGGCGACGAGCGCCGAGGCCTGGTTCGAGAGCGGGCTCGCGTTCCCCGCATCGTCGAATGCCTTCATTCGGAAATAAAGTGTCACCCCCTCGTCCGGAGGCTCGAAGCTGAAGCTCGCAGCCGTGCCCGCGCCCCTGGGCGCCGGTTCACCGTCGAGCGCCGTGGCGCCGTTGAATTGGGCTTCGGTGGTGATGGGCGAGGAGGAGGATCGAATATCGTAGAACGCCGCCGTTCCCGTTGCGCCATCGTCCCCGGGCTCCGTCCAGGTGAGGGTGAGGAGGTAACTGGTGATCGCCTCCCAGACCTCGATCTCCGCGATCTGAGCGAAATAGAGGCCGCCTCCCGATAGCCGGGTCTTGGTGATGTAGATCCGAACGTAACGGGCGCCCGCCGCCGGGAACTCGAACGTATGCAGCATCGCTTGGGTCGCGGGAATGTTGGTTCGGCGGTCCACGGTCGAGAACGTCGAGTTATCACTACTGACCTGAATCTCCAGATCCTGCGGGAAGAGCGCTCCGGCACCTCGCGACAGGAGCGTGACCCGGCCGATGCTGCGAACGCCGCCGAGGTCGAGAGTAATGAACTCCGGTAGCTGCACGGAGCGACCCGGGGTCGACCAGTAGCTCGAGACATTCCCGTCGATTGCCTTCGCCTTGCTCGCGGCCGCGGAGGCCTCCCCTGAAGCGGCGATTGCCGTCGCGTTCAGCTTCGTCGGCGTTCGGCCGCGCACCGCCAGGTCGGAGGTCGCTGAGGGGGCGAACGCGTCGAGAGTCGTCGCCGTCACCGGCCCGCCGCCGTCGATGAGAGACGCGTTTCCCAGCTCGTCGAGCGCCTTGATGGCGAAGTAGTACGTCACCTGGCTCGCGAGCCCCCGCAGTGTGTATCTCTCGAGCGCGGGCTTGGGATTGGTCGCGGGTCGAATGACGGACGTCGTGGCCGAGAAGTTCCCGTCGTGGATGGGAGATGTGGAGTAGCGGATGTCGTAGCTCGAGGCGTTCCCGGCGTTGCCGTCATCTCCGCTCGGCTGCCAGGAAAGGTCGACGGTGCTCCCCGTGGGGTTCGAAGCGGTGAAGCCTTGAACCGCCGCGGGCGGCGAGCCCGGGGTCGCGACCGAGATGACGTTCGAGAGCTCCGAGATGTTCGACGCCTCGTCGCGGGATTTCAACGCAAAGTAAACCAGGCTCTCTCTCGGAAATCCCGAAAAGGCGACGGACTCCCCGGCTCCCGCGAGCGAGGGCGTGGGCGCGGCGAGGCTCGCTGCGGCGCCGAAGTTGGCGTTGGTGATCGCGCTCGAAGACCACCTCAGATCGTAGGCGGCCGCGGTCCCGCTGTTTCCGTCGTCGCCGGGGGCGGTCCACTCGAGCGTCACCGCAGCTCCGTCGGCGGCTTCTACGATCTCGACCTCCGCCATTTCGGCTTTGTACTTGCCCGCCCCGTTCTTTTTCGTCTTGGTGACGAGCAGCTTGACGTAACGCGCCGTCGGCTCGGGAAGGAGGTGATCGGTCCAGGTGCCCGCGGCCACCGAAGCTCCCGAGACGCTGAACGCCGTGCTGAAGCTCACGTTGTCGATGCTCACCTGGATCTGGTAGTCCACCGGAAACAGGGTCCCCGTGCTTCGCGAGAGGAGGCTGACCTGGCTCAGACTCTTCGCCGAGCCGAGGTCCCAGGTGATGAACTCTTGCGTGATCGCGTTCCGATCGGGCGAAGCCCAGTAGGTGGAGGGGCTGCCATCGGTGGTCTTCGTCATATCCTGACTGGATGGACCCGGAGTGGTCGAGGCGATGGCCGTCGCCGCGACGGTGGTTCCACCGGGTGCGGCTGCGCCGCTGAGGTCGGTGACCTTCGACGGAGCACTGGTGTCCGGCTCGGGGGCCCTCAGGTTGATGATCCCGGCGTGCACGCCGTCGCCGCCGTTTTTGATCCTCCAGAGAAACATGGCCTGCGGGTTATCCGCGTCGGGACGGACGGCCACATCCTCGACCCCGGCATTGAGATCGCTCAGGAGTACGGAGGCTCTCACCGGGCTTCCGTCAACGGGACTGAACTCCCCGGCCCGCGCCTGCACATTCGTGTCCGAGAACGCGCTCCGCCAGCCGGCGATGAACGTATCCGTGACCGGGTTGTAGCCGATCGCTCCAGGTGCATCCCATCCCGCGGTCCCAACCACGGGAAAGCTCTTGACGACGGCACCGGTCGCCCCCACGAGAGCGCCGCGAACGTGCGGGCAGCCCCCGCCGCAGTCCGCCCAATTCTCCCAAACCACCATCCAGCGGTTCGTCGACGAAGCATACGCGACCCTCGGTCCCCCTTGATTCTCGAACCCACCCGCGATCGTGAATTCCGGGCCCAATGAGAGTCCGTTCGAAGTGAGGAATCGGCCAAAAACGTTTGCCTTGGCCGTTCCTCCGGTTTCGCGGATGTAGACCACGAGGAATTTGTCCGCGACGGAGCCGTAGGCGAGGCCATCGGTCAGGCCCGCGGCCACGGTCTGGATGGCTGTGACGTTGGGAGAGGCGGACGTGCTGTCGCCGTTGATCACTCGGTATCGGACGTACCCCGAGCTCAACTGCTCCCAGGTCACGACGTAACGGCCACTCTCAGGGCTGAAGTCGATGTTCGGAGCCCCGCCCGGCCCGATGAAGAACGCGTTGCCGATGGGCATCCCGTTGGAGGTCAGGTACCTTCCGTAGATCTCGGGCGGATCGCCGTCCCGATACACCACGAGAAATGTCCCGTCGTCCGGGTTGAATGCGGCGTTGACATGAGTGACGCCGATATTGGCGGACAGCACCGCTTCCCCGCTGAAAACCCCGGCGGGGCTCAGGTGGCCGACCAGCGCCCGCCCGTCTTCATAGAGCAGCAAGTAGTCGTCGAGGACGGGGTTGTAGGCTGCTGCCGTGAAGAGCTGCAGTTCCGCGGGATCGCGGATTCGGCCGGGGCGCAGTTCGTTACCGTCGGATGTGGCTGGGATCAAGAGGGCGGCGATCCCAAATGCGCTATGAGCCCAGTAAGAGCGTTTCATCTCGAGACGACCTCCGAGTTGGGATTTCGGTGATGTCGATGTTGTCAGGTCCCAGACGGCCAGGGCATTCCTCAACGGGTACTCAGAGTCAGTTAGGATGCGCGATATTGTAGTGCTTGAACTAGGTTATGTCCACTGTCCTAAAGTAATTTGTGAGGTTGCGCACAGTTGGCCGGCCAGAAGCGAGGCCCAAAAGCGAAGTTTCGTCCCGCTTTACGGCTTCCGGCCGACGATGAGGAACTGCTTCCCCATAAGTTTCCAAGCGGGTCGCATGTGGAGGTACAGCCGCACGAAGAAAGGATGCTTCGGAATCGGCGAGAGCGTCGTGAAGGGAAGGAACCGGCCGACGAGCTCCTCAATGGTGAATCCGGCTTTCACGAATGCTTCCGCGCAGGAGTGGTGCGAGAGTGGAATGTGATGATCGTAGAAGTCCCAATAGTCCCCGGGGGCATACTTGATGTTGGGCTGAAGGGCCACGAGCAACCCCCGCGGACGCAGAACTCGATGGATTTCGGCCAGCACTTCGTCCATCTCGCCCTTGCTCTGGAGGTGCTCGAAGAAGTTGCTGACGAAGCAAACATCGACCTCGCCTTCGGCGAGGTCTTCCATGTTCCTCGCGTCTCTCTGGTGGAACTCGACGACTGGCGGAAGGAACCGAGCGGCGTCAGGGTTCAGGTCGTAGGCGATCTTGCGCGCGGCCTGAATGTTCGAGATGAACTCTCCGTAGCCGCAGGCAAGCTCGAGCACGGTGTCGGTCTCGCGGACGTAACGCTGGAAAAAGCTCTCACACAGAACTTTCCAGATCCGCACCCGGAGACGGCGGTGCTCGTCGGAGAAACGATGACGGTAGAGGAGGTCCAGCCGTTCCAAACGAGCTACCTCCGCACCCGATTGGCCGGAAGATCATAGGAGTCCGAGAATACCTTGCGATAGACGCGAAAGACGTCGGACATCGTGGCGAGGATGTTGGGCAAGCTCACGGTGGCCCCCTTTCCGAACGCCCGAGGGAACGTCTGAATCCCGACCTCCCCCACGGCGTAGCCTTTTAGCATCGCCTTGATGGCGATTTCCGCGCCGATGAAGGGACTCGTCGATTCGAGCTCCAGATCGTCGATCACGGATTTTCTGACCATCCTGAGGCCGGTGGACACGTCTCGGAACGGCATGCGAAAGAGAAGACGGAGAAGTCGGTTGTAGATCCAGGACACGAAAATACGATAATTGGAATAGATCTTCTTGTAGCGAAAGGTGATGACGAGGTCGTAACGATCCTTCAAGTTCAGGAGCTTTCTGAAGTCCTCCACTTCGTATTCGTCGTCGCCGTCGGTGAGACAGATGCACTCGAAACGGCTTGCCGCGAGTCCCGATCGAACGGCCGCCCCGTAGCCCAGATTCTTTCCATGATGAATGACCCGGACCACCTCGTGCTCCCGGGCGAGCTCATCGGCGATCTCCCCCGACCGGTCGGGTGAGCCATCGTCGATGATGATGATCTCGTACTCGGAACAGAGCTCGGATAAGAGAAACAAGGCCTTCTCCGCCACCGTACGGACGGTGCCCTCGTCTCGAAAGACCGGGAAGAAGAAGCTGACACGGAGCGCGCTCATGGTGAATCAGAACCGCATCCTCTTATACAGGAACCAGGGCGTCCAGCGAAGCGCGGAGCACACCGGTCGCCAGTACCAAGGGAAATACACGCGGCCGATGTCGCGATTCAAGTCGCGCGCGACTCGCGCCGCGAGACGCCTCGGGCTCGCTTTGGGGATCAACTTGGTTCTTCCGGCGGAGAGGCTGGTATCGAGATACCCCACCACGTAGAACTGCACGATCGGCCCGGCCTTCGCGCAGACGTGCCTGAGGCTTTCGAAGTAGCTCTCGAGCGCCCGCTTCGAAGCGGAGTAGACGGCGTTCCCGTTTCGTCCTCGCGCCGCAGCGATGCTCCCGAAGCCGACGATCGTACCCCCATTGCTCGAGAGCAGGGAGGGGAGAAAGAGAGCGACGGTGTCGACGACCGACAGGAAGTTCACCCGCATCAGCCGCTCCGCGCTCTCCCGATCGAGTGTGCCTGCGTCCCGTGAGAGGACGGCGCCGATCGGGAAGAGGAGGCCACGAAGAGGAGTCAGCTGGGCGACCGCCGCATGGAGCTCGTCGGCGCAGCCGCTCGCTTCGGATACGTCGGTGGCGACGGATATCACTCGAACATCGAATCGAAGCTCGAGATCCGACTTCAACGCCTTCAGATCACGATCGTCGGAAGCGACGATGACGAGGTCATTCCGCTCGGCTGCGAAGCGGTAGCAGAGCTCGCGCCCGAGTCCCCCCGATGCACCCAGAATCAGATGGCTCAAAACCCGAGCCTCTGGGAGAGCTCGCTCCGGAACAGGCGCTCGGGATCGTGGGCGTGAAGCCTCTCGCGGAACTCCTGGTATCCGGGATAGCAGCGTCGCACGGTGTCCATCGGGAGTCTCGAGTCCTTGATCACGTTGGGGAGTGCGCCGGTCGCAACGCACATCTCGTCCAGGGCACGGAGGAAGCTCGACGTCGCATCGGTTCGCGCAAAATCGAGGGTGACGCAAACACCGTTTCCCTCGAAGCAAACGAGCCGCGGCGTCCCGCGAAACAGCTTCATGGAGATCATGACGGAACCAGGCAGCTCTCGATGAACCTGTCGTTCGATCTCGTCGAGGAAGCCCTCAATCTGATGATCGGGAACGATAACCTGGGCTTCCGCGAGACCGGGCCGACCGAAAAGGCGGAAGTACTCGGAGCGGCGCGCGAACGGAAACAAAGCGTCGAACAACGGCACGTTCACCGTCCCGGATTTGAGGCGCTCGGTTGTCCAGAAGCACCGGGTCAGAAGACCGGCGGTCGAACGGTGGAGGAGAGACAGCGGAAGGGCTCCGCGTGACACGGCGTCGATGCGCCGATACGGTCTCCTCACCTCGGGGTAGGGCGCTCCGGGAACGATTTCTCCCCGGTACACGAACCCTCTGCCGAACCGCGAGCGGTGTGGGACACCGTCGTGCCAGGTGTACGCGAAAGCGCTCCCCTCGGTCATCGAGCGCACCGCTTGAAGCCCTTCGGAGAGGCTTCTGATCTCGGTCCGCTCGACGCGCGCAGCGAAGCCGGCAATCGTCTGGAGCCGGAGCGTCGCCGAGAGAATCACTCCCGAGAGACCCAGCCCCCCGCACGTGAGGTAGAAGAGCTCGGGGCTCGAGCCGCGGCTGACGTCGACCGTGCCGATGCGCGGGTGGAAAAGCGTCAGGCTTTCGACCTGGTCGGTGAAGGTACCCTCGAGGAAAGGGTTTTTGCCGTGCACGTTGGCCGCGATGCATCCACCCACGGTGATCCGGGGATAGCCGGGTTGGACGGGTAGAATGAGGTTCTTTGGGCCCGCGACGGCGAGGATGGTCTCGAGCGTGCTTCCCGCCTGGACCTCGATTCGTTTCGCGGTCTCGTCGAACCCCAGGACACGGTCGAACTGCGTCATGTCCCAGACGGTGCTGCGAGCGCCGAAACTGGCCGCGGCGTAGGAATACCCTCCGCCTCGCGCGATCCTGGGTGAAACTCCTGCGCTCGACTCGATCATCCGGTAACGGTCCGGGCGCCATCGTTCACAAATCTCGGCGACCCCGCCGTCGAAGGAGACGAGCTCGACGGTCTCGGACGCTGGAGTAGACAACACGTTCGGGCTTGAACGTGGATGCTATATCATGCGATTTCGTGAATCCAGCACGGCCGGAGAATCGTCGCCGGTTTCTCATCATTCTCTTCGCGACGTCTCTTCTTTCCAGTTACGCTCTCGGGTTTCGGCCGCGCGTCCATTCCCTCGAGCGCGGCATCGACGCCTCGTACCTGTTCGCCGCAAGCTACGCTTCCGAGAACGGTCTGCGATGGGGGCGCGACTTCATCTCGACTTTCGGACCCTACTGTTACCTCATCTATGCCGCTGATGTGGGAGCGATTCCCGCCAGACGACCCGTGGCGGAGCTGATCCTCGTCGTTCTCACCGCGTTGGCCAGTGCGTTCTATGTCACCGTACTTGGCCCGCCTGGTCTGAGGACCGCTCTCCCGCTTTCCTTCGTTCTGATCTATGCCGTCCACGTACAGGGGAACTCCGTCTTCGGCGACGAGTACCGGTGGTTCACTCTTCTGCTTCTGATCCTCTTGGCCTCGATTCACGGCCCGAGGCCTCTCGGATTCGCGACGTTCTTCGCCGGAGCGGTCATGGCGGGATTCTTCATCCTGGTAAAACTGTCGCTCGGCTTCGGCGCGATTCTCTCTTTGTTGGCCGCCTGTATTCTCTTTCGAAACCCCCGCGCGGTCGCAATCAGCGTCGCCTTGCTCGGCATCGGCTCTACGCTTGGGTTCTGCGTCGGCTGGTTCGCCCACCAGGGAACGCTTGAAGGAATCGCCGGTTTCCTTGCGGCAGCGCTTCAGGTCGTCTCCGGGTACTCCTCGGCAATGAGCCTGGCGCCCGAGAACTGGGGGCGCACGGCGATCTGCGTCGCGGCTTTCGTGCTGGTTCTGCTGTGGTGGGGCCTGCGCGCGCGAGGCAATCGCGGGAGCGTGACCCTCCTGGCCCTGGTGACGCCCCTATTCATCGCGTGGAAGCAGGCGATGGTTCGCCAGGATGCGCTCCACGTGGCAGGATTCGTTCTCGCGGGCTTGTTCCTGATCACAATCCTGCTCGTCGAAACGCTCGCCGCTTCGCGGCGATCCTCGGCGCTCCTGCTGGCCGCGAGCCTCCCGGCGCTCGTCGCTCCATGGCTTTTTTTTTCGGACGCGCGCAGCCTCGCCCAGAGGCTCCTCGCGCCGTTCCACTCTCGCTGGGACCGAACACCCCAATCCGCTCTTGGGAAACTGCGTCTTTCGAGAGAAGTGCGCGAGCGCATCGGCCCCTCGGCCATCGACGTCTACCCGTGGGAGAGCGTCTACGTCGCCGCCAACGATCTCGTTTGGCAGAACCGCCCCTCCCCCGCCTCCTTTGCCACCTTCACACCCGAGCTCGATTCCATGAACGCCCGTTTCTTTTCCTCGACGGCGCGTCCGCGCTACCTGCTTTGGAATCTCGAACCGGGCGTGCATAGCATCGACGGGCGGCATCTTTTCTGGGACGAACCGAAAACGCTTCGCACCATCCTGAGCTCCTATCGGCTCGCAGCACCCGATACGGCGCTTCTCCTGGAGGCGCTCCCCCAGGCCGCACTCTCGGTTCCGCGCGCCTTTCGCGTGGTGAAGGCGGAATGGGGCGAGTGGATTCCCGTGCCGGAGTCCGATGGGGGGCCCGTTCTCGCGAGTATGGTTTTCGAGCGCCCGTGGTGGGCGGGCTTGAGAAAAGCCGTCTTTCGGGAGGACCCCGTGTTCCTGACGGTTCGATTCGACTCGGGAGAGACTCGGACCTACCGATTCGTTCCCGAACAAGCCGCGAGTGGCTTGTGGGTCAGCCCACTCCCCCGCGACCTCCCGGAGCTCCGCCGGATTCTGAGGGGGCAGCTCTCACGTCCCCGGGTCCGCGCGCTCCGCCTCGAGGGGAACTGGGAGAGTCGCGTGAGAGCGCCCGTCGTCCTAACGTGGCTGCGACTGCAACCCCTGTAGGAGTTGGGCGAGCCGTAGATGCACTACGACTCGCCCACCCCAGGAGGTCTAGGGAACCACGATCACCGGAACGTTCGAAAGCCCGCTCTGGTTGTTGACCTCGTCTTTCGTCCGAATCGCGAAGAAGTAGGTTCCCGTTGGCAGGTTCACGTCGAACGTCTCGAGAGACCCCGCGGCCTGCGGCGAGGGTACGCCGCCTACCGGCGTGGCGGAGCCGAAGTTGCCCAGGGTGATGGGCGAATTCGAGCGCCGCAGGTCGTAGCTGGTTGCAGTCCCGGTGACTCCGTCATCGCCCGGCGCGGTCCACTGGAGTGTCACCGGTCCGGGAAGGAAGTTCGCCTCGAAGACCTGGATCTCCGCAATTTGTGCGGCGTATAGGCCGCCTCCCGAGATTCGGGGCTTCGTGACGTTGACCCGGACGTAACGTCCCGTCGTTGCCGGGAACGTGAACGTGTGGAGCATTCCCTTGGCGGCGCTCAGGCCGATCGCGGTGTGTACCGTGGTGAAGATCGCGTTGTCGGTGCTCACCTGGATCTGGAGATCCTCCGGGAACAGCGCCCCGGATGGCCGAGACAGGAGCTGCACTTGCCCGATGCTGCGATTCGCGCCGGTGTCCACGGTGATGAACTCCACGGCTGGCGCAGGCTTGCCCAGCGACCCCCAATAGCTCGTGGTAATCCCGTCCGTTGCCTTTGCGAACCCCGCCGAGGCCGATTCCACGCTCGACGCCGCTATCCCTGGCGCCGGAACGAGATCCACCGTGAAGGGAGCACTCCCTGCGAGGTCCGCCACCGCCGCTGGCGCCGTGGAGTCGGGCGCATCGGTCGTGGCCGAGACCACGTTCGAGATTGCAGAGGGCGTCGGCGTCTCGTCGTGAACGCGCATCGCGAAGTAGTAGGTCGTGCTTGGCGAAAGCCCGCCGACCGTCATTCCCTGAGGCGTTCCCGCCACGGCAGGAACCGGCTCGCCGCTTACCGGCGTGGCGGAGCCGAAATTGCCCGCGGTGATGGGCGAAGTCGCGTACCGCACGTCGAAGCTCGTCGCGGTTCCTGCGCCTCCGTCGTCGCCGGTCGACGTCCAGGAGATGTCCGCGGACACCGACGTCGCATTGAATGCGAGGAGGTCGCTCACGGGCGCCGGCGGAATGATGACTGTCGTGGTGTTCAAGGAATTCGAGAGCGGGCTCGGGTTCCCGGCGTCGTCGAACGACTTCATGCGGAAGTAGAGGGTGACCCCTTCCTCAGGAACGTCGGAGGTGAAGCTCGCGAGGGAGCCGGCACCCTGAGGGATGGGCTCACCGACGATTGGATTCGCGTTATTGAACTCCGTGTCGTTGTCGATCGAAGACGTCGCGTACCGCAGGTCGAAAAACGCGGCCGTGCCCACGCCGCCGTCGTCGCCGGGCTCGGTCCAGGTGACGGTCACCTCGTGGTTCAGCGGGAACTCGTAGGCCTCGATCTCCGCGATTTGGGCGTAGTAGAGCCCGCCTCCCGACAGCCGCGTCTTGGTGATGAAGATGCGCACGTAGCGGGCGTTGACGGGCCCGAAGTCGAAGTCATGCCAGATGCCCTTGGTCGCAGGGAGTCCGGTAGCGTCATCCTCCGTGACCCACGTCGAGTTGTTGTTGCTGAGCTGGATCTCCAGATCCTCCGGGAACAGAGCGCCCGTCCCCGGCGAACGCAGCCGGACACGACCGATGCGCCGAACGGTGCCGGCATCGAGGGTGATGAACTCGTTCTGCTGGGTGGCGCGTCCGGGCGTCGACCAGTAGCTCGAGAGGTTGGCGTCGGTCGCCTTGCCTATGCCCACGGAAGCGGAAGATTCCCCGGACGCTGCGATCGCCGGCGCGTTCATTTTCGTCGCCGTTCCTCCTCCGGTCTGAAGAGCCAGATCGGAGATAGTGGACGGCGCGATGACATCGAGAGTCGTTGTCGTGACCGGACTTCCGCCGTTCATGGCAGACGCGAGGCCGACGTCGTCGAGGGCCTTGATGGCGAGGTAGTACGTCGTCTGATTGGCAAGGTCCCCGAGGGTGTAGCTCTCGAACGCGGGTTTGGGGTTGGTCGCGGGCCTGATGACGAAGGCCGCGGCGTCGAAGTTCGCGTCATTGATGGGAGACGTGGAGTAACGGATGTCGTAGCTGGTGGCGTTGCCCGTGTTTCCATCGTCTCCGCTCGGCTGCCATTGGAGGTGGACGGAGATGCCCGTGGGGTTGGACGCGGTCAAGCCCAGTACCGGCGCGGGTGCGACGCCCGGGGTCGTGAGCTGGAGCACGTTCGAAAGGCCGGACACGTTGGGCACTTCGTCGCTGGTTTTCAGCGCAAAGTAGACGATGTCCTCGCTGGGGAATCCGGCGACGGCGACGTTCTCCGTGTTCCCGGAGATCAGGGGGTGCGAGGTCGCAATCGCCGAAGCGGCGTTGAAGTTCCCGTCGTTGATCGGGCTCGAAGACCATCGCAAGTTATAGCTTGTCGCCGTTCCACTGGCGCCGTCGTCACCGGGCGCGGTCCAGTGAAGGGAGAGGGTCGCTCCCGGCGTCGCCTCTCGGATCTCGACGTCCGCGATCTGGGCGATGTATTTGCCGGATGCGCTCTTCTTGGTCTTGGTGATCCAGAGCCGCACGTAGCGCGCCGTCGGATCGGGAAGAGCGTGATCGACCCACGCGCCCAGGGCCGGCGCGGCCGCGGTCACACTGAAGACGGTGGTGAAGTTCACGTTGTCCGGGCTGACTTGAATCTGGTAGTCCAGGGGGAACAGATTGCCGGTGGTCCGCGCGAGGAGGCTCACCTGACTCAGGGTCTTCGCCGCCCCGAGGTCCCAGGTGATGAACTCCGGGGTGATCGCCGCCCGGCTGGGAGATTGCCAGTACGTGGCGGGATCTCCGTCCGTGGTCTTCGTCATGTCGGTCGTCGAGGGACCGGGAGAGGTGGAGCCGATCGCCGTCGCCGGAATCGGCAGGCCTCCGGCCACGGGCTCGCCCGAGAGATCGCTGACGTCATCGGGAGGAGTCGTATCGGGGAGCGGAGGGGTCAGGTTGATGATGCCAGCGTGGATGCCGTCTCCACCGTTCAAAAAGCGCCAGAGAAACGTCGCCTGAGGCTCGGTCGGATCGGGGCGCGCAGCGACCGCTTCGACCCCCGTATCGAGATCGCTCAAGAGCACCGTGGGGCCCACGAGGTCGCCGGTGAGCGGGCTGAACTCACCCGCTCGCGCCTCGACCGAATTGTTCGTAGCGCTGCGCCAGCCGGTGATGAAGGTATCCGTGACCGGGTTGTAGATGACCGGGCCGGGCTGATCCCAGCCCGGGGTCGTAGCCACGGTGAAGGTCTCGACCACGGCGCCGGTTGCGCTCACTAGAAGTCCTCGTATGTGCGGGCAGCCGGTCCCGCAGTTCGCCCAGCCCTCATAAACGACCATCCATCGGTTCGTGGACGGAGCGTAGCCAACTCGGGGGGACCCCTGGTCCTTCGCCCCTGTAACGAGTGGAAGCTCCGGGCCGACGGAAAGACCGTTCGAAGTGATAAAACGGCCGTAAACGTTGCCCTTCTCCGTGCCGGCCTCGCGGACATAGGTCACCAGAAATTTGTCCGCAACCGATCCGTAAGCAACGCCGTCGCTGAGACCGGTGGAGAGCAGGGTCGCCGGAGTGAGATTGGGCGCCGGGCTGGTGCTGTCTCCATCAATCACGCGATAGCGCACCGTTCCCGTACTTCCCTGCTCCCAGGTTACGAGGTAGCGGCCGCTGACAGGGCTGAAGGCAACGTTGGGGCCGAAACCGTTGCCGATGAAGAACGCGTTTCCTATAGGCGTTCCATCGGAGGTCAAGTATCGGCCGTAGATCTCCGGCGGATCGCCGTCGCGGTAGAGCAGCAGAAACGTCCCGTCGTCCGGGTTGAAAGCCGCGTTGACGTGGGTCACCCCGATGTCCGTCGATATCACGGTTTCCCCGCTGAAGACCCCTGTCGGGCTCAAGTGGCCCACCAGGGCACGCCCGTCCTCGTAGAGAAGGAGGTAGTCGTCGAGGACGGGGTTGTAGATCATCCGTTGAAATAGCTGCAACCCATCGGGATTGCGGATTCGTCCGGGAGCGAGCTCGAAGCCGCGCGACGTCGCGGAAAAGGAAAGGATGATGGCGGCCGCGAGTAGGCTGCGGGCCATAGAGGAGCACTTCATGGTGGAAAGACCTCCGGATGGGATTTCTCGTATGTTGCTTGCTCGATGTAACTTACGTGACTGTTTCGTCAAAAGTCTATGGCCTGGATCACATGGCTCCAGGGAGGCCGAGGGCGGGGTACGGAGAACCGGGACGCACAGGATATTCTAGTCATCCAAAAGCCCGATGTCCAAGCCGTCTCGTCGGGCAAAGCATCATAATCACCCCGATGAAGGTTTTCCGCCCGCTCGCCGTTTTCCTGTTCTACCTCGCTCTTTCCATGGTGTTCACCGCGCCGATTTCATTGCGCCCCTCGGATCTCGCGGTGAACGACGGCGATCCGCTCCACATCTCCTGGATCCTGGCGTGGGACGCCCATCAGATCGCGCGCGACCCTCTTCATCTTTTCGACTCGAACTCGTTTTATCCCTATCCGGCTTCGCTCGCGTTCTCCGAGCACCTCCTGGGCCCGGCGCTCCTGGCTGCTCCGTTCTTCTATGCGACCGGCAACGCCCTCTTCGCGCAGAACGTCGCCGTGCTATTGACGCTCTCACTCTCGGCGTTCTTCATGTTTCTTCTCATCCGCGAGGTCTTCGCGACCGAGCTCGGCGGACTCGTCGCCGGAGTGGTGTACGCCTTTCACGCGTATAACTTCCACGAGGTCGCTCGACTCCAGCTCCTGAGCGTTCAATGGTGGCCGCTCGCGGCGCTCTTCCTTCACCGGACTTTCCTTCGAGGCGGAAGGGTGAACGCTCTCCTGGCCGCTCTCTTCTTCACCCTCCAGGGTCTTTCGTGCACCTACTACCTCTTCTACTTCGCATTTCTGCTCCTCTTCTGGATTCCGGGATACGCGCTCACGACCGACCATGGCATGCGTCGGGCGGCGACGCTCGTCGCCCCCTTCGCCGCCGCGGGGGCGCTCTTCGCGCTCATCGGACTTCCCTACTTGAGAATGGTGCGGGCCTTCGGCTTCGGGCGCGAGCTCGCGGAAGGGGCGGACCTCGCCGAGTACTTCAGGCCGCCGGAAGGAAGCCTCTACGGATCCTTCCTGACGTTCGACCATGCTCCCGGGGTCGTGCCCCAGTTCCTCGGAGTCGCAGCACTCGCTCTAGCGCTCTGGGGACTCGTGAGGCGACCTCGAACGGGGGATCCTCGAGGTCGAGTCGTCTTCTTCTGGCTCTCCGTGGTGACGGCGTTCGTGGGAGGGGCACTCTCGCTCGGGCCGACGCTACGCGCCTTCGGGTTCGAGCTCGGCCCGGGACCCTACGCCTGGCTCTACGAGGGGATTCCGTTCTTTCGAGTTCTTCGAAACGCCGAGAGGTTGAGCGTTCTCGTCCACTTCGGTCTCGCGGTCGCGGCCGGCGTCGGCGCCGCGGCGCTTCCCGACTCGCGATGGCTTCGGATCCTTCTTCTCGTGGCTCTCCCGTTCGAGCACTTTTCGGGCGGCCAGCCGTTCACGCGCATCCCCACGGGAGAGCTCGTCCCCGAGGTCTACCGATGGCTGGACAAGAGAAGCGGTGCGGGAGCGGTCGTCGAGCTTCCACTCTATCCGCGAGAGAAGCTTCGCCTGCACTCGCTCTACATGCTCTACTCCACCATACACTTTCAGCCCATCGTGTTCGGCCGGACGTCGTTCTATCCTCCTCTCACCGGCTACCTCGGGTGGGAGATGCGCAACTTCCCCGACGCCGACTCGCTTGCCCTCCTCGAGGGTCTCGGAGTCGAGCTCCTCGTGGTGCATCCGAACCTCTGGCGTCCCGGAGAGCGCGAGACCCGGCTTGGACGCCTCCAGAGCTTCGCCGATCGTCTCGAGCCCGAGGGGCGATTCGGCCCCGCCGTCGACGTCTCCCAGGCGCACTACGGACTCGGCGACGAGCGTGTGTATCGCCTTCGCCATTCGGGCGAGATCCCCTCGACCTCGGAGCTTTGCGCTCCGACGGACGAGATCGCGCCCGAGGGCTTTCACCTCCGAGGCGATTCCAGAACCCCCGTCGAGTGGGCCGTCGATCGAAACCCCGAGACGAAATGGCGCACCGACGGGCAGCTTCCGGGGCTGAAGCTCGAGATCGATCTGGGCCGCGAGGAGACTCTCGCCGCGGTCGGTCTCGAGCTCGGCTATCCCCACGACCAATTTCCGAGGGACCTGACGTTAAAGGTTAGGAGCGAGGGAGGAAATGGTTTCGAGCGCGTCGAGCATCGCGACGATCCCGCGACCAAGTGGGAGCTGGTGCGCTCGCTCGTCGAAGAGCCCTCGAGCGCCGCGGTCATCCTGCGGTTCCCGAAGACGAAGGCCCGGCACGTTCGCTTCTGGATTCGTGAGGGGAAGGAGTGGGACTACTCTCTACCGGACTGGAGCCTCCCCGAGCTGCACCTCTACCGCGAGTGTGCTCCGTCTCACTGAACGTAGCCAAGCGCCCGGAGAACGTCCAGGGTCTCCTCGTCGAGCTCGACCTGATGCCTCCCGGAGCCCGGAGCGAGATACCACGCCCGAAAGGGTGCGCCTGGCTGGTGCAGGAGGCGTTCGGCCTCGGCCACCGAGACCTCGAGCACCTTCGTCGTTAAAGTCGAATCGGCGACCGTCTTGCCGTCGGCGGTGACGAGAAGGCGGAGATCCGCGCCCGGGGGATTCGTCTGCACCACCAGGTGGCGCGCCTTTCCGTCGGCTTCGAATTTCAGCGCGAGATGCTTCCGGTCGGGGGCAATCTCGAGGACGTCCCCGGTCGAGATCGCGAACCGGAAGGCGCTCGCGATCTCGGAGTCCGTTCCGATCTCGACCTCAATCGCGGCGCCCTTCTGTTCCCCCTCGATCGAGACGTGGGCACCGTGCTGGCCGAGCTGCACGAACCGCTCGAGATCGGAGATCAGAGCGGCTCCCTCTCGAGGTGCTTCGGGGAGAAGATTCACGCCCTCCGCGGGGTCCCGCTCGAGGTCGAAGACCATCTCCCCTCCTTCGGGCACGAGGGTCTTCACGTGCTTGAACCGCTCGTCGCGAATGGAGTAGGCGACGACGTTCGGGGCCAGGAGCTCGGCGACCGCGCGCCTTTCGGTTTCCGCCACGCCCTTCTCCAGGACCTCGCGAAGACTCCGACCCTGGAACTCCGCGGGAGCCTCGATCCCGGCGAGCTCGAGGAGCGTCGGGGCGACGTCGATGTTGCTCGCGAGCGCTTTCGAGCGGCGGCCGCGAAGGCGGGAGCCCGGAAGCTTCAGCACTCCGGGGATGTGAAGAACCTGCTGGTACAGGGTCTTCCCGTGGCGCGTGGCGCCGTGCTCGCCGAACTCCTCGCCGTGGTCCGCGGTCACGAAGAGGACGGTGTCGTCGTAGAGGTCGAGCTCCTTCAATCGAGCGACGAGCTTTCCGATCTCCCGGTCGTTGT